>MDSW01129238.1_pt1 | contig 13010 bp, 10 predicted proteins | sample 811171 | NCBI WGS metagenome assembly MDSW01 (sample SAMN05326641, study PRJNA326480) | marine metagenome | isolation source: seawater | place: Atlantic Ocean: North West | collected 2012 | reverse complement strand
GAAGTTGCCGATAACCGAGATTTTAGTGTTTATGAAACTCTAGTAGGAGATGACGGGCGAGAAATGGTTCTTGTTCCTGAAGGTATTTTCTCGCGTGGATCCGACTCTGGTGGCTTTGACGAAAAACCCATGCAGGAAATTTATCTCGATGCTTTTTATGTGGATAAGTTTGAGGTGAGTGTTGAGGCCTATAATAAGTATAGAAAAGCTGCTAAGTACGTAGAACCATCAGTTCCATTTTTTCCAGGGGATAGTGAAGTAATGAAAGTTCCAAGTCATGCTGTAGTTGGAGTTTCCTGGCATGATGCGGTTAACTACTGTACTTGGGCTGGTAAACGTCTTTTGACAGAAGCGGAATGGGAAAAAGCTGCACGTGGTACTCACGGCTTAGAATTTCCTTGGGGAAATAAGGTACTACCCAAGAGGGCTAACTTTGCCGGGACTGGTGATGGCTACCCGTATATGGCGCCAGTGGGGAAATATCCTATGGGGCGTAGCGTTTATGGTGTCTATGATATGGCAGGCAACGTATCTGAATGGGTTGATGACTTCTATGACCAATTTTATTATAAGTCCGCACCAATGATGAATCCAACTGGTCCTGATAATAAAAAAAATCGTGTATTCCGCGGTGGCTCTTGGGATGCGAGAAGCGTCGATATCCGAACCGCTAAACGTTTTGCTGCTACACCAGGCAGAAAGGATGGCATTTTGGGTTTTCGTTGTGGTCGTTCAAAAGATTCTAAGTAGCCTACAATATTCAATAGCCTTCGGAGTTTAAAGCTATTGCAAACTATCAGTGAGCCGAGCGTTACTCTAACTAGCGGAGGCCATCCGTCCCGAATCTGGATTTTCCTATTTTTTTTCATATCCGGCGCAACCGGTCTAATCTATGAAGTGGTTTGGACTCGTTTACTCACGCTGGTAATGGGCAATACCCACTATTCTATTTCCACTGTTTTGACCGCATTTATGGGTGGGCTTGCCTTAGGGAGTTATGTTGGGGGTAAGTTGATTGATAGGAAGTTTAACCCCCTATATGCCTATGCCTTTCTGGAAGCGGGTATTGGTTTGTATTGTTTACTCATCCCAAGCCTAATTGATCTGGTTTTTCCTGTATTTAAACTCATTTATCTCAACTTTGAAGACTCTTATACTCAAGCGAGTCTGGCTCGTTTTCTGGTTTGTGTCACCATTTTAATCCTTCCTGCCACTTTCATGGGTGCGACTCTGCCAGTACTCAGTAAATACATTTCTAAGAATGAGGCGCTTATAGGAAAAGATGTGGGGAGCCTATACTCCATAAATACCTTTGGTGCCGTTTTTGGAGCTTGGACATCGGCATTTATTTTCATGCGTATTTGGGGGGTTCAATCCACTATTTGGATAGCAGCTCTCCTGAACCTTGCGATTTCTGCTGTTATATTTTTAGTCTTTAGACCGCCCCTAAAAGATAAAGGCCATGATGTTCGAACGGATGTGCATTCGACTTTGGATAAAAGGGAAAAATTAATTCTCTTGAGCTTTGGGGTTTCGGGCATGGTAGCTCTTGTTTATCAGGTTACCTGGAACCGTATTTTTTCACTCTTGCTTGGCTCTTCTGTTTATGCTTTCAGCCTGATTCTAACGGTTTTTATTTTAGGACTTGCTTTTGGCACGGCCAGTTTTTCTCGGTTCCTTTCCAAGTTTAGTGATTTTATGAAAGTGTATGGGATAACGCAATTAGTAATAGGACTATTTGCTCTTGCAATCATTCCCTTGTTTGGTCAAATTCCTTTTGCTAACCGTTGGATTTATGAAAACTGGGGGTTACAGTTTGAGTCTGTTCAACTAGCCAATTTTCTGGTTATTTTTGTCTTAATTTTTATCCCTACTTTTTTTATGGGAGCCCAGTTTCCTTTGGTCATTAAACTGACTGCGCGAAAGCTGGAGACTTTGGGGCATCATGTTGGTCGAGCCTATGCATTTAACACTATTGGTGCCATAGTGGGATCATTTGTTGCGGGGTTTATTTTGATACCAGGATTGGGACTACAGACCACGCTTATAAGCGGAGTTTTTCTAAATATTTTGCTTGGAATAGGCATACTTGCATTGGGATCTAAACTAAAATTTAATACGAAGGTTTATGTTCTTCCTTTGGTTTTAATGTTCTCTATATTGACGGCAAAATCAATAGGTCCTTGGGACAAGTCAGTGATTTCCAGTGGTTCTTTCATGCCTTACCGAATTGCTGATCTAAAAGAAGCGGAATTAAAACAAAATAAGATCCTTTTTTTTAAGGAAGGAATGCACACTACCGTGACTACCGAGCTTTCCGTGTCGGGGAATATTTTTTTACGTGTAAATGGAAAGACCGATGCCTCATTGGCTCTAGATATGAGAACGCAACTGCTTTCTGGTTACCTACCTATGCTGTTCCATCCAAACCCTAAATCCGCCCTAGTAATTGGGCAGGGCAGCGGGATTACTTTGGGGGCGGTAGAACAGTTTCCTGTTAAAAAAATCAATCTCGTTGAGATTTCCCCCTCAGTTATTGAAGGCTCTCATTTTTTTGATCCTTTTAATCATCATGCTCTGGACGACGAGAGAGTAACTCTTAAGCTTGAAGATGGTCGCAACCATATAGCTCTGTCTAACGATACCTATGATGTCATTGTCTCTGAGCCTTCTAACCCCTGGATTTCTGGGGTTGGGGCTTTATTTACCGTGAACTTTTTTGAGCTGTTAAAGAAGCGGCTAAACCCGGGCGGAGTGGCATGCATATGGGTTCATACTAACATGTCACCTGATAGCTTTAAATCGATTATTCGGTCGTTTAGTAAGGAGTTCTCTTTTGTCAGTATGTGGGAGTCTATAGCAGGCGACGATTATCTGCTTATTGGATCTGAGAAAGAATATGGTTTGTCTTACGAGAAGGCCCGTAGGTATTTATCTAATGAAGTTGTGGGGCGAGACTTGCAGCGAATCGGGATTAACAATGTTCCAGATCTCTTGAGCTTAATGATTATGTCGCGAGAAAAACTGCTTGAGTTCAGCAACTTGGCACCCTTACATACCGATGACAATTCCTTACTTGAATTCAACGCCCCAGAGTATGTTTATAAAGATGAAAGGGCGGTTTTGGTCAGACAATTGACGCCTTTTATTAAGTTGGTTCCAGATTTTGTAACTTTCACTGATAGCGGTGTTCGTGAAATGGTGATGGAAAGACTTGTAAAGTTGGAAAGATCTGAAAGTCAGATTGAAGATATTAAGAATAAGGCTAGTTTAGAGAGACTTTTAGACCAAGCTTTGGAAGCCTTCAATGTTGGAGATATCAGTGGGGCTTTGCAAAGCTACAAGCAGATATTGGAATTAGACTCTGAACATGTAATGACCTATTACAACATGGCCAATATTTATCTCGAGCTTAAGTTGGTGGGGCAGGCCGAGTCTTTTTATCGAAGAACTCTTGAGATCAACCCTTTTTATATATTTGGTTCGATTGGTCTGGCCAAGTTGTATGTATTTTCTGGCGAACCTGAAAAGGCTATTGAAGTTTTACATGATACGTTAAAATGGTACAGAGGAGATCAACAAGTGAGCTTATATCTTGGTTTGGCTTATGGATTCAAAAAGGATAGCCAAAAAGCTATTGAGGAGTTAAAAAAATCTTTGCAATGGGATCCAGCTTTCCCGCCCGCTCATTATTATTTGGGGGTTCAGTATCAATCCTGGAATCCTAAATTGGCCAAAAAACACTTAAAGAAGTTTCTTGAACTTGTTTCACTACAGCCTGGTTATGAGAACCTGCAGCCGGGTGCGGAAAAAATATTAAGTAAACTTTAAATATAAAACTGGTATACTGTGAGGAATACTACTTTTGGTAGATGACCCTGCCGTAAAAATTCCTAGTAACCTAAATTGAAAATCTAATGCCTGGAAAAATTAAAGCCCTATGGTACTTTTGTATAGTCATTATAGTTGTTGGTTTTATAATGCTTGCAGCCAAAGGTAAAATGGAAGAAGCGCGTGAGCACTCAGAATCTGCATCTAAGGTGGCGACGGAGAAACAAAAGGAAATAGACAAAAAAACGGTTAAAATAGATCCTGTTAAATTGGTTCGTGAGCTGAATGCGCTGGGTAAATACCAAGAAGCTGTGGAGATAGCTCGTAAAGCTGGCGAAAGAAACCCCGATCATGCTCAGATTCAAACTTGGTGGGGGATTTCTCTTGTTAAGTCGGATAAACGCGCAGAGGCCATCAAACATTTTATTCTAGCTGCTAAAAAAGATCCTACAGATGAAAAAGCTCATTTGTATTGGGGATTGACTTTGGCAATGGATAAGAAATTTGACGATGCAATTGGTCATTATAGAATAGTTTTAGAGATCAATCCGGAGCATAGTAATGCTTATGCCTACTGGGGAGCCTCTCTAAGTGCTATGGAAAGATTGTCTGAGGCTGTTTCCAAGCTGGAAGAGAGTTTAGTGCTGAATCGGTTTAATAGCCAGGCTTATGACATTCTGATAGATGTTCTTTATAAACAAAAAAACTATAAGCGCGCGTGGGATATTGTTCATAAAGCCCGTTCCGGTAATGTTTCTATTCAACAGAACTCTTTAGACCGGCTATCGAAAGTTTTTCCTGAACCTGTGAGGAAAAAATAAAATATATGGGTTGTTAAAGTGACAACTTATTATCAGCGTGATAAATTATACTTTTTAGGCTTAAAGTTTGAATCATAAAAATTTCGCCAATGCGATATTTTTAACATTGATGCCATAATCTTTAAATGTTAGTTTTACTATTCTAAAGTGTAGTTTTTTGGGAAATATTCTATATAAGGTTGTTTTAACAAATTCAGGTATATTTAACGATGCATAAAATTGAATTTATAAAGATCGGCCGAGGAACCCTTCTCATTGTTTTATTTTTGTTATTTTTACTTCCTCCCTTGTCATGGGCTGAAAATCCTGAGTATACGGAACCTATGATGCCGTGGTGGGATGTCGATAGTTATGCCGAATCTGCTGAAGTAACCATAAAACTTGAAAAAAGCATTCCTCGTAACGGTGACTCTTCCGATAATGCAGATCAAGGAACCTTAAGCTCTTCTAAAGATTCAGTAACTTACGAAGACCTAGACGACCCTTTTGCGGGAGATAGTAAAGATCTCCCAATTTTATCAGATCCATTTGAAGGTTATAACCGGTGGATGTTCGATGTAAATGAAACAATGTATTCGAATATGATGGAGCCAGTGGCAAGAGCTTATCGTGATACTGTTCATGAGAATATTCGTATCGGTATAAGAAATTTGTTTTCCAATGCTATGGCTCCTGTGAAAATTTTTAGCAGCTTGCTGCAACTGGATTTTGAGAAGACAGGTCGAATTATTGCTCGAACCTTGATAAATACCACATTCGGATTTGGTGGAATGGTTGATGTAGCCGGCGAAGAATATGAAATTGATTCCGTTAATGAAGACTTGGGGCAGGCCCTAGGTTCCTTTGGTGTTCCGACAGGACCCTATGTGGTGTTACCATTTTTTGGGCCTTCTACCGCCCGAGATATTGTGGGAAGAGCAGCGGGTACCTTTATGAGCCCAACCTTTTACTTTGGTCCTAGTACTGGGGTAAGCATGGGTATAACGGGTGAAGAAACTGTCAATGATTTATCATTTATTATAGATGATAAAAAGCAGCTTGAAGATAGTGCTCTGGATGAATATGAAAGTGTTCGCGACTTCTATCACCAGTATCGACATGGATTAGTAAAGAAGTAATTGTTTCAGAATTCTCCATCCTGAAACTCCCATGTTTTCTCGTTTTCTCCTACCGGTTTTTCTTGTATCCTACGCAATGTTTATACTCTAAATTCTAAATGGTATTTAATCGTGTCAAATTGTTTAAAAGACGAAACTAGTCCTTATTTGCTTCAGCACGCGAGTAATCCAGTTTACTGGTATCCTTGGGGGCCTGAAGCTCTTCAAAAAGCTAAGACTGAAAACAAACCTATTTTTCTCAGCATTGGTTATTCTGCTTGTCATTGGTGTCATGTCATGGCTCATGAGTCCTTTGAGAATGAAGAAATTGCTAAAATTATGAATGAATATTTTGTTAACATTAAGGTGGATCGAGAAGAGAGACCTGATGTGGATGCTTTGTATATGAGAGCCCTTGTTGCATTGACAGGTCATGGTGGGTGGCCGCTCAGTATGTTTCTCACAGCCGATCAGAAACCATATCTTGGTGGAACTTACTATCCTCCCTTTGCAAAATATAACCGTCCTGGGTTTACCGAAGTTCTAAAGCAGGCATATGATTTATTTGCAGGTGATAAAGATAAACTGGAAACTCGGGTACAAAACACTTTTCAAAAAATTTCTCAGCAAAGCCAGGTTGGTAAAGCCCGAGAAATTCCGTATGATCAATTAACTCAAGAAGCTGTAGATATTCTTTCCGACAGATTTGACGAAGGTTTTGGTGGTTTTGGTTCAGGTATGAAATTCCCTGAACCTATGCACTACACACTCTTGTTACGACATTGGGCACGTAATGGTGAAGGTTTGGATATTATTGACAAGAGTTTGACGTCAATGGCAGAAGGTGGATTGTTTGACCAGTTAGGCGGAGGCTTTCATCGCTATTCGACGGACCGAAAATGGCTGGTTCCGCATTTTGAGAAAATGCTATATGACAACGGGTTGTTGACAAAACTTTTTCTCGATATGTTTCAAGCGACTAAACAGGAGATTTACAGGACCACTGTAAAAGAAACTTTTGCTTGGCTCTTACGTGAAATGACTTCTTATGAAGGTGCCTTTTTTGCTAGTCAAGACGCAGATTCAGAGGGTAAAGAAGGAACCTGGTATACCTGGGAATTGAAAGAAATTCTTAACCTATTAGGGCCTAAGCACGCTAAGGTTTTTTCCCGAGCATACGGCTTGGTTCCCCGAGGTCACATTGATGGTCGAAATGTTCTGCATATCAGTGAGCAGGTTGAAAAAGTGGCCAAAGCAGAAAATATACCTATTTTTGAAGCAGATCATATTTTAAGAAAAGGAAAAGAAACTCTTTTTGCAGCGCGTGAAAAAAGGCCAAGACCTTCCCGCGATGAAAAAATAATTACTGCATGGAACGGCCTGATGATCACGGCTCTGGCTCATGGTTCGTCTGTGTTAGGTGACGCACGTTATTTGGAGTCGGCTTCTAGATGTGCTGACTTTATCTGGTCTAAACAGTGGCATTCTGGAATACTTTTGCGCATTTATAAAGATGGCCAAAGTAAAATTAATGGTTGCCTTGATGATTACGCTTATTTTCTCGAGGGCTTGATATCAATTTATGAGGCTGGACTTGATAGTCGATGGATAGTTCGAGCTAAGGCACTAGCCGATGCCATGATTGCAGAGTTCTGGGATGAAAGAGAAGGAGGCTTCTTCCTTGCAGGTCGGTCCGGTGAAGCTTTGATCTCCGAACTCAAAAACCCTGCTGACGAGGCTCTACCTTCTGCTAATGCAATAGCAGCTCAGGCTTTATTAAGACTGGGCCGGCTCACGGGAGAGGAATCTTATGGTGCCAAAACAGAAGCAGTTTTGCGGTCTTTTCAATCAATGATGGAAAGAAGTCCGGTGGGTTTTACGGGGCTTTTATCGGCGGCAAGTGCTTTGAGTCTTCCTCCTGTTGAGGTTATCTTTGCGGGGCCTCGCGATCATACATCCTTTGATGAAATGCTAAAAATCCTGCATGCCGACTACCGACCTAACAAAGTAGTACTTTGGAATGAAAAAGAAACCACATGCAAATTGTTACTACCTGCCAAAGGCAAGTTCGCAGAAAAACTAAAACCCTCGGTTTATCTTTGTCAGAACACCACCTGTCACGCCCCAGTGCAAACTGGAATGGCTCTGAATAAACTTCTTGAAAGACCACAAGAGATTAGGCTGAATATTTTTGATGAAGATAAAAAGAATGCCAAGATACTAGAACAAGAACAAGCTAACTTCATGGGCGTGATGGGTAATATTTTCGAACAAATCGGTATCCAAAAACCTAACCCCGGTCGTGGTCAGAGTGATGTTGAACCCAAAGGGAAATAGTTGCTACCCTGCTCAATTTTTGGAGACCTTTAGGGAGTAAGGTTTTACTTATTTTTTTCTTTACTAAAGTGGTATATTTTTTCAACACTAGTTTGTGAAAATCCGTCTCTGTAAATGGATTTCTACGGTGTTTTTAGCGTTACTCGCTACGGCGATATCTTTCATGTTGCTATGGTTGTAATCTCCACTTGTAATGGCCAGAGGCGTGCCGCCTTCTACCACATAATTTCGGGTGGGAAACTTGAAGGTTCCGTTGGGATTACGTATGACTAGAGAAAAATTACTAGATCGTGAATTAGCGACCGCAACATCCTTTAAGTTATCAGGATTAAAGTGTCCAGTTGTTAGTGCAAAAGGGCCGCCACCTGCAGAAAAAGTAATGGGGTTTTTAAAGCTTCCATCGGCATTTGAATTTAATATGTACATATTATCTCCCTGACCTGCGGCAAATACCAAGTCTACTTTACCATCGTTGTTCATGTCGCTGGCGACCAAGGCAAGAGGAACTAGTTGTTCTGCTAGCCGTTTTGGTTTCTGAAAAGTTCCATCACCGTTTCCGATAAAGAGACGAATAGAGCTTGCGCCTGAACTACTGGCTGCCAGGGCAATGTCCAAGTGGCCGTCCGAATTAAAATCTTCTGTTGTACCTGAAAATGATCGTGAACCGGTGAGATAAGTTTCTCCTTTATTAAAGCGACCACTACCCGTACCTAAATACAATTCCATCTTAGAGAATGTTAGGGTAACGGCGATATCAAGGTTGCCGTCTTCATTATAATCTCCCAAAACAATACTCAAAGGGACTTTGCCGGTTCGGGTGCGAAGGGGTTTCCTGAATTTTCTATTTCCTTTACCCAGGAAAACCAAAAACATTTCCTCACCTCGAGCATTAACTGCAATATCAGGAACACCATCTCTATTGAAATCCCCTACTGCTGTCATAGTTGGTTCAAGTGCGACATTTATGGTTAAACCTGAATTGAAACTTCCATTACCTTTACCATATAGCAAGGTTAGGGTGTTATCTTTGGCGTTTGTGGAAATTAAATCTAGCTCTCCATCAAGATCCATGTCGGTGGTTAATAAATGTGCAGGGCCCTTGCCCACTGGTATGACATCGTATTTGTAGAACAAATCAGGCGGTGGTTTGGGTAGATCGCAGGCGGCTAAGAATAAAACCGCGCAATGTAAAGCAATCATAGATAAATATTGAGGGAAAACCAAGAAGTGCATAGTTTTTATGAAATTTGATATTTTAATAATATATATTCGGTTATTTGGAAATCTCTTGATTTTGTTGTGCTACTATGCAAAAATTCGAGGCTCGCATAATAAAATCATTATATAGCGAATAAGTAAGTTAAGTTGAATCTATTCAATTAACCCCTCGCTCTAGGCTTAACCTGGGGCTAATTTTAACCCATGAGGAGGTATCTGTTGCGATCTTACCAGAGTGTCCTGATTCTTAAACCCGATATTGACGAAGCACGTGTTGCTGAGGCGCTGGAAACAATAGGCGAGTTCATTAAGAGCAATGGTGGCGCATCTCTTAAAATCGAAAACTGGGGTAAAAAACGCCTTGCCTACCGGGTGAAGAAAAACCGATTTGGGATATACCTGAACCTTTATCACACCCTTGAATCTGCTAAGGTTATTGAGCTGGAAAATAAATATAAACTTTACGATTTAGTTATCAAGTTTATGGTGGTCAGGTTAGAAGATGATGAACTGGAAAGAGCGCTTGGCAAGGAAACAGAAGCTGAGGAAGAGAAAAAGAGTGCAGATTAAGAGGAGTTTAGAGGGCATCTAAAAACAAAGTAACAATAAGGACTTGATATGGCTTCATTCAACAAGGTGCTTTTGATGGGGAACCTAACACGTGATCCTGAGCTTCGTTATACTGCAAGTGGGGCTGCTGTAGCAAGTTTTGGCTTGGCGGTCAACCGAAAGTTTAAGCAAGGAGAAGAATGGAAAGACGAGGTTTGTTTTGTCGATATTACGGTTTGGGCTAAGCAAGGTGAAAATTGTGCGCAATACCTGAATAAAGGCAGCCTGGTTTTTCTTGAAGGTCGTCTTAACTATCAGAGCTGGGAAGCAGATGGTGGACAAAAGCGCAACAAGTTAGAAGTGGTTGCAAATAATGTACAGTTTTTAACCCGTCAGGGAGATAAGGCTAGTATTGATCCTAATACGACGACTGCTCCACCCGCTGACGATATTCCATTTTAAAAAATAAATAAAAAAAGGTGGTCATGTCAGAAACAAAAAAGAGTTCAGTTTTTTCTCAAAAAATTTGCAGATTTTGTAACGACGACCAAAGTAAAGTTTACATTGATTTTTATGATATTAAGGCATTGAAACCATTAATTTCTGAAAGAGGCAAGATTGTGCCTTCACGTATTTCTGGGAATTGTGCCAAGTGTCAGAGAATTTTAACCCGTGCGATTAAAAAAGCCAGAAGTATTGCCTTGTTGCCATTTGCTGTTGAGCATTAGACTTGCCATTGCCATCAAATAATCTTCTGATACCAGTAGTTCTGGGTTTTTTTCTGATTGTTGCTTTGGTGATCTTTCCGCCACTTGGAGCATTGATCGGCATTTTATCCCCTTTTCCTCTTATTTTTATTTACTTACAAAGGGGTAGGCAGGTTGGCATTGCTCTTATTGCATTGGTTTTTTCGGTTCTCTTGTTGCTTGTTGGAACGGATCGGGCGATGCTGTTTTTGGCTGAGTATGCGATCATGGCTTTGGTGCTTGCAGAGCTTATACGAATGCGGTTACCGGGAGACCGTTGTATAGCTGGTGGTGCTTTGGTATCTGGTTTAATGTCCATGTTTCTGTTGGTAGCCTTGTTAGGTGATCAAGATACAACGTTTAAAGAGTTCTTTGAGAAGCAGATTCGGGCCCACCTTTCTGAGTCGATGGAAGTTTTTAAATCGATGGGTGAGAATAAAGCGGAAGTTGCAAAGATGAAGTTATACGCAGAAAATGCTGCAGAAGATGTTGCGGCAGCTTATCCGGCTTTTTTGCTCATAGGATCTTTAGTTGGTGCTGTGGTCAATTACACATTGATTCGGTTAGCTTGGATGCGGATTTACGGAGTTGGTTTGTTTTCGGGAAGAGCATTTTCAGATTGGGTTTGTCCAGACAACCTTGTTTGGTGTTTTATATTTTCAGCGTCGGCCGTATTTTTGGGCAACGGAATGGTTGAAAGTGCAGGGCTAAATGTTTTTCTGATCATGCTTTGTATCTACTTTTCCCAGGGACTAAGCATTGTAGTTCATTTTTTGAAAGTCAGGAATGTACCTACTTTCTTTTGGTTTGTTCTCTTTATATTAATTTTTGTACAACCTCTTTTAATTGGATTGTTGGCTGGATTGGGAGTGTTTGATATTTGGGTAGATTTTAGAAAGATTAGAATTGCTGAAGATATAAGTTAAAAACACTCTTGTCCTTAGGAAAGGAAAACTAGATGAAGCTATTGTTAAAAGAAGATGTGGATGGCCTCGGGTTTTGTGGTGATGAGGTAGAGGTTAAAGATGGATATGGAAGAAATTTCTTGATTCCTAAAGGCAAAGCTTTGCTTGCAACTCCCAACAACCTTAAGGCTTTTAACCACCAAAAACGAGTTGTTCAGGGTAAATTGGCGAAGGTGGTAGCTGCGGCTCAGGATATTGCTGGTGAAGTTGAGAAAGTAACTTGCTCAATCAAGAAAAAGGTCGGCGATACGGGTAAAATGTTTGGTTCGGTGACGGCTCAGGAAATAGCTGATCTACTTAAAGCTCAAGGTGTAGATGTTGATCGTCGTAAAATTCAGATTGCTGAACCAATTAAAAAGGCGGGAGAATATAAAATTCCTGTGAAACTCCATTCAAATGTGATTGCAAATATCAAGCTTACTGTTGAAGGAGAACAGGAAACTTTAACACCTACTGATCCCGTATCGGAAGTTGAGCAGAAAGGAAACTCGCAAAAAGAAGCTAAAGAGTAACTTTTTTACCCTAAAAGAATTATGGCCAATGCCCTGACTGAAATTTCTCTTAATAAGTTACCTCCTTACAATAAGGAAGCGGAGCAAAGTGTTCTAGGGGCCTGCTTTCACTCAGAGGATACTATTGCCAAGGCTCTTGAAGTTTTGAGTGCTGAGGACTTTTATAAGTCGACGCATAAAAAAATATTTTCTGTAATGCTAGAACAGTTTGAAGGCAATGAGCCGATAGATGTTCTAGCGGTGGCAGATAAGCTCAAAAGGAAGAACGAGCTTGAAGAAGTTGGGGGCATAGAATATCTATCTCTTCTTGAAGATTTTGTTCCCACTTCCACGGCGGTGACTCACCACGCTAAAATTCTCCGCGAAAAAAAAATCCTACGAGATCTGATTCAAACGGCTACAGAGATTGTTTCTAGTGGTTATAGTGATAGTGATGACGTAGATACTCTGCTTGATAAAGCTGAGCAGTCGATTTTTGAGATCTCCGAAAAAAGAACCAAACCAAGTTTTCATAAGCTGCCTGATATTATCAAGAGGGGGTTGTCAGATCTGGAGAAACTCTCTCAAAAGCCGGGAATGGTCACCGGTGTGCCTTCCGGATTTATCGATTTGGATAATATGACAGCAGGCTTTCAAAATTCGGACTTGATCATTCTGGCGGCGCGGCCCAGTATGGGGAAAACCAGCTTTGCTTTGGATATTGCCCGCTATGTTTCTTTAAGTAAAAAACTTCCCACAGCATTTTTTAGTCTCGAAATGTCTAAGGAACAATTAGGAATGAGGCTTTTGTGTTCCAAGGCACAAGTGGATTCCTCCAAAGTCCGGACAGGCTACTTGGCTAAAAGTGATTGGCCTAAAGTCCATGATGCAGGTAGGGAACTCGCGGAAGCTCAATTGTTTATTGATGACAGCCCGGCCTTATCAGTTCTCGATG
>MDSW01023298.1_pt1 | contig 13011 bp, 11 predicted proteins | sample 811171 | NCBI WGS metagenome assembly MDSW01 (sample SAMN05326641, study PRJNA326480) | marine metagenome | isolation source: seawater | place: Atlantic Ocean: North West | collected 2012 | reverse complement strand
TTAGGCCTTGTAGCTCAGTAGTAGAGCAGTACCCTGAAAAGGTATGTGTCGTAAGTGCGATTCTTACCAAGGCCACCACCTTTCAATAATACCACATCGATATTTATCAAATAATTTGTTAATTATACTTATGCAAAAAAAAATTGGGATCTTTTGGTTAAGGGAAGACTTTAGAGTTAAAAAAAATCATGCTCTATCATCATTAACAAAAAAATACGAAAATGTGATGGCCTTGTATGTTTACGATATCTCCAAATTTAAACATCAAAGTGCCCAAAGATGGTGGGTAAGCAGATCTATAGAAGATTTTAGAAAAACACTTAATGATTTAAATATAAATTTACAGATAGTAAAAGTAAAAGACCTTAAAAGTTTTTTTGATAATCTAACAAAAAAAAACAATTTTGCGATTTATTGGAACAGGGTTTACGAGCCAGATTATCTTAATTTTGATGATTATTTAAAAAAAAAACTAGAAAAAAAAGGTATTGATTTTAAAATATTCAAAGGGAATGTATTAAATGAATTTAACGAAATAAAGAAAAATGATCAAACACCTTTCAAAGTTTTCACTCCGTTCTGGAGAGCAGCAGAAAAGTATTATTTAGAAAAAATCCCATCCTCAAATCTAAAAGTTGTAAAATGTAAAAAAAAATATAGTTATTTTAAGAATGAGATAAGTGAAAAAGATATTTTACCAAAAAGCACTTGGTATAAGAAATTTGAAAATGATTGGAAACCAAACGAGAAAGAAGCTTTACGACATCTCAAGGATTTTATAAATAACAACATATCAAACTACTCTGATAATAGAAATTTCCCAAGTTTGAAGGGTACGTCTAAATTATCTCCATTTATCAAGCACGGTCAATTACATGTAGAAACTATTTGGGATGAAGTTAAAAATATGGGCAATAAAAACGGAGTTCATAAATTTCTTGCAGAAATTGGTTGGAGAGAATTTGGACATTCACTAATTAATAACTTCCCATATATGCTTAAAGGTAACTATTCAAAAAAATTTGATAAATTTCCTTGGGCAAAAAATGCTAGCTATTTAAGCGCTTGGAAAAAGGGATTAACGGGATATCCAATAGTTGATGCAGGTATGCGAGAATTATATCAGACAGGATGGATGCATAACAGAGTAAGAATGATTGTAGGTTCATTTTTAGTTAAGCATCTCTTGATACATTGGATTGAGGGTGAAAAATATTTTAAAGATTGTTTATTGGATTTTAGTGAGGCAAATAATGTTTCAGGCTGGCAATGGGTTGCAGGCTGCGGTGCAGACGCTGCTCCTTATTTCAGAATTTTTAATCCAATTTTACAAGGTGAAAAATTTGATAAAAATGGAGATTATGTAAAAAAATGGATTCCAGAAATAAAGAATGTTCCTAAAAAATTTATTCATAAGCCTTGGGAATATAAAAATGCACTAGATTTTACGATTGGAAAAGATTATCCCTCTCCTATTGTAAACCATGAGAACGCAAGAAAACTTGCTCTAGACGCTTTTAAGAAAATTAAATGATCAAGTGCTTCCGTGACAATGTTTAAATTTTTTTCCTGAACCGCAGGGACATTTTTCATTTCTGCCAACTTTTGATTTTTTTGCTTCATTAGAAAAGTTAGTTTTAGAATTTTCTTCATTTTTAATCACTAAATTTATATTTAATAAAAATTTAATTATCTCGGCTTTTATTTTAAGTAATAATCCTTCAAAAAGTGTAAATGCTTCCTTTTTAAACTCTGACAAAGGGTCTTTTTGTCCATAACTTCTGAAACCTACCACCTGTCTTAATTGTTCTAAATATTGTAAATGAGATCTCCAAGAAAAATCAATAATTTGAATGAATATTTTTTTCTCAATATCATTATTCTGAGCCTCCCCAATAAGTTTTATTCTGTCATTCCTTTTTTTATCAAAAATCTCTTTAATCTCAGATCTAAAATTTTTATCAGAAATTGCCGTCATTTCTAATAAACTCTCATCGGAAACTGGATTACCAATAACAGACTTTAAAGATGTTAAGTACTCATTTCTGTTATTAGTTTTTTCATATTTATTTTTTATAATCAATAATTCGTTAATTTGCTCTTCTAAAAAATCATTTATTAATTCAACAGCATTATCATCTTTTAACACTTTTAATCTTTGGCTAAAAATAACTTGTCTCTGATCGTTCATTACATCATCAAATTTTATAAGTGTTTTTCTAATATCAAAATTTCTTGCCTCGACTTTTTTTTGGGCTCTCTCAATAGCCTTATTAATCCAAGGGTGATCGATAGACTCATTTTGTTTTAGACCCAATTTTTTTAACATCCCATCAATTTGATTTCCCCCAAATAATCTCATCAAATCGTCGTCTAAACTTAAATAAAATAGGGATTTACCTGGATCCCCCTGTCTTCCAGATCTCCCTCGTAGCTGATTATCAATACGTCTGCTCTCATGTCTTTCAGTTCCTAAAATAAACAATCCACCTAAACTTTTTACCTTTTTTTGATCTTCATCAAATTGATTTGATTTTTTTAAGCTTTTATCATCACTAATAAAATTTTTATTACCGCCAAGTTTGATGTCAGTACCTCTACCAGCCATGTTCGTTGCTATAGTAACAGAACCGGTTTGTCCTGCTTCAGCAATTATTCTTGCCTCTTGTTCATGATGTTTCGCATTTAGAACGTTGTGCTTTAATTTATTTTTATTTAGTAAACTAGAAATTTTTTCAGACTTATCAATGCTTGTGGTTCCCACTAAAACTGGCTGTCCATTTTTATTGCATTCAATAACTTTTTTTAAAATAGCTTCATTTTTTTCTTTTTCGGTTCTATAAATTTTATCATTCATATCTTCTCTAATCATTTTTTTATGTGTGGGTACAGATATTACATTTAATTTATAAATATCAAAAAATTCTTCAGACTCTGTCATAGCTGTCCCGGTCATCCCTGAAAGTTTTTTGTATAATCTAAAGTAATTTTGGTAAGTAATTGATGCTAAAGTTTGGTTTTCCTCCTGTATATTTACATTTTCTTTCGCCTCTATAGCTTGGTGTAAACCGTCAGAAAATCTTCGTCCATCTAAAACTCTTCCAGTAAATTCGTCAATAATCTGAACTTTACCGTCTTTGATTATATAATCTGTATCTTTTTTAAATAAAAAATTAGCCTTTAGAGCTTGATTTACATGATGAACTAAATCTAAATTTTGAGGATCATAAAAATTTTTATTTTTTAAAATCCCTTTTTGATAAGAAAGTTTTTCAATTTTATCTATACCGATATCACTAAGAATAGCATTTTTGTTTTTTTCATCCAATTCATAGTCTTGTTTTTGTAATAATTTGATAAATTCATTAGCTGTCATATATAAGTTGCTTTTATCCTCAACTTTTCCTGAAATCACCAACGGTGTTCTGGACTCGTCTATCAAGATACTATCAACTTCATCAACTATGCAGTAATGATGATTTCTTTGAACCATTTCCTCTAAACTGTATTTCATATTATCTCTTAAATAATCAAAACCGAATTCATTATTTGTTCCGTAAGTGATATCACACGCATAATTTTTTTTTCTTAAGTCATCTTCAATTTCTGAAGTAATACATCCTGTACTTACGCCAAGAAATTTAAAAACTTTACCCATCCAATCCGAATCTCTTTTTGCCAAGTAATCGTTTACTGTAACTATGTGTACTCCTTTCCCCTCTAATGAGTTTAGGTAAGCAGGAAGAGTAGAAACTAACGTTTTTCCCTCTCCCGTTTTCATCTCTGCTATTCCTCCATTATTTAAAATTATTCCTCCAATCAGTTGTTCATCATATGGTCTCTCACCGAGCACTCTTTTCGCAGCCTCCCTGACTAAAGCAAAACACTCCGGCAAAATAGCATTTAATGGTTCTCCCGATTTTATTCTTTTTTTATAATCGTGTGTTTTATTTACAAACTCTTGATCCTTTAGCTTCGACATTGAGGTCTCAAGCTCATTAATTTTGCTTATTAAGGGCTTAATCTTGTTTAATTCTTGTTGATTACCGCTCCCAAATATTTTACTTAGTGTTTTTGTAAATAAATTCATTATACTTTTATATATGTATTTATTACTAAAATTAAACGATAATTATGACAATTAATTTAAAAAATTTTTTAAAAGATAAAACCAAACTATCAAGAATGGGTGAGTTTCAAGAACTTAAACCATTAGACGGTCTGGAGGTGTCATCAATTTCAGCGGATTTGTATAAAAACGGTAGAGATGATTTAACGCTATTTTATTTTAGAGAGGGAGCGAATTATGCGACTGTGCAAACTTCTAATTCAATTATTTCAGAAACTTTAGAATGGAATCAAAAATCGAATAAAAAAATTGTCAAAGCATTGATGGTAAATACAAAAAATGCTAACACGTTCACCGGTAAGCAAGGTCAAGAAAGTCTTGATATTATAGCCAAAAATTTATCTAGAATTTTAACTATTAGAGAGTCTAAAAGTGAAGAAGGGGTTAATGAAACAGTCAAAATCAAAGACCTTATTTTTGCTTCAACAGGCGTTATAGGAGAGGCATTCCCTGTAGAAAAAATAAACAGTAGCCTTCAAGAACTTGTTGACAAGCTGAGAGATGACCAAAACAAAATGATTTGGATAAAAGTGGCTTCTTCGATTATGACTACCGATACAAAGCCAAAGCTTGCTTATGAAGAAATAATTTTTGGAAATAAAATTATTAAACTTGCTGCAGTAGCCAAGGGCTCGGGTATGATTTCACCCAATCTAGCAACTATGCTCTCATTTATTTTTACAGATGTTGATTTACCTTCTAATATTTTAAAAACCTTATTAAAAAAAACGGTTGCAACGACATTTAATGCTATAACGGTAGATAGCGATCAATCAACGAATGATATGGTTTCAATATTTTCCACTAGAAAAATTAAGATAGGACAAAACAGAAGTATTTCTGATCCAATTATTCAAAAATTTGAAATTGCTTTAAAAAATCTTTGCTTGAACCTAGCTAAGCAAATAATCGTTGACGGTGAAGGGGCAAAAAAATTTATATCAATAAATGTAATTAATTCTAAATCACAAAATAAAGCCAAAAAAATTGCTTTTTCAATAGCTAACTCACCCTTATTCAAAACGGCGATTGCAGGCCAAGATCCTAACTGGGGAAGAATTGTAATGGGAATAGGAAAGTCAGGAGAGGAAGTTGATAAAAAAAAACTGATTATTAAGATTGGTGAGTTTGTTGTTGCTGAAAACGGGATGATATCACAAAATTACAATGAGGAAAAAATAAAAGAATACATGAAGTGGGATTCAATAAAAATAGAGATAAATCTTAACCAAGGAAATGAAAGTTTCGAATGTTATACTTGCGACTTTACCCACGACTATATTAGTATAAATGCTGATTATAGAAATCCAACTTGAAATTAATTTTTAAAACGCTATTTTTTAACTATGATAAAATATAATCTTATATGTAAAAATAAACATGAGTTTGAAAGCTGGTTTTCAAATTCAAGTGAGTTTGAGAGATTAAAAGCTAAAAATCTTTTGGAATGTATTTATTGTTCTTCAAAAGATATAAATAAATCAATCATGTCTCCCAGGGTTTTAAGTTCTAATAATAAGAATAATCAAATACAAGATGATTTAAAAAAATTTAAAAAGGATTTAGTTAGTTTGAGAAATTTTGTCGAAAAAAACTTTGAGTATGTAGGAAAAGATTTCTCAAAAAAAATAAGAGAAGTATATTACGATAAAAAAAATGTTAAAAATATCTACGGTTCTGCTACCAAAGAAGAGAGGGATGAGCTTAAAGATGAGGGAATTGAGCTAGTTAGTATTCCATGGATCGAAAAAGATAATTAAATTTTTTTTGTAGTTATTATGTAATTTACAGATAGATCACTTGATTTTTTCCATTTCTTTGAAATAGGATTATAACTAAGTCCGCTTGTATCTATTATGCAAAGTTTTAGTTTATCAAATTTGTTTTCCAGTTCTTCCGGTTTTACAAATTTATTCCAGTCGTGTGTGCCTACTGGTAACCATCTTAAAATATATTCAGCCCCCACAATCGCTTTAATGTAAGAAACTAGAGTTCTATTAATAGTTGCTGTGAACATTACACCACCTTTTTTTAATAAACTAGAACATGAGTTTAAATATAAATCTAAATTTTCTACATGTTCGACTATTTCAAGATTCAAGATTACGTCAAATTTTTCATCAGTGTTCATTTGCTCAGGAGAAGATTGAATATATTTAATTTTGAGATTATTTTTTTTTGAGTGTAGAGATGCCACTTGTATATTTTTTTTAGAAGCATCTATTCCAGTCACATTAGCTCCTAGCCTTGACAAAGGTTCAGAAATTAATCCCCCGCCACATCCAATATCAAGTATACTCGTATTTTGAAGGAATAATTTTTTATCTCTGTCTAATTTAAAGTTTGCTGCTATCATAGCCAATATGTATTCAATTCTAATTGGATTAAACATATGAAGAGGTTTGAATTTACCATTTACATCCCACCACTGGTCTGCTAGATCTGAAAACTTTTGAATTTCATCTTTATTTACTGTAGTCATTAATTCCTTAAATGTTATATTTGTAATTATAAATTGATAACATAATTTTTTTTTTTATGGCAAAAAAAGTATTAAAATTTGGTGGCACTTCGGTAGGTTCTACCGAAAGAATTACTAATGTGGCAAAAATAATCAAAAAAGAACATACCGCAGGCAATAATATAATTGTAGTAGTATCTGCAATGGCCGGCAAAACAAATGATTTAATATCTATGTCTGAACAAATATCCAAAAAATTTGACAAAAGAGAATTAGATTTACTTCTTTCAACTGGGGAGCAAGTGACATCAGCATTAATCACTGGTGCTTTGCTTGAGTTGGGACTAAAAGCCAAATCTTGGATGAATTGGCAAATACCAATCCTAACAAAAGGTGAACATACTAATTCGCGAATTATTAATATGGAAAAAAAAAATATTGATAATTATTTAAAGCAGGGTGGAGTTGCTGTAATCCCAGGGTTTCAAGGTATTTCAGAAAATGGTGACGTTACATCAATAGGTAGAGGGGGATCAGATGCCACGGCAGTAGCTATTGCTAAAATCTTTAATACTGACACATGTGAAATTTATACTGATGTAGACGGAGTATATTCAACAGATCCTAAAAAAATTCCTGCTGCTAAGAAAATTGAAAAGATTTCATATGAGGAAATGCTAGAACTTTCATCATTAGGCGCAAAAGTAATGCAGCCTTCTGCTGTGCAAACTGCTATGATGTATAACATTCCACTCAAAGTTAAATCAACATTTACTGACAGGCAAGGTACTGATATTATTAATAAAGAGGATATAGACTATAATAAAGTTGTTACGGGAGTAGCTTATTCTAAGGACGATGCAAAAATAACATTAGTTGGTGTTGAAGATAAGCCAGGAGTTGCGGCGATGATATTTGAGCCTTTAGGTAAAAATCAGGTAAATATTGATATGGTAATTCAAAATGTATCATCAGACGGAAAAACTACTGATTTAACTTTTACAATCAAAAGAGACGAATTAAATAAAACTTTAAAAGTAATTAAAGAAAATAAAGATGTGAAAATAGATCAAATCAGCCATAATAAAAAAGTTGCAAAAATTTCAATTGTAGGGGCAGGCATGGTAACAACACCGGGTGTCTCATATAAAATGTTTAAAGCATTATCCGAGGAAAACATTAATATTTTAGCTATATCAACCTCAGAAATTAAAATATCAATCATTATTGATGAAGCTAACACTGTAAATGCAGTGAAAAAACTACACAAAACTTTTGAACTTAATTAAAATGAATATTAGACCACATAGAAAAATAGATAGAAAAAAAACAAAAAAAATTTCAGTTGGTAAAGTTATGGTAGGAGGAGACTCCCCGATAAGCGTACAGTCAATGACAAATACTTTAACAACTGACGTAAAAAGCACTATTAATCAAATTAAAAAGTTAACAGACGCCGGAGCTGATATAGTTAGAGTTTCGTGCCCTGATGAAAATTCAACAAGGTCATTAAAAGAAATTTCAAGAAATGTTTCGGCACCTTTAGTTGCAGATATACATTTTCATTATCAACGTGCCATTGAGGCTGCAAAAAATGGAGCAGCATGTTTAAGAATCAATCCAGGAAATATAGGCTCAAAAGAACGAGTCCTTGATGTTATAAAAGCTGCAAAAGATTATAATTGCTCTATTAGAATCGGAGTTAATGCTGGTTCATTAGATAAATCAATTTTAGAAAAATATAAAGAACCTTGTCCAGAAGCTTTAGTTGAAAGCGCTACTTATAATATCAAATTATTTGAGGACAATAATTTTTATAATTTCAAATTAAGTGTAAAATCTTCTGATGTCTTTTTAGCGGTGCGCGCTTATGAAAAATTGTCTCAAGTATGTGACTACCCACTTCATCTAGGTATAACGGAGGCAGGAGGTCATTTTACAGGCAGTATAAAATCATCCATAGGGATAGGCAACTTACTTATGAACGGAATTGGAGATACAATTCGAGTATCTTTATCTGCAGACCCAGTTGAAGAGATCAAAGCTGGATATGAGATTTTAAAATCACTGGGTATTAGATCGAGGGGGGTACAAATAGTTTCTTGTCCTTCGTGTGCTAGACAAGCATTTCCAGTTATTGAGACTGTTAAAATCTTAGAAAAAAAATTAGCTCATATAAAGGAACCAATAACTTTATCAATAATAGGTTGTGTAGTTAATGGGCCAGGCGAGGCATCTCAAACTGAGATCGGATTAACCGGCGGAGGTAACGAGAGTAATCTTTTATATTTATCGGGAATTCCACATAAAAAAGTCCCAAATGAAAACATAATTAAAAAAGTTGTGGAATTAGTTGAAGCAAAAGTAAAAGAAAAAATAAATTAAAAATGATCCCTAGAGACAAAATTGAGGATATAATTTCTAAATATGATACTATAGAGAGAGAACTATCTTCAGGAAATTTAAATTCCAAAGAATTTGCACAAAAATCGAAAGATTATTCAGATATCAAAAATATTATAGAGGTAGCGCAAGACTATTTAAATTACGATAAGACCAAAAAAGAGCTTGAAAATATTTCCAATGATACAAACTCAGATGAGGAGATGAGAGAATTAGCAAAAAAAGAGCTTAAAATTTTAAATGAAAATAAAAATAAAAATGAAAATTCTTTAAAAATATTTTTATTACCTAAGGATTTGGATGATCAAAAAAATGCTATCGTAGAAATTAGAGCAGGAACCGGGGGATTAGAGGCTACATTATTTTGCGCTGATTTATTTAAAATGTATGAAAAAGTGTGCTCCAAAAAAAAATGGAAAATGGAAATCATAAATATTTCAAAAAGTGATGCAGGAGGTTTTAAAGAGGTGATATTTTCTGTTTCAGGCAATAATATATACTCTTATCTCAAATATGAGTCTGGAGTTCATCGTGTTCAAAGAGTGCCTGACACTGAAACACAGGGCAGAGTTCACACTTCAGCTGCTACAGTTGCAGTTTTGCCAGAGGTAGAAGAAGTAGATGTGGATATTAAAGAAACTGATTTGAGGATTGATGTTTTTAGAGCTGGTGGACCTGGTGGACAATCTGTCAACACAACAGACAGCGCAGTAAGAATAACCCATTTGCCTTCGGGTGTTGTAGTCAGTCAGCAAGATGAAAAATCTCAACATAAGAATAAAGCTAAAGCTTTAAAGATATTAAGAGCCAGAGTTTACGAAGAAGAAAAAAGAAAAAAAGATCTAGAGCGTTCGCAAAATAGAAAAAGCCAGATAGGATCTGGAGATAGGTCTGAAAGAATAAGAACATATAACTTTCCTCAGGGACGAATTACTGATCACCGTATAAATATGACTCTTCATAAACTTGATGAATTTTTAAGTGGAGAAATTCATGAGGAAATTAATGATAGCCTTAGGCTCAAAGAGCAAGATTTAAAACTTAAGAACCTAAATACATGAATTCAAAAGAATTATTAAATAAGGGGCTTAAATTTTTAAAAGCAAATGGCATTCAGTCGCCAGCTTTGGACTCGGAGATAATAGCAGCTGATTTACTAAATATTTCAAGAGAACAACTTTTGATAAATGACCCTATTAAATTAAGCAAAGATCTTGTTGAAAGCTTTAATAAAAAATTATTGAGAAGGGCAAGGAGAGAGCCAGTAGCCTATATAATTAAAAAGAAATCATTTTGGAAATACGATTTTTTTGTAGATCAAAACACCTTAGTTCCAAGGCCAGAAACTGAGTTGTTAGTGGAAAATATTTTGAAGTATAATATGTATTCTAAACCAAGTGTTTTAGACATAGGAGTAGGTTCTGGGTGTATTCTAATATCTCTAGTCAAAGAGCTAAAATCTAGAGGAGTTGGGTTAGATATTTCTAATAATGCCCTTAAAATTGCTTACAAAAACATAAAATACTTCAGACTTATTGATAAAATTAAACTTCGCAAAGCTAACTTAGAGTACTTCAAGATTAGAAGATTTGATATAATTGTATCAAACCCCCCTTATATACCTAAATACGAAATTAAAAATTTAGCAGAGGATATTAAAAATCACGAGCCTTTATTAGCTTTAAACGGAGGAAATGATGGGCTTGACGTAATTAAAAAAGTTATCTACAAATCAGTACAAATCTTAAAATTAAAAGGTTTACTGGCATTAGAAATTGGAAACGGTCAGTACAGAGATATCTCAAAAATATTAAATAGTAATGGATTTAGACAATTAAGTGCAGTGAGAGACTTTAAAAACAATATAAGATGTATTATTTCGAGACTAGAAAATTTAAATAAATTTAAATGATGAATAATAATAGAAGAAGAAACTTCAGACCAAGAAATCATAAAAATGGATTTAGGAGAAGAAATGGTCACGGTAGTCAATCTCCAAGTTCAAGCTTTCAAATTAGTGGAAATAGAAGCTATAAAAGAAATGGCTCAAGTTTAAACCCACAAAATCTAGAAAAGACAATCCAAAAATTTCAACAACTTGCTAAGGATGCTCAGAGCCAAGGTGATCCTGTATTAGTCGAAAATTATCTACAACATGCTGATCATTATTCAAGAAGACTAAAAGAAATTAGTACGAAAGAAAAAACTTTTGAGAAATCCTCGGAACTTAATTCATCAAATTCAAATATAGTTGAGGAAAATCAATCTGAAAGCAATACTTCAAAAGAAACGATAAAAGAATGATTATCTCAACTCCGACAGTCTTAGATCAATTTTAATTCTTTTTAACTCAAATTCTTTCCTCTCATCACCTTTCAGTATCTTACCAGATGGAAGTTTTAATTTTTGAGAATTAACTTGTTTTTTATTCACATGAACCTCGTAATGCAAATGGGGTCCTGTAGACATTCCAGTTGATCCAACATATCCAATAATTTGTCCTTGCCTAACTTTTTTTCCTTCTCTAATTCCTTTAGCAAAAGCTTTCATATGTGCATATACTGTTTCGTATGTTGAGTTATGTCTTATTTTTACACAGTTACCACCACCACCACACCAACGAGCCCTTGTTACCGTACCCGAACCCGAGGCCATAATTGGAGTCCCGCTAGGTGCAGCAAAATCAGTTCCTCGGTGCATTTTATTGTAACCCAGAATTGGATGTTTTCTCATTCCATAAGAAGAAGAAAGTCTCGCACCATTTATTGGAGTCTTCATCAAAGATTTAACAATACTTTTACCATTTATATCGTAATAACCCTCATCATTCTTATACTTAAAATTATATAAATTTATTTCTCTGTTATTAAAATTTACTGATGAAAAAATTATTTTTCCAGTATCTCTAACGATATCATTATCATCTACAAACTTTTCATAATATATTTCGAAAGTATCACCCTTTCTAATATCTCTTTGAAAATCGATTTCAAACCCGTATATTCTGGCAAACTCAATAATGATATTTGGCTCTATACCCACATCGATAGCAGCACTGTAAAGATTATTTTTTATTGAACCTTTTAAAACTACTTCTTTTTTATAAAGTCTGAGCACATTTTCTTTAACAATGAAATTATCTTTGTTTCTACTAACTTCTATACTTAAAGTGTTGGATAATGGATAAAACAAACTTACCAATTGTTTTTTTTTATCATCGTGCACAGTTTTATAGATTAAAGTAAGTTCTCTTCCAGCATATATATTAGTCAATTTTCTCTCTTTTAAAGTAGAGGCAATTATTTGTATTTCTTTATCGCTTATGTTAAATTTTCTTAAAATTTTCTGCACACTATCATTATTTTGTATCACATATTTTTTTTGAGTATATGGGCGGCTTAAAATTAAAGAAAAGCGATTTTTTATTTTTTCTAAACCTTTATTCTCATCTAGCTCAGCAAGATCGCCTTCGTAATTTAGATTTTCATTCTTTAATTGTTGAGACAACATATTGTATGAGAAGAAAAGAGTTACTATTAAAAAAAGGCAAATAAAAATTGTTGAATATTTGCCTATAATTGCTGAGCTTCTAAAATTTCTGTAAAAATAGAAATTTTTACCTATATAGTTTAATAACTCTTTTAACGTCATGGTTGTTTTGTCTCAAAGAGCTTTATTATATACACTATTGGCGTCAAATTCTCTTTAATTTAGTGGCTTTTTTGTACAATATACGCCTTGATTTATATAAATTTTGTAATATAACGACCGTTCGCCTCTAGTTAAAAATCTTTTTTTTATGCCAGAGGTGCGTTCAGATTTTCAATGAAAATCTTAGCTTTTTTAAATTGTGAATATAGAAGAGAAGTGTGGACGGCTAGGTTAGCAATGAAATTGTCGTACACACTTTAACGAAAAATAACTTTAAATTACCTTTAAAGTTATTAAAGCTAGTGTGCGCCGTTATTAAACTTGAGAGTTTGATCATGGCTCAGAACGTACGCTGGCGGCACGCCTA
>MDSW01067887.1_pt1 | contig 13012 bp, 15 predicted proteins | sample 811171 | NCBI WGS metagenome assembly MDSW01 (sample SAMN05326641, study PRJNA326480) | marine metagenome | isolation source: seawater | place: Atlantic Ocean: North West | collected 2012 | reverse complement strand
GTTGTAGAGCTTTGGTTAAATTTCTAGATAATATGTCAGATGATGAAATTAATGAGTTTAATATACCAACTGGAATACCACTGATTTATGAATTTGATAATGATTTAAGACCAATTAATCATTACTATCTTGGTGATCCTGAAGACATCGCAAATAGGACTAATGCTGTCGCTAATCAGGCAAAGAAAAAGAATTAAATACCAGAAGGAGGTTCTGGTTTGTCTTATTTAATTGTTGCTAATTGGAAAATGAATAAAACTAATCAGGAATCTCTCGAATTAATCACTGAGATTAATAATGGTATTCAACAACCTTCAAATGTTAAGGTTGTTATTTGTCCACCATTTACTTCTATAGTTTCAGCCGCAGAAGTATTACAGAATTCTCCTATTAGTCTTGGTTCTCAAAATTTGTCTCACGAGCTTCCTGGTGCTTATACTGGTGAAATTTCTGCAGAAATGATAGCACCTCATTGCGAGTATGTTATTCTTGGGCACTCAGAAAGAAGAATGATGTATGGAGAGACAAGTAGCATTGTTAATATGAAAATTTTAAAAGCTTTAGACAGTAAATTAATTCCAATTATATGTATTGGTGAAAATATTGATCAACGAAATGAAGGGAAATTAGATTTAATATTGAAGGAAATGCTGGAATCATCACTGATGGGTATAAATAAATACGATAATTTCGTTATAGCATATGAACCTTTGTGGGCTATTGGCACTGGAATCTCGGCTTCTCCAGATCAGGCAAATGATGTTTGTAATAAAATTAAAAAATTATTAATGGATTACTTTGGCAAATCTAGCGAAGATATCACCACTCCAATTCTTTATGGTGGAAGCGTAAGTGAAGAAAATATTAAAGATTTTCTAGAGCAGGATTGTATTGATGGAGCGCTAATTGGGTCAGCAAGTTTAAATTCGGAACAATTTCTTTCTATTATTCAAACAATTGATACTTTGTAGCTTTTAGGTTGTATATGGAATCGAATGGTGGAATATTACCTAAGTTAATTGCTATTGTTGGACCAACTGGAGTTGGGAAAACCGATCTAAGTGAACAGATTGTACGTTATATAGATAGCGAAATAGTTAGTATTGATAGTAGGCAGATTTACCGAAAAATGGATATAGGTACTGCAAAACCAAATCTAAATCTATTAAAAACTGTACCACATCACCTTATAAACATTATTGATCCCAATGATGATTTTAGTATCACAGATTTTCTTCAATCAGCAAAAACATCTATTGCAGATATTATTTCAAGAGGGAAAACACCTTTACTTGTGGGAGGAACCGGTCAATATTTTTGGAGTTTAATTGAAAACTGGACCATACCGTCTGTACCACCTAATCCAGAACTTCGAAAAAAATTTGAACAAATTGCGAATGAATATGGAGCAGAACATCTTTTCGAGGAACTTAAATCTATAGACGTTGAAGCAACTAAAATTATTGATTCGAGAAATATTAGGCGAGTAATACGAGCTTTAGAAGTAGGGATTACCGGCAATAAAAAATGGTCAGAATTGCGTAGTAAAGATCCCGCTCTATATGATCCTTTTATTATTGGTTTAACAAAAGATCGTACAATTTTGTATAAAGATGTAGATACCAGAATAGATCAAATGTTAAATCAGGGCTGGATTGAAGAAGTCAGGTTTTTAAAAAATAGTAATATTGATTTAACTTATCCTTCTATGAGTAGTCTAGGTTACGATGAAATATACAATTACCTTAATGACGAAGTTTCTATTGAAGATGCAACTGACAAAATCAAAATTAATACTCACCGATTTATCAGAAGCCAATATAACTGGTTTCGTATTTCTGATACTAGAATTCATTGGTTTGATATAACTGAATCCATGTATAGTTACCAAAAACAAATTAAGAGTTTATTAGAAGCTTTTAAATTACATAATTAAACAGAAAAATAGTTGCAAAATAAATACAATTATATGATGATTTTTATTTATTTTTCTTTTGATGGTATAATGCCTCCAAAACAGTTAAATTTAGTGTAAATTATTGTTTTGAGGGGGGTATTATGCGGAGTGAAAAAGAGATTTTAGAGCAAAGTCAAATTATAGCAGTAGTAGGTGCAACTTCCAAAGAGAAACGCCCAGGTAATATAGCTCCGAATTTTTTGATAAATTGTGGTTATACTATTATCCCTGTCAATCCAATGGAAGAAAGTGTTCATGGGATACCGTGCGTACCTGATCTTGATAGTATTACCCAAAAAATTGACATTGTGAGTGTATTTCGAAGATCTGATGCAGTACCTGAAATTACAGAAGCTGCTATAAGGAAAAAAGCTTCAGCAGTATGGATGCAAGAAGGGGTAGAACATGAAGAATCTGCTTCAAAACTCCTTGCTAATAATATTGACGTTATTTCAAACAGATGTATTCATTGCGCCATAAATGATCATTTCCCAGATGGTTTAAAAAAGGATAAATAAAAATGAACTTATCTTTCAGTAAAATGCACGGTTGTGGCAATGATTATATTGTTGTTGATGGTCGTAATTTAGACTTGAATTGGTCAAAAATAGCTTTGAAATACTGCGAAAGAAAATTTAGTGTTGGTGCTGATGGGTTATTAGTTGTAAAAACATCTGAAATAGCACCAGTTAAAATGAGTATGTATAATCCAGATGGCTCTGAAGCACAAATGTGTGGTAATGGTATTCGTTGTTTTACAAAATATGTAATTGAAAATGAAATAATTCAATTTAAACACGAACAATTATTGATTGAAACTCTTGCGGGCGTATTAACAGTATATCCGCATAAAAAATCCGATGGATTGATCGACACCGTCAAAGTATCAATGGGGGAACCAGTTTTTTCACCAGACAAACTACCTGTTTCATCTTCATTATTAAGTGTTCCTAAAATTATTGATCATAAAATTTCTATAAATAATCAGGAAATAAAAATTTCTTGCGTATCTATGGGCAACCCGCATGCTGTCGCATTTATTGAGGATGATGTTGATAATTTCCCTTTAGATACAATAGGTCCGATAGTTGAAAACTTAGATCTTTTTCCAGAACGTGTGAATTTTCATATAGTAAATATAGTAGATGAGTCAAATATAAAAGCAAGGTCGTGGGAACGGGGCGCAGGATTAACTCTTGCATGTGGTACCGGTGCTTGTGCAATACAGGCAGTATCTAGGGACCAAGGATATACTAATGATAATATTGATCTTTATATGCCTGGTGGAAAATTAATAATGAATTGGGAAGGTACTGGACAATCAGTATTTATGGAAGGACCAGCAGAACTGGTTTTTGATTCATTTTTGGAAGTAAATACCTAGTCTATTCGGTTGATTCTTCGTATTCAGGTTTTCTTACTGTAAACAACAACACAAGTGCTGTAATATTTATTCCGATTACTGTATAAATTAATGGGTTGTAACTACTACTCAAATCACGTATAGATGCCCCTAAAAACGGGCCCATACCCAGACAAACAGTAGATATAGGCGCTACTACTCCTAAAATAGAGCCATACCATTTTCTTCCAAAATATTCAGCTATTATCATTTGTCCCATATTGACAGCAGAGTTTGCAGTTAGTCCCCATATAAAAATAAAAATATAAGCTTCTGGTAAAGTATTTACTGAAAGTAAATAGTAGGTAATGCAAGTTCCAATAATCAAAGATATGATAAAACTGTTTTTAGAACCTATATAAGTTGATATATATCCCCAACCTATATTTCCTAAGGCTAAAAATGATCCAATACTCAAAATTACTGCAGCATTTGTTTGTGATATACCGGATTCAACAAAAAATGGTACTAAGCTAAACATAATACTTGATTGACCTGTTAAACCCAGAGACATTGCCGCAGTAACTATCCACAGTGTTTTCGTTGATGTAGCCTGTTTCAGAGTAAAACTTTTTTCATCTTCTACAAGTAGATTGGAGTGGGAAGATTCTTCTTTGGGTTCCAACAAAATACCATCAGGCAACAATCCAATGTCTTCAGGTTTATTTCTAAGGAAAATCAATATAAAAGGAAAAATAATAAGTGTTAGAATTCCCAAAACCATATAGGTTTCTCGCCAATCAACATTAATACTAGCAAAAGCAGCAAACATGAGAATTATAATTGAACCACTTATCGGTCTAAAAGTTGATGTTGTAGAAAGAATTATATTACGTTTTTTCCGGAAAAAGTTAACTACAATTGTTCGAGGAGTTAGATTAATCAATATTGGACCACTTATAGCACGACCGGTTATATAAGCCGAATAGAACATTACGATATTATGCGAAAAAGATATAATAAAAAATGAACATGCTGCGACTAACAGACCAAAAACCATAAGGTAACGAGCTCCATATTTATCAGTAATTCTACCGATAAATGGTGCTAATAGCCCTGCAATCCAAGTACCTGCAGACGCTGCAAAAGCAATACTGCTTCTTGACCATCCCATATCTTCATATATGTAATCTTGTGCACCTGCTATAGCTATTTGTGCTAATCCTGTTGCACAAAATGTGGCAGGAAGTGTTAGACCAACAACAACCCATCCATAATAATATGATGTATTTGGTTTCCAGTTTAAAAATTCATATAATCGCTGCATATTTATCTAAATACTTTCGGAGATAGTTTTAATGATAAATATGATATTAATAATCCCAATAAAACTGCAGATATAAAAAAGATAATTGCTGCATACAGTTGTGGATCATTATTAGTACTATTTTCCCAGGTCATGGGTGAAATATTTTCATTATTATTATTTTTCCAAGGCCAAAGTTTTGTTAAACTTCCAATAATTAACCCAGTCATCAATATAATGGTGTTTTTATTCCAGCGCTTCATAACAGCAGATACTATTTTTGTGAAAACAATTAATCCTAAAACTGCTCCTAATATAAATGTTGAAATTACGCTTAGATTAAAGTTATTGAGTGAAGTAATAATATATGCATATTGTCCTAGTAGTACCAATATATAACTTCCTGAAATGCCAGGTAATAACATTGCCGATATAGCAAAAAATCCTGATAAGAAAATTATATAGATATTATGTGTCGTATCTAAGTTTGGTACAGATACAACAATCTGTCCAAGGATTATACCTAAAAAGATAAATAAAACGTTATTGATATTCCATGATTTGATTCGCCATATGAGTAAGATAATCGCTGAAATTATAAGACCAGATATGAATGACCATGTTAGTATTTCATAGGTGTTAAATAAAAATTCAATTAATCTTGAAAATGCTAAAACACCACAAATAATTCCTAAGAATAAATTTAATAAAAATGTAAATTCTGAACTTTTTAGTATATGTGGCAAATTAGTTATTTTTCTTTTAGAAGAAATTATTTTGTTTAAGGATTTTATTAGATTTTCGTAAATGCCAGTAATCAATGCAACTGTGCCGCCAGATATTCCTGGTATTAAGTCAGCAGCACCCATTGCCACACCTTTTATAGCTAAGATTATAAAATGATTAAAATTCATACAACGTGTGCTTGTTTAAGAATCGTTAGATTTTCCTTAGTTAAGCCCAAAAGATTACCGTATATGTGGTAATTATCTTTTCCTAAAGACGGAGCTGGAGAGGTGATCTCGAAAGGTGTTTTTGAAAATAAATAAGGTCTTCCAGGATATTTAATTGTTTCATCTAATTCTGGATGATAGATTTCTGTAAAAAAGTTTCTTTTATCTAAGTGTTCATTAGTAAGTGATTCATATGGGGCAACTACTGGAGCCCAAACCATATCGATTTGTTGAGCTTTGTGAAATAGATAATTTGCATCATTGTTCGCACAAAATTCTTCTAAAATATCTGTTATATGCTGGGTATTTTCTTGTCTGAAAGTTAACTCTTGATATTCGGATTCCCCTAAGTCTTTTTCCATTTTAGTTTCTTTTAACCATTCTATTAGTTTATTCCATGTATTAGTGTTAGTCGGTATTCTTATAAAACACCATTTTTCATCTTTAGTTTTAAACACGACAGGTATTGTTTTTGCAGGAGCTGCATGTCTTCCAGTAAGACGACTGACTCTTCGATTATTATAATAATAGGCAGGCATGGCCGCTTCAGTAGTGTTATGGCATGCTTCATGAATAGATAAGTCTATATGTTGACCAGTATTTGTTTTTGTTCTCTCCATTAAAGCTAGCATAGCTCCCATAAACGCATAATGACCTGAAATATGATACGAAGCATCTTGGTAGGGTTTCATAGGGGGTACAGTATGGTCATCATATCCACAACTCCATAATGGTCCGCCATATGCTAAATTAATAAAGTCATTCGTAGAAAAATTTTCACTTTCTAAGGTTTTTCCTAGAGGGGACAGAGATAATAAAATGGTATTTTCGTTTATATTCTGAATATCTTTAAATGAAATAGGTAAGTTTTCTTGACCTATTTTTTGTCCGTCCTCTATAACGATATCAATGGATTGTAATAACTGACGAAAAATATCTAATCCTGTCTGTTTAGTAATGTCTAAAGTTATACTATCTTTATTCGTATTATTTTGAAAAAATTTAAGACTTGAATTAATACTAGGTTTATTCTTGACAAAAGGGCCTACGTTTCTAGATTTAGAACCGTTAGGCGGTTCAACTTTTATTACATGTGCTCCCATACCAGCAAAAAGCTTGCCAGTATATTCACCAGCTTCTTCTGCTAATTCCAAGACAGTAATATTTTCGAAAATTTTTGTCATAAATACTTTCCTAATATTTCGTTGAATACATAGGCGTTATGTTCACCGTGTTGTGGTGCATATGTATAATCTGGCTCTGGTATATTTTGCATTTTGAAAGGGAGAGAATCAACACGAACTAATCGGCCATCTTCGTCTTCAACTTCAGTTATATGGTTTCGTTTTTTTAAATGAATATCTTTTTCTGCTCTAGTTACAGTATCTTGTACATGTGAAGCTGGTATGTTTTCTTGTTGGAGTTGTTTTGCTAGTTGAATTACATCTAATTCTTTAGTTATTGAACTAATTTCAATATCTAGTTGCTCCCAGTTATCCAACCGAGTATCAAATGTGATGAACCGTTTATCATTCTTTAAATTTTCAGCTCTTAAAATACGGGTAAGTGACTCCCATTGTTGATCTGTGGTTATAGAAAGAGCAATCCATGAGTCTGTAGTTTTACCTTCATAAACACCTTGCGGAGCTGCAGCAGGATTTATGCCTTTATTTGCTGTTCTTTTTAAAGTAGTAGCATTATTTTCCCCATTTACTGCATAATCTAATAGATACGTCCCCATAAGCGATGTAGCAGCTTCGTATTGAGCCAAGTCAATAAATTGACCCTCACCTGTGTTATTTCTATGATATAAAGCTTGTAATACTGCTGATGCACCTAGATATCCAGCAGTATGATCCATATATGAATATCCCCAACCTGCTGGTCCTAGATCAGGGTCACCACACATATATGTTTGTCCAGAAATAGCTTGTATTGTAGGGCCATTAGATTGATAGTCTTTATAAGGGCCATCGTGACCAAATCCCGGCATGCTAAGATAAACAACACTAGGGTTTATTTGGGACATTCCTTGATAATCCAACCCCCAACGGGCCATAATTCCTGAACTAAAATTTTCCATCACAACATCACTAATTAGCAATAATTCTTTAAATGTATTCAATCCCTCTGGATCATTTAGATCAATTTGAATTGCTTTTTTGTTCCTATTGAAATACACGAACATTCCGTGATTGGCTCTCACAGGATCTCCCACAGTAGGGCGCTCAATTTTTAAAATTTCTGCTCCAAAATCAGCAAGTAATCTACTGGCTTGTGGCCCGGAGACAACCCATGTCAGGTCTAAAACTCTTATATCAGATAAAGGTAAATTCATACGATTCTCCGTTAAGGGTTAAATGGAACAGCTATTGGTTCAACTTTGATATTTTCCTCATCATAAAAGGAAACAATAGCAATAGTAGGGGGTGTTACAGGTCCCCATGGAGCACCACAATAATATGCTATAGATTTTCCTTGAGTTACTTCTTTAAATACATCTACATGACCAAGTGCAATATAATCACAATCGGCATTTTGTAGTTCTTCATAATGGATTAGTGATGATCTGTCAGCAAAATGAGGAGAGTCTAAAACTAATCCATGAGCGACAACTATAAACCATTTTGATTCAGGTCGTTTAGGAATCCCTTCTAAGGGTTTAAATTCAGGGGTATGTTTATATGTAGGTTTCCCCCATATAGATAAGTCTAAAGAAGGTATATCAAAGGTTTCTCCAGATTCCTTTCGGATCATAAATAAATTATCTCCGATCCTTTCTTCTGGTACTTGATCAAAGATTCTTCCATCATGATTCCCTGGCAAAATAATACAGGGCTTATTCATTGCATTAATTTGATCAATAAGTTCAAGAACTTGTTCGACAGGAGCGCGGTGAGTGTCGAATATATCTCCAGCAAGGATTAATGCATCTACATCTAATTTCTCTGCAGCTTCGACAATAATCGGGAATTTGTTTTCAACAGTATTGTTTTCATCATCATCACCGAGAAAATGCAAGTCTGAAGTATGTAGTATTTTTAACGAGGGTATTTCATTTTCTGCATTATTCATAGTAAATTCATGATCCAATAAGTTTTTTGAAAATATCTTTATTATACAAGCTAAGTCTAAAGATTTGATTGTTTTTGCTAAATTACAATATTTCATGACTAAAAGATAGGCAATAAAAGCTAATTTTATTGGATACAATTATGATGACTTTATTTATAATGTTGTTTCAACTTTTAAACATATTTTGTGTATACGGAGGAAAATATGGCGCATTCCACTAATTATAGGTATTTAAGTCCATCTTCAAGAATATTTGCAGGCAGATCTTTAACTAATAACTTAGCTTCAGAAGTTAGAAGACTAGGAGCTAAAAGAGTTATGATCCTATCAAGTCATTCCGTTGCACAAACAAGTAATTTGGTACCTCAGGTGGAAGAATTACTAGGTGATAATTATGCTGGGAGCTATACAAATGCTCGCAAAGAATCCCCTAGAAAACTTGTTGAAGAAGGGGTAGAGTTTACTAAAGATCTTAATCCAGATTTAATAGTTGTAATTGGAGGTGGTAGCGCTGTCGTAACTTGTAGAGCTATTACTATATTAGTAGGTGAAGGTGTGAGTTTAGATGATATTTATACCAAACATTTTCCAGAAGGTCCTCCAGAGGTTGCAAGATTAACCAAGCCCAAAATTCCAAATTTCTTGGTTCTGACAACTCCTACAAATGGTGCAGATAGAGGTGGCGCTGCTATTTATGATGATAATCCTCCACACAGAAAAGAAATATTTGACCCTAAAACCAGACCATCTACGATATTTCTCGACCGTGATGCCTTATTAACCGCTCCATTTGAACTATATAGAGACACTTCAACTACTACTGTTGCAGGTACAATTAATGCATTATTAAATTCAGAGCTTAGTCCATTTTCACTAACAGATTACCGCCAATCACTAGAATTATGTATGGAGTATCTTCCAAAACTTTATCATGACCCTGATGATGGTGATGCTAGATTGCAATTAGCCGCTGCAGCGTTATTAGCTAATAGAGCAGCACAAGCTTCATATAACTCAAATGTCCAAGGAGAAAATACAGGTCTAGGTAGACAATTACGATATAAATATCCACATATAGGACAAGGTTTAGCAAGTATAACAAATGTACAAACTGAACTAAGAATTAATCAAAAAATAAATAGTTCGGTAATTGCTAACGTCGGTAAAATTATGGGATTAAATCAAGGTGCATCTACAGATTACGAATTTGCAGGAGATACAATTAATTATCTTAGTGATTTTATTTCTGGTATAGGGTTCCCAACTCGCCTAAGAGATATGAGTGTCGATAAAAAAGACTTTGAAGAAATAGCTAAACTTGATATAAGTGAACCTGCATTTGGCCAAGGAGCAGGAAGGGTAAAAGATTTAGATAGAATGATGGAAATCTTAGAAATGGCCTGGTAGGTAGATATAAAAATGGAGGGGTTATGAGTAATAACGATATTTCACAAGATATTTTAGACAGATATAAAAATGTAGGTTCTGCAACTGTTTGGACAGCTGTTTACTCCCTGAGAGGAATCAAATGCCATATGGAAACAGTAAAACCTTTAACCAGAGGAATGAAAATAGCTTCACGTGCAAGAACGTTGCGTTCTTTACCAATTAGACCTGATTTACGTGAAAATATTGTAACTGGAGAAAATGCTCCTGAATATATTGCGATGGGCTCTTGTGGACCTGGTGATGTTTTAGTAGTTGATGCAATGAATATTCCATTTGCAACTCATTTGGGGGATGTAAAATTATTACATTTATATATGCAAAAAGCTGATGGTATTGTTACCGATGGGGCAATAAGAGATTTAGAAGTAGTAAGAACGTATGGATTTGCAGTTTTTGGACAAAATCAAACACCTACTGCTACAGATTGCCTTTCAGTAGAGGCAAATGTAGATATCCAATGTTCAGGTGTTTTAGTTAGACCAGGGGATATTATAGTAGGAGATGACGAAGGTGTCGTTGTCGTACCAAAAAATCTTGCAATAGAGGTACTTGAGTGGGTTGAAGAACATGAAGAAGCTGAAGAATACGTAAAGAAAAAAATATTAGATGAAAATTGTCCTCCGGGGAAATATTATCCTCCAACTGATGAAACAATTAAAGAAATGCGTCAATCACAGAATTAATACATAAGGAGTAAGGCTCATGGCAGATTTAACGGGAAAAGTTGCAATTATTACAGGCGCTGGAAGATTGCGCGGAATAGGGCGGGCAGCAGCTGTGTCTTTGGCTCAAGATGGTGCTGACATTGTTATAACAGGTACTGGTCGTTCTCCTGACTCTTTTCCAGAAGATGAAAAACAAGTAGGTTGGAAAGATATTGAAAGTACAGCAGAACAGGTAAGAGATATTGGTAGACAATGTTTACCATTAATATGTAATGTTGCCGAATCTGGTGATGTAAATTCTGTGGTCAACCAGGCGATGGATAAATTTGGCAGGGTGGATATTTTAGTTAATAATGCTGCTTTTGCCAGAGCAGAAGACAGAGTTCCAGTCGTAGATATGGATGATGAAATATTTAAAAAGGTAATTGATATCAAAGTAATAGGTGGGTATCTTTTTGCTAAGGCAGTTGCAAAAATATTAATAGCACAAAATCAAGGAGGGCAGATTATAAACCTGTCTTCTACTGCTGGAAGGCAAGGTTCTGCTCGTACTTCGGCATATAACACAGCTAATTTTGCGTTACATGGATTTACACAAGCTTTAGCCCATGAATTAGCACCTAATCAAATAACTGTTAATGCTGTTTGTCCAGGACCTGTGACAACTGCCAGAATGGATGTACTTGGTGATAAGGGATGGGAGTCTACTCTTTCAAGAATTCCTATGGGCAAAGCAGCTACCGACGAAGATATTGCTGGTGTTATACGGTGGCTTTGTAGTCCAGAAGCTGCACTTATTACTGGCCAGCATATTAATATTAATGGTGGAACAGTAATGGATTAACCCTCCATAATCCATATAAATTTCTTGTCGAATAAAAACATCAATCCCCTCTGTTTATATAGCTAATGTTGTTAATATCCTACAAAAATAGGTAAAAGTGTTGACATGTTGTAGAATATAATATACTATAACCATGTTGAGTAAATAAAACCATGAGAGTAGGAGGACAATTATGATGCATTTCAAACTTTGCTTACGATGTAACGGAGATGTAATTTTGAAACAAGATACTTATGGATCTTTTTATCAATGTCTACACTGCGGAAATATTATGGAGCTAGATTTTGTCCATACATTGGTTAAAGCAAACGCTGAGCTTCAAGAAAATAAATCTACAGCTCCAGCATCAACAGATTTAGTTAATCAAACAGAAATGATTTTATATTAGGAGGATATCATGTTAGGAATAGAGTTATTAACCGCTTCAGTAGTCTTTGGTTTCGGTGGGGCAATTACAATGTCATACCAGTATTTGTCATCCTTGACTGATAACCCAATTGCAGCAAGAGTAAAGTTATACAGTGATAATTAGGAATATACAGTATGTCTAAATCTGAATTTTTTACCACAAAGGTATGGGTTGATAAAACTAAAGAAGAATCTTTTGAATTTTTTAGCGATTTAAATAATTTAGTTCTATTGACCCCACCTTTAATGAATATGAATATTGATAATTCATATCTTCAAGAAAGGGTTAACAAAAATACTTCATTTGAAATTAAAATTGGATATAAACCATTCATTCTTAAATGGCAAAGTGAGATTACTGACTGGAATCCCTCAAACTACTTTTCTGACCAGCAGACCAGTGGCCCTTATTCAAAGTGGATACACAAACATAGTTTTACCGAAGGCGACGGCGGCACTTGGATTATTGACGAAGTCGAATACCAGCCTAAACTATTTCCATCTGTTGGTAAAATATTTTACAAGTTGTTACTAAAATCAATGTTTAGTTACCGTGACAAACAGGTGAAAAAACTTATGACTAACTAGCCTTACTATGTTATTAACTAGACGATTGAATTGTTTAATTTCTCTATTCCTTGAATTTTGTTCAAGGAATTTTTTTTTATATTATTAAAGTATATAGATATGTTTAACTCGTAAACCCTTTAATCCTGGTGGAGACGGGGGAGAGTCGAACTCCCCGTCCAGAAAATCCTCAGTTGAGATCTACTACAAGCTTATCCATTGTTTCTAATTTCATTTCTCCACTATCACAATGGCAGATTATGAAAAAACTAGCTAACAATTTCTTGACTTAAGGAAGGTTAGCGGCTTCATTAAGAGCACTCTAGATTAACGGCGCCTGGTACTTCTATCCAGAGAGTCAAAGATCAGACGTAGCTGGTTTTAGGCAGCTATTGCAAGTTGTTTTTTGTCAACTATTTTTTTGTCATTGTTTTTACGAGACTAAC
>MDSW01179592.1_pt1 | contig 13014 bp, 11 predicted proteins | sample 811171 | NCBI WGS metagenome assembly MDSW01 (sample SAMN05326641, study PRJNA326480) | marine metagenome | isolation source: seawater | place: Atlantic Ocean: North West | collected 2012 | reverse complement strand
GAGCAAAATCACTAATAGGAATAGTTCCTCAAGAAATAAACTTTAACCAATTCGAAACTGTCAGCGAAATAATAATCAATCAAGCAGGCTATTTTGGAATTGATCGCAAAACAGCGAAAGCCAGAACTAACGATGTATTAAAACAAACGCAGCTCTGGGACAAACGCGACGAAATATCTCGTAATTTATCAGGTGGTATGAAACGTAGACTAATGATTTCGAGAGCATTAGTGCACCAACCGAAACTTTTAATACTAGATGAGCCGACAGCAGGAGTAGATATAGAGGTACGCCGCTCAATGTGGGAGTTTCTTAGCAAATTGAATGAGTCGGGTACTACAATAATCCTTACCACGCATTACCTCGAGGAAGCTGAACGTCTATGTCGTAATATCGCAATTATAGATAATGGTGAAATCGTTGAGAATACTTCGATGCAAGCGCTCTTACAAAAACTTAGAAACGAAACCTTTGTATTCGAATGTGCGACCGAAGTAGGAAAAATGCCTAATTTGCCAGGAACCGAAATCTTGCAACTAGACTCTCGGAGATTCGAAATCGTTATCGATAACGGTAGAAATCTCAACCAAATCTTTAAAACACTCTCCGATTCAGGAATACAGGTAGAGAGTATGAGAAACAAAAATAATCGTCTAGAAGAGCTATTCCTCAATTTGGTAAATAGCAATGAATAACGATCACTCAGAAAACAGCGACCATCACTCCTTCATAGCACTAAAAACTATAGTACGCAAAGAGGTAACTCGTTTCTCCCGTATTTGGATGCAAACCATTATCCCCCCAGCAATCACTATGGGTTTATACTTCATATTGTTTAGCACCCTGCTAGGTTCTCGAATAGGGCAAATGGCTGGTTTCGACTATATACAGTATATAGCGCCTGGAATTATTATGATGGCTATTATAACAAACTCATATTCTAACGTAGTGTCGTCCTTTTTTGGTGCCAAATTTCAGAGGCATATAGAAGAGATTCTAGTATCTCCCGTGCCAAACTATGTGATCCTGCTAGGCTATGTTGCCGGTGGCGTTTGTCGCGGAGTAATAGTTGGCATTCTCGTAACACTAGTCGCTCTTTTCTTCACTGATTTAGCGATACACTCTTACTCAGTTACATTAGTTGTAGTAATTCTAACATCAACTCTTTTTTCAATCTGCGGTTTAATAAACGCGATTTTCGCCCAAAAATTTGATGATATTTCTATAGTACCTACGTTTGTGCTCACGCCGCTCACGTACCTTGGCGGTGTGTTTTACTCAATCGATCTCCTACCGGAAGTCTGGCGACAAATTTCACTTTTCAATCCAGTACTTTATATGGTCAACGCATTTCGATACGGAATCCTTGGACACAGCGACATACAGGTTGATTATGCGCTCACGATGATTTGCACGTTCACAGTCCTACTGGCATTTATCAGTCATGAATTACTGAGACGAGGAACAGGGTTAAAAACCTAGTAAATTATCCGCCTTATAGTCCTTAAATGCTTTATGAATGCGCCGACCCAAGGGATAGTCAAAATCAACTCCAACCAACTTCTGGTCTAATATATTCACCGCAACGATATCCGACGTTGAGCTGGTAAGCCATATCTCGTCCGCACACATCAACTCATCCCGCCTCACCTCACGCTCCATGCACTCTACCCCAACAGACCGCACTATATCGCAAATCAATTTCCTCGTGACTCCAGGCAATATAGTCCTATCATTAGCCGCAGGTGTAAATACTTGGCCATTCTTCGCAATAAAAATATTACTGGAGGCACCCTCTGTAACGTAACCGCTACGAACTAGTATTGCTTCGTGTGCACCTTTCTCAATTGCAGCATTTTTTAACAAAAGGTTAGGAAGTAACGAAGTTGTTTTTATGTCGCAGCGTCCCCAACGATTATCTTCTAACGTGACGCAGGTTACCTGATGAAACTCATGATCTATCACATAGGGTTGGCACATTACAAAAACGGTAGGCTTTACGTCCTGGGGAAAACCATGTGATCTTGGCGCTGCACCGCGACTAACTTGGATATAGAATGATAAATTGACTTCTTCGTGAACAGAGATTAACTTCGCAAATACTTCGAGCCAACCATCTCGCGACATTGGTCGTGGTATTAGCACCTCAGATAAATTTTTCTCTAGCCTACTAAGATGATCTGTTAATCCAAAAATTCCGCCATCTTGACTTGTCAACACCTCATAGACCGAATCACCAAAAATGAATCCGCGGTCTAAAACAGAAACTTTCGCATCTTTAACATCAAGATAATTCCCGTTTAAAAAACATGTCGTCATAGCTCGAAAACAGTTTCAAACAATAAGATTGCTTTATCCCAGAAGGAAGATATTACCGAGCCCTCTTCGACACCCTCCAAAGCAACAATTGGAAATTTCCTAAATTCTTCTCCATCCATCAACAACGATAAGTGTCCTATCTCTTGACCAACTTCCAAAGGTGCCATTAAGGGCCTATTCAAGTGCAGTTCAGAACTTACCGCCTCAGCAGAGCCCCTCGGGATCATGGCTATCACGTCAGTTGACGCTGCAACGCGAACTGACTCTACATCGCCACCCCACACTCTACCCTCGGAAATGAATTCGCCCGCAGAATAGAATCTTTCGCGAGCAAAGAATCTATAACCATAATTTAAAAGTGCCCTACTTGACTCAACTCGCTTCCCGTCTGAAGAGGCGCCCATAGTGACTGATACCAGTCTCATACCGTCTCTATTCGCAGAGGCTGCCAGACAATAGCCAGCCTTTTCTGTATGCCCAGTTTTAATACCATCCACTGTTGGATCGTAGTTTAGCAAACGATTACGGTTAGGTTGCTTAATCTTATTAAACGTATAATCTGGCCGAGAAAATCGCTCATAGATCGCAGGGAAATCTCTAATTAATGCCTGCGACAAAATTGCAACGTCTCGCGCAGTAACATAGGTTTCGGCGTCAGGATACCCAGACGCATTAGAAAAGCTAGATCCCGACATGCCTAGTTTCTTGGCGTAATCATTCATTAAAACAGCAAAAGTTTTTTCGGTACCCGCTATATGTTCAGCCAACGCAACACTGGCGTCATTACCAGACTGGATGATAATACCATCTAACAGTTGGTCAACTGTAACTTTCTTACCCGCTTCGATGAACATTTTTGAGCCGCCCATCTTCCAGGCTTTAGTGCTGACTACGACTTGATCATCCAAAGAAATCAAACCCTCTTTAAGAGCCTGACCAGTCACATAGCTAGTCATAATCTTGGTGATACTTGCAGGCTCAACCCTTTCATCTGCTTTTTTTTCTGCTAGTACATCACCAGAACCTTGTTCTATTAAAATGTACGACGTCACATCAATATCTGGTGCAGGAATTGAACGGGCGATCTGCGCGGAGAGCTCAGGTGGAAATATACACACGCACATTATAAGTTGAAGAATGATCATCGAAGCGCCGGTAATACCGCTATACTTCTTCAGCCAATCAGTTTTTTGTTTCACATGTTCCAAAATTTATTACCTTGTTTTTCACAATGTCGCTACCCTAACAGCCTCATATTCTAGTGCATCGAGTGCCACCGGGTAAGTATTTCTTCGCTTAATTGCGCCACCACCATCATATACTTGATACGAGGATTGTACTTACCTATTGTGGAAAAATTTCTGTATCCAATCCAATACTCTGGTCCAGCTTGTCCTTCTAGCTCATACAAAGCGGCATCTGTCACCGTCCCTGAAAACAAAGAAGCAGGCTCAATACCTTCACTTTTTAATAGCGCTAGATCTAAATTGGCTTTAATTCCTGTCGAAACTAATGACTCACGCACTGGGGAGCTAGTCGTAGCTCTAGAAAAAACTGGCTCTGTTCTTAGCCAACCCCTATCGTTTAAATAATTTGCAACACTACCAATAGCATCGCTCGCATTTTCCCAAATATCTTTCTTACCATCTCCATCAAAATCTACTGCCACATTACGAAATGGAGTCGGCATGAATTGAACCATACCCATGGCGCCGGCATATGAGCCAGTGAGCGAAAGGGGATCGAATGATTCTTCTCGACATAGAATTAGATATTGCACTAAATAATCGTAAAAAAGCTTAGTGCGACGCTTATTTCCCCCAGGGTAATGAAAAGCTGCGGTCGCGAGGGTGTCTAAGACTCGGTGTTTTCCTTGAATTTTACCATACCTGGTCTCTATACCTATTATACCGACGATAATATGCGCTGGGACTCCATAGAGTTTTTCGGCTTTTTCTAGGGCTTCTTCATTCGCTCTCCAAAACTTAACTCCGTTCGAGATACGCGCCTCGTCCAGAAAGATATCTCTGTACTGCAGCCAAGTTTTCCTCTTTTCAGCAGGGTTCTTCAAAGACTTGGTTGTTTTTTCAAGTCGAGAAACTTGAGAAAAAAGTAATTTCAACTCTTGTTCGTTAAAATCGTGATGTGTAGCCATAAATGTCACAAAATCGTCAACACTATCACTATCAAGTGACGCGGCGGCAACGTTAACGCAATACACCAACAATAAAGTAAATAGCCACCAAATTAACAATATAGGCATCTTAAACATTCGCGTAGAACTTTTTATGTGTTTGTATAGACATGAGGATACCGAAACTACCTAATATAGTCACCATTGATGTTCCTCCATAACTTATTAGGGGCAACGGCACACCGACAACCGGAAGTAAACCAACTACCATGCCGATATTTACAAATACATAGCTCGCAAACGTAAAAATTATTGCTCCGCCTAATAGTCTGCTGAATGTATCTTGTGCGCCATATAAAATAACTGTACTTCTAATAACGACAAGAGCATATGCCATAAATAAAACTAAGACTCCGACAAACCCAAATTCCTCGCAGTAAACAGCAAAAATAAAATCTGTTGCACGTTCAGGTAAAAATTCTAAATGAGACTGAGTACCATTCAGCCAACCTTTGCCATACATTCCTCCCGACCCAATCGCAATCTTAGACTGAATAATATGATAGCCCGTGCCTAACGGATCTCTCTCTGGCGAAAATAAAGTGAGAATCCGTTGTTTTTGATAATCACGAATAAAGTACCATGCGATCGGAGCAAAACAGCAAAGTAAGAATAAAAAATATTTAATCATCCGCCAACTTATCCCGCCTAAAAAAATTATTATCAATCCAGACAAGGTAACCAGGATGGCGGTACCTAGGTCCGGTTGAAGATATATCAATAATACCGGAACGAAAATAACAACTACGCAAAGTAAAAGACCACGAGCGCTCGGAGGCAGAGATCTATTCGAAACGATCGCAGCAATTACAATTGGAACCGCTAGCTTTAAGATTTCAGAAGGTTGAAATCTTATATAACCTAAATCAATCCATCGGCGCGCACCCTGACCATCACCCCAGATAGCAACAGCAACAAGCAGCAAAATCCCTGCAATATACAATATAGGTCCGATTCTTAGTATTGTACTGGGAGAAAATTGTGCAACGGAAAGCATGACAAAAAGTCCGATACCAATTCGTGTCATCTGTGAGATAAGAATTCCAGTTGACTCCCCAGAGGCACTGAAAAGGACAGCCAGGCCTAACACACAAAGCACGAACAGCCCTCCGGCCAAAGGGAGGTCAATACGACGATTCAGAATATTTAATGCGTTAATCACTTGTTACGCGAAGTCAAAATTTTTGATTGCCCAACAAAGAATTTATCGACCACTCTTTTAGCTATAGGAGCAGCCACACGACTTCCGCTACCACCATTTTCGATCACTACTGCAATCGCTATAGCAGGATTTTCTGCGGGTGCATACCCTATGAATAAGGAATGATCCCTCAAATGCACAGGGATTTCATCCGGCTGAAGTTCAAGCTCATGATCAACACTCGACACTTGAGCAGTACCAGTTTTGCCGGCAAAAATAATCCCATTAGCTAGCTTACTCGAACGAGCTGTCCCTGATTTTCCGTGCACTACCTGCACCATGGCTTCACGCACTAAGTCCCAACTATTTTGGTTTTTTAGAATTACAGTCGCACCATCAGATCGACCCAGATTTATCTCATTTAAGAAACTATCATTCGACTCCCGAAAGAAATGAGGTGTCTTGACGTCACCTTTGGTCGCCAGAATAGAGGTAGCATGAGCAAGCTGCATTGGTGTCGCGAGCATAAACCCTTGCCCTATTCCACTGATTAAAGTCTCGCCTTTATACCAACTTTTCCCTAAGTTTTCTCTCTTCCAATCAGCAGAGGGCACGAGACCCGCTTTCTCTCCAGGTAGATTGACTCCAGTTTTTTCGCCTAGACCAAATAGAGTTAATGAATCATGTAACCCTTGAATACCAAATTTTTTCGCCAAACTATAATAATATACGTCGCAGGACTGCACGATAGAGGCACTCATATCCACGTTACCATGCCCTTTTTTTGCCCAGCACCTGTAAGGTCGACCATTCTCAGTTAGACGAAAAAAACCAGGACAAAACACGCTAACGTCATGCCTCTTAATCCCTGCCTCCAGGGCTCCTAGCGCAATGATCGGTTTAATAGTTGAACCTGGCGGATACTGCCCTCGTAGAAAGCGATTAAACAATCTCCTATCTTTCGAGTTAATTAGGGCGTCGTATTGAGTTTGAGTAATACCGTTTACGAATAAATTAGGATCGAACGAAGGGTTACTTGCGGCTACTAAAACTTCTCCATTATTAGGATCAATCGCGACTACCGATCCAACTTTACCACTTAATGCTTTAAAAGCTTCGCGCTGCAAGTCGAAGTCAATTGTTAACTGGATATTCTCGCCAGGAATAGAAGCCTGCCGCTCCACAACGCGAATCACTCGACCTTCCGCATTCACCTCAACTCGCTGATAACCAGAAGTCCCATGGAGTAATGATTCTAAGGACCCCTCGATACCAGTTTTCCCAATTAGGCGAGTCCCTCTATAATTCGCCTTATCAAGGTGCTTTAATTCTTCGGGCCGAATGCGGCCTACGTAGCCTAAAACATGTGCCATCTCTGACCCTAGCGGATAATACCTTGACGAATTAGGCATTACTGAAATTCCTCGGAAGTGAAATCGGTTCGCGGCAAAGATAGCCGCTTCCTTCTCAGTAAGGTTAGCTTTAAGCACATGTTTTTCAAAACTTTTACCTTTAGAGTTAACTAAACTCTGCCTCAATTCCGCTTCATCAAGCCCCAGCTTTTCCCCTAAACGAGTTAATGACGCTTTCATATCAGCCACTTTCTCTGGAATTGCCACCAAAGAAAGAGAAGTACTATTGCCGGCCATCAACTTACCGTTTCTGCTGAAAATTAGCCCTCGAGCTGGTACTAAGGGTTCTATTTTTATTCGATTTTCGAGAGACCTGGTACTGAAGTATTCATTGTTCTGGATCTGCAAATAAAATAAACGAACCACTAAAACTAACACCACCAGAACAAACACGACACATATCAGATTAAACCTAGTTAGAAGTACCCTTCGCTCAAATTTTGAATTCTTTAGTTCCATATTTGCTCTAAAAAAGTTTTCTACACAGCCCTGTCTTTAAAAATAATATGAGTTTAGTAATATCCTTTGAGCCATCTCCATATCTTAATGATATGAAGCATATCAAAAGCTTCTCTTCGGGAAGCGACTATGAAATGTAATACTAATAACAGCCCATACTACAGGAGCAAAAAAGGCGCTCCAAATATAAGCAACTGAATAGCTCACCGAGCCAAACGAGTGATATATCTGCCAAGCTAATGTGCGATATAAAAGTATTACTAATGTAATAAATAGTATTTGCTGAGCCAGTGACACAAATTTTAATCGGTGCTGGTAAATTAAAATAAGGTAAGCGACTAACGCAAAGCCTAAAGCATGCTGCCCCAATATTGCTCCCATAGAAATATCAAAAAACAAGCCAACAAGCCAAGCTGAAACCACGCTCATTTTTTCTGGCGAATTAGCACACCAATAGGCCAAAACAACCGCCACCCACGGAATACTTATATCGCCCAACGCCGAGGACAATGGCATCGTAACTAAAATGAAAGCTATTATAAAACTAGCAATAATTGACATTCTTTAATTTATTCCCACCGTGTCTTACTTCTGAGTTCCTCTGTTTAGCGGCTTAGTAAAATTATTAGGCATCACCAGAAGTACCTCTCGAAAACGACCGACCTTCGATGAAGGTAAAACACGAATATTCTGGTACCCCGAGTCTAGTGCGGGTTCCACCGAACTCACCGAACCCACGGGATAGCCCTTCGGAAAGACATCACCTAAGCCAGATGAAACAACTTTATCACCAACCCTCACATCGTCGCTCGAGCTAAGAAACAACAATGATAAGGTCCTATTTTCTCTCGATCCTTCCGCTATAGAACGCAAGCCGTTACGATCAATTACTACAGGGATAGAATGATTCCTGTCTGTCGCGAGCAAGACAGTTGAAATAAAGCGACCTACATTAATAACTTGCCCCACTATTCCTTCGGCGTCAACGACCGGTTGCCCAACGAAAACACCAGAGTTGGAACCTTTGTCTAAAAAAACTACTTTAGAGCTTGGATTGTTCTTAACCTGAAGTACATTAGCAACCTCAACGTCTTTTCCTAAATCTGACGACGATTGGAGCATACCCCTGAGTCGGTTATTTTCATTTCTAGCACTATCAAATCTCATCGCATCGTAGCTCAGAAACCGGTTGGCATCGGCTAGTCTTTTATTCTCTTCCAATAACTCTAACCGGTCCATCAAAGCGTGTTTAACCGATGTAGAGATTTTTTGCGGGTAATCAATAACGCTATAAATGGGCCTCATGAAGTCATGGCCAATTGCTCTAAAGGTATCTAAATGATTACTATTTTTATCAATATATAGTAGAAGAAATGATAAGATCACGCATCCTAAAAACTTCAAACTGTGGGCAGTGGAATTTCTGAAAATCTTTTTGATAATGAGTGCCTAAACCTATAAGAGTCACAGAGCTAGTCCAAAGCCAGCATTTCTGGCCCGTGCTCTTCTATCATTTCTAAAACACGCCCGCCGCCTCGCGCGACACAAGTAAGGGGATCATCCGCGACTAGGACCGGTAATCCGGTCTCTTCTATGATCAACCTATCTAAATCCTTAAGAAGTCCACCTCCACCAGTTAAGACCATACCGCGTTCTGCAACATCTGAACCTAATTCAGGAGGCGTCTGCTCGAGCGCGATTTTGACCGCATCGACAATCCCAGATAAAGGCTCTTGAAGAGCCTCTAATATTTCGTTCGAATTAAGCGTGAACCCTCTCGGCAAACCTTCTGCCAAGTTTCTCCCCATCACTTCAATTTCCACCACTTCCTCACTGGGATAAGCACACCCAATCTCGTGCTTAATTTTTTCAGCAGTAGCATACCCAATGAGGTTGCCGTAATTTCTTCGCACATAAGCCACGATAGCGTCATCAAAGCGATCTCCCCCAATTCTCACTGAGTCCGAATATACAATCCCATTGAGCGAGATCACAGCAATTTCAGACGTACCTCCACCGATATCTAAAACCATTGACCCTCTGGCATCGCTAACAGGGAGTCCAGCTCCTACAGCAGCAGCCATTGGCTCTTCAACCAAGTAAACATCCCGCGCGCCGGCACCTTGAGCCGATTCTTTAATCGCCCTCCTTTCAACTTGTGTCGAGCCGCAAGGTACGCAAACTAAAACTCGTGGACTAGGCCTAAACAATGTTGATCCATGAACTTTAGTAATGAAATGTTGCAACATCTTTTCCGTGACCGTAAAGTCTGCAATTACACCATCTTTAAGGGGTCTAATCGCTTCAATATGGCCGGGGGTTCGTCCCAACATTAACTTCGCATCTGAACCAACAGCGACAACCGACTTTGATGCGTTACCACCGCTTCCGGCCCTAATAGCTACGACTGACGGCTCATTCAAAATAATCCCTTTGCCGCTAACATATATAAGCGTATTTGCGGTGCCCAAGTCGATAGACAAGTCGTTAGAAAAAAGACCTCTTAGCATTTTAAACATTAGGATTTACCTTCTAAACCTTTCATAATTTTCTAGAGTTATCATTATAAAATTTCTATACAAAATTGAATACAGAGATAACGCCTAACCACATTTACTAGTATCATATCCGTTAGCAGAGTAATTGATTGTACAATGCCACATTTATATGTTGAACACCAATAAAATATAATGATAAAAACTTCCAAGGAAAATTATGTCAATCAGCCCTAAAAATGTAGAAGAAATGGCGCGGCTAGCAAGAATTAGTATCGATAGTGAAGACATACCTTCTTACTCGGAACAACTATCAAAAATCCTAAACTTTGTGAATCAAATGCAATCAATCGATACCGAAACTATCGAGCCTTTGGCGCATCCGATAGAGGAGGTCAACCCAACAAGAGCAGATATTGTCACCGAAAAAGATACGAGACAGAATGTACATAAATACGCCAGTCATCTGCTTGATGATTTTTATACCGTTCCCCAAGTGATTGATTAACTCCATGCACGATGTAATCTTTAATACTGTATCGGCGCTCAAAGAAGGTTTACTGTCCAAAAAATATTCCAGTGTAGAGCTAACTACTGAATATCTCGACAGGATAAACACAATCGACACCTCTACCAATAGCTTCATTACTGTATGTGAAGAGGAAGCACTTCGACAAGCCGCCCGCGCGGACGAATTAATAAAGCAAGGGAAAGCCGGAATCTTAACTGGAATACCCTACGCGAACAAAGATATATTTTGCACTAAGAATATTCGAACCACCTGTGGTTCTAAAATGCTAGATAGCTTCATAGCGCCATATAACGCGACAGTCGTCGAGAAATGTATTGATGCTGGAATGGTGATGTTAGGTAAAACTAACATGGATGAATTTGCCATGGGCTCCTCTAACGAAACTAGCTTTTATGGTCGAGCGAAAAATCCTTGGGATTTGACGAGGGTTAGCGGAGGATCGTCTGGAGGCTCCGCTACAGCAGTCGCCGCAAGACTAGTACCCTTAGCGACTGGCTCAGATACGGGTGGTTCGATCCGCCAACCCGCTGCGTTCTGCGGTATAAGCGGATTAAAGCCCACCTATGGCAGAGTCTCTCGATACGGGATGATCGCATTCGGTTCTAGCCTTGATCAAGGGGGGCCCATGGCACACTGTGTCGAGGATCTTGCACTACTATTAAGTGTAATAGCTGGGCATGATCGCAAGGACTCGACCTCTAATAAAAGAGGTACAGAAGATTTCTGTCGGCACCTTAATAAGTCTATCAAAAACAAAGTTATTGGGATCCCTAAAGAGTATTTTTCTAATAATTTAAATCCTGAGATACAGCTCATAATGGACGAGGCTATAAAACAAATCGAAAAATTAGGTGCGAAAATAAAAGATGTAAGTTTACCCTCGACTTCGTTAGTTGTTCCAACTTACTATGTATTAGCATCAGCAGAGTGCTCATCTAACATGTCGCGTTATGATGGAGTAAGATTCGGCCACAGATGTGAAGATCCCAACAGTATCGATGATTTGTATGAGCGATCGCGGGCAGAAGGCTTTGGGGACGAAGTCAAGCGGAGAATACTTATGGGAACGTACGCTCTCTCCTCTGGATACTATGATGCCTACTACGAAAAAGCTCAAAAGATCCGTAGATTAGTCAAAAACGACTATATCTCAGTGTTCAAGGATGTGGATTTTTTAATTGGACCGACCTGTCCGAGCATTGCGTTTCATGCAGAAACGTTTGCGCAAGATCCTGTACAGATGTATCTAAGCGATGTTTACACCGTATCTGCTAATCTCGCCGGTTTACCTTCATTGTCGTTACCCGCTGGATTTTCTCATGGTATGCCAGTTGGAATGCAAATAACTGGAAACTATTTCATGGAATCGGAGTTACTATCTCTTGGACACGCTTATCAAACTAGCACTGATTGGCATAATCGGTATACAACCCAAGAGTTAGGGAGATAACAGGATGCTATGGGAAACTATTATTGGGCTAGAAGTGCACGTACAACTAGCAACTAAGAGTAAGATTTTCTCTGGTGCGTCTACCTCCTATGGCGCCTCCGCAAATGAACAGGCTTGTGCCGTAGACTTAGCATTACCCGGTACTCTTCCGGTCCTCAATGAAAGAGTTGTGGAGCTAGCCATTGCATTAGGACTAGCGATAGACGGTAATATCGCCTCGTGCTCAACATTTGCTCGAAAAAATTATTTTTATCCCGACTCTCCTAAGGGGTACCAAATCAGTCAATTTGAAGACCCTATTGTGTCAAATGGTCGATTAAAAATACTTGCTGAGAATGACCTAAAAGTAATTAACATCACGCGAGCCCACTTGGAAGAAGATGCTGGAAAGTCAGTACACGGCGAGTATACGGATGTTACCGCAATCGACTTTAATAGAGCAGGCACGCCGCTATTGGAGATTGTCTCTGAGCCTGAGTTAAAAAATGCTAAAGAAGCGGTATCGTATTTAAAAGAGCTTTACTACCTTGTAACGTCAATTGGAATATGCGATGGCAATATGCAAGAAGGCTCCTTCCGTTGTGATGCTAATATCTCTATCCGAGAGCAAGGTACCGAAGTGTTAGGTACTCGTACTGAAGTTAAAAATATTAATTCTTTTAAATACGTTGAAAAAGCTATAAATTTCGAGGTCTTGCGTCAACGAGAGGTTCTAGAGGACGGAGGGAAAATCAGCCAAGAAACTAGACTTTTTGACCCCGAAAAAAATGAGACTCGTGTAATGAGGACTAAGGAAGATGCTCACGATTATCGTTACTTCCCAGACCCAGACCTCCCGCCAATTTTAATTAATGATGCCCAGATCAATAAGGTGCGCGCGACCTTGCCCGAGCTCCCCTGGGATAAACGCGTACGATATGTTGCGAAGTACAACTTATCCCTAGATGAAGCCTCGATGCTTGCCAACGATCACTCTGTCTCAAACTACTTTGAAAAGTGTGTTAGCGAAAGT
>MDSW01120576.1_pt1 | contig 13014 bp, 12 predicted proteins | sample 811171 | NCBI WGS metagenome assembly MDSW01 (sample SAMN05326641, study PRJNA326480) | marine metagenome | isolation source: seawater | place: Atlantic Ocean: North West | collected 2012 | reverse complement strand
TTTTTACGGAAATTATTTTGGGTGGGACTACACGTACTTTACTTAGCTTTGGCGCAAATTATGGTCCCTACGTTAAGAACGGAGATACATGGAGATTAATTACTTCTGTTTTTTTACATGGAGGTATATCACATTTGATATTTAATTCAATTGCACTTTTAGCATTTGGAAATTTAGTTGAACAAATTTTTGGAAAAAGAAATTTTTTGATAATTTATTTCTGTTCGGGAATTTCTGGTAGTGCTTTAAGTGTAACTTTCAATTCAAATGTGGTTTCTGTTGGCTCCAGTGGAGCTATTTTTGGAATGTTAGGTGGCCTTATTGTTTATTATTTTTATGTAAGAAAAATTAACTCTATATATGCTAAAGGTAATCTTTACGGATTAGGATTCATGCTTCTTTTAAATTTATTTTGGGGATTATCCTCCCCTAGGATAGATAATTGGGCACATTTGGGAGGCCTCATAGGAGGAGGTTTCTCATCTTATATTTTAATAAATTTCAATTTATCAACCATATTTTCTAGTAATAGTTTTTTTTCTAATTTGAATAACTTTAATAAAAGAATTTTTGCTTTCTTATGTTTTTTTATTTGGAGTTGTATAATTATTTTATTAATAAATTCTTAATTGTAATGTCAATGTTGAAATTAGGATGGTTTTCTACTGGTAACGGACAAGGATCACTAGGATTTGTAAAATATTTTATTGAATTTGTTAAGAAATATTCATTAAATATTTCATTGGAATATGTATTTATAAATCGAGATTACGGAGAAAAAAAAGGAAGCGATGAATTTATTGATTATTTAAAGAAAAACAAAATCAATGTTGTAAATTTGTCTTCAAAAAAATTTCGTGATAAAAATAATTACAAATCATTTTCCCAAGGGCGGACTGAATATGACAAAGAAGTTAAAAAAATAATTTCTAATTATGATATAGACTTTATTGTAATGGCAGGTTATATGCTTATACTAAGTGATTTTTTATGCAAAGATTTTCGTTTCATTAATCTACATCCGGCTTTACCAAATGGCCCAAAAGGAACGTGGACTGATGTTGTAAAGAATTTGATAATATCTAATTCAAAGGAAAGTGGATTAAATGTGCATTATGTAACAAATAAATTGGACTCAGGAAAAAGTTTAGGATTTTGCAAATTTGATATTAGCCAATTTAAAGATGATTGGGAAGAGTATTATTTTGAATTAAACAAAGGAACTGAAATTGATTATACAAATTTAAAACTTTTCTTTTCAATTAGGAATCAAATTTTAGACAGAGAAAAAATTCTTTTAATGTGTGTAGTTGAAGATCTTTTAAAGTATAAAAACAACTTAGACGATATCTTTGCTGGTAATAATCTAATTAGTAATTATGAGACCATTAACTATTCTGTTAAAATTGAACGGATATTAAGCAGATTTTGATAATATATCATTGTACTTAACTTCAAGATTGTCTTTGTCATAAATTAGGAAGTTGTTTTTTTCGTTTATTGAGTTTTCAGTAACAATTATTTTTGATAATAGTTTTTTACCCGGCAATTCGAACATGGCATCAACCAGTGTCTCTTCTAATATTGATTTTAATCCTCTTGCACCTGTACCTCTTTCAATCGCTAATTTAGCGATTTTCTTTAGAGCTTGTTCTTCAAATTCTAATTTTAAGTTATCCATTTCAAATAATGATTTATATTGCCGTACAAGAGAATTTTTTGGTTTTGTAAGAATTTCTAACAAGTGATTTTCGGTTAATTCGTGTAATTGCGCTATCACCGGCAATCTTCCTATGAATTCAGGAATAAATCCAAATTCTAGTAAATCTTCATTGGTTGCAAAGTGTTCTGGTTGATTTTGATTTACACGTTTTTGTGTTTTTTCAGATTGAAATCCAATAGATTGGAAGTTTGATTGGACTCGTTTGCTTACAATGTCTTGCATGCCCTCGAATGCGCCCCCAACTATGAATAGGATATTATGGGTATTTATTTGAAGAAATTCTTGATGAGGATGTTTTCTTCCTCCCTGTGGAGGAACATTTGAAGTTGTACCTTCTATTATTTTTAGTAATGCTTGTTGCACTCCTTCTCCTGACACATCTCTAGTTAGAGATGGATTTGCTGATTTTCTGGTTATTTTATCAATTTCATCTATATAAATTATTCCTCGTTCTGCTTTTTCTATATCAAAGTCAGCTGCTTGAATTAGCCTCAATAAAATATTTTCAACATCTTCTCCAACATACCCTGCCTCAGTAAGCGAGGTTGCGTCGACTATTGCAAACGGGACATCTAAGATTTTAGCTAAGGATTGAGCTAATAGTGTTTTTCCCGAACCTGCAGGGCCAACTAAAGCAATATTAGATTTTTCAATCGCAATATCAGATTCAGAATTAGTATTTATTCTCTTGTAGTGATTGTAAACAGAAACACTCAATATTTTTTTTGCAATGTCTTGTCCGATTATAGATTTATCTAATTGTGATTTAATTGATATTGGGTAGCTGATTTCATTAAGTAAATTATCTTTGGAATATTTATTTAATTCTTTAGATTTAGAATTAGATAGCATATCGGAACATAGTTTTACACATTGATCACATATGAAAACTTTTTCAGGTCCTGCAATGAGTCTGTTTACTTGTGTTTGTGATTTTTTACAAAAAGAACATGTATATTTATTTGAGTTACTATCCAATTTATCCTCTCATTATTTAGTGTCATCTAAAACTTCGTCAATTAATCCGTAATCTTTAGCTTGCTCTGCAGTTAAGTAATAATCTCTGTCGGTATCTTTTGCAACTTTTTCATACGGTTGCCCTGTTGAGTCAGAAATCATTTGTCTAACTTTGTCATTGAGTCGTAACATTTCTCTAGCAGCAATTTCTACATCAGAAGCCTGACCTTGTGCTCCACCTAGAGCTTGATGCATGTGTATTGTAGAATTTGGCAAAGCATAACGTTTTCCTTTTGTGCCAGCACATAAAAGTACTGTAGCCATGCTAGCAGCTAAGCCTACACATATTGTAGATACTGGCGGCCTGATTAAATTCATAGTATCCAGGATTGCGAAGCCTGAATTGATAACTCCGCCTGGTGAATTAATATATATACTAATATCTCTTTCTGGATCTTCACGATCTAAATAAAGTAATTGAGCTACTAGTAAGTTTGCTACTTGATCATTAATAGGAGTACCTAGGAATATAATTCTTTCTTTTAATAAAAGCGAATATATGTCAAATGCTCTTTCTCCCCTTGATCCACTTTCAATAACCATAGGTATAATATTTTTAGGATCTTGTATCATTTTAACTCCTTATTTTTAAGATAGGTTAGTAATTTTCTGATAAATCTTAAATTTATGCAATGTTTTTTGAGGTTTGTTCGTATAAATATTTTGAAGCTTTTTCTAGCTTCAATCTATACTCTGATTCAGCAATTAGTTCCTCTTCTGATAAGTTTCTTCCAGAACTATTGGTCATTTTTTGATTCACTAATAATTGTTTTGTTTCGTTTATTTCTTTTTCTGTTGGCTGTATGTCATTATTTTTACAGATTTCTAGCAGAAGGAAAGTCCTATTTAATTTTGTAATTGTATCTTGGTTAATAGATTTTTTTGTATCTTCTAAATTTTGATTGTTTTTACTTAAATATTCTTCAAGAGACATCTTAAATTGTTTAGATAAATTTTCTAAATTTTGTAGTTCTGATTCTGTTTCTCTTTCTATAATTATTGGAGGAATTTCTATTTTTGATAATTCAATTAGTTTATCAATGGAATTATTTGTGTACTCCGATTCAGCTTGTTGTTTATGAGTTTCAGTTATACTTGTTTCTATTTTTTTTCTTAATGTTGCCATTGTTTTAATTTCGTTATTTGAAACCATTTTGGCAAATTCTCCATTTAATTTTGGAGTAATTGGTTCTTTGACAGAATTTATTTTTATTTCAAACAACCCTTTTTTGCCAGCCAAGTCAGATGAAGGATGAGATTTTGATATTTTGAGTTTAAATGAATCAGTATCTAAAGTTTTTTTACCAATTAAATTTTTAATTAAGCCAGGTGCAAATTCGTCATTTTGTTCTTCAAGAACAATATCCGTATTTTCTTGGTTAAGGACTTCTTTGTCATCAATTGTAATTTTAATATTGATGTTTATCAAATCTCCTTCTTTAGATTTGTTTTCTCTAGGAGCCCAAGTTGTAAATTGTTTTTGCATATTATTTATTTGCTCATCAATTAGAGTATTAAAATTAGGATTTTTAATTTTTTCAAGTTTAATTTTATTTATGTCACCCACCACAACTGATGGTTCTAAAGGTACTATGATTTTGAATTTAATTGGATTGAAATTTGTAAGTTCAATTTTAGGAGTCATATAAAATTCTAATTCTGATTCTTTGATTATTTCAGCAGTTTTTTCAGATATTATGTCATCGATTGCTTCAGAGAGTAATGATTCTTTTCCATATTGAGACTCTATGATTCTATAAGGGGCTTTCCCTTTACGGAATCCTGGAATAGTAACTTTTTTTACAAGTTTTTTGTATCCAACTTTGTAATACGGGTCAACATCTGATTCATTCAAATCAACATCAATTGTTATTTGTCTTTCTTTTTCTTTGCTTTGTTTAAATTTCATTATTCTTAATATTATAAATCAAAAATCTTTTATTTCTAAGGTGTATAAACCAATCGATTGTTATAAAATTAACATTAATAACCTTCTTCTTAATTAATTATGATTTCTTTAAATGATTATATAAATCAAAATTCTGATAATTCAGATCAAGATAATTCTATATTTGAGATTATATCTCAAATATCTGATGGAATAATTGAGATTTCAAAAATTCTTTATGCACCTAAGAACATCAATATGTTTGGTAAAGAAGGAAGCAAAAATATTCACGGAGAAAAAGTAGAAAAATTAGATTTGATTGCAACAAATATTTTTCTTGATTATTTTATAAAATCACAGCTGATATCTGATGTAATATGTGAAGAGTTGGATGCAATAAAAACAATAGACACACATAGTTCCAATAAATATATTGTTATGATGGATCCATTAGATGGATCTTCTAATATTGATGTTTCTGTGAGTATAGGATCCATATTTGGGGTTTGGAAAAAAGAATCTGATGATTTTGTTTTGCGAAGTTATACAGGAGATAAACAAGTTATGTCAATGTATGCGGTTTATGGCCCAAATACTGTTATAGTATTTGCATTTAAAAATCGAGTATGTTCTTTTATATTAGACGAAAACACCCAATTTGTATTATTAAATGAAAATATCGAATTACCTACAAATCCAATGTATTATAGTACTAACGAAAGCAACTATGATAATTGGACAGATTCAATTAAAAGTTATGTAGATGTTTTGAAACAAGATAAAAATTTGACGCAAAGATACGTTGGATCTCTTGTTGCTGATTTTCATAGAAATTTAATAAAAGGTGGAGTGTTTTTAAATCCAAAACATAAGGTTTCAAATCGTGCTAAATTAAGATTGATGTATGAGGCAAATCCTCTTGCTAATATAATTGAAACTGCAGGAGGCAAATCTTTTTCAAATGGTCAAGAAACAATGAAATTAATTCCTGAAAATATACATCAGTCTGTCTCATTAATTATGGGCAACAGTGATATTGTAAAAAATTTAGAATAAAGGATAAATAATGGATAAACAAAAATTGTCAGATCTGGCAAAACAATTAGTTGCTCCCGGAAAAGGAGTTTTAGCAGCAGATGAAAGTAATCCAACTATCAAAAAAAGATTTGATTCAATAGGAATAGTTTCGAACGAGGAATATAGAAGAGATTACAGAAATATGCTTTTTTCAACCAATAAGTTAGAAAATTATATTAGCGGAGTTATCTTATATGAAGAAACTTTGTATCAAAAAAATTCTGAAGGTGCATCTTTAACAAAAATTTTAAAAAATAAAGGAATAGTACCAGGGATCAAAGTGGATACAGGAGCTAAAGACATGATTGGTTTTCCAAATGAAAAAAACACAGAAGGGCTAGATAATTTATATGATAGAGTAAATAAATATCATGATGATGGTGCGGGATTCAGTAAGTGGAGAGCTGTTATAACAATTGGAAATCAAATTCCAACAGCTCAGTGTATAGAATTAAATGCGTTATCCCTTGCTAGATATGCAAGGATTTGCCAAGAGGCAGGATTGGTCCCAATTGTTGAACCTGAAGTATTAATGGATGGCAGCCATGGCATAGATGATTGTTTTGATGTGACATCAAATACTTTAAATGTAGTTTTTGATCATTTAGATAAACATGATGTTTATCTGGAAGGCATATTATTGAAACCAAATATGGTTATAAGTGGGAAAAATTCAAATAATAGAGCAGACAAATATCAAGTTGCAGAAATGTCATTAAAATGTTTTCAAAATTCAGTTCCAAGTGAAGTCCCAGGTATTATATTTTTATCAGGTGGACAAGAAGATGTTGAATCAATAGAAAATTTAGATGAAATTAATAAAATTGCTAAAGAAAATCAAATGCCATGGGAATTAAGTTTTTCATATGGAAGAGGCTTGCAGTCTTCAACGTTAAAAAAATGGGCAGGTAAAATGGAAAATATTGAAGCTGCTCAGAGCGAACTGATATCTAGATGTGAACAAGTTTCTTTGGCCCGACAAGGATTAGTAAATTAAGTAGATGGACATATTAATTGCTTCGGGAAATAAAGGGAAAATTAACGAAATATCACACTATTTTGAAAATAAAGATATTAATATTCATGATTTGAGTTCTCTTAAAATTAATTCTACACCAGATGAGCCTTATGATTCCTTTATTATGAATTCTTTTCATAAAGCAAGCTTTTATTCACAGTTTTCAGATATGATTATTTTAAGTGATGATTCAGGTTTAGAAGTAGAATGTTTAGACAATCAACCAGGTGTATTGAGTGCAAGATATGGAGGAACAGAACTTTCAGATTACGAAAGAAATGATTATTTAATTTCCAATTTGCCAAATACGATAACAAAACCAAAAGCAAAATTTAAATGTGTTCTTACTTTGTTTTATAAAAATAAATGGGTGTCTTTTTTTGAAGGGATATGTGAAGGGTATTTGATTCGTAACCAAAAAGGAGAAAAAGGACATGGTTATGACCCTATATTTTATATTGAAAGATATTCAAAAACATTTGGAGAATTAGAATTGTCAATAAAAAATAGAATTAGTCATAGAGCGATTGCTTTAAAAAAATTATCTGAATTTATTAATGCGAATTTGATTTTATAGATTTAATTCGTTTAATATATCATATTAAAATTCATTGAATTTATTATTTAAAATGTATATTGTTTTGCTATGAATGTAAGAGATAAATTTAAAAGACCAATAAAAGATCTAAGAATTTCGGTAATTGACAAGTGTAACTTTAGGTGTCCTTATTGTATGCCAAAAGAAATTTTTGGCGAGAGGTATCAATTTTTAAAAAATAATGAGTTACTCACATTTGAAGAGATTTATGAAATAACAAAAATTTTTTCTAAAATGGGGGTTGAAAAATTAAGAATTACAGGTGGCGAACCTTTACTAAGAAAAGATTTAGCTAAATTAATTTCAAAATTAAAATCTATTAACGAAATAAAAGAAATAGCTTTAACCACTAATGGTTTTTTATTGAAAAAATTTGCACAACCTCTGAAAGATTCCGGTTTAGATAGATTAACAGTTAGTTTAGATTCATTGAATTCTGAATCATATAAAGAATTAAATGGCCAAAATTTAGACTTAAACAAAACTTTAGAATCTATAGAATTTGCCAAATATTTAGGATTTGAGAACATTAAGATTAATACTGTTGTTATGAAAGGAATAAATGAGGATCAAATAATTAATTTAGCTGAATTTGGCAGAAAAAATAATTTGATTGTTAGGTACATAGAATACATGGATGTTGGAAATATTAATGGATGGAAACCTGAGGATGTAGTTAATGCTGAAGAAATTATAAGAATTATTGAAAAAAAATATAAATTGAATCCAATTGGATCAAACTATTATGGTGAAGTTGCTAGTCGATATTCTTTTGAAGACGGGAAAGGCGAAATAGGGATTATTTCGTCTGTTTCCAAACCTTTCTGTGCAGATTGTACTAGATCGCGAATTACTGCTGACGGAATGATGTATACATGTTTATTCACAAATAAAGGACATGATCTTAGATCCTCAATCCGAAATAGCAATATAGAAGATGTGGAGCAATTCATAAAAGGAATATGGGAAAATAGATCTGACCAATATTCAGTTTTGAGATCATTAGGAAAACTAGACTCCGAGAAAGTGGAAATGTTTAAAATAGGTGGTTAAGAATGGATGAGAAACAATTTACAATTGATGATTTTGTTAACGATGAAGAGATTAATGAACTAAGGTATATCATATATACCGATGGTTCTTGTATCCCTAATCCTGGTCCAGGAGGGTGGGCTTATGAAATAAGAAAAGCTGATAATCAAACTAAAGTTAGTGATCGTAGCGGATCTGATCCAAGCACAACTAATAATAAAATGGAATTAACTGCAGTTATCAAAGCTTTAAATGATGATAAGGTTGAAAAAAAATCCATTGTAAATATTAAATCTGACAGTCAATTGATCATAAATACAATGACAAAAAATTGGAAGAAGAAAGAAAATAAAGAATTATGGAATGAATTAGATGAAATTATTTTTAATAAACAACTTAAAATGGAATGGGAATGGGTTAAAGCTCATGCAGGAAATGAAGGGAACGAAATAGTCGATAAACAGGCTAATCAAAAAGCAAGAATGACACATATATCGGATGATAATGAATTAAACATGGTGGATGTTTCAGATAAAAATGAGACCACTCGGATTGCTAAAGCTACTGCAGAAGTTCTGATGATAAAAGATGCATTTGTTTTGCTTAAAAATAATAATTCTGACAAAGGTAATGTTATTGATACTGCAAAAATAGCCGGTATTCAGGCTGCAAAAAAAACACATGATTTAATTCCTTTGTGTCACCAAATTAATTTAACAAAAGTAGATCTTGATTTTGAATTAAATGATAACGAATATATTATTAAAATAGTTTCCACAGTCAAATGCAAAGGTTCAACAGGTGTAGAAATGGAAGCTTTAACGGCTGTTTCTATTGCTGCATTAACAATTTATGACATGTTAAAAGCAGTGGACAAAAAAATATTAATAAATAATATACATTTGTTATCTAAATCAGGAGGAAAAAGTGGAGATTTCAAATATTAATCTAGTATCTTGTAATGTTTAAACTTCTGGTTGGGATTGGAAATCCAGGAAGAAAGTATAGTTACACTCGCCATAATATAGGATGGGAGTTTATTGATAAATTTAATTCAAATTTTGATTTTCAAGTTGTTAAAAATACATCCGAATATGAATTGTGGAAAGGAGATTATAATAATACGGAATTATACACAATGAAACCATTAACTTTTGTTAATAATTCTGGTTTGCCCCTAAAAAAAGTTTTAAAAAAATTAAACATAACATCTGACAAAATTTTAATTTTTGTCGATGATATCAATTTACAATTAGGAGAGATCAGATTAAAAAAACAAGGTAGTTCGGGGGGGCATAATGGATTGAAATCCATTTTTAATCAATTACAAACTCAAAATATACCTAGATTAAGACTAGGGATAGGTGTCAAAGACATATATAATCATGATCTGATTTCTTTTGTTTTAGGTAAATTTAAAAATAACGAATTGATTTATGTAGATCGAATGATCGAAGAATCTATTTTTGCATTAGATGACATTTTTAACAAAGGATTTGAAAAAACCATGGAATTTACAAACAGGAAAAAAAAATAAATATATGGGTAGTATAGATAAAAATTTAATAAACCAATTATCAGGATTAGTTAAACTAAATTTAACTAAAAATGAAATAGATATTTTGTTATCAGATTTAAATGATATATTAAATAGTTTTAGTAAGCTGAATAGTATCAACACAAGTGAATTTGATGAATTTGATAATACATTAAAGGATAATAATCAAACTAGGGAAGATAAATACAATACATCATGGGATAAACAAATTATTCTAGAAAATGCTCCAAATCATAATGGCGATGAATTGTATATAGAGCAGGTTTTGGGAGAAGAATAAATGAGAGACAATTTCCACCTGAAAAAAATTACAGAATTAAATAAATTATTGATCAATAAACAAATTAGTTCAGTAGAATTATTGCAGTATTTTTTAAAAAGAATAGAAAAACACGATTCAAAAATCAATTCATTTATTTCTATTGATAAAGATCATGCTTTAAAAAGCGCGAAAAATGCAGATAAAAGAATTCGTAATAATGATTTTAATCTATTAACTGGCATACCATACATGGTCAAGGATAATATTTCCACGAAACATTTTGCAACTACAGCAGGATCTAAAATTTTAGATGGCTTCAAATCCAATTATGACGCTACAGTGGTGCAAAGATTAAACCAAGAAGGAGCTGTTTTAATTGGTAAAGGAAATCTTGATGAATTTGCCATGGGTTCATCTACAGAAAATTCAGCTTTTGGACATACCAAAAATCCCTGGAATTTAAATTATGTTCCCGGCGGAAGTAGTGGAGGACCTGCTGCAGCTGTTTCGGCTGGATTTTGTGTTTTTTCATTGGGTTCAGATACAGGTGGAAGTATTCGGCAACCAGCATCGCTTTGCGGTATTACAGGATTTAAACCTTCATATGGATCTGTTAGTCGTTATGGATTAATAGCATTTGGAAGTTCCCTTGATCAAATTGGACCATTCACTAGATTTTCTGAAGATTCCGAGATAATTTATGATGTAATAGCAGGTAAAGACAAATATGATTCTACAACCAAGGAAATTAGCAAAAATAAATCCAAAGTTAATTTAAAAAATTTGAACATCGGATTGCCTAAGGAATATTTTTCAGATTATTTAGATGATAATGTCAAATCAAATGTAATGGAATTAGTAGAATTTTTATCTAAAGAAGGGGCTAATGTTGAGGAAGTATCATTACCTCATACAGATTATGCACTTGCAGTTTATTACATTTTAGCCCCTTCAGAAGCTTCTTCAAACTTGTCAAGATATGATGGTGTGAAATATGGATTTTCAGATCATAATGTTGATAGTATGTGGGACAGGATAGAAAGTTCTAGATCTAGCGGGTTTGGATTAGAAGTAAAAAGAAGAATTATGCTTGGCACGTATTCTTTATCTTCAGGTTATTATGATGAATATTATGGCAAAGCTGAAATGACAAGACAGTTGATTAAAAAAGAATTAAATTCAGTTTTTGATAAAGTAGATATATTAGTTACCCCTACATCGCCTACAACAGCATTTAAAATTGGAGAAAAAATTAGTGATCCAATGGCTATGTATTCAAGTGATATTATGACTATACCCGCGAATATAGCTGGAATACCTGGTATTTCTATCCCAGTAAAAAATTCAAATGGCCTTCCTGTTGGAGCTCAGCTAGTTGGTCCTTATTTAAAAGATAATAATTTATTAAATATTACTAACGAAATACAGAAATTAACTGATTGGCATTTAAATGCTGTTGAATTTGATTAAACTTTGTATTTTTCAGGAATTTGATTAGGCCAATTTAAAATTGATTCAAAGTGTTGGCTAATTTTAATTAATTCTTTTTCTTGTTCCCATGGAGCTATTATTTGTAATCCAATAGGCATATTTTCATTATCAAAACCTACCGGTATATTTACTGCTGGAGTTCCTGCTAGATTTACAGGGTAGCTGTATAAACAAAAACCCCAAGAAGGATGAACTTTTTCCCCATTAATAGTTTGAGGATGTTGGCCAATTTTGAAAGCAGTTGTTGGCATAGTAGGCGATGCGATAAAATCGTATTTTTCAAACAATTTTGAAAATTTTAACTGAACTTCTTTTAATTTTAAAATAGATTCTGCATATTCAGTAGCAGAAAGATTGATAACGTTATCAAATGCTTCCTGTGTATACCAGGCAAATTTATCTCTGTGATTTTTATAATCTTCTGCATGACCAGCCATATAAGTGGAAACAGAAAATATGTTAAACCATGCATTGAATATATCATGAAGATCAAATTTTATTGGATGAATTGTATGCCCCTCTTTTTCGAGAAGTTTTATGGTATTTAGGCATTCAATACGAATATCATCATTAGGCATAGCATGTCCAAAGTTATTTATCCACGCTATATTTAAATGTTTTTTCTTTTTAATATTATAAAAATATTCATTTAAACTATATTTCCAAAATTCTCTTTCAAATTTTATAGGTGGTCTATTTATACAAGACGGGTCCTCGGGACTAAAGCCAGAGATTATTTCTAATATAAGAGCAGAATCTTCTACATATCTTGTCATTGGGCCATCTTGAGAAATCAGGTTGTGGGCAGGGAATCCTCTTCTAGGAATCCTTCCTTGAGTTGGTTTTATCCCAAAAATACCATTGTAGCTTGAAGGTATTCTGATAGATCCTCCTGCGTCTCCACCCATTGCTATAGAACAAAATCCAGCGGCAACGGCACTTCCTGCTCCGCCACTTGACCCGCCTGAAGTTTTGTCATTATCCCAAGGATTTCTACAGTGGTCTTTTAATAAATTTTCAGTATGTCCCATTAGACCAAATTCTGGAGTATTTGTTTTTCCTAAAATCACAGGGCCATGTTTTTTTATTCTCTCATATAATAAGTTATCCGAGTCGGCAATATGGTCTTTTTCGAGCAAAGAACCAGATGTGGTAGGCATTCCATTTATTGGTGTTAAATCTTTTATTGCTATTGGTAATCCAAATAATTTACCAGATAATTGGTTTTGAGAAATTAATTTATCTTTAATATTGGCTTGAGCTAGAGCATCTTCTTTATTTATATATAAAAATGAATTTAGCTCATGATCAAATTTTTCAATTCTATCTAGATATAATTTGGTTAATTCA
>MDSW01014972.1_pt1 | contig 13014 bp, 4 predicted proteins | sample 811171 | NCBI WGS metagenome assembly MDSW01 (sample SAMN05326641, study PRJNA326480) | marine metagenome | isolation source: seawater | place: Atlantic Ocean: North West | collected 2012 | reverse complement strand
CTGCATCGTGCAGAAGACGTCCGAGGCGGGCAGGTGCCAGTCGAGGCGCCCGAGCCCGTGCGCGTCGGCCGTCTGCTGCAGCAGCCGCACATCAAAGGTGCCATTGTGCGCCACCACCGGCAACCCGCGCTCCTGCAGCCTCGAGATGACCGCCCGAACCAGGCGCATCTGGCCCGCGGCGGCAAGACCCTCGCGCCGCAGCCGCGAGTAGCTGATCTTGTGCACCTTGAACGCGCGCTTGGCAATGCTCACGCGGGGCGGCAAGTTCCAGATGCGATTGTAGCACGAGAGCAACTTGCCCTCTGCGTCAAACACGCCCAACGCAAACTGCAGCACCACGTCCTTTTTCGTAAACCCGGTGGTCTCCGTGTCGAGGACCACAAACGAGGCGCGCTCCTCGGGCGGCGGCGGCTGGGTGGGCGGCGGCACCGGTCCAGTGGCTTGCAACGGCGGAAGCGCGGGCGGCGTTGGGGGAGAGTTGTTCTGGAGGAAGCGGTTGGCCGCGAGGGCCTCGAGTCGCGGACGCGCGGTTTGGGCGTCTGCAATCGCCTGCGAGCGCGCAAAATAGTTGCTCGGGACCTGGAGCGGCTGCGGCGCCGGCTGCGACGGCGGCGGCACGTACGCGCCGCCGGCGTCAAACAGCTCGGCGAGCGACTCGGCCTCGTCCTCGACGCCGTCGTCGTCGTCTCCGAAGAGGTCGGGCACAGACTCGACAATCGGGGGATCGACCTCGTCTATTTCTTCGCAAAAGATGTTGCTGTCGGCCGAGAGCACCACCGGCGCGTTGCGCAGCGTGGGCGTGCCGCGCGGCGTGCGCACAATCTGAATCTTGCAGCACGGGCCGTTGCAATCCGGCCCGTGAGGTTGTTGCTGGCGCGGCCCGCCGCCTCCAGCGCCCGCCCAGCGAAACGCAGCGGAGGGCGTGCGAAACGCGTCGACGCGCATGCTCGTTTGCTTTGCGCGCGCCGTGGCGCGTCGCCTCGCAATGCGTCCGCTAGCACCGCCTTTCCTATTACAGCAGCGTGCAGTGCGCAAGCAGTCCATGCGCGCGGCACCTCATCAGCAGCAGCAGCAGCAGCAGCAGCCGCTGCGCTTTTCCCTGGCGCGCGGCCGCGGCGCCGGCGGCCTGCAGCTGCAGCCGGCGCTGCAGCCCTTTTCCGCGCTCCGCGCCGCTGGGCGCGGCGGCTACCGCACCGTGCCGCACACGCTGTCCTACGACAGCGGCGACGACAGCGACGGCTCCGATGGACCGCCGCGTCTGCCGCGCAGCCGCTGCGGGCAGTCGTGCTTGGTCGTCTGCGTCGTGGTCGCTGTGGCCGCGGGGTCGGTGGCCATCTTCCGAGCGCTGACCCATCGCGACGTGCCCAAGGTCAGCAGCCGGCTTCGGGGCGGCCGTCCGCCGCCGCCGCCGCCGCCGCGCCAGTTCATGGCGGTGCGCGCGTCGCCCGTCGTCGAGAGCGGCAAACGGTACGGCGGCAAGCCGATCAATCGAGTCGAGCGCGTGCCCTGGACGAGGCCGGAGGGAGAAAAGCGAATCGAGCACATTCCCCTGGCCGAGGCCAGGGCGGCGCCCGCGCCGCCCTTTTCGCCGGTGCTCTCGTGGTCGTGGTCGCCGCCGCCGCCGCCGCGGGCAACAACCACTTGGACGCCGGCCTCGGTTCCGCTGCCTCCGCTGGCGCCGTTTCCCTCGCCGCCGCCGCCGCCGCCGAGGCCGGCGCGGCGACACCGCTCGCCGCCGCCGCCGCCGCCGCCCCTGCCGTCGACGCTCGCGTCCGTCGTCGGCGTGGCGGTGGCCGCGGAAGCGGGCAGCGGACGGGCGGTGTAGTAGTATAGCACACAGGGGCGTCTTTTTTCTAAACACTACCCCTTTTTGCCGCCCCAAAATTGTTGCCGGCAAACACGACCGGCCGTTGCTGGCCCCTTGGGTCGTTGTACTGGACGAGCTCGCGGTTCTTGTCAAAGATGCGCTCGGGCACCCAGGTGGTCTTCTCGGGCGCCGGCACGTCCTCCACCTCCAGCGTCTTGTCGACGGGGCCGGTGCCCTCTTGGAATCTTCGCTGCTCGTGAATGTTGGCGTTGCCGTCCGCGTGGGCCTGCTTGTTGGCGTCGTCGGCGCCCATGGGCTTCATGTAGAGGGGATTGTAGCTGCCGTCCTTGTTGTAAGGCAGCTCATTCTGCCGGAGGCGCGCCGTCGCGCCCGGGAAGGAGAAGCGCGGATCTGCCTCGCTGACAACCTGCGGCCGGTTGTCGTCGCCGCGGTTGTGCGGAATGTAGCGCGTGCCATTGTGGGCAATCTCAAACGCGGGGCCCTGCTTGGTCTCGGGCGAAAACTTGTAAATGGTGAACCAGGTGCAGCAGCCGATGATGCAGCAGAGGACGAGGACGACGATGAGGATGATCACCCAAAACGGCAGCTCGACGCCCGGGTCGTCGTCGGGCTCGGACAGCCGGCGAAGCAGGACGGCGCCGGCCGTGCTGCTGCCGGGCACGGCCATGCCTCCCTTGCTCCTCCTCGCGCCGGCCCTAGGTTATTGTTATTCCTGCGTCACCCCGACCCCGAGCGCCAGCGCGGCACGCCGCTGGCGTCCGTGCTCGAGAAGAGCAGCCCGGGCGGCACGGTGGTGATGCCGAGAAGCGGAGCGGGCTCCAGTAGAATGCTGGCAACGTAAAAGGCAAAGAGCAAGAATGCCGCGACAAGGATGCCCTGCAGGAGGGCCAGGATGACAGACTTCTGGCACTGGCGCGCGCATCGCGCCGCCTTGCTCATTGCTGCGCGGACGCGTGCGCACCGCTTCCTCTTCTGCAACAGGCTTCAGTCGCTAAATGCGAATTCATTTAGCGGCGGAGCCGTGACAGTAGTGGAGAGAGTCGACCGCGGCATGGCCTCCTTTGTCAAAAAGCAGGCCATGAAGGCGGCGCTCGGCGCTGCCAAGAGCGGTGGCGGCGACGACGAGGAGCGGTCTCCCGAGGAGGTGGCCAAGATCGCCAGGAATGCGCGCGCCTTTGCCGAGTTTGCGGAGCAGGTGGGGAGCGTCCCGTTTGAGTTTGCGACTGCGCTCAACAGCGGCATTTCGGTGGCCACGAGTCTGATAGGCACATTCTCTCAGACCATCGCCGTGCTCTTGGTGCTCTTCATCATCCACCAGCTGTTCATCTGGATTGACCAAGACCCGGAGGTTGCGTTTGAGCGAGGGGCGCTGCTCTTTGAGATTGTCGAAATCTCGTGGGACACGGCCGGCGTTGGCTGGAATGCGGTCGTCGACATTGTCAACGCGGGCATCCTGCCGGTGTGGAATGCGCTGTCGTTTTACGTTGCCGAGCCGGTCATCATTCTGATCATCGAGGTGTTCGTGCTCGTCTTTGCCGGGCACCACTACGAGGGCGCCTTTGCGCCCGAGGACGCGCCCCTCTTGGAGGTGCACTTTGACTGCCTGAAGACGTACAAGGCGGCCGAGTTCTGCGGCCGCTACGCGCAGTACGCGGCCATGCTCGAGTCGGAGGAGAAGCGGGCGGGCTTCGTCGACCAGTCGACGACCTACGCCGCCGCCAGCCGACGGCTGCTGTACGAGCTCTACGACAACGAGACGGACCCGGTCTACGACCGCAACGCCACGTTTGTCTTTGACATTCCCACGGCGCGGCGACTGCAAGGCCTGGCCACCGACCCGAAGACGGTGGTGACGCCCGCGTTTGACCTGGGCGCCGTCAACGAAGGGCTGCTGAGCTTCAGCTCCATCTTCATCACGCTGACGTCGACGCTCTTTGACATTCTGTTCGCCCTGATCAACGAGATCCTTCCGGTGACGTTTTCGTTCATCATGGACGGCCTCTTCCAGGTCCTAAAGAGCGTCATGTTCGTGCTCAAGATGCTGTTCAAGTCGGGCATGATCCAGACCGTCATCAACCTGGGCGTCGACTTTCTGATCATCGTGCTCACGGAGATTGCGCTGCCGGCGCTCTTTGCGGCCATCGACCTGGTCATGTGCGTCATCGACTTCTTCCAGCCCTCCACCTGGAACCAGCAGCTCGACTGCGTCGACCAGCGCTGCTTCAAGGGGCCCAACATCGTCGCCGACCTGCTCGTCTTCTGGCACATGCCCATCCTGCTGCACCGGTTCACGGCCATCATGCAGGCGACGATGAACTCGCGCACGGGCCGGCGCTTCTTCCAGCGACCCGACCGCGAGCAGTTTGACACGCAGGGGCGCATCGTCGACGCCACCACGGGGCAGCCCTACGAGGGCACCACCAAGCCCGAGAGCGCCGACTTTGGCAGCCCGCTCTACGAGTTTGACTTTGCGGACAAGTTCAAGGAGTTTCTGCCCACCACGGGCGCCGACCAGTGCGGCGGCTGCTTCAACTGCAAGTGGCCCGAGATCCGCCTCGTCTGGCTGCTCGTGGCCAGCATCGGCAGCTTGTTTTCGGAGCAAAACTTCAACCAGTTTGTGGGCAACCTCACCGACACGTGCTTGGCCAACGGGAGCTGGTACGAGCAGGCCTGCGGCCCGCGCGGCGCCGAGCTGCTCACCTACACCGAGTGGATGCGGCGCGACTACACGGCGGGCTTTGTCGAGCTCGACGCGCGCCTCTTTGACTCGTACGCGGCCGCGATCATCGACCGCTCGCACGAGTCGGGCGACGGCGTCGACGGGTTTTTCGCCGAGCTCGTCCAGGCCTCGCACAACTGGCAGTCGGTGCGCTCGACGGCGGACCAGGTGCTCAACGTGCGCGTCGACGACACCGACCAGCGCAAGGCCTCGGCCTTTGTCTACCACGTCTGCCGCAACTACCGGCACGAGGCCCAGGCGCGCGGCATGAACTGGGACACGCCCAACGACTACCACCTGCTGGCGAGCTCCTCGCTCGAGAAGATCACGGCGCAGTTCCTCTTCGAGCAGTGCCGCCGCTTCAAGTACGAAATCTTCAGCGACGCCGGCCGCTGGATGCACCAGGCCGGCTACGACATCATGGCGTGCGCCCAAAACCAGGTCGAGTGCAAGAAGAGCGAGCTGCGCTGCCTCGGCAGCTGCGGCGGCGTCGACGGGTCCATGTACCACCACGACTTTGCCACCATCGTCTCGCTCACCGAGCTCAGCGAGTTTGTGCTCGGCGACGGCTTCGACGACGCCGCCGCCGCCGACTGCACCGTGCGCAACTACACCTTCAAGGTGCCCGTCTTCGACTACGGCGACCAGTTCAAGACGTGGATGGCGCGCCTGCGCGTGCGCTCGGGGATGACGGCGGTGGACACCGAGTGGTGCACGCGCAGCGCCGCCAGCTGCTCGGTCATCCAGCGCGTGCTCGAGCGCGGCGCCGGGCAGCTCGTCTTTGTCAACGGCGCCTTCCGCCACCCGTACTCGATCGTGCCGCCCTCGCCGCCGCCGCCGCCCAACCCGCCGCCGCGCACCTTTCGCTACGGGCCCGACCCGCCCGCGCCGTCGCCGCCCCCCGGCGCGCCGCCGCCCTACTACGCGGTGCGCTGCGCGCGCCCGCCCTCTGCAGCCGCATAGCGGGGCAAGCCTTGCCGCTCTGCACCGCAATCGGCCCTCAGAGCGGGCAAGCCTTGCCCGCATTTCCCAACGCACAACCCGAGCACTTTGGTCACCCGCTCACCTGCTCCCCCGCACACAACCCGAGCCACCGCCAGAGATGCCCAGTTTTTGCCCGCGCACAACCCGAACACGCACAATGATTGCAGACGCACTCCCCGCGCACAAAACCGAGCAGCGTCTGCAATGGAAGCAAATGGGCCCCCGCGCACAACCCGAGCAGCCGGGGCTTCTCCACCGGGGCCAAGTCCACCGGGGGTGGTCCGTGTCACCGTTCCCAACGCACAACCCGAGCAACTGTGAGACGGATTTTGTGATGCCCCGCACGCAACCCGAGCAGCTGCCCCAGCGCCCCCCACCGGGTCGCGACGGACGGGGAGGCGCCAACGCACAACCCGAGCACATCGCGAATCTATTGCAGACCGTCTGCAATAGCCCACGCGCAAAAACCCGAGCACGCTGCAAAGCTCCCATTGCGCGCCAACGCACAACCCGAGCGCGCCTTTCCCTCGCCCCCGCGCGGCAGGACGCCGAGCAGTGCATCCCGCTGCCGCGCCTCGCCGACTTTGGCCTCGACCTCGGCGTCGACGTCGTCGAGGGCGCGCCCATGGAGGAGCGCGCCAGCTGCCTGTTCGTGCGCCGCATCGCCGAGGAGCGCCGCCGCGCCTCGTCGTGCTTCTCGCACATTGCCTACCCCTATCCGCCGCCGCCGGCGCCCAAGGTCGTCACCGACGCCTCGGCCGAGTGGAGCCTGCGCCAGCAGCGCGAGCGGCTCGGCGACCTCGAGCGCTACGCCGAGCCGCGCAAGACGGACACGGCGCAGTGGGCCTTTGACAGCGCGGGCGCGCTCGAGGGCACCAAGGCCATGCTCGCCTCGCTGGGCGAGACCAACCCCATCCTGCAGGGTCTGCTGAACACGGCCACCGACGAGATCACCAACGCCGCCGCGCTGGGCCGCCGGCTGATGCAGCGGCCCGAGTACAACACGCGCATGACCGACGCGCTGATCACGCACGAGATCATGACCTTCTACGGCAAGGGCGGGATCCCGGGCGTGACGGTGGGGTCGTGCCAGGCCCTCTGCGAGGCCACCAAGCAGGACGACCGCGCCGAGGCCACCGACCAGTGCAACGCCTACGCCTTCAAGCGCGCGGCGCCCTTTTCGTACACCGACCAGTCGGGCTGGTGCTACCTGCTGCAGAATGCAGGCGCCTGCAAGCTCGAGGACTTTGGCGTCGAGCTCTACACGCGCCAGATCGAGTCGGAGCGGCAGTGCAGCGCGAGCGCGCCGGGCTTTGACAGTGCGCCGCCGCCCCCGCTCGGGTTTTGCGTTGGCGCACCCACCGTCACTCGCTGGGCGCTCCAGCGCCCACCGCCCACCGCCCACCGACCCTGTTTTTCCCAACGCACAACCCGAGCAGCCCATCGCCCATCGCCCATCGCCCATCGGCCCATCGCTCTTCCCAACGCACAACCCGAGCGCTCCGAGCGCGCGAAGAGAAATCTTTTTGCTTATTAGCCGTGCCCACGCAAAACCCGAGCACCCCTCGCGCCCAGATCCGCTCTGCGTCGGCATCCCGGCCACGCGCGACGACTCGCGCGTGCTCTCCCACGCCGACGCCGCCGCCATCGCCTACGAGGTGCCCTACGACCGGTACCCGGCGCCCGGCAGCCGCGGGCTGCCGCTGCCGCGCACCACCGTCGAGGCGATGACCATGATCGCCTACGCGCGGCAGCAGGGCGTCACCGCCTTCTGGGCCGCGAGCCCCAACACCGAGGCGGGCGACGTGCGCATGCACTGGATCACCGAGGGCGGCGACAACCTGCTCGTGCGCCAGGGCGAGAGCCGCTGCATCCTCGTCTCCTCGGGCGTCGGGCCGCACGAGAAAATGTACGCGCGCTTCCGGCAGTGCGACGCCCACCTGGCCAGCGGGATTCTCACCGTCGCCGCCGCCGCCGCGCCGCCCCCGCCGCCGGGCGACACCGCCAAGCACTGGTACGACCCCGCCGTCGCCCCGCCGCCGCCGCCCTCGATCAAGCGCGCCGCGCTCGAGCTCTACGTGCGGCGCGAGGTGCTGCCGCGCGTCGAGGCCATCTGCAACGGCGGGCTCGAGGGCCGCGAGCACCAGGCCGTCTGCATGGCCGTCGCGCAGACGCTGGGCAAGTGGCAGCCCATCCAGGGCGTCGGCGTGCTCGCTCCCTTTTGCGAGCGCGTCTGCTGGCACTCGTGCAAGGGCGAGTCGCACGTCGGCGGCGCCGACGACGGCTTCCTGGAGTGCCCCTCCGAGGGCTGCGCGCAGGACTCGTGCTTGGACTTTTTGCTGCGCGAGTGCCCGCCCGCGCTCGCGGAGGACATCCAAAAGGTCTACGAGGCCACGTGCACCGTCGCGCCGCCCTCGCCGCCGAGCCCGCCCGCGCCGCCGCCGCCGCCGCCGCTGCCCGTCTGGGCGCGCAAGCCGCCGCCGCCGCACCCGCCGCCGCCGATGCCCTACCTGGAGCGGCGCGACAAGACGAGCGAGCAGGACTGGGACCCCGACTGCGAGCTCATCTCGTACGCCGAGTGCCGCGGCGTGGTCGCCGACTACGCGCGCGCCTACGGCGCGCTGGACGTGCTCAAGGTCTCGGTCGCGCCGTGCGAGGGCCTCGAGGACGAGCCCGCGTGCTTCCTGGGCTGCCAGTACGGGGGTCCCAACGGCGGGCTCTACCGGTTCCTGCTGCCCGACATGGAGGCCGAGTTCAACGCGTCCAACCCGAAGCGCTGCAAGTTTGCGGAGATGCCCCACTGCGCGTGCGGCAACAAGGCGTCGCCGCCGCCGGCCATGTACTCGCCGCCGCCGCCGTACACGTTCACCGAGGACTTCCACGGCTACCCGAGCTACGCCGAGGGCGAGACGCCCGTGCTCGGCGGCGGCGTCACCGACCCGACCATCCCGTGGACGGCGGACGACGGGCAGGCCTCGGCGCTCGTCAAGCGCATCGCCAACGCGCGCACGCTGGACTTGTCGCTGCGCTCGAGCCACCGCGTCGTCGACTGCCCGGGCGCCGAGGACGACGGCGAGCGCACCTGCGCGCGGTACTGCGCGGCGGAGCACCTCACGCTGCTGCGCGCCTTCACCGTGACGGGCGCGCGGCACACCCCTCCGCCGCCGATGCGGCCGCCGCCCTACTCGGCGCCGAGCCCGCCGCTCCCGCCGTGGAGCCCGTTTTCCGAGTGCCTCAACACGTGCGGCGACGACGGGAAGCTCGCCGAAGGCGACACCAAGTGCCGCGACGGCGGCTACGGCAGCTTCCTGCCGACGGTCTGCGAGTTTAGCACGCAGTGCCACCAGTGCGGCTTTCGCACCAACACGCGCGTCATCGAGCAGGACGACTCGTGCGCGACGGCCAACAATGGCGTCTGCGAGGACGGCGCGCTCGGGTCGAGCTTCGTCGCCGAGGCCGAGTTTGGCTACGACGGGGTCACGAGCCTGTGCGGGCTGGGCACCGACGCGACCGACTGCGCGGGCTTTGGCGAGCGGCTGTCCCAGGAGATTGGCGTCGACTCCTTCCAGGGCCTGACCAACGTCACCCGCCCCGCGCCGCCGCCGCCGCTGCCGCAGACGCCGCCGCCGCCCGCACCACCGTTTCCATTGGTTTCGGAGTGCACTGGGTGCCGCGCGTGGTTTGTCAAGAGCACGGCAGTCTCGAGCACCGCGACGGCCGGTTGGAGCCCCGCGGGGCGCTACGAATTCCACAGCGTCTGCCAGGACGGCAGCGCGTGTGCTGCTCCTGCCGGCGCGATCGACGTCTGCTCCGACGGCGGTGCCGGAGCACACCCCTCGCTGACAAATACGGAGCTCGACGCATTGGAAGCTCGCCTCGACGGTGACGGAATCGCGGCCACTCATTTCGCCTGTCCCTATGGGTCGCAGTGCAGCTCCACGGACGACTACGCATCGCCGTGCGGCACCAATCAAAGACCGCGCGATGCCACCACCGACCCTACGTGCGGGGTGGACGACATTGTGTCGGTCGTTGCTGGCAAGTACGTCTTTGCGCAGGGCGAGTGCAAGGATGCCTGCTGGGTCGACACCATCGGCGGCGTTCATTTTGGAGAAGAGCGCTTTGCCGACCCGAGCGAGGGCACGCCCGACCAGCGTTGTCACGACGGCGGGGAACGCGCCGTCTCCAACAAGTGTCCTTACGGCACGCAGTCGACGCGCTGTGGACCTGGGCGCAAGGTGTACTATGCGATGACACAACGGCGTCTTCAAGAGATTCCTCAGGACTCGATTGAGATCCTGACCCCTCCGCCGCCTCCGCCTCCGCCCTACCTCGCCAACCAGCCGCTCAGCACGCCCTCGCCGCCCAAGCCGCCGCCCAATCCGCCGCCGCCGCCGCCGCCGGGCGTGCCGCCGCCGCTGCGTCCGCCGCCGCCACCGTTTCCGCCCAACTACTACGACCAGTGCGCGTGCTCGTGCTTCACCGAGGACTCGACGCGCAACGAGGGCACGCGGCAGTCGGGCTGGGCCGACATCAACTTGCGCGCCCGCGCGACCAGCGTGGTGCCCACGGCCGTCTTGTACCGCGCGCACGCCATCTTGCAGCGCGGCCGGCGCGTCTTTGGGACGGGCCACATCTGGGTCAACGGCGCGGGCGGACAGATTGGCCGCTACGTGATCTCGGACGCCAACCGCGCGCAGCTGGCGCACGTGGTCTCGGGCTGGAAGCAGGACCACGCCGCCGTCGCGGCGGCGAGCACGGCGCGGCTGCTCAGCAGCAACGACTTGCAAACGGCCTACGTGGGCCACCGCCCTTGGTGGTGGCTCAACGCCTACGGCGGCGCCAACAACCACGGCTACACGGTGCTGCCCGACGCGGTGGGCGGCGCCGACGCCATCCCGTTTTGGCGCGACGTCTGCTCGTCGCTGTGCCTGCGCAAGCACGACGACGCGGTCGAGCTCATCGAGGTGGACCTGCGCAAAGGGCTGTACGAGGGCCACCGCTCCAACGTCGCGCCCTCGACGTGCGACTGCTACGCCTACGGCGACAGCGCCGCGCCCGAGGAGGCCTCGCACGCGGCGCCCAACGACATTGCCGTCGCGCGCTTCCTCGAGACGGCCACGCTGGTCAACCACTACGTGGGCACGTGGGCCGTCGTCGACGGCGGACTGCACTACCGCCGCTTTGTCAACCTCTACGCCATCGAGCGCGACCACTGGGACGAGCACTTTGTGGACACGCAGCAGTCGACCGTCTTCCACAAGCAGGCGCTCGAGCACGGCTACACCATCGACGCCGCCACGCTGTCGGCCGACGCGGGCACGTACGTGGACAGGCGCGGCGGCGTGCCCGACCTCAATTCGTGCCTGCGCGAGTGCGCCTTCACGAGCGGCGTGACGAGCGACGCCGACTCGGCGGCGCGCATGGCGATGGCGGTCGTCATCTACGACCAGCCGGCCCAGGAGTGCTCGTGCAGCACGACCAACTGGCTCGACCCCGCGCACGACGGCGACATTGTGCACGCCGCTCCCACGGCCGTCTGGAACCCCGTCGTCTACCGCGCGCAGTTTTGCATGGGCGTCGCGGGCGGCTCGTCGCGCTCGCTGGTCTGGCGCAAGCAGACCAGCCCGACCGGGCCGCCGCTGCCCGCCTGCCACGGCATGCCCGTGGGCGCCGGCATGGTGCTGGCCAATGGCTCGCAGTTCTTTGCGCAAGACCCCGGCGACTCGGTGCGCCCCGTCGACGTCAAGTGCCGCGCCGCGTGCGAGGCCAACCCGGAGTGCGCGATGGCTCACTCCATGATTGAGACCTTCGACACGATCAACTTGGCGCACAATCTGCCGCCGCCGCCCTCGCCGCCCGCGCCGCCGCACCCGCCGCCGCCAAACGTGCCGCCGCTGCCGCCGATGCCGCCCGCGCCGCCGCCCGAAGGCGAGCGCGGCCACCGCGTCTGGTCGCCGAGTGGCTACAACGACGCGCCCGAGGGCACCGACGGCGCGTCCGACGGGCTGTTCCACCTGTACTGTGGCATTCAAGCGAGCGACGGAACCGCGTGGCGAACCAGCTTTCGCAGCTCGAGGTCGCAGATTGGCATCCTCATCGCCGCGCGCAAGATGATCGACCAGGGCACCTACGCGGCGAGCGTGTGCCCCTTTGAGTGCGACCGCCGCATCGTGCGGCACACGGTCGTGGAGACCAACGAGAACAACTTGCTGGGCGGGGCGGGGCTCGACGGCGAGGGCTTTCTCTACCCCGGCCGTGGCGACAGCTCCACTGCGGGGTTTTCGCGCTTTGACGTTGCAAAGCGCGGGGCCACGGGAGGCGGAGGCGGAAGCACGATGCTGGTGCCGCTGCACATGTCGCACAATGTGACGCTCGAGCAGTGCGACACGATCGTGCGAACGCACAAGCTGCTCGCACCGCACGCGGTGTGGCTAGTCGACCGCGAGCACGAGAACCAAGCGGCCGCGGCGGCGCGCTTGGGCGCTTGCGGGCTCTTCCTTGGAGCGCGCTCCGAAATCGACGCGCAGCTCTGGCGCGCGTTTTACGACTATGCGCGCCTCGTCTTGAAGCTTGGCCACTTTGAGTCCTTTGTGGACTCGGACATGAAGGCGGCGCTGGTGCACACGTCGCCCGAGGGCGCATGCGACGGCAGCAACAGCCGCGTCTGCGTCTGGTGGTCGGAGTTTGCCCTCGACGATGAGGAGTACAGCTGCCGCCCCAACAAGGACGCCAGCAACGTGATCACGCCTGCAGTGCTGCTGGCAACGCTTGCCGAAAACGGCGTGCAGTATCCGCCGCCCACGCCGCCGCCGCCAAACCCGCCTCAAGCCCCTCTTCCCACTCCGCCCCCGCCCGGAGCCATCCGGTGCCAGCTGGCGTCGGTGCCATCGACAAAGTACAGAAAGCGGCAGTACATTGATGCGAATGCAAATGGGCATTATGTGCCGGTTCCGTGCTGGCGATGGGACTTGAACGAGGACTGGCCTCCATTCCTAGTGCATCGGGACATCTACTCCACAGAGGAACGTTGCAAGGTTGTGGATGGAACAAACGGAAGGACGAGATCGGTGCAGTGGGAAGCCGGCTTTCGACAGCCTCTCATGAGAACCGACCAATACGATCCACTGTACGCTCACTCAAACGACTGTCCAGCTCTTCAAACGTTGCTTGATGCCACGACCAACGAGCGCGACCGTTGGTCCTACCTCAACGACGCGCGATACTGCTCGGATGGAAGCTTTGCGGGATACGCCAATCCGCCCAGTGGCATTTCGTGCCTTGCCGGAACGCACGCGGGAGCGTGCGGAATCGACGACCTGATCTTGGGGGCGCAGCCAATCGTCAATTTCACGCAAACCATGGACGAGCTGCAGCAACCTACCGGTCCCGAGTTTCCGAGCTGCTTTGAATCCGGAATTGCAGACTACGAGTGCTGCTTTGCCGAAAACACGTTTCGCGTCGGCCCGCCGACGGGAAGCGT
>MDSW01155439.1_pt1 | contig 13016 bp, 5 predicted proteins | sample 811171 | NCBI WGS metagenome assembly MDSW01 (sample SAMN05326641, study PRJNA326480) | marine metagenome | isolation source: seawater | place: Atlantic Ocean: North West | collected 2012 | reverse complement strand
TTCTGGCGGGTGCGTCCGCGCCCGGCAGCGCGTGCGCGGAGGACGCGACCCCCATGGTGCCAACCGCCGACGCCGCGGCGCGCGCCTCCTCGGCGACGAGGTCGAGGGCGTCGCCCGCGGCGGCGGCGGCGCCCGCGCACTTGTGCACGAAGAGGGTGCCCGCGAGGCCGCGGCGTCCGGCGACGCCGAGGGGCGGCGGGAGCGCGCAATCGTCGGCGACGACGACCATCTCGACGTTGAGGCCCTCGAGCTTGGCGCGTTCGGCGGCGAGGCCGAAGTTGAGCCTGTCGCCGGTGTAGTTCTTGACGATGAGGAGGCATCCGGGCGGGCCGGTGACGTGACGGATGGCGGCGAGCACCGCGGCGACGGAGGGGGACGCGAACACGTCGCCGCACACCGCCGCGTCGAGCATCCCGTCTCCGACGAATCCGGCGTGCGCGGGCTCGTGGCCCGATCCCCCGCCGGAGACGAGCGCCACCTTGTGCTTGTCGACGTGGGATCGCACGACCACCTTGACGTCGGGGAAGCCGTCGAGGAGCTTAACCCCGGGGTGCGACTGGACGAAGCCCTCCAGCATCTCGGTGACCGCCGAGCCCGGGTCGTTGAGGAACTTGTGGCCCATTGTTAGTAAATTGTTATCCGTAGTAAATGAGCGGGGATGGAACGCTACGCTGAACGCGTGAGGATGGGGCGCGGGCCTGGAAGATCCGCGGTGGAGTCCGGGTATCGAGCGCTGTGCGCGCCGCCGGAACGCTCGGGAAAGACGGCCGACGAAGCCGGCGTGGACGTTGGGTGCTCGGGCGCTTCTGCTCGACGCGCTCAAATTCGTGGAATATTCGACCCCGGCGTGAGATCCAACCGCCGCCTCGACAGTGTTGACGAGGCGGTTGCCGATAAGCCTCCCGCGCGGGGCGACCCACTGCTCGCCTACGCGACACCGGACAGGCGACGCGCGCGCGGTTGAACGATGATCGCGGCGATGATCTCGCCGGCGCCGCGACCCCCCGCGCGCGTCGATGCGCGCGGAAGGCGCGTCGGCCCCAAGCCCGGGACGACGACGTCCCGGGTCGACGGGGCGAGATCCGGGCGAGCCGCTCGGGCCGAGATTCATCGCCTCGCCCCCTGGCGGCGCCGCCTCGCCCCCCTCCGCGCGGTCGATTCCGACGATGCGACATCCCCGGCCCCGTCCCGCTCGTACGTCGTCCCCGGCCGCCCCGTCAACCCGGGCCTCTACTGCGACTGGTCCGTCACCGACGCGGACGTCGCCGAGGTGTGGGCCTACCGAGTCTCCCTCTCCGTCGTCGCGCTCAGCGTCCTCGCGTGCTCGTCCCAGGCGTTCATCGCGACCGACCCGGTCGGCGCGGGCGGGGGCTCGGACCCGTCGTGGCTCGACGCCGCGTACTTCACGGGCGCCGCGGGCCTCGGCGTCGCCCTGCGCCTCATCCACATGTACGTCGACCCGATAAAGAAATTCATGCAGTCGCTCTACGCCGTCGGTCTGGCCGGATCCGTCGGGGTGGCGGCGCTCGCCTCCCAGAACGACGGCGGGTCTGTCCCGGCGTACGTCGTCACGCATCCGGCGGCGGTGTGGGCGGTGGGGCCGATGTTCGCGGCGCTCACGGGTGTCGCGTTCAAGGAAGGGATGTGCTACGGGAAAGCCGAGTGCGCGTTGCTCTTCTTCGTGATACCGGCGACGCTCCTTTCGCACCTCACGGGATTGGCGAACGAGGGCGTGGAGAAGGGTCTGCTGGGCGCGTGGTGCGTGCTCATCGCGGTGTTCGCCGCGAGGAAGTACACGCAGGAGGTGAAGGACGACATCGGCGATAAGAGCGTGTTCATCTTCAACGACCTCGGCGAGGATGAAAAGACGGAGTGGGTCTCCCGCGCGCGAGCGAGGGATCCGGCGAGGTTCGCCCGCATGAGCGGCGAATGAGACGATCGACGGGCGGCGCGATCGAGACGACCACCTCGTCAAGGGTAACGCCAGTCAATCGACCGGCGACTAGACTACGACTGATGATGAGATCTCAGTACGATGAATACGGCGTCTCCGCCCCTCGCCGCCGGCGCCTCGCCGCCAGCGCCACCGACACGACGTCGTTCGCGATCGCCTCCGCCGCCTCCGGCGCCGCCGCCTCCAGACACGCTTCCCTCATCCCCGCCAGCACCTCTGGATCGTACAGCAGCTCGCCGATGACGTAGTCCAGCCGCACCGTGCGCCTCGGCGCGGGCTCCCCGGGCTGGACGGATGTCTTTGGATCTTTCGGCGCCAAGTCGCAATCGCGAATCTCCACCGCCGCGCCGAAATCCGCCATCTCCTTGGCGTTGAAGCTCTGGTGGTCCTCCGTCACGACGGGCGACGGTATGAGCACCGAGGGCAGCCCGCACGCGAGTAACTCGGAGCACGTCACCGCCCCGGCGCGCGCCACGCACAGGTCCGCGGCGGCGTAGCAATTCTCCACGTCGTTGATGAACGAACGCACGGCGAGACGCGGGTGGCTGGGCACCCTCGAACGCACGCGCTCGTACCCGCCCCGGCCCGTCTGCCACACGACCCACAGGTGCGGGTCCCTCTCCAACATCCCCCCCACCGCGTCCGCCATCGCGTCGTTCAGCGTCTCGCACCCCATGCTCCCGCCGAACACGACGAGCACCCTGTCGGTGTCCTGAATCTTCGGCGTCTCCGCGCATCCCTTGCGGTAAAACATCCACGACAGCGTCCGTCGGGCGTCCGTTCGCTTGGTCCATCGAAGCGGCGCGCGGATGGGGTTACCCCGGACCACGCACGGCACGCCGCCGCGGGTGCCGCCCGGGGTGCCGAGGGTGCCGTCGTGAGAGATCGGGATTCGGAACGCCTCCGCGGCTTTCGCGAATGCGACGCACACGAGCGACGCCAACTTGGCGAGGATCCTGTTCGCCACTCCCGGATAGGCGTTCTGCTCCTGAATGACCAGCGGTACCCCGCAGAGCTTCGCGGCGAGGCACGTCGGGAGGGAGACGTACCCGCCGGTGCCCACGACGACGTCCGGGGCGAGCCTGGTGATGAGCGCGATGGACCGCGCGACCGCGTAGGCGAGCTTGAAGGGCACGAGGACGTTTCGCCACGAGAGCAGCGGTCGCGCGAGCGCGATGGCGGGGACGCGGTGGAGCGCGTACCCCGCCGCGGGGACGTGCGTCGCCTCCTGGTGGTGATCGGTTCCCGCGAAGTCGATGCGGGCGGTGGCGGCGGCCGGGAGGGAGCCCTCGTCGGACATGCGCCTGAGCGCGTCGGCGATGGCGATGGCTGGGAAGACGTGACCGCCGGTGCCGCCCGCGGCGAACAGCACGCGCAGCGCGGGCGACGACTCCTCGGCGAGGTCCATCGCCGCGAGGTTCGGGTACGCGGGATTGGCCGCGGCGAGCGCGTGGAGCGCGGTCGCGCCGGGCGGGACGCCGCCGGCGCTGAGATCCATCGCGCCTCGGCGCGACGCGCGCGCGAAGCGTCGCGTGCCGAGGTGCCGAAGAACGGTCGTTTTCCAAGATGCGCCGCTCGAGCCGCCCGGGCGGTGGGCGCTCGTCGCGAACGGCGCGTCCCGGTTGGATCGCGCGCGCGTCGTCGTCGCCGCGCGCGTCGTCGTCGTCGTCGCCGCCGCCGCCGCCCCCTGGATCGTCATCTCGCTCTCCCCTTCCGCGTATCGGTCTGGGCGCTCGTTGTTGACAAAGTAAAGTTTTGTGCCTCCAGGCTGGCGCAGCTGGCCAACTGGCGCTCTCGCACCGATCGTCTGGCGAAAAATCAGTCAACCCAACTAAGCCAGTAGCGCGAAGAGGATGGCGACGCGTCGGTTGAAGACCTAGAGTCGATGAATCAATTACACGTGCTTCGCGAGAGCCTAATCCGACGAGTCGCTGTCGCTGTCCGAGTCCGAGTCGTCGTCCGAGTCCGAGTCGCTCGACTCGCTCATCGAAGTCTCGTCGCCATCGCTCGAGTCCGACTCGCTCCCGTCGCTCGTGTCCGAGCCGCTCGAGGAGCTGGAACCCGACCCCGAGCTGTCGCTGTCCGAGTCGCTGTCCGAGTCCGAGTCGCTGTCCGAGTCCGAGTCGTCGCTGTCCGAGTAGAACCCGCCCTTGCCCGATTTCTTTCCGCCCTTGCCCGCCTGGTCGACGTTCTGGTTGTAGTACTGGTCGCGAACGTGCGAAGGGGGCTGCACGTCGGGATGGTCCGGGAGAGCCACGAAACCCGGCGCGACGTGCTCGACAAAGTGCGAGAGCGAACCCAGCGCGTGCACGCACGTCGGCGCCGCGGGGCTCGGCAGCTTGGGAGCCGGCTTATCGCAGAGCACCACCTTCTCCTTGAGCGCCGCGAGTGGCGCCGCGTTGCCGCCGACGGCGTACATTGCCCGGTACATTCGAACCCTGTCGCGCATGTCCGCGCTCGGGTCCGTCGCGCACAGCGCGAATACGTGCTTGAGCACCGGTCCCACGCGGTTGGCGTCCTTGATGAAGAGCTTGCACGCCGAGTTGAGGATCTGGAGCTTCGTCACGTCCGTCTCGTGCGCAAAGTTTCGCAGCGATCGCTTCAACACGGAAAACGAGAGCTCAAAGAACTTCTCTCGCTGCTCAGCCTCAGCCTTCGCCGCGTTCGCCGCGTCCAGCCGCTTCTTCTCCTCCCTCTCCGCCTTCTTCGCCGCCCGTTTCGCCGCCTTCTCGTCCACCACGGCGACGGCGCCCGCGCCCGCGTCCTCCGTCGCATCCGCGGGAGACTTTGAATCCTCGCCTTCTCCGCCGGCGGCGGCTGCGATGAGGGCGTCGATGGCTGCGTCGCCGCGCTCGTCCCTGGCGTCCGAGTTCGTGCCCATCGGCGAGTCCAGGAGGGAGGATTCGAGCATGGACACCTGCGTCGCCACGAACCCCGAGGGTCCCTCGGTCGTGGGGCTCGGGTCCGCAGTGCCCGGCTCGGGTAAGGCTTTCCCGGCGAGCGAAACCGCGGCTTTTTCGCCAAAGATGTACAGCTCGCCGCCCGCGAGCCAGGCCACCGCGCTCCTCGCCGCGGGCGCCGCGAGCATCTCCAGCCTGCGCACCAGGCGCATGACGATCACGGCGTGCTCCTTCGGGTTTTGCTGGACCAGCGCGCGGATGACGACGACGGCCTCGCCCGCGACCTCCTCGCTCGGGTGGAGCGACAGCTCGAGGAGGGACCTGATACAGACGGCGGCGATTTGGGGCATGATGGCGGCGCACCTGCCGATGGCGCGGATGGTCAGGGCGACGAATTCGTTGTTGGTGCTCCTGAGGTAGCTCTGCAGCTCGCGGAGCAGCGCGGCGGCGTTGTCGGAGGTGACGACGTGGGTGAGAATCTCGAGCTTCAGAGCCCGAACGTCCACCGGGTCAGCCGGATGCACAAAGAAACTCGCGAAATGCGCCTGGAACAGCGAGGACTGCACCGCGCACATCGTGCAGATGTTCTTGAGGATGATGTGCTGCGCCTCGGGCTTCATGCGTATGGCGAATACCAACGCCCTCAGAACTTTTGGAAGGTCGGCGACGGGCGCGAGGTAAAACTGCAGCGCCGCCGCCGCCATCACCACGCCGGTGTTCTGCGACTGCAGCAGCGGCCTGGACGATCGAAGCAGCAGCCTGTGGTCGTCGTCGAGCCACTCGGAGGTCATGCGATCGGCCGCGGCCGCCGCGGCGTCCTTCGTGGGCTTCGGCCCTTTGGGGCCCGACTTGGCGCCCTTCTTGGATCTCTTCTTTTTGGATTTCTTCTTGACGACGGCCGCGGGCTTCTTCGCGCGGGGAACGTCGGAATCGCTCCCGCCGCTCTCGCCTCCGTCCGCGTCGTCGCTGTCGTCGTCGTCGCTGTCGTCGTCGCTGTCGGAGGAGGAGTAGAACCCCTTCGTTCCCGCGAGCGGGTTCGAGCTGGCCTTCTCGAACGCTCCCCCGTCGCCCGGCAGGACGAGCTCCAACGTGGTCGCGTCGGCGTCGTCGTCGTCGTTCAAGCCGGTCGCGAGCGAGCGATCGTACGCGTCGGGCCTGGTGAACTGCGTGCGCGCGTATCGCAGCAGTAAGTTGGCGAGCAGGATCTGGCCCCACTCGTCGCAGTCGACGAGCATGCGGCAGATCTTGCGGTAGTGCCGGTGGACGAGGTCGATTCGCTCGGGGCACACCTCCTGAAACGCCGCCACCGCGGAGGACAACACGAAGGGGGTGGAATCGCGCAGCATCGTCTCGATGATCTCCGTGAGCTCGTCCACGCGATTGGGGTCGAGGCGGAACACCTTGGGGATGGCGTGCGCCGCGGCTTTGCGGACGTACGGCGACGGATCGACCGCGCACTTGCGCACCGCGAGGATGACCACCGGGACGATGACCTGCACGCGAATGGACGACATCACCCTCAGGGCGAGGGCGCGCACGCGGGGGTTCTGGTGCGCGAGATCCTTCTGGAACGAGTTGATGGAGAGGAGCGCCTCGTCCGCTTTCTGCTCCGCGGTTCGGACGAGGTAGAGGTACACGAGCACCTTGACCTCGAACGAGTCCTGCGCGATGTTCATGACGACGGATGCGAAAAAGTTGGAGACGTCGCGCCCCGCGCTCATCATGCCGAGGAGCTTCTTCATGCCGTTGAGCTTCTCGCCGGTGTTGGTGGAGCGCAGCGACTTGTCCAGCTCGCGCGCCTCGTCAGCGATCTGGAGGATGGGCGGGGGACGAACGCGGAGGGGTGAGCGACGGATGCGCGCGCGGGTGCCGGAGGTTGCCGCGGGAATTGGGTACTCGGGATTGGGTCGCGGGCGGATCCCGGGAATTCGCCACTTTCGGGGCGCGGCGCACCTGGGCGTCGTCGAAGCCGAAACCGCCCATCTTGCCCGGCATCGGCATCTTGGCCGTGCGGTTGGCGAAATGCGCGCCTTCGCGATCGGACCTCGCGCCGGCGTGGTTCGGTCGCGGCGGAGAGTGTCCGCGCCCGCTCGGCGTCTTGGGTGTTATCGGAGACAACAATCCGCGGCTCCACACGCGGGTGGTGATTGTCCGACCATTTTCGAGGGTGCAACCGACCTGTCAGGAACGATGCCCAGCGCGAGGTGTATTCTTATTTTGCATTTAATGGTCGTCGAAGACGGGCTAATTAGTAGGTACACTGCGTCCTCGACGAGAGTCCCGAAGGTAATATAAGTGAAGGCGTGACGCGGGACCGACGTGCTCGGCTCCCGCTGCTGCTCGTTCCGCCCCATCCCCGATCGATGGGTGAACGTCCCCTGTCCCGAAACGTCGCGGCAAATCATATCAAATCTCCCCGTTTGAATCCGACTCTTCGTCCGTCCGTCTCGGACCCGAATCAAACCTTGGTGGCGAACTGGATGCCGTACTTGTACTTGGCGGCGGTGTCCACCTGCACGGACGCGGAGCCCGTGGTGTTGGCGAACACGTCTCCGGAGGTTTGCAGCGTGAGCACGGGCGCGGCGGCGGCGCCGTTGAGCGGCAGCGGCGACGTCACCACAGCCTTGCCGGTGCACGCGGCGGAGAAGCGCTTGGAGAGGCCGACGGACCCGGTGGCGGTGCCCTTGGCGCGCTTGTAGACCACCTCCGCGCCGGCGGTGGTGTCCTTGTCGACCTGTGGACGGGGTGGGATTCGGGGGGTACGGGTCAGCGCCGATTGGGGCGGATTTTTGGATTCAACAACGAGAGGCGGGATCCGGACGTGCCTTCGTGACGATGGAAGTCTTGACGGTGTCGAAGGCGTCGCTCAGCGCGAGCGCGACGGTGCTGTCCGGCACGACGCCGGTGCTCTGCACGGCGTAGCTGAGCTTGCCGGGCAGCGCGGCGGGATCGGGAAACGCCTTGGTGTCCACGGAGCCGGACACGCCAGCCGCGAGATCCCCTTCGGACCAGCACAGCGACACATCAGCCTTGGGCGCGCCCGCGGTGAGCTCGGTGAGGTCCGCCTTGAGGCCGACGGAGCCCTGGAGGTACTGGAGCGCGAGCTTGGCGGTCTTTACGTCCTGCGGGTTGCCGCTCAGGGTCGCCTTCAGGCCCTTGAGAAGGCCCGAGTGCGCGAGGGAGGCGGTGATTTTGTTGGACGGGAGCCCAACCTCGGTCTCGGCGACGACGTCGGAGGCGAGGTCGTAGGTCGCCTTGACGGTGCCGGTGGGATCGCCCGCGCCGCCCTTCTGCACGCAGCTGCCGCTGATCTTGAGCCCGTCGGCGACGTTCTTGGCGTCGAGGGACGCCTTGTTGTCGAAGTTGACGCTGCCGGTGAGCAGGTCTGAGCGGGGGGAAAGGGGGGCGGGGGTCATTTTGGTTGGTGGCGCGATTCGGGGGGGAATGGGCGGCACGCGGTCGGAGGATCCGGTGACGCGGCGGCGGTGATCGCGCGCGCGGACGCACCCTTCGCCGCCTTTGCGATGTCGCCGAAGTAGGACGGCATTTTCACTGTGGCGAGTGTGACTGGCGGCGGTTGCGCGCTGTCTAATGCGGGCGGCGCGCTCGCTGGGGCCGAATCCCAAACGGTTCGGAATTTTCATTTTTCGACGAATAAACCGTCAACAGACCGTCGAACGCGTCGAATAAAGCATGCTGACTGTAAAGCAAGCTGGAAAAAAATAGGGGCTGGCAGTTTCAACGCTCAAACGGTCGCAAACGGTTTCTCGCCTGACCTCTTCGTTCTAAAACGTTGTGTCACAGTAGGTGTTTGGCTATCTTGATAGTACACGCCCCGCGCGCGAGAAGACGGTTAAATCAGCCACCTGATCGAACGCGCCCGCGGGGCCTTCTCCTCGTCCCTCTCTCTCTCTATCTTTCTCTCTCTCTCTCCGCTCCGAAGCGGCCCTCCGATTGCGCTCGTTCAATGCATCGTCGAGTCATCATCATCGTCGTCATCAAAACATGAGCGCGGTGAAGAGCGCCACCGAGCTGTTGATCCAGTGCGACTCGCTCTTATCCGTGGGCACCTCCAGGTACATCACGAAGTTGGTGGAGTGTCCGGTGGTGGACAAGACCCCCGCGCGCGTCAGCGTCTTGTACGCCGGGCAGTTGTACACCCCGGACGTCGGCGCCACGCGGTCTTTGCAAGGCTCGAGCCACATCAGCGGGAAATCCGTGTAGAGCTCCTTCGGCCTCGACTCGGTGAGCAAGTGGGTGTCGTAATCCCATCGCGCGCCCTCCAGGAAAAACCCGGTGATGTAGCAGCCGTCTTCGGGCGGTTGCTTCGTGTTTTCGTAGGTTTTGGTGTCCTGGACGACAAAGTTCCACTGGATGGAGTCGATGGCGAACCCGTTCTTGCGCGCGTAATTTTGAAGCGTCCCCGTCAGGAAAGCCTGCGGGAAGAACAATCCGCTGATCCAGTAGACCGGGGGCGGGCCGTTATCGATCCACCCGTTGATGAACTTGATGCGCTCCAGCAGGTCCAACACCCACGACGACAGGGGCTTCAGCGACGGGTACGCCTTGCTGGCCCACGCGTCGGGCACCTGGTTGTCGAAGATTGAATCCGTCACCGCCTCCAGCTCATCCGTCATCACGACGAGACCTTTGAGCGCCTTGAGCGACTCCTGCAGGGTCCTGCGCATCACGACGATGAGGTTGTTGTATCTGATGCACTCCTGAGTCAGCACGGTGTTCATGGACTGGTTGTAGTCGGTGGGGTACTTGTGACCGACGGCGTCGATGTCGAAGGGCGAGGGGCATCGATCGAAGATGTCCCGCGCCGCGGCTCCGATGACCTCCTCCCTGGACAAGCCGCCGCCCGCGGCGACTCTGGGTTGGAGGGATAGGATCGTCTCGAACATGGAGTACGTCTCGTTCTGGTCGCAGGTGATGTCGGCGTTCTCGTGCAGGCCGAAGATTTCGGGCTGCGGGATCAGCGGGAGCGACTTGATAAACTCGACAAACTCCTCCACGTTTTGAGCCTTGGGGCTGGGGTACGTCGGGCTCGGGCTGAAGGTGAAGTCGTCGGTGAGAACTTCGGGGATGATGTAGTTGTTCAGCAGGTTGTTCATCAGCCTCCTGTCCTTGTCGTCCGTGACCCTTCCTCCGTAGTTGATCTCCCCGCACAAGACGCGGATCACCTTGTAGGGGATCTCCTCGTAGTCGTCAATCATCATCTTGATCTGGCGCTGGCACATGTTGAGGTCGCCGTCGGTGAAGTCGTACCGGATGTTCCAACCCAGCGGGCCGAACTTACGCCTGTCCTGGATCACGGCGTGGAAGAGGCAGATGGAGAACAGCAGCTTCTTGTGGCTCGCCGGGTCCTTGCACTCGTCCATGTACTCATCCGTGATTCTCGTGTACGATCGGATCAGGTTGGCTTTCAAACCCTTAGGGGGCTCGAGCGTCATCTTGATGCCGTTCTGCAGGATCGCAACCGGGAACGCGGGCGACGGCATGGCGGAGAGCCAGAGCCTGAAGTCCGGGTGCACGGCCTCGGCGTCGATCATCTCGCAGATGACGTCGAGCTTGGGCATCCACGACTCCGCCAGGTGGCAGTTTTGCAGACACACCCACATGCCCTCCTCCATGGCCCTCTCGATCATCGCCTCCGCCTTGGGCCCCTGTCCCTGGCCCAGCGACACCTGGTCGAACCGCTGCAGCATCTCCTTCTCCTCGCACAGTTTGAGGAGGTCCGCCATCGGATCCGCACCCGAGGACAGCACGAAGATGAGCGGCGCGTCCACCCTGGATTCCGCGTAGCACGCCTCCAAGTCGAATGGCGGCGGCTCGATGAACCGGCTGCCCAACTTCGCGGACACAAAGTCGGTGACGCCGAGCATGAACCGATCGGGTCGGATGCACCGGATCACCAGCAGCTTCTGGAACTCGCTCAGCTTTCCGTCGAAGGTGTCGTCCAGAGGGAAACGGTGCGCCTCGCTGCTCTCAAAGTATTTTCTGTAGTGGTCCACGCTCGCGGCGAAGGCGTCGGAGAATCCGGCAAAGGCGGGCAGGTTGGACGCGTTGACCACCTCGATCCAGACCTTCTCGGTGACCCACTCGGGGGCGGGGTTCTTCGCGGAGATGTTGGTGTCGGTGGGACCGGCGAGTAAGAAGCGCCACTCCTGCGCGTCGATCTCGCCCCGCTGCTGCATGATGGCCACGCAGAGCAACAGCGAGAACATGAGCTTGTGCCGCTCAAAAAGCGATCGGCATATGTTGTTGTACAGCGAGTAGGTAAAGTACTCGTTGAGAATCTCGATGCGGGCCTCGACGTCGTCCGCCGGGAGCTTGGCGCGCGCATCCTCGTCCTCCATCTCCTCCGGTTTATCCGCCTCCTCGATGCCGCGGATGAAGAGCGAGATGAACCACGCCAGGCTGTACTGGTACATCGGATCGACAATGGCGAGGTCGCTGATGCAGAAAAAGAGCACGGACGCCCGCGTCGCGACCGGCCGGTACTTCTCCCGGGTCTGGTCGATGTCCCTCTCCGTGACCTCGGCCTCGGCGACCTTCTCCGTGATGTCGTCGGAGGTGATCTTGGACTGCGCGAGGGTGTTGATCAGCTCCTCGTCGTCGAGGATGTTCCCGGTGCTGTTGCTCAGCATGTACAGGATCTTATCCTCGAGGTCCTTGAGCTGCGCCTTCATGCGCGCGTTGGACACCACGAGCTGGTTCTTCGCCTCGGCGAGGTCGCGCCGCTCCTGCATCACCACTGTGCCGAGGAGCTGATCCTCCAGGCCGTCGAGCGTGACGAAAAAGTTGAGCAGCGAAACCTTCACGCTCACCTCTGGCTGATAGTGCGGGTTGCGCATCTTGGTCGTCATGTAGAACCTGAAGTCCGGGTGGTAAGGGATGATGTCGTCGCCCATCTTGATCACCTCGCTGCCGCCCTGCTTGAACGTCTGCTTCTGCAGCAGGGGCTCGAGCGCGGCGTCCAGCTGTTCGCCGATGTTCTCGAGTAACACGGCGCGGCCGAACCGGATGGCGTTGGCCAGAGTTCGAAGGTAATCCTTGTTGGACAGTTTGATGACGTCGATGCCGGATTCCTTGCACATGTTCTTGATCCACTTGTTCGCCTGGCCCTGCGGGTCGATCATCAGCGGCCAGCGACGGGCCTTCGCGACGATGATGCCGTTCTCCACGGACTGACCGTCGGAGGGCAACCCGGCGAGATTCCAAGAGCGAATCTGCACCGGGTCGGCCAGCGTCGACGTTATATCCGCGCCCGGGGTGTGGGGAACGTTCGCGTCCACCATGCGTTCCGACCAATCCTTGAGCAGGTCGGTCCGGAAAGAGGGCGTGAACGGACCGCTGTACGCGACGACGCCCGCGGAGATGACCACGTCGCCGACGACGCGGCCGAGCCTCTCGTCGAGAGCGACGATGGTGTTGTTCCATCGAACCTTCTCACCGCCCAAACCGCCGATGAGTTTACCCGCGCGCTCGAGCTGGGCCTCGCACCTGTCCGACTGGTCCTGGAGGTCCTTCTTCTTACCGTTGGCCTCGTCGAGCTTGGCGTTGAGGGCGGCCACCTTGGCCTCCACCTCGGCCAGAGTATCCTTTGCAGCCGCGAGCTCCTTCTTGGTGACCTCCAAACTCGCCTGCGCCTCGGCGAGAGCCGCTCGCTTGGGTGCAACCTGCAGGGACACCATGTAGTACGTGTACATCGCGATGCCCCACTTGCAGATGGACGTGCACGCCTTCGAGACCTTCTGGATGATCTCCGGCTTGAAATCGTCCCGCTGAATGTAGGGCTCCACTTTCTCAATCGTCTCGGCGGTGATGCCGTCCTTGTCAAACTCCAAGAGCGAGCTGAGAAACGCGACAGGGTCCTGGACCATCTTAGAGGATGCCTCCCAGTAATCGGCGACCTTGGCGCCTGGTTTGGCGCCCGGGGATTTGTCCTCGACCATCTTGGGCTTCTGCCCAAAGATTATGCACACGACCTCCATGACCAGCCGGACGCCGGCTGGCGGGTTGCGCATCGCCTTGACCTCGACGATGTCAGCCTTGGTCAGCAACTTGAGCGAGTTGAGCGCCTGATCCAGCGCGGGGAGCGCCTTGTCGAGATCGGCCTGAGCGTCGTCCGCGATGGCCTGAGCCTCGGCAGCCTT
>MDSW01209025.1_pt1 | contig 13018 bp, 13 predicted proteins | sample 811171 | NCBI WGS metagenome assembly MDSW01 (sample SAMN05326641, study PRJNA326480) | marine metagenome | isolation source: seawater | place: Atlantic Ocean: North West | collected 2012 | reverse complement strand
TTAAATTGGATTTCAAAGAAGATGCTAAAAACATTATATTCCACGGTCATTGCCATCAGAAATCTATGATCGGAACACAGTATTCTATGGAGATGCTTAATATGCCTCCAGGATACAAAGCTGAACTGATTAACGCTGGTTGCTGCGGTATGGCTGGCTCTTTTGGATATGAGAAAGAGCATTACGATATATCTATGAAAATAGGAGGCGAAGGAGTATTTCCTGCGGTGAATGCTAAAGGTTCAGACTGGGATGTAGCAGTTATGGGTATCTCATGCAGACAACAAATCGAGCATGGGACTGATAGTCATCCTAGGCATATGATTGAAGTGTTCGCAGACTCTTTGTCTTAACAAAGAACTTTTCTGAAAAGTTTAGATTGATGGGAACAGTCGGCATCATAGCAAATCCGTATTCCAGCAAGGATATACGGCGTTTGACTGGAAGTGCGAGAATCGTTACTGACTGGGAAAAAGTTAATGTTTTGCGCCGTATCATTATTGGCATGCAATCTCTGAAAGTAGACAAGATACTTGCCATGAATGATAGTGCTCATTTGATGCAACGGGCGATCAAGCATCCAGGAATATCAATGCCTGTAGAGTTTTTGGATCAACCTGTTATGGGGAATGCCAACGATACACTTTTGGCTTCTCAAAAAATGGCGGAAATAGGAATTGATGTGTTAGTTTCTCTTGGTGGGGACGGAACCAATCGGATGATAGCAAAAGGGTATGACCAACATACGGTATTGCCTGTATCGACTGGTACAAATAATGTGTTCCCATATGATTTGGAAGGGACTCACATAGGGATATGCGCTGGGCTGATTGCGTCTCATAAAGTTGATAAGTCGGATTGCACTGTTCAAAGTAAACAGATATTAGTTACCTTGGAAAATGGCGATAAAGATTTGGCATTAGTAGACTTGGCAATATCTACCGCAAATTTTGTTGCGTCTAGGGCTATTTGGGATTTTAATGATCTGGACGAGGTGTTCCTAACGCGTTGCGAACTTTTGGACTTGGGGTTGGCTTCAGTAGGTGCCCGCCTTCATCCTATTGCTGTTGATGAGGATAACGGATTAAGGTACAAGATAGCCAAAACTGCTGTAGCTACCAAGAAAATACTCTCTCCTATCGGGCCTGGAACAATACAAGAAGTTTTAGTTTCTGATTGGGGAATCATAGATAAAGGTGAAATCATTACTAGAGACATATCTAGGTGTACGTTGGCTTTTGATGGAGAACGGGAAATACAAATCACTAAGCCTCAGACAATTCAAATAGAATTGATAAGGAAAGGTCCATTTATAGTGGATGTAGGTTCTTGCTTGAAAAAAGCTTCTGAACAAGGGAATTTTGATATTGCGTAAAAATAATAGGAATTATAAATGCTAGGAGGAACGGACTTAGTTATATCTCTTTTGGTAGTTTTTATGGGTAGTTTAGTCTATTCAACTGTGAGCTTTGGGATGGGATTAGTGATCGTGCCTTTTCTGTTGTTGTTTGTGCTACCTATTGAGGCCGTGATTATAGTGGATGTTTTGATTGCTATAGTTGCAATCTGCGTTGCATTTGAAGCAAGAAAAGAGATTGTACTCAATAAAACATATGTATTAATTATTGGAGCTGCAGTCGCAATTCCAATAGGAGCTTACGCTTTAGATGTAACCGACCCAACCGTTTTGAAGTTAGTGATAGGTGGGGCGATAATTATGCTAGGAATCATAAGCCTGCTAGGAATTAATGTACCTCTCGCCAAGAATAGAATTACTGGTCTTGCTATAGGTTTTGTAACTTATTTATGTATCACTGCTTTGGGGATTGGAGGTCCTTTATCTGCATGGTATGCAATCGCTCAGAAATGGTCGGTGAACCAAACCAGGGGCACTCTATCAGCGTATTTCACTGTGGCGAATCTTTTAGCTTTGTTTTGTTATATCAGTTTAGGCATGGTTACTTCGGACATGTGGCTAAATGTACTTATATTGAGTCCTGCCACAGTGGCAGGGATTTTGGCTTCCCGCCCGCTTGTGAAACGGCTAAAGTTGAGTACTTTTCGCTACGTTTCGATCACTATCATATTTTTGGGCGGGTTCACCTTGCTATCTAGAGAACTTTATAAATTATTATTTTGATTTATTGAAGATCATGGAATGCAGACAGTGCTGCAGTTATACCATCTCCTACTGCTGTCCCCAATTGTCTAGTGGATTCTGCTCTAATATCTCCGCATGCATATACTTTAGGTAACTTTGTTCTCATATGTGCGTCAGTGTATACGTGGCCTAGTGCATCCATATCTAGTAATGAACTTATGTATCCTGAATTGGGCTCGAAACCAACATATATAAATGCAGCGGCGGTAGGATAGTCATACACTTCACCAGTTTTGAGATCTTTAACTCTTGCTGCGGTAAGTAGATCGTCTCCTACGAATTCTTCAACTACGTGGCTCCAGAGCCATTTGTATTTTGGATTAGCAAAGGCTCTTTCTTGGAGTATTTTAGTAGCTCTAAGCTCATCTCTTCGGTGGACGACTGTTACAGAATTCACGATACCAGTGAGATAATTGCTTTCGTCCATAGCCGCATCACCACCACCAATTACCATAACGTCTTGTCCTTTAAAAAAGTTCCCATCGCATACTGCGCAATAAGAAACTCCTTTTCCTGAAAGTGCATCTTCACCAGGGATACCAAGAGTTTTATGGGATCCTCCAGTAGCTATGATTACAGCTTTGGCGTGCAAGTCCCCATCATCGGTATGTATTATTTTGGTTTCTTTGTCAAAGTCTGACACTCCTTCAATGGTTGAAAAATCAATTTCTGCGCCAAACCTTTCTGCTTGTTGTTGCATATTGGTTGCAAGTTGCTGTCCAGTTTCTCCCTCTGGAAATCCTGGATAATTTTCTATTTCGTCAGTAATTAGTAATTGCCCTCCGACTCCCAAGTTTTCTAGGACAATTGTTTTAAGCATAGCTCTAGTAGAGTACAGCGCTGCTGATAAGCCAGCAGCTCCTCCGCCTAGAACAACTACATCACAAGTTTTAACCATAATTTAGTTCCACCTCTCTCTCCCTAATAGTATCAAGAATGCGCCTGAATGTATTGTAACGTCTCTTGCAAGCCGTTTTCAAAGGCAACCTCGGGTTCCCATTCTAATTCTCGTTTGGCTTTAGAGTAATCTAAAGAAATTTCGAAGACGTCCCCCGGTCTAGGTGCTCCTAAGAGCGCTTCCTTGGCGAAGTCTGTGTGTTCTTTTATGAGATCATAAATTTGGTTCACGCTATACATTACCGATGAGCCAATGTTGTAAACTGTTTGCTTTCCATGTGATATCGCCAGCATGTTTGCTTTTACTACATCATGCACACTGACAAAGTCACGCTTCTGTTCTCCGGTTCCATAAATAGTGGGCTGCTTGCCTTCTTGCATTAGAGTTGCGAATATAGGGATTACCCCGGCTTCTCCGTTTCCATCTTGTCTAGGCCCGTATACATTTGAATAACGGAGTATACAGTAATTTAGGTTATGTAATTTATGATACAACTGAATGAATTGCTCTCCTTGGAATTTGGAGACTCCATAGTTTGATATTGGGTGTGCAGGAGTGGATTCATCTACCGGGAGCTCCGGAGGTTCGCCATAAATAGCGCCCCCTGTCGAAGAGTAAATTAACTTTTTGACCCCATGCTCGTGGCAGTTTTCTACCACTTTCAAAGTACCAAGTACATTAGTTGATGCATCAAGCATGGGTTTTTGTGATGATATAGCTACACTTGATTGTGCGGCTAGATGAAAGACTAAAGAAGGTTTTTCTTTTTCAAATATAGAATCTAGGGTGCCGGAAGTAATATCACCATGCATAAAAATACATTTGGGATTAATATTCTTCAACTGGCCAGAGCTCAAGTCGTCTATGACGACTACTCTCATTCCTGTTTCTAGCAGCCGATCAACTAAATGGGAACCGATGAAACCGGCTCCGCCTGTCACAAGTGCAGTATTTTCGTTAGCCATTATTATAGTAGGTCATCTGATAATTGTTCTCATCATACATTTGCCTTAAAGGTATTTCAATTATACCTTAACACTCGTCAGTATCTTGCTATTTAACAGGAACGAAAGTATAAATATAGGATATGATTCTTATGATTGGAATATGGAGGATGTTATGACACAAAAAATAGGGTTTATCGGATTAGGAATAATGGGTAAACCGATGGCTAAAAACCTTATAGCAGCTGGTTATGAGTTGGTAGTCTTTAATAAGAGTAAGCCAGGAATGGATGAAGTAGGTGCTGCGGGAGCGACTGTAGTAGGTTCCTGCAAAGAAGTAGGAGAAGCGGCAGACGTAATCATAACAATGCTGCCTGATTCCGCTGATTCAGAATTAGTTATTTTAGGAGAGAACGGGGTATTAGAAGGTGCATCTAAAGGGAATGTCATTATTGATATGAGTTCTATAGCTCCGCTTGTTTCCCAGAAGATCGAAGCAGAGTGCGCCAAAAAAGGAGTAGATATGCTAGATGCTCCAGTAAGCGGTGGTGAGCCAGGAGCAATAGAAGGAACTTTGTCTATCATGGTAGGTGGAAAACAGGGTGTATTTGACTGCTGTTTAGACATCATGCAAGTGATGGGAGCTGCGGTGGTGTTAACGGGTGACATTGGTGCTGGGAACACAACAAAATTAGCGAATCAGATTATTGTCGCAGCAAATATAGAAGCATTGAGTGAAGCATTTGTGCTAGCTCAGAAAGCAGGCGTAGATCCCGAAAAGGTATTTAATGCAATTAAAGGTGGTTTAGCTGGTAGCAACGTAATGAATGCTAAAGGGCCTATGATGCTTGATCGTAATTTCAATCCTGGATTTAGGATTAGGCTTCATCAAAAAGATCTAAGGAATGTTTTACAGACTGCGCAAGACCTAAATGTGCCTCTGCCTGTTACAGCTTTGGTTCAACAAATATTAGGTACTTTAGTTAATGATGGACATGAAGAGCTAGACCATTCAGGAATTCTTAAGTTTGTTGAAGGTCTTTCTAAGATAGAAGTTAAGAAGCAAAGTTAACTATACCGCTGTTTTCTCCATTCTAATGCGGCTTTGAGACCTTCGTCTCGTCGTATTTGATTATACTGTTCCTGTTCTGGAGTCATTGTGGTAGTGAAGTGAGTCATGAGCTCTATGTTGTGATTAATGGTGTTTAAAAAACCCATTCCTTCTAGGGCTCGATTCACCGCTATTTTGCTCATCTTTACCCCTACTTGAGGGAGTTTGCATATCTTTGCAGCAATTTTCTCACATGTTTCCATCAGTTCTTCGTGAGGAACCACACTACCTACGAGCCCCATTTTCTCGGCTTCGTAGGCATCATACATATCACCGGTAAGCAGCATTTCTTTTGCCTTTGCTAAGTTAACGCTATATGGAGTAATAAGTAGCGGGGGGCCTATTCCTGAACGAATTTCAGGTTCACCTAACACCGCTTTTTCTGATGCAACTTTGATGTCGCAAATTTGTACTAGCTCACATGCACCTGCCAGTGCGTAGCCATTCACTGCTGCAATTACAGGTTTGCTCAGGTTCCATATTTTTAGAAATGTATTGACGTATCCTTGAACAATAGGACGCCATTCGTCTGCATCCATATCTTGGGTTTCTCTACTGCCTATATTCAAGTCAAATCCAGCAGAAAAGGCATTCCCAGCTCCAGTTACAATCGCGACTCTTATGTTTTTGTTTTTTTCAATTGAGTCCAATGCTTCATTCAAACTCGACATAAGTGAAGGATTTAACGCATTGAGTTTACGAGGCCTATTCAAAGTTAAATACGCTATCCCGTTTTTATTAGTGAAATCTAATCCAGGTAATTCCATTTTAAGTTCTACCCTTCGTCTATAGTTATAGTTTCAATTATGATCGGATCTGTAGGTCTTCCCAAAGTATCTCCGGTTGCGATCGAAATTTCATCTGCTAGTTCCTGACCTTCTACTACGTATCCAAAGATTGTGTGATTGAAGTTAAGATGAGGAGTTGGGGCGACCGTGATAAAAAATTGACTGCCATTGGTACCTGGCCCAGAATTGGCCATGGCGAGAATCCCTGTGCGATCAAATGTAGTATTTTGTTCTAATTCATCTTTGAACTGGTAACCTGGTCCTGCTGTGCCAGTACCAGTCGGATCTCCTCCTTGGATCATGAAGTCAGGTATGACTCGGTGGAAAATTAATCCATCGTAAAACCCTTCTTCTGCTAAGAATTTGAAACTACTTACTGTAAGTGGTGCAACGCTCGGTAATAGTTCTATTTTTATATCTCCTACCGGATGACCATCGAACGCTTCGCCTGATCCATTAGTGACTTTGATAGTCGCGTAATAGGTTTTTGCAGGATCTACGCTGATAGGAGGCACGCATGAATATAAAGGAATAGTTTGTCCCATCCATTCTGTTTCTGATTTAACTGGTTCTAAACATTCTTCTTCTACAGTTGGCTCTGGGATCGGAGTCTTTGTAGGAATTTGCAAAGCTTCAGAAGCTTCTGGCGTGGATGATGCTAATTCGTCCACATCAACTTGGCATCCCACTATTAATGTGGCGCCAAGTATAATTAATAGAATATTCAGTACTAACGTTTTTCGTATTTGCATTGATGTTTTCTCTCTGGATTTAATAAGGTCTTGTTGCTTTTGCCAGTTCTTTTAGCTTTTCAAGTGAGAAATTGCCAGATTGACACAATTCAATATTCAATGCTTCATAATCAGCAATTGTTTTCACCATAGCGGCTAGCTCATCGGCTATTTCAAATGGTATGGATGTTACACCATGTTTGTCGCCGTGCATGAGGTCTCCTGGGTGAACTGTGAGTCCTCCAACAGTCACGGGCTTACCTACGTCTACTAGGTGCACGTATCCATGAGATGGCGCTACATTTGGTGAGAATAACTGGAATCCTAATGGTCTGACTTCGTCCAAGTCTCTAACAGTGCCATTTGTGGCTACACCTACGCATCCGAGCGCTTTGTGTATGTTTGAATTATTTTCTCCCCAATAAGCACCAAACGCTGGGTCGTCGATATCTTGTATAACCACGAATCTTGGAGCAGGGACGGTCTGGATGAAATCCCACCACTCGTCTCGTGATGCTTGAGGCCCGTGAGGACTTTTCGCACTGATCATGGCTGTCACGGCGTATCCCGCGACTGCAGGAAGGGTAGGTAGCTGACTTCTGATTTCAGCGCTCATGAATCCTTCAGTTCGAGGTCTTACATCGAAGCCCTCAATAGCGTTACATATGCTAGGAGTGTCTATTTTACTTAATGCTTCCAGAGTTTTTGCGTCGATAGTTTTGTACAATTCATGACCTCACTGTAGTTAAATATAGGGTTGGGCTTGTTCTGTTCTAAGCCGATTACAATTATAGATTTTCTTGGGTAACTGCACAACTACTGGATAAAAACATCGATATTCGTAAAGAATTAGCACTTTTGCGTTTTTTTGCTTCGTTTTATGTGTTTGTTATGTCTTCTCGGTGATAGAATCAAGTAGTATTCGATGTCTGGAAATGCTCAGACCATTGGTGAACTTATTAATTATTATTATATTTTGAGCTTCCTAGATGAGATACGTTGATATTTTATATTCGAGGTATTATCACACATGGATCATATTAAGGAGTTTCTGCAACATTTAGTTGTAGAGAAGAACTTTTCCCAAAATACATTAGATGCTTATAAGAGCGACTTGGCCCAATTTCATGATTTTGTATCTGGAAAAATCGAAGATAATCCAGAAACAGAAAGCAGATATTCTCAAATAGATTCGCAGATGCTGAATGACTATATGGTTTATTTGCAAGAAAATCGAGGTTATGCAAATACAACTACAGCCCGTAAGATTGCTTCAGTCAAGAGTTTTTTCTCCTACCTGATGCTTACTGGAGAGATAGTACAGGACCCGTCAAGCACCATAGGATCTCCTAGAATTGGAAGGGCCTTACCTAAGTATTTATCGGAAGAAGATATGGTCAAGTTACTGGACGAAGCAGCAAAAGCTGGTACTGCTGAATCTATCAGGGATACAAATATCTTGGAGTTACTGTACGCTACGGGATTAAGGGTTACTGAATTAGTTTCCTTGAATGTTTCCGATGTGGACTTCACAGAGATGTATATACGATGCTGGGGTAAAGGAAATAAAGAGAGAATAGTTTATCTGCATGAGAAAGCTGCTGATAGTCTGAAAGGATACGTCGAAGGAGCAAGGAGATCTCTTTTGGGTTCCAAAAGTAAAGAAACTGGTTTGTTTGTAAGCCACAGAGGAGAAAGACTGACGCGACAGTGGGTATGGAATATCCTCAAAAACTACAGTAAAAAAGCAGGGATAGATGAGGGTATTACTCCTCATACACTGAGGCACAGTTTCGCGACTCACCTTTTGCAAAATGGAGCTCCATTAAGACATGTTCAGGAATTATTAGGGCATTCTAGTATTTCCACTACTCAAATCTATACGCATCTAACTAATAAACATTTGAGAAGAGAATATCAGAAGAGTCATCCTAGGGCATAACGGTCTGATTTTTAGTTAGATTTGTTGTAGAATGTATTGAACCAAAAGTATCTGGGAGGTGTGGTATGCCTGCTAAAGGGAAAAAGGTTGCCTCTAGGCAATCACAAATAAATAAACGTAAGAAGAGACAGCCAAAGAAATTAGCAGTCGGACAGGCAGTCGTCGGTCAGACTTCTGATGTTGCTACTGAGGAAATGGCTGCACCAAAACCACCTAGTACTAGAGCGCCAAGGGCTACTGGAAGGATAGCCACCTCTGGTCCATCCGCGTATAACTACCTGGGTTCTGAACTGCTTAGAATTGGAGCGTTTAGTGTCCCTATAATAGTTGCTCTTGGAGTCATCGCCTGGTTATTGTGATGCTGTTCTTATGAGCATTCCCAATATTGAACAACGCTTACATGCAATACCGGATTCCCCGGGTATTTATATTATGAAAGATGCCCAAGACAATGTGCTATATGTAGGTAAAGCTAATGTCTTAAAAAATCGTGTTAGATCTTATTTCCAAGCTTCTGCGAATCACCAACCCAAAACCATTCGGATGGTATCAAGAGTTGAAGATTTTGAATTTGTTGTAACTAATACCGAAGCAGAAGCACTTATATTGGAAAATACTTTTATTAAGAAACACAAACCTCCGTACAATGTTCGATTGAAAGATGATAAAACTTATCCTTATTTGAAAATAGATTTGCATGAAGACTTTCCAAGAGTTTACTTAACCCGCCGTATTGTTGATGATGGTTCGAGATACTTTGGGCCGTTTGCTACAGTGGGCGCATTGCGAAAAACAATGGATCTTATCAAAAAACTTTTCCCGTATCGTTCATGCACTAAAACTATCACGGGAAGAGATGCTAAGCCTTGCCTTGAGTATCATATCAATCGCTGCGTAGCTCCTTGTACTGGATATGCTTCAAGAACGGAATATGATGAAGTAATTAAACAAGTCATATTATTTCTAGAAGGTAAGACTGATGCGGTGGAAAAAAATCTTAAACACCAACTAGAAGAAGCATCTGTGGATCTCAATTTTGAGAGAGCGGCAGTCTTGCGTGATCAGTTGCAAGCAATCCAAAAAGTTAGCGAAGAGCAAGATCTTAAAGTAGCGTCTTTAGTATCAGAAGATTCGGATGTTATCGCTCTAGAGATTGGTGACTCAGAGGCTTGGGTAGAAATATTTTTTGTGAGAACTGGAAAACTTGTAGGGCGCGATAACTTTTTCATGCAAGGGACGAAAGATACGGATAGAAATTTCGTAATCACTCAGTTCTTAAAGCAATTTTACGAGACAGCCACTGTCATCCCTCCTACCATACTTGTTGATTCAGAGCCTTTGGAAAAGAGTTTGATTCAGTCCTGGCTATCTGAAAAACGAGGTAAAAAAGTCTCTATTTCAGTTCCAATGCGAGGACACAAACGAAAAATTTTGGAAGTTGCTTCAAATAACGCTCAGCAAGGACTGACCCAACATAAAGTTAAATGGGTTACGGATTCTGATGCTATTTATAAAGCAACTGAAGATCTGCAGGAATATTTAGGACTTCCTGAATTCCCAGGAAGAATTGAGTGTTATGACGTATCACATATACAAGGTACTAACACTGTAGGGAGTATGGTGGTTTTTGAATCTGGTATAGCTAGGCCTAAAAAATATAGGCGATTTAAAATTAAAACAGTTGAAGGGGTAGATGATTATGAGAGCATGAGAGAAATGGTTTCTCGTAGATTTTCACGCTTAGGCCCAGTGAATACTGAAGAAATTGTTTCGCAAGGCAAGAGGGGTAGTAGTTGGGAAGAACGACCCCAGTTAGTGCTTATAGATGGCGGTAAAGGTCAATTGTCCGCTGTTCAGGAAGTAATGCTTCATTTAGGCTTGCAGGATATTCCTTTAGCATCTTTGGCAAAGGAAAATGAATGGGTTTTTACTCCAGATAGCCAAGAACCTATAATCCTTCCTAGAGATTCTGAGTCATTATTTTTGTTGCAAAGGCTTAGAGATGAAGCTCATAGATTCGCGATCACCTATCACAGAAACATCCGAAGTAAATCCGCATTGAAATCTCCGATAGATTATGTCACTGGAGTAGGCCCTAAACGAAAAAGAATGCTGATCAGGCAATTTGGTTCTGTGCAAGGAATAAAAAATGCAGCGATAGATGATATTGCCGCAGTACCAGGAATGACTCGAACATTGGCTGTTCGAATTAAAGAAGTTTTATAAAAGAGAGAAAAATGGAAATCATAGAACAAGCACCTAAGAGAGCGATTGTAGTAACACCTCATCCGGATGATTGCGAAGGAGGCTGTGGCGGTACCATGGCGAAATGGATTGATTCTAGCTATACGGATATAGTAGTGATTCTATGCACCAAAGGTGATAAAGGTACTGGAGATAGGTCTTTAACACCTGAGAAACTTACCGCGATACGAGAAATAGAACAACAGAATGCTTCCGATTCTCTAGGGATCAGTAGGGTGGTTTTTCTAAGACATCCAGACGGAGGTCTGGAAGATGACGAGGAGTTTCGGCGTGAACTGGTGTACGAAATCAGGAAACACAAACCCGAAGTTCTGTTTTGTATAGACCCTGTTAGAAGTACTACTCACACTCATAGAGATCACAGGAAAAGTGGTCAATGTGCGATCGATGCGGCTTTTTCTTTTGCACCTAATCCAAATGTATTTCCTGATCAAATATCTGACGAAGTGCAAGCACACCAAATGGATTATGCGCTACTCTGGAGTACCGAAGAGCCCGATGCTTTTATTAATACCAAGGGATATGTAGATATGAAAGCAGATTCTTTGTTATGCCACGTATCACAAATTCCAAATCCTGAAGGCACTAGGAAAAGATTAAACGACAGGGCTGTAGAAGCAGGTGAAAAATGTGGGCTTGAACATGCTGAAGGTTTCAGGAAATTGGATTTCCGAGTTGATCCGTTGGAACGAGGCTTTTAATAGTTAAGTAACTTCTTCATCAATGTAAGTTTGTTTTGTGATGGAGATTCAATAGGACGTCCTAAATCTGGACGGTAACCAGGTTTTATGATTATCTCTAGGAAGCTTGGATGGTTTGATTCACGCATTTGATTCAAGCAAATTAATATTTCTTCTAAGTTACTTGCTTGGAAAGAGGTATGGAATCCTACAGATTCGGCAATATTTTTAAAGTTCACTTTGCTTCCTAATGTGGGCTGTCCTCCTACTGAATCGTGAGTACCGTTGTTTAATACAATGTGGTGGAAATTACTTTGTCCTTCGTGGGCATTCGTAGCAAGGCCTCCTAAGTGCATAAGTAAGGCACCGTCTCCATCTAAACAAAACACATTTTTATCTTTGCTAAATTTAGAAACAGCTAAAGCGATTTGTGAGGCATGTCCCATTCCCCCTACGGTCAAAAAGTCGGTAGTTGAATCATTGTTATTTTTTCGAAATTCATAAATTTCACGGGAAGCCATGCCAGTCGTACCAATTACTATGTCGTTTTTTTGGCCATGCTTTAAGATTAAAGAGATAGCCTCTTCACGGCTTAATAAGTTTTGTTTTGAGAGATCATCTGAATAGGTGTTATATTTTTCAAAAGTGTCCCGCTGGATTAATAGAGCGGTAGGGCGCTTTTCATCATTAGCAATTTGAATCATATTCCTTATCACTGAATCAGCATCGGTTAGCTCTTTGGGAAGGATTTTGTATGGAATTTCTAGGCATTCCAGCAGAGTTGGAGTAATACGCCCTTGTTTAACGTGTTGTGGTTCGTCTTTAATACCTGGCTCTCCTCTCCACCCTATCAGTAGTAGCATGGGTATGCTGTATACTTCAGGATCTGCCAGAGAGGTCAGAGGGTTTATGGCATTTCCTAGACCGGAGTTTTGCATGTAAATTAATGGGGTTTTGTTAGTGGCGATATGGTATCCGATCCCGAAGCTTATGGCTGTACCTTCATTGACGGTAATCAAGTGATTATCAGGATTAACTTCGTAAAGTAGCGCTTGATTCAATTCTTTAAGCAAAGAATCGGGAACGCCAGAAAAGAAGGAAATTTCATTTTCTTTAAATATGTTGAGAACTGATAAAGCATCTAACATTTGTGAGCTCCACTTCAATTGACTTACCGACGGGAAAGCATCTCCATAGGTATTGTATAGTTGAATAAATCAACTAGAAAGCTCAGCATTTCAGGGTTTATGAATATACCCTATTAATTTATAAGAAGCGTTAGTGCTCGATCCTTGTTGAATCCTTATAGTGTACTGACCAGCTTTTAAACTTTTCTCTTGAACTGTATTAGTGATCTCAGGATTTGGCATTACTAAAATATTATTACCAACTGAACGGAAACCTGCAGCAGGTCCGAAGTGTCCGTATATAAACATTTGTTCAACGTCATCCTTAGCGGTATATGTATCACCTTTCTGTATAGCAAAAAAAGCGATTT
>MDSW01123759.1_pt1 | contig 13020 bp, 14 predicted proteins | sample 811171 | NCBI WGS metagenome assembly MDSW01 (sample SAMN05326641, study PRJNA326480) | marine metagenome | isolation source: seawater | place: Atlantic Ocean: North West | collected 2012 | reverse complement strand
TTTCGAGGCAAAAGCTAACGGAACCTTAATCGATTCTTCTAAAATAAAAGAAATTCAAACAATAGATGACGCATACTTATTGCAAAATTCAGCTATAAATATATCTAATTTAAATCAACATGGATGGAAAGTAGGCGCTACAAGTGCTACAGCTCAAAAAAAATTAAAAGTTACTGAACCAATTACTGGTCCAATTTTCAAAGAACATATATATGATAGCCCTTCTAAAATATCTGTATTTCCTAATCACCATACTCATGTTGAATGTGAATTTGCATTTAAATTCAAGAATAAGCTTGTTCCTAAAAAAAACAAATACAAATTAGATGAAATAATTAATTCAATAGATTGCCTTATACCTGTAATTGAAGTAGTTGGGTGTAGATATAAATCAGGATTTAAAAATATGGGTCCAATAAAATTAATTTCAGATTTCGGAGTTCATATAGCAATAATCAAAGGAATGGAAATTCGTGATTGGAAAAATATAGATTTACCCAATTCGAAAGTTAGTCTTTTTCTAAATGATAAAAAACTAATTGAAGGAGACGGGTCTCAGGTACTTGGGTCTCCTTTAAATGTTTTAGAATGGACAATAAACCACCTATCAAAATACAACAAAACAATTAATAATGGAGACATGATTTCTACTGGAACGTGTACTGGCTTAACGCCAATCAAATCAGATGACAAGATAATAGCTGATTTTCATGAACTTGGGAGAATAGAACTTGAAATTTTAAAAAATTAAAATGAAAAAAGATTATAAAAAACAATATAAAGATTCTGAATTAATTATCCATGGTATAAATCCAGTTAGTGAAGCATTGTCTTCAAATAGAACAACTCACATATATATATCTGAAAATTTTTCAAAGAATAAAAGAATACTTGAAATAATTAATAAAGCAAAAAAAAATAAAATTCATTTAGACATCATAGATAATACTTTATTTAAAAAAAAATTTGGATTTAATACTGGACAAACAGTCGTAGCCCAAATTCATTTAAATTTAAATTCAGATATAGAAGATATAATTAACTTCGAATCTGACAAAGATTCAAATTTATTAATAATAGACAAAGTACAAGATCCAAGAAATTTAGGTGCAATAATTAGATCAGCTGAATCTGCTGGATTCAATGGGATTATTATAACAAATAAAAACTCTGCAAAAATAAATACTACTGTTGCAGAAATATCTTCAGGAGCAATTTCACATATACCAATAATTGACAATCAAAATATTAATCAATTAATAAAAAAACTCAAAACTTATAATTATTGGATTGTTGGATTAGATATGGATGGAGATAAAGAATATACCGATTATGATTTTACTGGGAATATAGCATTAGTTATCGGTAGTGAAGGATCTGGAATTTCAAAGCTAACAAAATCGTTATGTGACCAAATTTATAAAATTACTATGCATGGTAAAACTGAATCTTTGAATGTGTCAGTGGCAGCAGGTATAATGATGTTTCAAATGAAAAAATAAGGAAGGAAAATGGAAAGGTATCCAATAAATTTAAATGAGTATGAAGAATTGGCAAAAAAAATATTACCTCATAATATTTGGGATTATATTGAAGCTGGTCGAGGTGATGAAATAACATTAAAAAGGAATACTGAAATATTTGATGAAGTATTTCTTAGACCAAATAAAATGGAAGACATATCTAATATTAAAATGGAAACAACTATACTTGGTGATAAAACTTCATTTCCATTAATGATAGCTCCAGCTGGTGGGCACACATTTTGTGATGAAGATGGTGAACTTTCAACAATTCGGGCAGCAAAAAAAGAAAATATAATTACAGGAGTAGGAACAAATTCATCATATACCATAGAAGATATATCTAATGAAACCAATGCGCCTTTATGGTTTCAAATATATCATCTGACAAAAGAAATAGATGAAATGTTGGTCAGGAGAGCTGAAAAATCTGGATATAAAGTTATTGTACTGACAGTTGATGGCCCTGTACCGGGAATGGATAATTTAAGACCTAAAGAAAGAGATATTAGAAACGCATTTGTCACTCCTCCAAATACAGAGAGAGTTAATTTGGTAGGTGAGATAGCTGGATTGGGTTTCAAGCACGGAGATCCTGAAGTACTATTAGGTGGATTAAATCCTCAACAACAGTTACTTTGGGAAGACATAAATTGGTTCAAATCATTAACTGATTTGCCTATAGTCATAAAAGGGCTACAATCTGCTCATGATGCTAAAAAAGCTGTAGAATATGGAGTTGATGGAATTGTAGTGAGCAATCACGGTGCACGTGGTGTTGATACACTATTACCTAGTTTGCAATCTTTACCAGAGGTAGTTGATGCGGTCAAATCAGTAAATGGAGATTGTGAAATTTACTTAGATGGTGGAATTAGAAGAGGTACTGATATATTAAAAGCTTTAGCATTTGGCGCAAAAGCAGTGATGATAGGAAGACCATTTTATTGGGGATTAGCGGTTGGTGGAGAAAATGGAGTTAGAGATGTAATTAAAATTTTAAGAGAAGAACTAGAAGTAGCAATGAAATATTGTGGTATAACTGACGTTGAAAATGTAGATAGTAATTTACTATCATATTATTTTAAGTAAATTAAAGGATTTTATATGAATTTCGGTAACTATAAATTAAACAATCCAGAATCATTTGAAACGCCTGAATATGTGATTTTCGAAGATATAATTAGCCATAATATAAATACTGTATTATCAATGGTTCAAGACCCTGACAGATTAATACCTCATGCGAAAACTCATAAATCAAAAGAAATTTTAAAATTACAAATAGATCACGGAATAAAAAGACATAAAACTTCAACACTTGAAGAAATAGAAGTATTAGCAGAATGTTCTCCTGAAGAATTAATTTTAGCTTATCCAATAACATCAAAAATCAAAGCTGACAGATACAGTAAAATAATTAAAAAATTTAGTAATGTTAAATTCAGCTCAATAATTGGTTCTGTTTATCATTTGGAAATAGCTTCACAAATTGAAGAGTTAGATGGAGTTTACATTGATTTAGACACAGGAATGCACAGAACCGGAATAAATCTAGAAGAATCTGATGAATTATTAGATAAACTATTTAACTCTTCTGAAATAAAATTTAAAGGGATACATGGATATGACGGCCATCTTGTAGGACTTACTGATATAGAAGAAAAACAAGAAATAGTAAATAAAAGTATTGATATAGTTGAAGAATTCCGAAATAAAATTTCGAAATTTTCACAGGACCAAAATTATGACATCATAGTTGGTGGATCTTGGTCATTTCAATATTATCTAAACAAAACAGAATACAAAGTATCTCCTGGAACTTGGATTTACTGGGATTCTAATAATATTAGACAACCTGATCTAAACTTTAAAGTTGCAGGATTAATACTTGGTCAAGTTATTGACGAAGATAAAATAAGAAAAACAGTTACTGTGGATATAGGTGCAAAATCAGTATCTTGTGATGCTCTTACTCCTGACAGATTTACAATTGAGGGGAAACCTAAGGCAAAATTATTATCTCAAAATGAGGAACATGGTGTTGTTGAACTTAACGGAGAAACTTTAAATATAGGTGATTATGTATTGGGGTCACCAGGGCATGCATGTACAGTACCCCCCAAATTTCCTCATGGCGTAAAAATTAATGCAAGTGGAGATATATCGGGGAAAATAACTACTGATGCACGAGATAGAAAATAAAAATCATTTATTTTCTTCCATAAATTTTTTTACAAAATTTTTGTGTTCTTTTGATTGACGTGCTTTTGTAAAAATCTCATTTTCAATAGAATAAACATCGTCGTAATCTTTTATATAATTATTAAATATCATATCTTTGACTACTCTATTATGCCAATCTGAATTTTGAGCGATATCTTGACTGACATTCAATGCTTCTTCAAATAAATCTTCTGATTTTACACTTCGTGAAATAAGCCCGATTTTTTCAGCCTGATCACCGTCTATGAATTTGCCAGTCAACAATAATTCAGAAGATCTACTAATTCCTACAATATCAGACAATCTTCTAGTGCTACCAAATTCAGGCGTCAGACCAATTTTTACAAATCTAAAGGAAATTTTTGCATCCGAAGATGCTAATATCAAATCAGAATATAGAAATAATGTTATTCCCATACCTACAGCAAAGCCATTAATTGCAGTAATAATCGGTTTTGATCTTAAAAATAAATTAATTAGTTCACTCCAAGATTTAGCATGTCTTTTTTTTGTGTTTCCTTCTTGGAATCCTCTAACATCAGCTCCTGCACTAAATGCTTTGCCATTTCCGGTTATCAAAATGGATCCAACTTCTTTTGAAAAATTGTATTTTTCAATTGTAGAATACAACGATTCAGAAAGCTCATAATTAAAAGCATTTAAAGATTCTGGTCTGTTCAACTTTATAATACCAACTCTATTTTTTATCTCACTTAATATTACATCAGACATCAATAGAAGTTCCTAAATTGTTTTCTTTTGCTAGTGTATATAATTTATTGGCTAAAACCAAATCCCATATTGCTAATCCTTGGGATTCAAAAATTGTTATATCATCTGTTTGTCTTGAATATTTTTTTGGAAATCGGAAGATGTCTGAAAAATTTATTATATTTCGCCATTGAATTAAACCTAGAGATTCTGGGTATATTAAATCTCCGCACTCTTTCTTAGCCTGATCTAAATCATCAACAAATATATTATTAGCTTTCAGGATTGTTTTCGTGTCTAATTCTCTTCTTAAAGAATGATTTGATCCAGCAGCATTTATATGAGTTCCTTTATTAACAATTTTTTCATCTATTACAGGTGTTTTAGAATTTGTAATAATATTAATAATATCAACATCATCAGGATCAAATATATTTTGAACCTGAGTTAATTTAGATTTAAATTTTGATTGATGTAGATCAATGAAATTTCTTCTGTTTCGTTCAGATCGACTATAAATATATATTTCTTCTAAATCAAATATACTATCTATTGATAAAGCTTGGGTGAAAGATTGAAAACCAGTACCAACTAATAATACTTTACTAGAATTTCTATTTGCTAAAAATTTACTTGCCACTCCCGATGCAGCGCCTGTACGAAATTGACCTAGGGTATTTGCCTCAATAATTGAAATTATTTCGCCCGATTCAGCATTCATAATATGTACATAAAATTTAGTTCCTTTAGAGTTTGGTACATAAACTTTAAGACCAGTGATATTCTTTGAATCAATGCCAGCTGACATATAATTCATGCTTGTTGAACCAAGAGGTAATCTCTCTCTAGGTTTATTAACTGCCTCACCATTAGCCATCATTCTGAAAGATTCCTCAACAGAATCTATAGCTATTTTTATATCTATGATTTTATTTACTTCAGATTCAGTTAAATATAATGCCATAATTAATTATAAAATTTATATAAATGATTCAAAGGCCCATGCCCGTTTCCTAATTCTATAGAATGTAAAATTGATTCATAAACATATTTTTGACCAATTCTTACACTATCAATAAAATTTTCACCTTTTGCTAATTCAGCTGTAATAGCTGAAGAAAATGTACATCCTGTACCGTGTGTATTTTTAGTATAAATTCTTTTCTGAGGTAGTTCCAATATCAATCCTTCTTTTTCATTAAAAAGTAAATCTATCGGGTCACCTTTCATATGCCCGCCTTTTAATAAAAGATATTTCGGACCAAGATTTAATATTTTTTGACTCGCTTTCAACATATCTGTTTTAGTGTTAATTTTCATTCCTGAAAGAACTTCAGCTTCTGGAATATTGGGTGTTAACAAAGTAGATTTAGGGATCAAGTTTTCTTTCATTATTTTAATGGCATTATCTGATATTAATTGATCTCCGCTTTTTGCGACCATTACAGGATCAAGTACAATTGGAATATCATTTGTTGTACCAATCAATTCACTTATTAACAACACAACTTCATCAGTACCTAACATTCCAATTTTTATTGCATTAGGATAAAGATCTGTTTTTAAAGAATTAAACTGACTAGAAATAATTTGATTATTCATCATTTCCACACCACTTACTTCAACAGTATTTTGTGCTGTAACAGCTGTAATCACACATGTACCATACACATTAAGTGCGGCAAATGTTTTTAAATCTGCCTGTATGCCTGCCCCTGCCCCGGAATCAGAGCCAGCAATAGACATAGCAATCTTTGGTCTAGCATTATTCATTATTTCCATAATTTTCAAATAATCTTATAGCTTCATGATAATCATCTTTATCATTCAAGTCTAATCTTATTAAAATATCATCAAATATTAACTGATTAACAGCAGTTTGTGAAACAACAAAATCTTTAACTGTTTTCCCTCTATTAATAAATTCAGATAAATTATTAATAACTTTATTCCCTATAATTATTGGATGACCTCCTCTTAATTTCCCGTTCTGATTATATTTTGGAACAGTTAGTATAGCATTTGATTCATTATGGCTTTTAATAATTTTTTCTATCATTTTTTTGGGCCTTGGTTGATCAACTGAAAGTAATAACAAATCAGAATTTGATTTTAAAGAATTAATACCTAACAAAACTGAAGATGATTTCCCTTGGCTGTAATTTTGATTAACAACAATTTTAGCATTCAAATTTTTTATTTTCTTTTGAATCATTTCGCTTTGAAATCCCAAAATTACTATTGGCTCAATGCTTAAATAATTAAATATTTTAATTTGATATTCAATTAACGTTTGACCATACCAATCTAGTAATGGTTTTGATTGTCCCATTCTGGTAGAACAACCAGCAGCTAAAATTAATCCGCCTAGCGAATTCATTGAATTTTGGTTTGAGTAACTAAGTTTTTTGTTTTTGTAGTTATCTTAGACCATATATTTTCAGGCATAGTCATAGGTAGTCCGCTACCACCTTCTCTAATCATAAGCATTTCCGCAACAATACTAACTGCGATTTCGTCAGGAGACCTCCCTCTTAAATCTAATCCTACAGGAGATCTTATTGACTTAACTCTTTTTTCTGAAACTCCATTTTTCAAAAGTTCTTCAAAAACTAATATAGCTTTTCGCATACTTCCAACTAACCCTATATATTTTGCATCAGTATTAACCGCGGCTTGTGTTGCAACCAAATCATACCTATGTCCTCTAGTTGCAATTATGATATAGGTATTTTCTGTAACAGGAAGGCTTTTTAATGCGTTTTCTGGTAGATCGTTTACAACTCTTTCAGCATTTGGAAACCTATTACTATTTGCAAATTCTTTTCTATCGTCTGTTATCCATACATTAAAATTCAAATTATAGGCTAATGGTGCAAGGCTGTTAGCTATATGTCCTCCGCCACAAATTAATAGCGTTGAAGGAGTTGAGTATATTTCAACGTACCACTCATTACCATCATCCAGTTTAATTGACCTATTATGCCTATTATTTACGGCATCTTCTATTTCTTTTGTGTGAGAAAATATACTATCTTTCTTAATATGCATAATCTCGTCAAAATTAAATATTTTTCTTAATCCAATTTTAGATTTGTTATCAGTGCTATTTACTAATGTAATTACTGCTTTACCTTTGTTATTACCATTTAAAGAATCTTTTAGAGAAATCAAATAATCTATATTAGATTTACTGGGCTCTAATTTGTCTAATAAAAAATACATCGTACCCCCACACACTAATCCTTCTTGTTCAGCTAATTCTTGGTTTAAAGTGTAATCTTTGTATCTTGATTCCTGATTTTGATTTTCTTCTAGCATGGTTTTTGACTCAAACCATATATCACCTTCAACGCAACCTCCTCCAAGTGTTCCTACAGTAGAACCATCTTTACGAATCAACAATTTAGACCCTATTTTTTGGGGCGTAGAACCTTTTGTATTCACAACAGTTGCTATAACAATCATATTGCCTTGTTCTAATTCATTTAATGATTTTTCAATAACTTCATTCATAATTAAAAAATATATTTTTAATAATTATACCAACAATTTACTCAAAAATTGTATAATATTTCTATGCAAAAAAAATTAGGCAAAATTACAACAAACAAAAAACTTGATAACCAAACAAATGCGCCTCCTGGCCAATTTGTTACAGAAAAATTTCCGGTTTTTTCGTCTTTTCCAACACCTGAAATAGACTTGAATACTTGGAAGCTTGATATCAAAGAGAACGGTGTACATATTGTGTCTTATGATTGGAATGAACTAAAGACAATAAATATCTCTGAAGTAACAGAAGATTTTCATTGTGTTACCCAGTGGTCAAGATTGCAAACAACTTGGAAAGGATATTTAACATCAGATATTCTAGATGAAATAAAAATTAATTCAAATTTTAAATTTGCTAGTATATATTGCTATGATGGATATTCAACAAACCTGCTGAAAACTGATCTTATGAATCCCAAATCAATTTTAGCTATGGAATTTGAAAATGATACACTAAAAGAAGAGCATGGATTCCCTCTTAGATTAGTTGTTCCACATCTTTACGGATGGAAAAGTGCTAAATGGATTAAGGAAATTAATTTCACCCAAGACCCTATACCTGGTTTTTGGGAGGTAAGAGGTTACCATATGAATGGGGATCCATGGAAACAGGAAAGGTTTTCCTAATAACTAAACTTCCATAGTCAAATCAACGTACTTGACACGCTTTGTGTCAAGCTATAAAATACATTCTATAACAATCTTGGTGATAATATGCAATGGGATTTCTCTGAGCCAAATATAGAAGGTGTGTATGTAATTAGTGTAGCGTCAAAGATGCTATCCATGCACCCGCAGACTTTGAGAAAATACGAAAGAGTGGGACTAGTTAGGCCAAGTAGAACTGATGGAATGCTTCGATTGTACTCACAAGATGATATTGCAAGGCTAAAATTGATTAAATATCTAGTTGATGACTTAGGACTAAATCTTGCAGGGGTAAGACTTATATTAACTATTTTTAACGATTTATTAGATATAAAAAAAGGAAATGAGATATTAAAAGGATCGCAGTTAAAAATATTCCTTGATGAAAAACTGTATGAAATCTTTGAAACTTTAGGATTAGAATATGACAGAAATTAAAAAAAATAAAAAAACTAAAAAACCAACTTCTAGTTCAAAGGTAAAAAAACTAGAAACTCAGGTTAAAAAAATGAATGAAGAAATAGAGCAATGGAAAACTACTGCTCAAAGATCGCAGGCTGATCTTATTAATTTGAAAAGAAGAACACTTGAAGAAATTCAAACAAATAAACGTAAAGCCAAAATTGAGTTTATCAAAAAATTTATCAACACTTTAGATGAACTTCATATGACCAAAGATTCACTTCCAAAAGATGAACAATTTAAAGGTTGGATAGATGGTATAAATTTAATTATTAATAAATTCGAATCTAGTCTGATCAATGAAGGTTTAACAAAAATAAATCCATCGAACGAAGATGATTTTGACCCTCAAATCCATGAATCATTATCAGTGGTAGAAACAAAAACAAAAAAATCAGATGGAAAAATCTCTCAAACCGTTAAAATTGGGTACTCGATAGAAGAATCAATTATTCGACCTGCTCAAGTAATTTTATTAAAATACACATCGTAATATATACAGGAGAAAAAAATGCCAAAAATTTTAGGAATAGACTTAGGAACAACAAATTCATGCATGGCTATAGTTGAAGCATCAGAAGGTGAAGTGTTAGAAAATTCAGAAGGAGGAAGAACTACCCCGTCTGTAATAGCAATCAACCCTAAAAACGATGAAAGATATGCTGGGCTAGTAGCGAAAAGACAAGCAGTAACAAACCCTGAAAACACAATATTTTCTGTAAAAAGATTTATTGGTAAAAAATTCAAAGATGGTTCACTTAAAGATGACTTGTCAATGATTCCTTACAAAGTTAAGGAAGCTAAAAATGGTGATATTTCGGTTCATATGGCTGGAAAAGATTATTCACCACAAGAAATTTCGTCAATGATACTAGCCAAATTAAAATCTGATGCCGAATCCAAATTGGGAGAAAAAATTACTCAAGCTGTGATTACTGTTCCAGCTTATTTTAACGACAGTCAGAGAAAAGCAACTAAAGATGCAGGAACAATAGCTGGATTGGATGTACTAAGAATAATAAATGAACCAACAGCTGCAGCTCTTGCTTATGGATTAGATAAAAAATCTGACCAGACCATAGCAGTTTATGATCTTGGAGGTGGGACTTTTGATATAACTATATTACATCTTGGAGATGGTGTATTTGAAGTTAAATCCACTAACGGTGACACACACTTAGGTGGAGATGATTTTGATCAAAGAATAGTATCATGGTTAGCAGATGAATTCAAAAAAGAAAATGCTGTTGATTTAATGAAAGATACAATGGCTATTCAAAGATTAAGAGAGGCTGCTGAAAAAGCAAAAATAGAATTATCAACAGTTATGGAAACTGAAATTAATCTCCCATTTATAACTGCCGATGCTTCTGGTCCAAAACATTTAGTTAAAACCATAACTAGATCTCAATTGGAAAATTTAATCATGGATTTGATAGAGCAAACAATAGAACCATGTAAAATGGCTCTTAAAGACGCGAAACTCAAAACATCAGATATAAATGAAATAATTCTTGTTGGAGGTATGACAAGAATGCCTGCAATTCAATCTGCAGTGGAAAAATATTTCAACAAGGAATCCAACAAAGGAGTAAACCCCGACGAAGTTGTTGCAGTAGGTGCTGCTATTCAGGCGGGAGTATTACAAGGTGATGTTCAAGATGTATTATTACTTGATGTCACACCTCTAACTTTAGGTATAGAAACATTAGGAGGTGTATCAACTCCATTAATCGAGCGAAATACTACTATACCTACTCAAAAAACTGAAACTTTTAGTACTGCTCAAGATAATCAACCAAGTGTTGAAATACATGTTCTTCAAGGAGAACGTTCTATGGCAACAGAAAATAAAACACTGGGTAAATTTATTCTTGATGGAATTCCTCCTGCCCCAAGAGGTGTGCCACAGGTTGAAGTTACATTTGACATAGATGCAAATGGGATATTAAATGTTTCAGCAAAAGATAAAGGAACTGGAAAAGAACAAAAGATTACAATTACAGCTAGTTCTGGTCTTAGTGATGATGAAATAGAACAAATGATTAATGACGCAGAATCTCACGCAGAAGAAGATGAAAAGAAGAAAAAAATCATAGAAGTTAAAAATAATGCTGATTCAATGATTTATCAGGCAGATAAATTAATAGCAGATAATAAAGAAAAAATTTCTGAAGAAATTGTTTCTAAAATTAATGAACAAAAAGAAGCTCTTAAAAATGCTATTGAATCAGATGATATAGAAAAAATTGAAAGTGAATTAAACTCTTTTCAATCTACGTTACAAGAGATTGGACAATCAATGTATACCCAACCAGGCGGACAAGAGGAAGGAATGCCAAATTCTGAAACACAAGAACCTGCTAATGACGCAGAAAAAAAATCAAAACGAAAAAGCGCGAAACCAAAAAATGAAAAAAAAGATGATGACGTTGTTGATGGGAAGTCTAAAGATAAATAAATCAAAGACCTTTAATTTTAATTGAAGTAGACTTTTTATAAATTTTGTTTATATTGAGTAATAATGGAACTTGGGATTCAATAAGAAAAGATAAATCTAAAGTTCCACAATTAACAGGGTTTAATCCTTTGATTGTAGTAATCAAATTTAGAAAATTTGATTCTGCTAATGAATCATTAGCAAAGTATAATACATCGTGATCTAGTTCTTTGTTTATATTATTTAAATCCAAATGACTGATTGTGTGAAAGGCTGATATAACATGAGTTGAATCAAGAGAGTTATATATTTGAGTGGAAATTGAATCTTTAATTGTTGAATCTCTGTTAAATTTACCATTGTTATAAATCATTGGTACAGATGTATCTATAATAATTTTATTTTTCAACACATCTTTTAAATTTAATAACTCATCAATTACAACATGATAAGGCAATGCTATGAAAATAATATCAGCTTCCAATACTGTATTGCGATAATCAGAACCTTTAATATCAATTTTTGGAAGTTGTAGTTTAATTTCCTTTTCTATAATAACAGCTTTGTCTAAAGATCTTGAGCCAATAAAAATTGAATGCCCATACATTCCAAATCGAATAGCCAAGGCTTTTCCTTCTTTTCCAGTGCCACTAATAATACCTAATTTCATTATTATGTTAAGGTTGAATTAAACATTTGACCATAAAGTTTTATATCCATTTCCTGTAATAGCATCCTTAATTTTGTTTCTTTCTATAGATTCTAATTCTTCAATTGCATCATCCAATTTGAAAAAAGAATCCTCATTTACTACATAAAATATATTTTCTAGCAACTTGTCCCATACTCCATCTTCTGTTAGCACTTTCAAATAGGAATGCCAAGGAATAACAATAAAATTCTTCACCTCGTCTAAACCGGGTCTGATTTTATTAAGTATTTTTATTCTTTCATCAGGAGATTTAGCAATTGGAAAAACTTTAATTAACACTTCACCGTCTTGCTCTCTTCGATCTAAAACTAAGGATGCTTCTAAGTTAAAAAATACAATTGAAACTACATCTGAATCAGTTATGTTATTAATAAAATTATTTAAATCGCTATACATATCATTCCTTACCTAAATCTTTTAATGTATCCAAAAATCCTGGGAGTATATTCTTCCAGTCACCTACTGCTCCAAATTCAGCATCTTTAAAAATATTTGCATCAATATTTTTATCTATCGATACTATATGTTTCGAGTTTCCACAACCTGCCATATGTTGACTAGCACCAGAAATTCCTACCGTAAAATAAAGATTAGGAGATATATCTTTTCCAGTTAACCCAATTTGATAAGAATGATCTTTCCATCCTGCATCACAAACTGCTCTTGAAGCACCAACTGCCGCATTAAGTAAAACTGCAATTTCTTCTAAAGTTTCAAATGGTTCAGGACCTCCTAAGCCTCTA
>MDSW01155552.1_pt1 | contig 13021 bp, 12 predicted proteins | sample 811171 | NCBI WGS metagenome assembly MDSW01 (sample SAMN05326641, study PRJNA326480) | marine metagenome | isolation source: seawater | place: Atlantic Ocean: North West | collected 2012 | reverse complement strand
GCGAAAACGTCCGGGTCCGGGTTTCTCATTTCGCCATACTGGACCCGCAGCGTACCTTCTGAATGGCTTGGGCAGTTCTTGCCAGTTCTCCGCTGCAAATCGCGCCAGAGGAGCGGTCAAATCATACCGCAACGACATCCATTGATCGTCGTCATCCTGGAGAGAGAAGACGCCCGCATTTGGTCGGTCATCATCGGGCAAGAACTTGCCAAGTGCATCTGCGTACTCAAATGCACCCGTCTCAAGGGCTTCAAAACCCCAACGTCGATAAATTGCGGTGACTTTCTCTATCATTTCCGCCTGTGCATGGATCAGCGCTTCCCGCTTGTCGGGGAAGCCGCGCGGCTTGCGGGCGAGCGCCTTGCCACTGAGAGGCTTCGAGTCCTTGTCGCTCATGGGTCTGGTCCGGTCCTGTCTGTGTCCGGCTCCGCATAGACGGAGCTGGCGCGAATGGGAAGACGACGCGAAGGTTCAGCGCGGCCCGGTAGCGGCCTGCCTCATCTTATCTGGTTCTGGGAAATGAACACTTGCAGGAGGCGCAGCCGGACCGGTTCGCGCCTCGCCGGCGCGTCACGAATGATGGTGATGGTGGTGCAGTGCTGTGTTCATTGCGGAGGCGGATACTGGCGCACCCCGCGAAAGTCAACCGCTCAGGCGGGCTGTTCCGTCCGGGTGAAGGGCTTGGACTGGCCTTCGCGGCGTTCGATCACCTTGAAGATGCCGGTGCCGCGCATCAGCATCTTGTCGCCGGTCCAGATCTTTCCCTCGACGGTGAAGATGTCGTCCTGCCGGCCGACGACTTCGCCGCGCCCTTCGACAAAGCTGCCGAGCGGTGCGCCGGAGAGGAAGTCGCACATCAGGCGGACGGTGACCCACCAGGTCTCCTCCCCCTTCTCGACGGCGGCGCCCCAGGCCATGTCCGCGAAGGTCATCAGCATGCCGCCATGGGCATTCATCATGCCGTTCGTGTGATGCTCCTCGACGCGGAAGGCGCGCATCAGATGGCCGGTCTCGTCCCGCTTCTCGAACAGCGGGCCGACCTGGCGGCCAAAACCCCGGTGCCAGGGCAGCATCTGGTAGCCATCCGGCAGGTCATAGGTCTGGTATCGTGTAAGATCGTCGCTCATGCTTCACGGACTAGCGCCGTCCGGCAGAAAGCGCCAGAGGCGTCATTAATTGCAGCCGTAAAATGTAACTCTGAGATCTCCACTATCCTGCTCTTCGTAATGCATATTTTCAGGATGCAGCAAACCGACTGCCGTATGCTTCAAGTCCGAAAATCCAACTCGGCATTTCTTGCTTTTAAAAGCTCAACTCGGCAAAGTCGTATCAGTTCTCAGAATCTAGTTTTGGAGATCAAGGACATATGTCTCTAGTCGCTTGTGCAGAGTGCGATGCTCAAATCTCAAAGTCCGCAAAGGCCTGCCCGCATTGCGGCACCCTTTCCGCCAAATCTCGAAAATTAGCCGATGCAGACACATTTAAGTGCCGCAAGTGTGGTGCTGCACTCAAACGAAGTGAGCACGTTGTGCAACGAGGCAATAATGTAAGCCAGATTGCATGCCCAAAGTGCGGTGAACCAAAGCCCGACAAGTACAATACGAAACTAGCAGGGTTTCTGGCGGTTTTTATCTTGCTAGGACTCTTTATTCTCAGCAGATTCTTCATCTAATGTCTCCCTCAATACTTATCATATTCCCCGTCCTTCTAGTTGTGAGCAGCACCGCCGGCGCGCAGGCCCTGCCACGGGACTATCCCGGAATAGCCGTCGCCATGAACAATGCCCGCGAACCGCTGGATGCCTGTGGCGGGCGCGACTGGTTTGACGCGATGGTTCCTGACGGGCCCTTCCTGGAAGCCTGCCAGACACATGATGCCTGTTACCGCTCAGCGGCGCGGGACCAGGGCACTTGTGACCGGGATTTCCTGGCGGACATGCGGGCGTCCTGTGACGTCACCTATCCGGACGCGGCCCAGCCGCTGAAACACGCCGCCTGCAGCCTGACAGCGTGGACTTATTTCCGGGCGGTCAATTCCCGCTTCGGGGCGCTGAACTATCCGGCCGGCGATACGGACGGGCAGATCCTCAACCATCTGCAGACCCGGATCGAAGAGACCGATGGCCGCGACGAGCTGAAGGTCTGCGTCACCGTCGCGAATACTGCGAACCGCGTGCTGCACTATCTGATCGTCCTGCATGATGAGGATGGCGACCATGCCGCGACCGCACCGGCCTTCCGCAAGATCAAGCTGCAGCCGGACGAGACGAAGAGCCTCTGCGTCGATACCGACAATGCGCCTTTCGCCAGCTGGGACAGTATTGGCGACTATTATTCCGTCACGCTGAAAGTGGACGATCCGGACCAGCTCTCCCTTCTGGGCGACCTGATCGGCGTCGACCGGCTGGACTGCGAGAAAACCTGGGGCACCTGCCGCCACGCGGCGCCCTGAACATCTCACCTCATTTCTCCAAGGTTCAGCAGGGCATTGAGCGGGTCCCGGCTAATGTGCCGGCCCACCTGCTCAGGCCAGTTCGCACCGCATGAATCGCCAGCCGGAATAGAGCTCATCCGGCACTTCCGCTTCAGGATAGGACGGGATGTCCACGAATCCAGCTGCCTCGTAGAGCCGGTGCGCCGACGTCATGAACGGGCCGGTGTCCAGCACAAGGCTCCGGAATCCGAATTCACGGGCATCCGCGATCAGCCGGTCCAGTATGCGGCCACCCACACCCGCTCCGCGCAGGGTACCCGGAACATATATGCGCTTGATCTCGCCTGTGCCCTCGCGCACTTCGCGCAGACCGCCCATACCTACCGGCGCACCGGCTTCATCGCGCACGAGATAGAATACGCCCGACGGCGGTGTTCCTTCGCACAGCTTTTCCAGCGCATTATCGACATAGTCCGGGATCGGCATGCCCAGCAGGGCCGCGAGTGAAAGTCCGAAATGCGCATCCACCGCATCGGCAGCCCAGTCGAGATAAGCGATATTGAAGCGTATCAGGACGTCCCTGTCCCGTGTCAGATCAGCCCGGTCGAAGTGCAGTTTCATCGGAAAGCCCCGTTGGCGACCTTTCGAGAGTATGATCCGTAGAAAATCCTGTCCAACAGTTTCGGACCTCCGCATGGAAGTCATCAGGCGAGAGGCGGCCTCTTACAGCTCAATCATGTCGAAATCTGATTTGGGTGTGCCGCAGAGGGGGCAGATCCAGTCGTCGGGAATATCGGCCCAGCGGGTGCCGGGAGCGAGGCCTTCGCCCGCATCGCCTTCGGCCTCATCATAGATATAGCCACAGGTGCGGCACTGCCAGGTCTTGTAGGCTTCGTCGCTCATGACACTCCCCTTCTCAGTCCGGCGCGAGGCGCGCGCGGAGCGACTCTATCAGGGCGTCCCGGATCGGCGCGATGTCCGTCGCCGGATCGATCAGGCTCTGCATGCGCAGGCCCATCAGGGCGCAACCGGTCATCAGCGCGGTGGCGTCGGCGTCAGCGTCCGCGCGGATGCTGCCTTCGGCCTGGCCACGTTCGATGATCTTCCGGATCAGGACGCGTTCGATCTCATGCGATTCCGCGAAGGCTTCGCGTGTGTCCAGCAAGTCCGCCACCGAAGCGGCGAGCAGCATGAAATAGGCACGCGCTTCCTCATGCGCGTCGAGAGTCCGGCCATGCAGGCCAACAAAGGCGCAAAGCGCGCTGAGGCCGTCCATCTCCGCAACATGGTCACGATCGAGCGCATCGTCCTGCCAGGCATGGAGGTAGGCGATCAGGGCGCGGATCAGGCCGTCCTTGGAGCCGAAACGCTGGGTGACGAGGCCGCGCGAATAACCGGCCTCCTTCCCGATCGCATCGAAGGTGGCCGCCGCGACGCCCTGTTCGGAGACGACGCGCATGGTCGCCTCCAGCAATTCCTGCTCGGAGCGCTCGCGCCGTTCGGCCTGTGTCAGCCGGCCGGAGGTTTCGCGTGTGAGGGTGTTCGTGTCAGACATGGTCCCGGATAACATATTTGTTGGCTGTATAGCAAGTATATGATAGGGGCGATACCGAAAAGGGGCCGGAAGCTGCCCCGCAACGGAGGACTGCATGACCATACCCGCCCATATCGCCGAAGCCGTTGTCGACCCGAAGGCCTATGCCGATTGGGACAGGTCTCACGAAGCCTTTGCCTGGCTGCGGAAGAATGCGCCGCTGGATGTGGCGGAAGTCGAGGGTTTCGACCCGTTCTGGGTGGTCTCGAAACATGCCGACATTCTCAATATCGAGCGCCAGAACGACCTCTTCCATAATGAAGACCGCTCCGCGACGCTGACCACGATCGAGGCCGATCAGAAAGTGCGCGCGATGATGGGCGGCTCGCCCAATCTGCTCCGCTCGCTCGTCCAGATGGATAATCCGGACCATATGCAATACCGCCGCCTGACACAGGCCTGGTTCATGCCGCAGAACCTCCGCAAGCTGGAGGACCGCATCCGCGAGATCGCGCGCGGCTTCATCGACAATATGGCCGACAAGGGCACGGAGTGTGACTTCGCCCGCGACGTGGCCTTCCTCTATCCGCTGCATGTGATCATGGAAGTGATGGGTGTGCCGGAGGTGGATGAGCCGCGCATGCTGAAGCTGACACAGGAATTGTTCGGCGCGCAGGACCCGGAAGTGAACCGTACCGGCGAGGCGGTGGCCGATACCGATACCGGCATCGCCAACATCATGGAGACGGTCACCGACTTCATGACCTATTTCACGGCCATGACGGAAGACCGCCGCAAGAACCCGCGCGAGGATCTTGCCAGCGTGATCGCCAATGGCGCGGTCTATGGCCAGCCGCTCGGGCATCTGGAAGCAATGAGCTATTACATCATCGCGGCGACGGCGGGGCATGACACAACCTCCAATACGACGGCGGGGGCGCTGTGGGCGCTGGCCGAGAACCCCGACCAGTTCCGCAAGCTGAAGGACGATCTCTCGCTGATCCCGTCCATGGTCGAGGAGTCGATCCGCTGGGAGACGCCGGTGAAGCATTTCATGCGGACCGCGACCGCTGACACGGAAGTGGCGGGGCAGAAGATCAAGAAGAATGACTGGCTGTTCCTGTCCTATCCCTCCGGCAACCGCGACGAAGACGTGTTCGACGATCCCTATGCCTTCAGGATCGACCGCTCGCCCAACAAGCATGTCGCCTTCGGCTATGGCGCGCATGTCTGCCTTGGCCAGCACCTCGGACGGATGGAAATGCGCATACTCTGGGAGGAACTGTTGCCGCGTCTGGAATCTGTCGAGCTGAACGGCACGCCGACGCGGGTGCAGGCGAATTTTGTCTCCGGGCCGAAATCGATCCCGATCAAGTTCAGGATGAATTAGGGGGCCCTCACCTCCCACGCCCTTCGGGCGGCCCTCACCTCCCACTGCCTGCGCAATGGAGGTGAGGGCTGTTGCAGCACGTGCGGCGCCCGTGAAGGCGCTTGAGGGGTGAGGTCTGGTTTTCAGGTCCGGGCTGCGGGTCAGGTGTCCGGCCGCGGAACCCCGTCATGGTTTTCCCGCAGATGCCCGCGCAGGCAGGCATCCATGGCGCACAATTCCTTGATGCGCATGAGGGTCATCTTGTCCATGGACACCCGCTGGAGCGTGTGTCTGCGGAAGAAGCAAGGGTCAGGCACATCTCCGCCGACCGCAGCCCTGTATGCCTTTGAAGGCGCAAACGCGAACGGGTCCGGCTTCGGCGCAGGCTGTGGCTGCGCATCGCCGATATGGACGAGGTAGACATTGCCGTGCCGGTCGGTCGCCGTGGTGAAGGCGACGAGCCGGCCCCGCAGCGCGATCACGCGAAGGCGGATCACGATCAGCTGCAGCCATATCCAGAAGCGGTGCTGCCGGAGAGCCGGCGGCAGGTCTGGTGGCGGGGCGAAGATGGCGTTCATGGACTGGAACATAGCTCAGCCCACGGAGGTGTCGGATGGATTTATTTTCGGGGCAATGTTTGCTGCAGGATGGGGTGCGCGGGGTGGTGGATAAGCGGCCCGTCAGCTCAGACCCACCGCCGCCATCGCGTCTGCCTGCCGCTTTGCGACGGCGTCCACGGCGAAGCCCTCAAGGCTTTCATTGAACAGCTGGTAGAAGTTCAGTTCCGCATGCAGGCGGAGATAAGCGGCGCCGAGGCCGATGGCGGCGCGGTCCATGAAGACGAATTCGCGGGGGATCTTCACCGGGCCCTTTTCCTTCAGGAGCTTGCGGACGGCGAAGGCTTCCTTGCGGCCGTATTCGCCGGGGGTGACGCCATCGGCGACGCTGCGCACGCGGTCGTCCAGCAGCGGGCCGTAGATGAAGCGCGCCCAGATGTTGAGCACTTCGACCAGCTCTTTCGACAGCCCGGCAAAGCCCCATTTCTCATAGGCGGCATAGGCCGCATCGAAATCGTCGGCCTGAAGCGCGCGGTAAAGTTCGACCACGCCCTCCACGAAGGTGGGCGGGAAGATGCGGATGCAGCCGAAGTCGAGCAGGTTGAGGCCGGTCCCCTGCCCGGTCACCTGATAATTGCCGAGATGCGGGTCGCCATGGATCACGGCGTGGGAGTTGAACGGGCCCCACCAGGTCCAGAACAGCATCTCCGCGATGCGGTTGCGGATATGTTGCGGCGCGTCTTCAAACGCGGTCAGCCGGTCTCCCGTCAGCCATGTCATGGTGAGGAGACGGTCGGTCGAGAGCTCCGCGACAGGTTCCGGCACGGCGACGAAATCATGGCCCGCCAGCATGTGCGCATAGAGCGCCATGTGTTTCGCTTCTCTCTTATAGTCGAGTTCTTCGCGGAGGCGGTCGGTAATTTCGTCGACCATGGCGGTCGGGTCGATGGAGCCATCCATGCGCTTGAACAGACCGAGCATGGTCTTCAGCTGGCCGACATCGGATTCCACGGCGCTGGCCATGTCCGGATATTGCAGCTTGCAGGCGACCTTGCGGCCATCATGCAGGGTGGCGGCGTGCACTTGCCCGAGGGAGGCAGCGTGGGATGCCTCATGGCCGAAATCTGCAAACCTGTCCTGCCAGTCCGCGCCCAGCTCCGCCCGCATGCGGCGGCGGACGAAGGGCCAGCCCATGGCGGGGGCCTCGGCCTGCAGCTGGGCGAACTCGGCGGCGTATTCGGCGGGCAGGAGGTCCGGCACCGTGGACAGCATCTGCGCCACCTTCATCAGCGGGCCTTTTGACTTGCCGAGCGCGGCGGCGAGCGCCTTTGCAATCCGCTCGTCGCCCTGGTCCCCGCCGAACAGGGACTGGGTGGCGAAGGTCAGCCCGGCGCCGGACAGGTTCGCGCCAACGCGCGCCGTGCGGGCGATGCGGCCGGTCAGCCTGTTGCGCTCAGGATCCGGTGAAATGTCAGGACTGTCTGCCATAAATCCGATATAGGCCGCCCCGCCCGCCCGTACCATGCGAAATCCCGCCGCTGCGGAGGCGCTGACCCGGGCAGATGACAAAAGCGTCACCTTTGCTGTATAGGCGCGCCTTCGTTTGCCGCCGAAGGTGTGGCAGAGAAGGTTTACCGCCCGGGGTTTCGCCAGTCAGGGGCGCTGGCACTAGATTATGTGAGATCAGCCAGGCTGCGGCAATTCCTGCCGCGCCGGTCCGCAAGACGCGGCGACCGCCAGAAAGATTTACGGATGTCCTACAACACACTCCTCACCGAGATCGACGAAGATGCCGGTATTGCCGTCATCACGCTGAACCGGCCGGATGCCCTCAACGCGCTGTGCGAAGAGATGATGAATGAGCTGACCGCCGCGCTCGACCGGTTTGAAGCCAATGACGCTATCGGCTGCCTCGTCCTGACCGGCAGCAAGAAGGCCTTCTCCGGCGGCGCGGACGTCAAGGAGATCAAGGACAAATCCTTCCCGGAATCCTATTATGAGGACTTCATCAGCCGGAACTGGGAACGCGCCGCCCGCACGCGGAAGCCGATCGTCGCAGCGGTCGCGGGCTATGCCATCGGCGGCGGCTGCGAACTGGCGCTGATGTGCGACATCATCCTGGCGGCGGACAATGCCCGTTTCGGCCAGCCGGAAGTGCGTCTCGGCGTGATGCCGGGCGCCGGCGGCACGCAGCGCCTCGCCCGCGTGATCGGCAAGTCGAAGACGATGGAGCTCTGCCTGACGGGCCGCATGATGGAAGCCGCAGAAGCCGAGCAATGCGGCCTGGTCAGCCGCGTCGTGCCGGCGGACGATCTGCTGGACGCGGCGAAGGAGCTGGCAAAGACGATCGCCTCGATGCCGCTGGCGGCCGCGATGATGACCAAGGAAGCGGTCAACATCGCCTATGAGACGCCGCTGTCTCAGGGCATCCAGTTCGAACGCCGCCTGTTCCAGTCGCTTTTCTCCACGAATGACCAGAAAGAAGGCATGGCTGCTTATGTCGATAAGCGCTCTGCGCACTTCAAGGACAAATAAGGCCGGGCACAGGCACGGCGACTGGCAGGGCGACTGGCAGGGTCAAAGCACCTGCTATTTCCTGCCTTTCCGCCGATTTGGGCTGTTGACGCCCACGCGCCCTTTATGTATCTCCGCGCCTTCAGCCTGAAGGTACCCCTTCGGGCCACAGGAGTTTGTTATGGCTAATACCCGTTCTGCCAAGAAAATGGTCCGCAAGATTGCGCGCCGCACCGAAGTGAACAAAGCGCGCCGCTCGCGTGTGCGCACCTTTGTCCGCAAGGTGGAAGAAGCAATCGCATCCGGCGACAAGGCTGCTGCCCAGACTGCTCTGCGCGAAGCCCAGCCGGAACTGGCCCGCGCTGTCACCAAAGGCGTCATGCACAAGAACACGTCCTCCCGGAAAGTGTCTCGTCTGTCGGCCCGCGTGAAGGCAATGAGCTAGGGTCCTCTCCGGACACACAGACCAAATTCTTTAAAAGCCCGTCTGCCCGCGCAGGCGGGTTTTCTTATGCCCGGAAAGCTGCTACAAGTTCGTGTAGGGATTTTCGCAGATGCGGGCCGGCGAGTTCAGTTTTTCTGTCAGCTTTGCGAAATTGTAGAGTCAAAGACCCGACGCGTTGCAGGAATGGAGGAAGGCACTGGCAAGCGAAAAATCTGCGGCATTTTTTGTCCGATTTTCACAGCCAATTGCGCACTACACCTGTTGACAGAACACTTGTGAACAAAAGTTCGGAGCGACTCACTCACAAAAAAAATGCATGTCTCAAACAACTGATTTTTCAGAGATTTGAAGAGGCATCCCGAGAGTCAACTACCGAAAACCTGCTGTCAAAAAAAAGTTGCACTTGTCAGCAAAATCTCCGTTCGTTACTTTGAACTCACCAACAGAAAAGTTCTCTCTGTACGGAGTATTCACGGGGTCAGGCGCATCGTCTGAAGAGAGAACTGAGTGCCAGTTGGTCAGGGTGAAATATAACTAAAAAATGGGGCTCGGCGATGGACCGAAACAAACTCTTTGATTCAAAAACTGGCGTAGATTCCGAAAACAACAAAAACAAGCGCAACGCACCAGGTCAGGAGATTTGGCTGACGGTTCTGGCTCATCTCGAGACCATCCTGAACAAGGCCGATATCGACCGCTGGATCGCCGGGCTGAAACTGGTCGCGGAAATCGACGGTGAGATTGTCATCGCCGCCCGCGACCCGCTTTCCTATGACCGGGTCAATGGCGAGCACCGTCATACCATCCAGCGCATATGGCGTGACTATGATCCGCTGAAGCGTCCGGTGAAGCTGGTCTGCTGGCGCAATGCACCGAAGGCGCTGCTGGACATTGTCGAGGACCCGTGGGCGGAAGCGCCGTCACGTGGCCGCGCGGCCGGCGCCCCGAAGACGGGCGCCCCCGCCATGACCTTCGACACGCTGGTCGTCGGCGAGGCGAACGAGCTTGCCGAACAGATGGCCCGCCGCATTGCGGAAGGCCTGCCGGTCGGCACCTCGACCACGCTGTTCTTCGGCCTGCAGGGAACCGGCAAGACGCACCTGCTGCATGCCCTGCGCACAGAGGCGGAGGCGCTGAACGATGACTGCAAGGTCGTCTACCTGACGGCAGAAGAATTCCTGTCGTGCTATACGGATGGGGTGAAGGCAAAGGATACCAGCGCCCTCAAAAAACGGCTGCGGGCCGCGACGATCCTCGTGATCGACGATCTGCACCGCATCAGCGGAAAGCCGGGAACGGAGACAGAATTGTTCCAGAATATACGGGAAGTGACGGCAGGAGGCGGTCATGTTGTCCTCGCGGGTGACAAGGCACCGGGCGATGTGACCGGCTTCAGCTCACGCATGATCAGCGAGCTGAAAGGCGCAACGGCCGTCGAGGTCGGTGCCCCGGATGCCGCCATGCGCCGCGCCATCATGCGCCAGCTGGCCGACCACATCCAGCAGGACCACCCGGCGTTCGACGTGTCTGACGAGATGATTGCCGAGTTCAATGCCGGCATTCGCGGTCAGGCCCGGGAGATGACCGGCGCGATCTGGAACCTCTACACCGAAGCCGGCTTCGGCAAGCGGACGCCCACAATCGAGATGGTGCGCAAGATCATCCGCCGGACCGAAGGCGATGTGCGCACGCCCTCCATCGACCTTGTGAAGAAGGCGACGATGAAAGTGTTCGACGTCACGAAGTCCGATCTGGAGAGCCCGAGCAAGGCCCGTGCGGTGGTCTATCCGCGGCAGATTGCCATGTATCTCTGCCGCGAACTGACGGGGAAATCCTTCCCGCAGATCGGCTACAGCTTCGGCAAACGGGATCACACGACAATTTTGTACGCCCACCGCAAGGTCACGAAGACGCTGCCAAAGGACCGGGAGGTCGCCGCGCATGTCGATGCGGTGAAGGAAACCATCCTGGAACTTCAGGCCGCAGGCGTAAACTAGGCAGGCGCCGGCCGGTGCTGTGAATCCCCGCATCGGCGCTTGGCTTTTCTGCTTCTTTGAGTAGTGTGCTCGGCCCGCTCTCCATGGAGAGCGGGCTGATTCCCTTCCGGGGAGGGCCACGGAACGGGAATTGCGCGCAATACCAGAGATTTCCGGGCACCGGCCGCCACTGGCCGTGCCCCCCGATGAACGGAACGGACGATGAAACTGACGATTGAACGTGGCGACCTGCTGAATGCACTTTCTCATGTGCAGAATGTCGTGGAGCGCCGGAATACTATTCCGATCCTGTCCAACGTCCTGCTGGAAGCCGGTGACGGCGAACTGAAGCTGACCGCCACCGATCTCGACATCGAGGCCGTGGACAGTGCCGACGCCTCTGTCGGCGGCAGCGGCGCAGTGACCGCCCCGGCGGGCACGCTGTTCGACGTCGTCCGGAAACTGCCGGCAGGCTCCGAGGTGGAACTGTCGGTGAACCCGGAAACGCAGCGCCTCTCCATCACGGCCGGCCGCTCGCATTTCGAACTGCCCACCCTGCCCGCTTCCGATTTCCAGACCATGGCCTCTGACGATGGCGCGACGAAATTCTCGCTCGATGCGAAGGATTTTGCCCGCCTGATCGACAAGACGCGGTTTGCGATCTCGACCGAAGAGACCCGCTATTACCTGAACGGCGTTTACCTTCACGGCGCCCAGAATGACGGCGGCAAGGCCGTGCTGCGCGCCGTCGCAACCGACGGCCACCGCCTCGCCCTCGCCGAGGTTCCGGCCCCCAAGGGTGCGGAAAATCTCGAAGGCGTGATCATCCCCCGCAAGGCCGTCGCCGAAGCGCGCCGCCTGGTCGATGCCGTCGAAGGCGATATCGAGGTTGAAGTCTCCGACACGAAGATCGTTGTCCGTGCCGGCCGCGCCGTGCTGACGTCCAAGCTGATCGATGGCTCCTTCCCGGATTATGGCCGCGTCATTCCGAAAGGAAACGAGAAGAAGCTGACCATCGACAACAAGGCATTCGAAGCTGCTGTCGACCGCGTCTCGACTGTCTCTGCGGAGCGCTCGCGCTCGGTGAAACTCTCGCTCTCCGATGGCAAGCTGGTGCTCGCCGTGAACCATGCCGAGACCGGTGCGGGCAATGAGGAGCTGGAAGCGGAGTATGGTTCGGACCCGATGGAGATCGGCTTCAACGCCAAATACCTGCTCGACATTGCGAGCCAGATCGAAGCCGTCGATGCCGAATTCATGTTCAATGACCCGGCCTCCCCTGCCCTCGTCCTCGACCCGTCCGACGACAGCGCCCGCTACGTGCTGATGCCGCTGCGCGTCTGATCGCGGGAGGGGCTGCCCCGCTGAAGACATGACTGCGCTGACACGGCTGACCCTTACGGATTTCCGCAATTATGCCGCCCTCGCCCTGCCGCTCGCCGGGCGGCATGTCTGCCTCTATGGCGCGAACGGCGCGGGCAAGACGAACCTTCTGGAAGCCGTCAGCCAGCTTGGCCCCGGCCGGGGTCTCCGTTCGGCAACCCTGCCCGAAATGACCCGCAAGGGCGCGCCGGGCGGCTGGACCGTCTCGGCCACGCTACTCAGTGAGCAGAAGATCGGCGTCGGCCTCGACACCAGCGGCAGCGCGAAGCGGACCGTCCGCATCGACGGCGCCCCTGCCGCCGCCTCCGACCTTGCCGAACTGATCCGCATCGTCTGGCTGACGCCTTCGATGGATGGCGTCTTCCGCGGCAGCGCATCGGACCGGCGGCGTTTCTTCGACCGGCAGGTGATGGCGCACATGCCGTCGCACGGGGCTGCGTCCAGCCGTTATGAAAAGGCGATGCGCGAGCGGAATGCCCTGCTGGAGCGCGGCCATGTCGACCCGGCCTGGGCAGACGCCATCGAGGCGCGCATGGCAGAAGCCGGCGCGGAGATCGCGATCAACCGCGCACATGTGCTGGAGGCCCTGCAGGCCGCCATCGAGACCCGGCCCGAGGGCCACTTCCCCAAGGCCGATCTTGCCCTCGAAGGCGATGCCGAACTGGCCGCCATAAGGGGGGACGATTTCAAGACCATCTTCGAGATGCTGTCGGACGTCTTCCGCTCAACCCGCCGCCGCGACATTGCGGCCGGGCGCACGATCGACGGCCCGCACCGGACAGATCTTGCGGTCATTCACCGCCCGACCGG
>MDSW01118989.1_pt1 | contig 13023 bp, 9 predicted proteins | sample 811171 | NCBI WGS metagenome assembly MDSW01 (sample SAMN05326641, study PRJNA326480) | marine metagenome | isolation source: seawater | place: Atlantic Ocean: North West | collected 2012 | reverse complement strand
TGGAAATATTTACATAAGAAATCTAAATAAAGCAGAATTCACTAATTGTATTATTGACGGAAGCCTCTCATCAGAAATTAGCTTTGATAAGCATGAATCAGGTGTATTTAATTATCATTTTAACCATACTTTAGTAAAAATAGACCCAAATATTAACACCAACAATCAAAATTATACGAATGTAATTAAAAATCAAAATCCTTTATTTAAATCATTAAATGACTTTCACCTAGAAATAGAATCTCCAGCAATTAATGCAGGAATAAATTCTAATACCACAAATGATATTGAAGGAAATATAAGATTAAATCCTGACCTAGGAGCCTATGAGTATCAGGATTAAACTTCTTCTAAAAATTTCATTACATCTATACCATCTGCATAATCTAATAATTTAGGACATTGAGATATACCAAAAGATAAATTATTATTACTTACAATACATTGTATTTTATCACTATAGCAATCAATTAATTGAGAAACATCTATTTCATTATCATAAAACTCATAATAAATAACAGAAACAGGTGCATATAAAGAATTAGATTCCTGCATTAAAAAGAAACCAGAGTCAACAAAATCTAATCCCTGCATTAAAAATAATGAACGATTATAATGGTAATTATTCATGTACTTCTGATGCGTAAACATTACATTATATTTATTAAAATAATCTAAAAGATTTTCTATGTTATAATCTCTAGGTATAAATATTTTAGAAACATTCCTACATCCAAGACCAAAATAAGTAAAGATATCATCTGCTAATCCTTTTAAATCATCATCTGTTTCTTTACCATCAAGGATAGCAACAGAACTCCTGTTACCACGTATAATCTTTCTAACACCTCTGAAATAATAATCAAAGTATCTGGCTGTATCATTATTTCCTGTAACAATCACTGAATCAAATTGACAAGAAATATTATCTGTAAAAATCACCTTTTCTCTCATTCTAGTGTCATATTGAAATAATTTTTCTAATAATAATGGTATCAGGATATTATCATTTGAAGAAAACTTAACAACTGCTTTATTACCCGAGATTAAAACTGATAATAAATCATGAAAACCTACCATTGGAATATTACCTGCCATAACCAAAAAAACAGTTTTAGATGAATCTTCTTGAGTATTATAACAATTAACCCATTTCGAAATATTATTTCTAGCTAAATTAATTTGCCAAACTTTTAATGCTAATTTTATGTTAGAAAAAGTAAACCAAGGATTCACAAGCTTTATATTATTTAGTAAAGCAGTATGTTCTTTATAAATATCTTCAAGAAGATATTCGGAAAGCTTATTAAAAACTTCTATTCTCGCACTTAAATTCATCAAATATCTATATTTGTACAACAAAAGTAATTTTATTATAAAATATACAAAATGAAACTCTTATTTCTTAATGTCTTTACATTATTTGCTTTATTTAGTTATGCACAAAAAGGATCAACAAAACTTGTTAGTGAATATGAAGACACATTAAAAATTATTGCAAAAAAGATAATGAATGAAGAAACTGAAGAGGCCAGAGAAAATGCAAACAAAGCATTTCTGGAAATCTTTACTGAAGTTCTACAATATGAAAAATCTTTTAAATATCCATTTGATTCATTAAAAACAGTTTCAAACATATTCGCACCAGACAATTCTTTTCGAATATTTACATGGCAATTAAAGAAAAAAAACAACTCATACCACTATTATGGTATTATTCATTATCATAATAAAAACAAAAAAAAATATGAATTAATTCAACTAGAAGATAATTCTAATAATATCCGAAATGTAGAAAAAACGAAACTAGATGCAAAAAATTGGTATGGATGTATATATTATGATATTATTCATATCAAAAAAAAAGGAAGAATATTTTACACATTACTTGGACTAGACATGCATAACCCATATAGCACAAAAAAAGTAATTGATATTATGCAATTTTCAGGCAAAAATAAAGTTGAATTTGGATTACCTATATTTAAAAATAATCAAGAGCAGGAAATAGTAAGAGAAATAATGGAATATGACGCAAAAACCTCTATAAGTTTAAGGTATGAAGAAAAAGAAAAGAGAATCATATTTAACAATTTAGTTCCCGCAAGAAAAGACCTTGAAGGACTAGAAGAGTATTACATCCCAGATGGAACATTTAATGCTTATGTATATAAAAAAGATAAATGGTGGCTAAAAGAAGATGTAGACATTCGTAATAAAGCCAATATAATAAAAAGCAGAAAATTAAAACAAGGATTAATACCAAAATAATGCTAAAACAATCCTATTGCAACCAAATTGAAGCAGGATGTGATGAAGCCGGAAGAGGGTGTCTAGCAGGACCTGTAGTAGCTGCGGCTGTTATACTACCAAAAAATTTTAACAATAAAATACTTAACGATTCCAAATTGTTATCACAAAATAAAAGATTAATACTAGAAAAAATCATAAAAGAAAAATCAATTGCTTGGTCTATTAGTAGTGTTAATAGAAAAAAAATAGATGAAATAAATATTCTTAATGCTTCTTTTCTAGCTATGAATTATGCAATTAAAAAACTAACTATAACACCCGAATTAGTATTAATAGATGGTAATCGCTTTAGAACAACAACAGATATAAAATACAAATGTATAGTTAAAGGAGATCAGCAATTTATGTCTATTGCAGCTGCATCAATACTAGCAAAAAATTATAGAGATAATATAATGGAAAAGCTACATGAAAAGCACCCAAACTATAATTGGAAAAAAAATAAAGGCTACCCTACGAAAGAACACAGATCAGGAATTAAAAAACATGGCATCACCAAATACCATAGAAGAAGCTTTCAATTAATTAAAACCCAACTAACTTTATCTTTATAAATTAATTAATTTTGAATCTGTTATATGAAAACATTTTTTAAAATATTTCCTCCTCTTATTCTCATTCTAATTATAATCATCATTAGTTATAATACTTATCAAGAAACTACAAGACATAACAGCAACCCTATAACATTAATACCAAAAAATAGTACCATAATCTTTAAGTGCAATGAACCTATCAACTTACATAAGAAATTAAATAAAACAGATATTTGGAGCAAATTAAAATCTATAGAAATAATAAAAATAATAGATAATAATATATCAGAAACAAGTTCTTTCTTAAAGAAGAAAGAAGAAATATTTCACGACGCACCTTTATATATTTCTATACATAAAGTAGGAATACATAAAAATGATATACTATACAGCATAAACTTTACACATAAGGATAATACAAAAAATCTAATCAATTTATTATTTGGAGAAAATATTACAGAATACTCATACGACAATCAAAGTATTTACGAATTCAAGTATAAAAATCAAAACCTTTTTGCAACTACCAATACAGATGTTCTTTGCTTCTCTCAATCTAAAATATTAATTGAGAATGTCATAAAACAAAGCAGAAAAAAAGAAAATCTACTCAACGACAATAATTTCTACACAAGTTTTAAAACAATTAGTAAATCTGCAGAAATCAATCTATTTCTAAACTATAATGCTCTTCTAAATTCTATTAATATGTACACAAATAGAAAAAGAGATAAAATACATATATCAGAATGGAGCGCTTCAGATATAAGAATCAAACACAATATTATATTATCAAGCGGATTTAGCAAGATAGAAAATACAGTAAATAACTTTACTGATATTTTATTAGGCCAAATACCCCAAGAAATAAATATTTCTAAAATTATACCTGAAAACACAAACATCTTACTATCCATGGGAGTGAAAAATCCAAAAAAAATATTTGAAAGAAAAAACAAATTACTACAAAAAGAAAACAAACTATGGAGTTGGGAAAAGAAAATAAAAAATATCTCAGATAGTAATCATGTCAATTATAATGAAATTATAAAGACCCTTGAAGGAGAAGCAGGAATGTTTTATACTCCTACTCCACATAATAATAATGAAGTGTTTTGTTTTTTTAAAAGCAAAAATTCTATTAACACATCAAGCCTCATACAAAAACTTGTCACAAACAAGAATAGTCATAATGGATATACTATTAGTTATTGTAGTGACACTGAGATAACAGGTAATATTTTTGGAGAGATATTTAACAAAAATACTCCATACTTTACAGTAATTGATGATTATTTTATATTTACAAAAGACATATCCTCTCTTGAATATCTAATACAAAATTACAGAGCAAAAAATGTTCTTGCAGAAGACATTAGTTATAAAAACTATTCAAATTATCTTTTTAATAAATCTAATATATTACTATACCTAAGACCTGTTAAGAACCTAAAAACTTTACAGTCAATGCTAGAAAAAAAATATCAAGATTACTTACTTTTTAATGAAGACTCTATTTCTCAATTAACTGGATTATCATTACAAATATCTACAAGAAAAGATTTACTATTAAATAATATAAGTATATATCATGATCAAGATTTTAAAGAAAATATAAAAGAAGAATGGTTTACTCAACTAGACACCACAATTCGCATGAATCCTCAATTTGTAAAAAACCATTTTACGAAAGATAAAATGATATTAGTCCAAACACATTCTAACATTTTATATGCTCTAAATACTGAAGGAGATATAGTATGGAAAAAAATGATTGATTCAGAAATAATTGGAAATATCAATTCAATTGATGTATACAAAAATAATAAATACCAAGCAATATTTAATACAAAAGATCAATTACACATCATTGATCGCAATGGAGATTATGTAGATAATTTCCCTAAGAATCTAGATAAAGAAACTCAAAAAAGCCATTCTCTATTTGACTATAATAAAGAAAAAAAATACAGAATAATGATTGTTGGGGATGACAACATAATATACAACTATGATAGAAAAGGAAAAAAAGTATATGGCTGGAAATACAAAAAAACAAATCATAAAATCACAAATAAAATACGTCATTTTCAGATTCAAGGTAAAGATTATATACTAGAAGAAAATAAAAGTGCATATAGTAAACTACTAGCTAGAAATGGAACAGAAAGAGTAACATTTGAAGACACTACAAATTTTACTTCTTCAGAGATAGAAATAGATAATAAAGGAACACTATATGCAATAACAACAGAAAATAAATTATGGAGAGGTAATATATATGGGAATGCAAGTACAATTAGCATAGAAAACATGAGGTCTAATTCATTAATATCTGTAAATCAAACAGATACAAGTCAAAATATTACTTTCTCTCACTTAGAAAATATTTTTATATTAGATAAAGATCTCAATCAAAAGAAAAATATATCATTAGAAGAAGAAATTATAAATATCAATCATGTAGAAAACTTATTAGTAGCACAAACAAATAATAAAATATACTTGTTTATGAATGAATCTTTACTTCCGGGTTTTCCAATCAAAACAGATGGATTTATAAACATTAGTGATATTGATAATAACGGTAAACTAAATATAATTAATTCTAAAGATGGAGCTTTATATAATTATGAATTAATGGAGTAAATAACGAAGCTCTAAATAAGGAATCACACTATATTCTAATTTTTGACCATTATATGAAAACATGGGAAATGGACCATCTAAAGGCACATGCATTCCCATCTTAAATAACACATATTTATTCTTCTTATTAACTAAATTCTTTTTATATAGCAATCCAAATGATAATTGGGGAGAGAGCTGATGATTTCTATATGGTAAATAAATCATACTTATATTAGTTCCGGTATATAGCTCTTTCATGAAATTATAATTAAATCCAAAACTAACTTTAGAAAAAGCAAAAGAAGTTTGTATATCTAAATTATAGATACGATTAACTTTAATATAATCTATTCCTAAACCTAATAAGTAAGGAAATCCATATGTTCTTGAAAAATATAATCTCTTATTTTCTATCTCTGTGTCATCAAACCTGTACAAATTATTTCTCTCAATTAAATCAATTAATAATTTTGAATATTTAGGATTAGTAGCATAACCTGCTTTCTGAAGTCCTTTCGCCCAAGATTTATAATCTTTGCGATTATACTTAAACAGAAAAGAATATCTTTCTCTTTCTGCCAAAAACAATGAATGATCACGATAAGAATCCTCTACCCTATTATATTTACGAAAACACTCTCCTACCACATCATCATCTTCAATGATAGTTTCACCATTCCAATTACTATGACATTTAATTCCAAAATGATTCTTGCCTTCTACAGCCAATCGACTTTCTCCATTTCCACTTTCTAATATACCTTGTGCTAAGGTAATACTAGCAGGAATACCATAAATATTCATTTCAGCAATAGCTACATCCTTATATTTATCAATATAGCTCTCTGTTTTTTGCTGTGCATTAGCAATAACTACAATACAAAAAAAAATAATTACTAAATTCCCCTTCATTAATTGCAAAATACTATATAATACAGAACGATTAACTTAAATTTAAATCTATATTTAAACACTTAACTTTTCAAAACTTTACAAAACAACAGCAATGAATAAAATCAACACGGAAGATCCAACCCAAATCTTTCATTGATCCCTTTATTTCCCTGTAAGCCCCCCGTATGTATTGCTAAGATTTTACTTCCTTCTAAGAAGTAATCTTTCACTATTAAATCTAATATACCCATCATCATTTTACCTGTATAAATAGCATCTAAAGCAATTCCTTTTTCAAGATAAAATTTATTAATAAAACTAATTAAAGAATGATCGATTTTAGCATAACCTCCTAAAACATAGTCATCTACTAATTCCCAATTTCTTTTATTAGTGTAAGCATTAATCTTCCTCTCTAAAGTATTATACTTTTTTATTGCAGAAAAACCTATAACTCTTTGCGAATTAAGTGAACTATTAATAATACCTGAAATAGTTCCTCCTGTACCAACTGGACAGCATATATAATTATAGATACCTTTATCACATAATATTTCCTCAGCTCCAATAACACCAAGTTTATTTGTACCACCTTCAGGAATCATATAAAATGGACCAAACAAGCTATGTAGATAATCTAAAAAAAAAGAGTCTTCCTTGTTTTTATATTGCTTTCTATTAATATAGTGAATATGCATACCATAATTTTTAGCTAAAGAAATAGTAGGATTATCACGACAGTGTTTATCTCCTCTAATAACACCTACACTACTAATCCCATTTTCTTTTGCAGCAATTGCAGTAGCAATAATATGATTAGAATAAGCACCACCAAAAGTTAAAACTTTCTGGACTCCTTTTCTTTTAACCTCTAATAAATTATACTTTAATTTATACCATTTATTACCTGATACAGAACTATTAATACTATCTAGCCTCTGCATAAACACTTTCACTCCTTTTTTCTTAAATAAAGGCATATATATTTCATCTATTTGAATCTTCATATCCATCAAATATCTTAATTTTGTACATATTAATGAAAGAATTCTCTAAGATATCGCAACTTGCAAAAGATGAATATTATTATAGTAAAGAAGGATATATCATTTTTACAGAAAAATATCATTTAAAAAGAGGTTACTGTTGTGATAGCAATTGCAAACATTGCCCATTTAATAAAAGAAAAAAGGTGGTAAAAACATGAAAGAATTTAAAAGAGCAATATTAGAGGGAATACCAAAGAAAATTCCGGAAAAGATAATATTTAACAAAAATATTAGTCGCGCCCCTAAAAGAAAAAACATATTAAATAAAGCTGAAAAAGAATTAGCATTAAGAAACGCACTACGTTATTTTCCTGAAAAAATGCATGAAAAATTAGCTATTGATTTTAATAGTGAACTTAAAGAATATGGAAAAATCTATATGCATAGATTTAAACCTAAATATGAAATCAAAGCTAGAAATATCAATGATTTTCCTTATCAGAGTAAAGAAGCTGCTGCAATACAAATGATGATACTAAATAATTTAGATAATGCAATTGCACAACACCCATATGAATTAATAACATATGGAGGCAATGGAGCGGTATTTCAAAACTGGGCACAATATTTACTATGCATGCAATATTTAGCAGAAATGACCGAAGAACAAACTCTAGTATTATACTCTGGTCACCCGATGGGTCTATTCCCTTCAAGTAAACAATCTCCAAGAGTTGTAATAACAAATGGTATGATGATTCCAAATTATTCAAAAACCAAAGATTTAGAAAAATATAACAGCTTAGGAGTTACTCAATATGGACAAATGACAGCAGGATCTTTCATGTACATAGGTCCACAAGGCATAGTTCATGGAACAACTATTACTATATTAAATGCTGCCAGAAAAATTGACCCGAAATGTAAAGATTTAGAAGGTAAAATTTTTGTTACTTCAGGACTTGGAGGAATGAGTGGAGCACAGCCAAAAGCTAGTGTAATTGCAAAAGGAATATGTATAATAGCAGAAATAAATCCAGAAGCAACAAAGAAAAGATATGAACAAGGCTGGGTTGATGAAGTATTTGATAACCTTGATAAAATAATAAAACGAGCTGTACAAGCTAGAAAAAAGAAAGAAGCTATATCATTAGCCTATAATGGAAATATTGTAGATTTATTAGAAAAAATATTAGAATTAAACATTAAAATTGATATTGGTTCTGACCAAACATCATTACACAATCCATATGCAGGAGGATATTATCCTGTTGGATACACATTTAATGAATCAAAAGAAATGATGGCATATAATCCATCAAAATTCAAAAAAGCAGTAAAAAACACATTGATAAGACATACAAATGCAATAAATAAATTAACTGAAAAAGGTATGTATTTCTTTGATTATGGAAATGCTTTTTTATTAGAAGCAAGTAGAGCAAAAGCTGATATTATTAATCAATATGGAAAATTTAAATACCCTTCCTATGTCCAAGATATTATGGGACCCATGTGTTTTGACTACGGATTTGGACCATTTAGATGGATATGTACATCTAACAAATCTGAAGATCTAAAAATTACAGATCAAATTGCATATGACGTACTAAAAAAGCTAATAGTATCCTCACCAGATGAAATTAAATTACAAATGAATGATAATATTAATTGGATAAAAGAAGCTAGCAAAAACAAGCTAGTAGTTGGAAGTCAAGCTAGAATACTATATGCAGACTCTGAAGGAAGAATAAAAATTGCAAAAGCATTTAATAATGCAATTGCTAATGGGATTATATCTTCTCCAATAGTATTAGGAAGAGATCACCATGATGTTTCAGGAACTGACTCTCCATATAGAGAAACCTCAAACATATACGATGGATCACAATTTACAGCTGACATGGCTATACATAATGTAATTGGTGATAGCTTTAGAGGTGCTAGCTGGGTATCAATACATAATGGGGGTGGTGTTGGATGGGGAGAAGTTATTAATGGCGGGTTTGGATTACTTATAGATGGAAGTAAAGAATCTGAGAAAAAAATAGAATCAATGTTATTCTGGGATGTTAATAATGGTATTAGCAGAAGAGCATGGGCAAGAAACAAAGGAGCTATATTTAGTATTGAAAGAGAAATGAAACGAAATAAAAAATTAAAAGTAACTTTACCTAATACTGTGAAGAATAATATAATCAAAAAACTAGATGTCTAAATCACTTTATAATATGAAAATAAAAATAATAATTATCACTGTCCTTATAAGCTTAAAAAGCTATGGGCAAGTTAGTGTAGATGGCTCAGGGAACAACGCTAACCCCTCATATCTAATTGATAATATCCTTATTGGAAGTGGTGTTATATCTTCCAATCATAATTATATTGGAGATCCAAGTCAAATAGGTTACTTTCAAGATTTAAACGGTTTAATTGGGATGGATAGTGGATTTGTATTAACAACTGGAAGAATAGATTCTATAGGAGAACTTGGAGTAGATACAATGCCTTGGTGGAACTATATTTATGATAGTACATGGAATATTATTGACTCTACACCTGTATTACAAAGTTGTTTTCTCTCCTCTTCATTTTTTGCTCCAGGGGATCCAGATTTACTAACAATAGCAAATTCTGTACCTGCAATGATTGGCCAAAATTTTACTGTTACTTCTACTGCAGATGCCGTAATATTAGAATTTGATTTTGTTCCTTCTTCTGATACAGCCACATTTAATTATGTGTTTGCTTCTGAAGAATACTTAGACTTTGTTAACAGTCCATATAATGATGTTTTTTCATTTCTTATATCAGGACCTGGAATAAGCGGCCCCTATGCAGCACCTTCCTCATTTCCAAATGGAGCCATGAATATTGCTGTAATACCCAATTCTACTCCTCCACTGCCAATTACTATAAGTACAGTAAATGACACTATAAACAGTCAATATTACAATCATGATTCATTAGCTACAGTAAGTGCATTTAATGGTTATACAGATGTATTTACTGCCACTGTTCCTGTTATAGCATGCGAAAAATATCATATTAAACTTGCATTAGCAGACGGAACTGATGACTCATATGATTCTGGTGTTTTCTTTGAAGCAGGCAGTTTTAATGCTATAGAAGCAGGACCGCCAACTCTTATAATTAGTACTTCAGATGTTCTTTGTAATGGAGATAGCACAGGTATAGCAGAAGCATGCATACAAGGTGGTGTAGGTCCTTATACTATTAACTGGAATGGTGAAGATCCAAATTCATTATCTGCAGGAACATATAATGCAAGTGTATTAGATGCTTCTGGAAATACATCAACAACTAATTACACTATACTAGAACCTTCATTAATAGCACAACAAATATCATACAATGGTTCTATGCTATCTACTAATGTAACTGGAGGAGTTCCAAACTATTCATACCAATGGATATTTAATAATATTACTATTGACACTTCTAACTCATTTAATCCTACACAAACAGGAATATACACTTGTATTATAACAGATCAAAATGGATGTGTAAATCAATCTGACCCATTTAATGTTACAAATACTCTTATATCTCAAATAAAACATGGAAACGAAATAAAAATTTATCCTAACCCCTTTAATAATAAAACAAATATTAAATTAATTAACTCAAATGAAAAAATAATTAACATATCACTCTTTGATATTAATTCTAACAAAATTCGTGATCTAGTAATAGAAAAAGAACAAAATGATATTACATTAGAAAAGGGCACTCTATCAAAAGGACTATACATAATAAGAATACAAACATCAAAAAATATATACACAAGAAAAATCACAATTAAATAAATACCATTATGAATAAATATATATTATTAGTCATACTTATATCATGCTCTTCTAATAATAACACAAAAACTAAAAATGAATCAAAAATTCATTATCAAGAAGAAGTACATTTAAAAAATATAAAACAACTTACTTTTGGGGGTGATAATGCAGAAGCATACTTTTCATTTGATGATACTAAGTTAGTTTTTCAATCAAACTATCAGAAATGGGATGTTGAATGTGATCAGATATTTATAACTGAAATTGAAAACTCTAATATGCAAAACAAAATGCCAGAAAAAGTAAGTACAGGCTTAGGAAGAACAACCTGTGCATATTTTATGCCAGGAGACACCTCTATTATTTATGCGTCCACACATTTAAAAAATGTAGAATGCCCTCATATACCAGAGAGAACAGATGGTAAATATGTTTGGCCAATCTATGATTCTTATGATATTTTTGTTGCAGATTTAAATGGTAAAATCATAAAACAATTAACTTACGAAGAAGGATATGATGCAGAAGCAACAGTTTCTCCAAAAGGAGATAAAATTGTATTTACATCATTAAGGACAGGTGATTTAGAATTATTTACTATGGATATTGATGGAAATAATGTACAACAAGTCACTTATGATTTAGGCTATGATGGAGGAGCATTCTTCTCTCCTGATGGTGAAAAATTAATATTTCGTTCATCTCGACCAAAAACTGAAGAAGAAATCAAAGAATATAAAGAGCTACTATCTGAGGGTTTAGTAAAACCTACACAAATGGAGTTATACACATGTAATATTGATGGCACAAATCTCCAGCAAATAACAAAATTAGGAAATGCAAATTGGGCTCCATTCTTCCATCCTTCAGGAGAAAAAGTAATATTTTCTTCTAATCATAAAAGTAAAAGAGGGTTTCCTTTTAACTTATTTATGATTAATATTGATGGTACAGAATTAAAACAAATTACTTATGATGGAATGTTTGATGCTTTCCCTATGTTCTCATATAATGGTGAAAAGTTAGTATTTTCATCTAACCGTAATAATGGAGGAGATCGATCTACTAACTTATTTATTGCTGATTGGGTTGAATAAGTTAATCAATAATCATTATACTTTCTACAGATCCATCATCTAAAAATATATAAAGTGGCATATTAGTTTGTAAAATTGTTTCTTGCCCTAAATAATTAACAACTTTATTAATCTTTCTCTCTTTTAAAGACTCTAGAATAGCTGATGGATTCTCAACATTATAATAAACCATGCTGGATGTACAACCATAACTATCAGTAGCAATAAAACTATACAAACCACTTAAAGTAGGTATAAAATTATAATTTCCATTCTGATTATTTACAATCTGATTTGTACCGTTAGGAAGAGAAATATCATAATTATAAGGTTGCATACCTCCATTAGCAACAATTGTCATATAAGGTGGATTAAAAGTTATAATTCCAGTTGGATCAAAAACATTTAATTCTGTAATCACAATACTATCACACATATAAATATTAGTTAAAGTATCATAATAGGTATTTGAAATATTATAGACCGAAGAGCCTACTATAATATTATCTCCATTACAAATGTCAAAAGATTGATAATATGTATTACTAGGATTAAAAGTAAGATATGTAGTAATAATACTATCACATCCAAAACTATTAGATAATGTGTCAATATAAGTTCCTGAATTAGTATAAACAGAATTACCAACAACCATATTATCACCAAAACACAGTGTAATACTCTGGCTACTTGTGATACTTAAAGTACTACAAGGAGGATATAAATATATATCCTGAATACTCATTACACCATTATTTAATATAACTGATTC
>MDSW01009802.1_pt1 | contig 13023 bp, 12 predicted proteins | sample 811171 | NCBI WGS metagenome assembly MDSW01 (sample SAMN05326641, study PRJNA326480) | marine metagenome | isolation source: seawater | place: Atlantic Ocean: North West | collected 2012 | reverse complement strand
TATCTTTATTATATTTATTTTTTTCTCCCCACTCATCGTAATACTTCATTACTTCTTCAGAGGTCTTTAGTTTATAAATCGGTATCTTGTTGCCAATATCTTTAAGAGACATAAATATTTTTTCCATATTAAATTTTTACTGACAAATTTTTTCCTAAATTAATAAATCTATCTGCTAAAATTATATCTTTATTTTTCTTTTTTATAAATAGTAAATATTTTTTCGTCACTTCGTAATTTATTTTAAAAAATTTTAATAAAAAAAGAATTGTCATTAAAAAAAGTTTGTTATTAAAAGTGAATTCACAAACAATCTTTGAGAAAATTAACTTCACATCGTTCTCTTTTTTATTATATATTTTTTTCATAAATTTTTTTTTAATTCTAAAAGATCTTTTAAAGATCCGTCTGACTCCCATCTTTTTATTAATCTACTCATATTGTTTACTGTACCAGAAACAAACTCATTAAAAACAGTTTTGTATTCAGGTCCAATATTAATTCCTTTTTTGTTATAATCTAGTAATTTCAACTTTTGTAAATGTAAAACTTTTCTTCGTACTGTTTCTCTCGGTAAATTTAAAACTTCAGCTATACTAGCTATATTTACTTTTCTTTTATCACTAAATAGATCTGGAAAATTTTTAAAACTTTCTCCAAGTTCTTTATAATTCTTTGTACCTTCTTTGTTAGTCTTGTAAAGATAATCACTTACCACTAACTGTAGAACCATAAAACTATCAAAATCAATCTTTAAGTTTGTTTTAACACGATTGTAAAAATTAATTAAAAACATCATCCAATGATACAAACCACTTGAAAAATTTGGGAGTTGCTCTTCTTTCAGAGCTTTTTTAAATTCAATAACGTTTTTTTCATTTAAACTCATTATACTAATAATTATTCCATTATAGTTTTCATTTACCTAATTTGGTTTTTTAATACCTATTATGGGCAATTATATGAATTAATGCACTTAATTCAACTGATGAATGAATTGAGCACAAAACGTAAGTTTAATTAGGATCGCCACGTATATCAGTAGTAAATTCTTGATATATAAGGACAGATAGAACTTTAAAATTTTTAACAACTCTTTCGTAGTCCCATGCAAGATCAACCTTATTGCAATTAAGTTCTTTAAAATAATAAACTTTTGCCATCGGGATCGATGCATCAATTTCAGCTGCAATAATATTTAACTGATTTGTTCTCTTTTCAATTGTGAAATTATATCTGCAAACATTAGAAGTAGTCCAAAACATTATTGTACTAAGTATTATAAAAAAAAATATCATTACTTTAGGAATGTTCAGCATAATTATTTACTATCGATTGTTACAATTGTTAAATCATCTTTTTGTATTCTTCCAGATTTAATTAATTCTTCAATAATTTTGTTTAATCTTTGTGAGTTCGGGACATTTTGATATTTTTTAATATAATCTTGAAAACCTTCTTGTCCAAGCATATCACCACTTGGGTCTTTCATTTCAGTTATTCCGTCAGTAAAAATATACATCGAACTATCTGTAAAAGAAATTAATTTCTCTGTAAATTTAAATTTAGGCGCGATGCCTAACGGTGGACCTGCTTCCTCAACATTTAAAAAAGTTTCACCTTTTGAAAAAATTAGTGGTGGTTCATGTCCCGCATTTGCTAATAACAATTCTTTTTTATTGCTGTCATAAATACCTATCACCATTGTTACAAACATTCCCCTTGAGGCTGTTTCGCATATTTCATCATTAAGGATTTTTAAAAGCTCTGCTGCTGAAAAAATTGTTTTACTAAGACATCGATATAAACTTGAAGCCTTTGACATCAATAAGGATGATTTAATTCCTTTTCCTGAGACATCAGCGACACCAAAACCAAACCTTCCATCTCCTAGATCTGAAAAATTATAAAAATCTCCTGAAACAACTTTTGCTGGTATATTTATTCCTGCAATAGGAAAAGGATCTTTTTTATTTTGAGATAATAAAGTTTTTTGAATATCACCCACTATCTCAATTTCTTTTTGCATTCTATTTTTATCTATGAGTTCTTTCGCTGTTTTAGCATTTTTAATTGCAAGGGCAGCAGGGCCTGATAAGGTTTCTAAAAGTTTTCTGTCATTTTCTTCAAAAAGTTTTGTATTTGTTTTTTTATTTAGACAATGAATTACACCAATACACTCACCTGAAACTAATAAAGGAGAACATAGAACAGAATATGTTGTAAAATTTGTTTTATTGTCTAAATCAAAATAAAATTCCGCTATTTCTCTTACATCTTTTCTAACGTCACCCACCCTTATACATTTTTTACTTGCTGCAGCTTTACCCATAACGCCTTGGGTAATTGGTATTTCAAAATCTTCTAAATAAGCTTGATACTTTGAAGCAATACATTGAAAAACTTGTTTCTTTTCCTCAATCAAAAAAACATTAGCTGCTTGAGCGTTTATTCTTTTGATAATTAATTCTAAAGCATTTTGTAAGGTCTCCTTTAAATCTAAAGATCCTGCTAAATCATTATTCATTTGAGTAATTAAGGCAAGATCTTTACTCGAGGTATCCTCTTGTTTATTTATTTCAGGTTTTTTTGATCCAAAGAACATATTATTTTATTGGCAATCTAACTCTTTTTTGATATTTTTTCAAAATATGGAAGTTTTAATTTACTCGGAAAATTTTTATTTACATATTCAAGATGCCATAGTGTTTGTGCAATATTGTATTGATGGTATCATTGAGATTTCCTCAAGATTTAAAATTTAATAAGTGTTATTTGTCTATATTACTGTATTCATACTCGGTAGTTTGTGGGGTAGCTTTAGTAACGTATGCATATATAGGCTGCCAGAGGGAGGAAATGTTGTATCCTCAAGGTCCAAGTGTAGAAATTGTCAAAAAAAGATCAGCTGGTTTGATAATATTCCATTTATTTCTTACATTTTTTTAAAAGGAAAATGCAGAAATTGTAATTACAAGATATCTTTTCAATATTTTTTTGTAGAGTTACTGGTTGGCTCAGGTTTTCTTATCTCTTTTTATTTTTTTGGGTTTACAGTTACCACACTACTACTTTTTATATTAATTATTTTTTTTACAATTATTTTTTTTATCGATTTAAAACATTTTATAATTCCTAATGAGTTGACATTTCCACTTATGGGAATAGGGTTTATAAAATCATTTGATCCAAATTTGAATCATTATTTGTTTCCAACTTTAATTGACTCATTAATTGGAGGTGTGACTGGTTATATAATTATTTGGATAATTATTTTTGGATATAAAAAATTAAGAAATAAAGAAGGTATGGGACTTGGAGATGCAAAACTTTTATCGGCAATAGGTTTTTGGTTTGGATGGATGTCTTTACCATTTATTTTATTTTTTTCATCTTTTGTTGCTTTGACATTTGCAATACCAAGTTTGATAAATAAATCTAGAACAATGGCATCTAAGATTCCATTTGGGCCTTATCTTGTTTTAGGTTGTGTACTTTATCTCTTACTTCTTGAACAAATAATAAAATTTTTAAACATATGAAAAAGTTTTTATCTATAATTTTATTTTCATTTGTCTCATTTTATTTTTTGATCGAGTTTATTGGAGATAGATTAATTAAAAATATTTTACAAAATAATATCTCTGCTACTTTAAATCGAGAAATAGTAATTGAAAAATTGAATATTGATTATTTAAGTGGAGAGGCAAATGCAAAAGGAATAAATTTATTAAACAAAAATTTTGCTGGTCATTTAATTAAAATAGAAACAATCAAAGTAGATTTAGATACTTTTTCAATATTTTCTAATGAAGTTGTTATAGACAACGTTTTGTTGAGTGATATTGAAGTAAATTATTATTTTAAATTTACAGATCAAATCATTAATGACAATGTAAAATCTTTAAAAAAAGAACTTGAAAATAAAAGTACGTACTCTCAATCTAACAAATATTTTAATATAAAAAACTTAGATGCGAAAAATATTTCTTTATCTGCATTATCCCCCGATCTAGATATTGAAAAAAGTTTAAAGTTAAATGATATGAACTTTAAAAATATTGGAAATACAAGTAAAAGTAAAAATTACAAAGATATTCTAAAAGATGTTTTTAATGATACAATTAAAATTGTTAAAGAAAAAATATTTAGTGAAAATTTTTTAAACAAAATCGAAAATTTTGATCCAAAACAGATAGAAGACAAAGTTAAAGATAAATTAAAAAATAAACTAAAAAAATTATTTTAGAAGCTACTGTCTCTCCATCCGCCCTTGTTAGTTATGACATCTCCTGGAATTGAAAGAATTGAGAACAGAGTATCCTCATCTTCAGCTGGTCCTGCTACATTAGCAAATAATTTATCACTAAAGATAACTAACTCTGATAATACACCTTCTCTAACATAAGCACATGCATTTACTGATGGATTATCAACTTCTCCAGGAGTAGCACGTTTTAACTGAGAAGCACTATTGGTTCCACATTCGTCATCGGCAGCACATATAAATGCATGCCCTTGATTACATTTAGCAGTTCCTGGTGGTGGTTGATATACTGGAAAATAAACTTTACCTTTAAATAAAGTAGGTGATGCTGATGCCTTTCTGTGAGTTCTTATTCCAAGAAAATTACCATCAGAGTCTTTTTCTAAGTGTATAACCCAAGCATCAGCAGTGTCTGGTAATGGACAGTTTACACCACTATCATCTCCAGAAACGTTTATGCATTTTGTTGCGTTACCAACATTGCTTGCTGCATCATTCGCTCCTTTATGAGCCAATTTTGTAAATTCGGGATCTATTTCTAAATCAGCTGATGCTGTGGCTGTAGACGTTGTAGAAAGAGTAGTGGATGATAGAGCTGGGGTTGATGTAGCTTTTGGTATAGTTACACCATTTAGATGTTTCCAATATGGATAATGTTTATCTTGTACTCCATAAAGAATATTATCTATCGTGTCTCTTCTATTACCAAGGTCTGTAAAATTTCCAGTTGAGCCAAATAACCAGAAACCGCCATCACTTACCCCTATTCCTGCATCCATAGAAAAATACGAATATCTCCCATTAGCATCCGACGCGTCTAATCTGAATAATGTTGTCTGATCATAAAGTTCGGTCACATCTTCTGAAAAAGCATTATTTTCAAAACCCTTAGTATTATTAGATAAGTTAATTTTTGTAATTTTACCTTCAAGATCGTTTATATATACAAGTGCACCTCTCCAATCGATACCTGGGGCAGTATCAGGAGTAATTACCACTGGTGAAGCTGGGACTGCATTTTGAATGTCACTTCCATTTGGAGTAGCAATTATTTGAGAACCATAATTTAATCCAAAAGGTGAAGTATCTACTATAGTAATTGGTCCACCATTTATCTCTGCTCCATGTATTCTTCCTGGAGCACCATCAGCGTGACTTTCAAGATCAACTAAGAAAAGTGCTGAACCACCACACTTATCACCTTTGCTCATACCCGCGCCTAAAATAGCAACATACTTATCACTATCTAAAGAACCATCTGAAGAGGATGGCATTCTTACTATCTTTGGTGTAGACCATGTTTCTCCAAGTTTACTATAATCAAATGCTGGATCTATTCCACCAGCACCTAAACATGCTGTTAAAACAACATTATCTGATAGATCGCTGTTTGCATCTGATGGATTTGCATTAAAAGTCAAACTTGGCTCATCTGCAGAGAAAGTAACACTTAATAAACCACCCCCAGAACCATCATCTATTATTTTAGCTGAGCTTATTATTAATGGTACAGACTGACCATTGACATTTCTATAAGCACCTAATAATCCGTCTGGAATTTCTTCATCGATACCATAATCTAAACTAATATTAGGAAAATGAAAAGTTCTTCCTTTGTAACATGAGTTAGTTCCATTATCCCTAAAGTCTGTAGTTGATTGACATGCTGCTATTGCATTTTGAGCTGGAGTAGCTTCATTATCACCATCAGAGTCTCTTGCATCATTAGTGTTATCTGTTGCCTGTTGCCCTTCACTTGTATCTAACAAAGATGATGTGCTACGATTATATTCATACTCTCTTATTTGACTGTTAGTATCAGAAATTAAAACTCTTGAATTTATTCTATCATTATAAAGTGAAAACATATGAATTGGTAAGACTGGATCCGTAACGTCTAGTACAGAAAAACCAGGACCACCTCTTCCATATGGGACAAACAAAATAGTACGCCAACTTTTATTATCATCTATTTCAGGCACACCATCCTTCAATGTATAACCATTTATGTAAAGATCATGAACTACAGGTGAACCATCAACACCAAAAATTGGATTAGTTCCACCAGTGTTGTCTGAACCTACAGCTCCATCATAATCTTTATTTATGATTTGAGGTAACATTGCAGCTATGAATGGAGGAACGAATCCCCAAATCTCGTCACCGGTTTTTGCATCTATTGCATGTAACATCCCTGAATTTGATCCTGCATAAAGAACATTTCTTCTGCTTGCTTGTTGCGTCATAAATCCTTGATACCCATTTTTAGCTCTATAATAAGCTTCTTCATTAGTATCAGAAAAATTAATGTTTGCGTTTGGACTTCCGACCTCAATTAATTGAGAATGATATATATCTCCCATGACATGGGTTCTTATTTGTTGAACATCGCAATCTCCATTATAATCAAAATAATCATTTCCTTTCATAAATAAAATTAATCCATTTACCTCATCACCAAGAAAACTATCATTACCAATATCTTCACAATCAGATGAGGCATTGTGATAATCTTGAATTGTATATCCAAAAGTTTCAAACAAACCTCTTATAGCTGTAGAGTTAGTTGTATTAAAATTATCTGGTGTCTTACCATCAGGGTATGTAACACCCGGGATAGCAGACCAAATATTTCTAGTATCTAAATTATTACCTCTTGAGGATTGAGCACGTATTTGATCTGATGCACTCCAATTTTCTGGTTCTGTAAGTTCGTGTGTGACATTTCCTTTGGAGTCTATACCTTTTCTTAATATTGTTCCCTGCCATTCACCAAATTGCTCATAAGAGAACTGAGCTTGATACAATGAACCACCTTCTTCTATCGTCGCTGTAATAGATGGAGCTGTAAATGCAAGTCTGTCAGCTATAATTTGTCTAATTTTAGCAGTTAAAGCTGTTTTCAAATCTTCAGGTGTCAGTGCTACAATTGCTCTTTCACAATCATCATCATCTATACAAGCAGTAGCAGTTGTGCCTGCAGGTAAATCGCTAGAGCCTATTCTTGCAAGTTCATGAAATCTTTGTAAGTTATCACCAGTTATTCCACCACCATAAGCAACATATAGAGATTTTACTCCTTTTTCTCTCAAATTCCTCATCCTAGCCGCTGTTTGACCGCCAGCTCCCAGAACGCCTGTGTTCGTCATAGCTCCGTCACCTATAACAATAATATAATTTAACTGACATTCAGAGTCTGGATCAACAATTTGTGCTCCTGCATTATTATCATTAAAATAATCTTCTGCCATTTGTGAAAATGCGTGTGAGTCTGTTCCCCATGCCATTCCCAACGGTCTGAAAACATCCATTATCCTTCCTGCACCTCCAGAACTGACAGCAACATTTATACAAGCATCGACATGGCATAATGTACTTGTTCCATTTGGATGTTCGTTAGATGCTACTCCTGAATCTGTTTGAAGATTGGTTGAAGTTGATGTTACTGTACCATCCGCATTTTCCGTTTCTGTAGTTTGTATTTGTCCAATATTTGCAGAGGTGATGCCTCCCCAGCCTCCATAATAAGTACAATCTGCATTTCTATGACAATACTGACCTCCTCTCGGTCCTCGCCTGCCTTGGTTTTCTCCTGCATTCCAATGCCCAAAACCAAAATGCGCACCTGTTGTAAGTGTAGTGTCATTAACAATTGCTTCAATTGCTTCTTTAACTCCATCCCATCTTCTAACTCTAGGGCCTCCCATCTGTTGAAGCCATGCTGTATCTCTATTCGCAACAGTAACAAGATCTTCATCAAACTCATCTACAAAACCTCTATGGGTTGCCACCAAAATTCTAGTGCTTGAAACATGAAGTCCCCAAGGTGTATTAAAATTTACTTCATCTGCTGATAATTCATTGGCATTACCTGTATTTCTTAAATTGCTTGCTGCACCAGTACCAATACTTGTGACTACTGTACAAGTAGTGTCTGTTAATTCCAATCTTTGAACTGCATGACTTAGATGAGATGTAATATAAATTGTATTACTATTGTCAGGTGAAACTTCTACTCCCGTAGCATGCATTATATCATCAGTTAGAGTTGGTGCATTCACATCTTCGCACCTTCTGACTTCATTGCCAACATTATAAGCATCACCTACTCTTGTAAGAGTATGTCCTATTAAATGACCATTTCTTGAGTCTGAAAAGTAAACGATTGTACCTTCATTATTAACACTAAATCTATTTCCGAATCTGGCTATATGAGTTCTTGGAAGTGTTTGGGTTTCACATCGCATATTTGACATATCACATGATTTAAAAAAAGAACTTCTGCTACGCCAACCTCTTCCAAATGCAAATATATAGGGTGTGCCACCAATAATTTTAATATCAAAATCATGAACAACTGATCCACCTGGTGTTCCTAGAGCAAATCTACAATTCCTTCCATTTTCAGAAAATCCAAAAATAAAGTTATACAATCTTCTTTCTCTACTATTTGCAAAAATAATATTTTCGTTATTAATGACTGTTGAGGTTAAACCCTCGACAAATTTAATTGTCGAAGCTGCCCTAAAATTTCTTCCATTAATAGTTCTATTTCTGTCAGTTTCTTGTGCGCAACCTGTATTATTAATACGTCTGATTGGTCTGAAAGTAGTGTCTCTATCTCCCGCAGCCGTATATCTAATTACAGAACCTTGTGATCTCCTTACATTTTGACCAATTAAAATTCTTCCTTGAGAGTCATAGGCTACTCCTGTGGCTCTTCCTAGACCATCAGTACCAATCCACCTACCCATACTTGCTGAACTATCTACTAGAAATAAAATATTAGCAGGGACATCACCATCCCCTGCACCTGGTGGAACAGGTTTTGCATTTGCATTGGAATTTAAAACTAATGCTATGAAAAATACAGATATCTTTAAAATTCTAAACATATTTATCCAGTTACATCTATCACTTGTTCGTCAATGGTATAATCTAACATTTCTCGGTTAGTGATCTTCAAAATTTCTACTATCTCCCCTCTTTCTTTAATCCTACTATAATATATTAATAAATCTCCAATACTTAAATCTTTAAAGCCTGTCCAATTTTCATTTTTGACTTCAGCACCTGGATCACCAATATTTGATTTTGCAAACTCATAAACTTCATCTTTATATTCAAAATCTGTTGAAGCTAATGTTATTGCGGCAACTTTATTATCGTAAATAATAACTTCTAAGTCAGCATTTTCTAATTGAGAACCATCACAATAGTCGAGTGCTGATTCTATATATCTTGCAGCTACATCTTTTCCATAATTTTCGTTATTGTGCATATCTAAAAATTCGAATGTTCCTTTGGCAACGGGCACAGTGGTGCCTATAGGTACTTGCAATAAAGAACAAGCAAATGAAGAGCTTGAAAAAAATAAAAAAATCAAAAATTTAAAAAAGATTCTTTTCACAGCAAAATTATAGAATAATGAAATAGTATTTCAACAGACTATGCTGCTCATTTTAAGCATTCTTATTTAAAATTAGTGGGCTAAAATTACAATTGTTTCAAGAGGAATCAATATTTCAGGTTTATTCACACTACCCATCATGCCACAAGCATAAATTTTATATGCAGTTCCCTGTCTTTGAACAGTACCAGAGGTCTTCTTTAAACTTGTGCCAGCACCTTTATAGAGAGAGGAACCAGAATTTACTGAAAAAAACTCATATCGAAATTTTTCAAGTTTTTCTTTTTCATTATCAACCGCATCATCTGTGCCAATAGCAGACAATCTAAAAGTATCAGCATCAAAAATTGGCTCTATCAGATCAAAGAAGCTTTGGTTTTGAACATGCTCTACTAGTCTAAAACTTGAGTCTCTCGACAAGTTTCTAAAACTTAGATAGCAAGGAGTTTGTGTGGGAGCTGGGTCAGATGATGTTGCATTACGTGGTATAAACCTATTTTCATAGTCTCTTGTTCCTGTTGTATTATCAATAGGACCAGTCATTTTATCCACTAAACTTTTTTCTGCTTGCATCAGAGCAGTTTCTGCAACATAAAATGTCTGTTGATATTCATCACTGCTATTATTTCCTTGATGATCTGATGAAGCAATTACAACTAAACCTCCTCCCATTAAAGACATTGCAAGTAAAAGTACAAGTGATAGGACCAATGCAAATCCTTTTTGCTTATTTCTAATCATTGAAAACTTTCACCTCCAATATTCCTAGTGTGGACAGAGACTACCACTGTATCTCTTAAATATTGATCTTCATAAGATTGATTTCTGCTAGACAACCCCGTAATTGCTCTCGCTGCTCTTCTTGAAAAAAAATTTTCTTTTGATCTAAATATTAGTTTTATATCAACTCCCCTTATGTCATATAATCTATCTCTTATACCTGTTAATTCTGGCGCAGGATACGCACCAGAGCTATCTCTAACTACTCTTCCATTTTCATCGAACGGTATAAATTCCATGTCCTCAATGTGATCTCTAACTAAAACTGGTTGAGATGTACATTCAGGACAAGTGGTTACCCAACTCCCAGTAGTTGGAAAAACACAGTCAGTTAAACTCGTTCTTTCTTGTTCCCATCCTTGTATAAGTTTAAAAACTCCGTATCTATTAATCGTCTCTATTCCATTTGGAGTTTCTACTTCATCTGTTGCAGTTTGTTTTCCAAAATATGTGATCCGATATTTTTTGTAAGGTTGCAATATATGATTTTGATTAAAATCCTCATAAACAATTTGGATTTGATCACAGCAAAGATCAGTATCACCGGTAACTCCAGATGAACCTCTGGTTTCTGAAGTTCTGTTAGGTCCTAGTGTATTTTTTCTAATAACGATAGGATTATGATTTTGATCAGTATCATATTCAACTGAACTTAATTGGTCAAAACCATCTAAAAAAATTAGATAACTTAATTTTGGTAAAGTCATTCCTGGTGAACTACATTGGGTTGTAGTGTCAGCTGCATATTTTGAAATTTCAAAACTTCCAGCATAGTATCTAAAACCTGCCATACGAATATCCCTCATTAGCATCGAAACTAAATCTCTACTTGATTTACTTATTTTAGCTTTTTCACTTACCTGATTATAAGATTGATTAACTACAGAATATGAAGTGTACATTGCGGCCATCATGATAGAAGTAATTATAATACCAATTAAAATTTCAATTAAAGAGAGTCCAATTATATTTTTTGAATATCTTTTACTCATGGTTTTAAAACATAATCAGTTTGAAAGTATAAATACTTTCTTTTTTTACCATCGTTAAGATTAATTTGTACTCTACCAATATACATAAGATCATCTGTTACATAGGGTACCTCTGAACCATTTATTGATCTTGTGTTAGTATTTTCTAATATTCCTGGCTCGGCACTCCATTGGCTGCCAATTTTAAATACTCTGAAATTCCTTCTCTCATTTGTCCCTTTGCAATTTAAGTAACTTTTGCTATTTAAAATTGCTTGCCATTTTCTTGTTTTCATTAACGGGCCATCTACCTCGTCATCTCCATAAATATTACCAGTATTTGCAGAGGCAGTCCCTGTAGCAGCATTTTCACAAAAGTTAGAGTTAAATTCATTATCAAAAAGATAATCAGAAAAATTTCGAGCTGATCCAGTTGTTATATTTTTATGACCCAATACATCCTCAGCAATTAAATTTGTAAGATAATTAGCTTTTGTTCTCTCTCCAGATGTATAGATAGATTGGACTGAATAATTAGTCATTTGTAATATTGCAACAAAACCTATTCCTATAATAGCAGTTGAAACTAAAGCTTCTAAAATCGACAAACCTAAAATATTTTTTTTATTTTTTTTCATCTTAATTAACTGGTATATCTATCCAAGTCCCACCTGAAAATCCATCGTCATCATACTCATTAATAAGTTTACTTGTTGTAACATTTCCAAATCTTGTCCAATTTACAGTTCTATAATAATCCTCGTTATCATCTCCACCAGGAGGAGGTTGTCTGGAAGCTTTGTTGTCAGCAATTGAATACTCTATATTACAAAGATCACCCTCAAAATCTCTTCTGCATACATATATAAAGTCTATCACTCCTACTGTTGAATTATTTAATATGCCTTCAGACTCATAAAATTTACCATTTCTTGAAAAACAAACTGCACTTTTTTCCTCGAAACTTGTTGTTATTCCTTCAAGATTAAGAGAATACACTGAATTTTTTATGTCATCTCCTGCAGTAGCTGTATCAGTGTCCCAATAGTTAGAGTCTTCTATATTACATCTTGGATTGGTATCTGTAGGATTGTTCCATGTGCTGCTGCCATCATTAATTTTAGAGGCAAGAGTTTGCATCGTCATACCTTTTGACTGTATTGCAATATGAGTATTTGTAGGTTCGATTAGAACTTGAACAAAAGCAAATGTTCCTCTTTCGGTTTGAATGTGAATGTTTTTAATTAAAGACTGTATTTTTGCTATACCTTGTCTAACTTCTCTTTCTTTACGCCATTCTGAAAAGTTTGGATAAGCAACAGCAGAGATTATCCCAACTATCACTAACACAACAATTAATTCTAAGAGATTAAAACCTTTAATGTTCTTTACCTGCACCTGCATCAATTTTTCCTGCTTTAACTAAATCTTCTAATGATTTTGCCATGGTGATCATACCATCTTTTACAGCAGTTTGCATGATGCTTGGTATTTGATGAATTTTTGCTTCTCGAATTAAGTTTTGAATTGGGGCTGTACACTTCATCACTTCAAAAGCACCACAACGACCCTGGCCATCTTTAGTTTTTAAAAGT
>MDSW01190498.1_pt1 | contig 13025 bp, 13 predicted proteins | sample 811171 | NCBI WGS metagenome assembly MDSW01 (sample SAMN05326641, study PRJNA326480) | marine metagenome | isolation source: seawater | place: Atlantic Ocean: North West | collected 2012 | reverse complement strand
TCTTATAAATTTTCAAAAAATGGGCCTAATTTTGAGTTTGAAAAATTCATACAAATTATCAAAAGAAAAAAACCTAAATTAATTTGCTTACCAAATCCAAATAGTCCTACAGGTACTTTATTAGATAAAAAAAATATTAATGATTTGATAAAAATTTGTAAAAACACTCAAACATATTTATTAATAGATGAAGCATATTACCCAATCTGTAATTTCACAGCATTAAAATATATTAAAAAATTTAATAAATTAATTATAGTCAGAAGCTTTAGTAAAGCTTGGGGTTTAGCTGGATTAAGAGTTGGTTATATAATTTCTAATCAAAGTATAATTAAGTCTTTTCATTCAATAAAACCAATGTATGAGATTGGGAACTTCAGTGCGGAAATTGTTTTAAGAATTATCAAGAAACAAAAAAAACTCTTAAAAATTATAAAAAAAATGATTTCAGAAAAAAATTTTTTTTTAAAGAATTTAAACAACTATGGTTTCGATACATTAAAGAGTAATGGAAATTTTTTACATGTTAATTTTGGAAAAAAAAGATATAAGATCACAAAAAAACTTAATAAATTCATGTATTTTAGACAAGAGGAAAAGCACAAATCTCTAAAGGGATATTCAAGAATATCACTTACTTCAAAAAAAAATTATTTGAAAATTTTAAATATAATTAAACATGCAAAATAAATTAATTAAATTAGCACTAATAGGATGTGGGAGAATCGCAGGACACCATTTTAAATCTATCAAAAACTATAAAATGATAAAGATTATAGCCGTCTGTGATTTGAAAAAAAAAAAAGCACAAGAATATTCAAAAAAATATAAAGTTCCTCATTTTAGTAATTATCACGAAATGTTTAAAAGTTTTCCCTCAATTACTCACGTTTCAATAATGACACCATCAGGTATGCATTATGAAAATGCTATTGATATAATTAAGAAATATAAAAAAAATATAATTGTAGAAAAACCTACTTTTTTAAAACCAGATCAAGTAAAACATGCATTTAAGTTAGCAAAAAAAAATAAAGTAAAAATATATCCAGTTTTTCAGAATAGATATAATAAAGCAGTCAAAAGATTACGTGGAGCAATTAATAATAAAGAACTTGGTGAAATACGTTTAGTTGGCGTTAGAGTGAGATGGTGCAGACCAGACAGATATTATAATTTATCAGCTTGGAGAGGTACATACTCTCATGATGGTGGTGCTTTAACAAATCAAGGAATACATCATATAGATTTATTAAGATATTTATTTGGAGAGGTAATAGAATTAAATGCACAAATGAAAACTTTAGGCGCAAATATTGAAGTTGAAGATAGTGTTGTTGCAACTATGAGGCTGAAAAAAAATATTATTGGTACGCTTGAGGTTACCACAGCAGCTAGACCTCATGATTATGAGGCATCAATATCTGTATTAGGCTCTAAAGGCATGGCCCAATTAGGAGGTTGGGCAGTAAATGAACTAAATGAATTTTCACCTAAAGAAGGAGATTGTAAAAAATTTTCTGAAAAAATTCCTGATGCATACGGATATGGACACAAGCAATTTTATAAAGACTTAGTAATTGACGTTTTAGGTAAAAAAAAATTTCCAATTGATGAAAAAGATTGCTTTAAAACCATCAAACTTTTAAACGCTTTTTATAAATCTTCAGAGATTAATAAAAAAGTTAATGTAAAAAAAGTTGGACTATCAAAAAAATTAGGTAGAAAAAACGAAAAAATATCTAACCTTTACAGGTATGAAAAAAATTAAATTATTTGGTATAATTCCTGCAAGGATGGCTGCATCACGATTTCCTGGCAAGCCACTTAAAAAAATAAATGGTATGCCAATGATCCAACATGTCTATGAGAGAGCTAATTTATTTAATGAATGGGAAGATCTTCAAATTGCAACATGTGATCAAGAAATAAAGATATTTGCGAAGAAAAAAAAATATCCTGTAATTATGACGTCTAAAAAACATAAAAGATGTTTGGATAGAGTATATGAGGCAGCAAAAAAAATAGTTAAAATAAAAAATAATGATCTGGTTGTATGTGTCCAAGGTGATGAACCTATGCTTCATCCATCAATGATAAGAAATGTGATTAAGCCTTTTTACAAAAATAATAAAGTCAAAGGGACTGTTTTAGCTATGGATATTGAGAATAAAAAACAATTTTTCAATAAAAATATTGTAAAGATCGTCCATGATGAGAAAGATGAGGTGCTGTACACATCAAGATCACCAATACCATATGTAAAAAATTTTAACAAAAATATTGGGGCAAAAAGAATTTATGGAATTTTTGCATTTAAATGGTTTTTTCTAAAAAAATTTTACCATACGAAAGAATCGAATTTAGAAAAAATAGAGTCATGTGACTCAAATCGAATATGTGATAATGGACGTGGACAATATATTGCCAGACAAAAGTATTTTCCATCATTTTCAGTTGATACTAAACAAGATCTTTTATTAGTGGAGAAATTTATAAAAAAAGATTCTCTTACAAAAAAATATTCTATTAAAAATTAATGATAAAAGATTATCATAAATTTTTATTAATACCTATATCCATTTTTTTTATAGGCATTTTACTTGAAATTTTTTTAACCTTTAGTTTGTGTATGAATAAAGATTCACTTTCAGAAAATAAATTTGATTTTTATGAAAAATTAAGTGAAAAAGAGGAGAAAATAATCAATTATATTTCACCATCAGTATTTTTAGATTATAAGCAATTAGATTATTTTCCATTGAGCAGTGTACCATATTATAAAAATATTCTGTGTAACGAAAATGGATATTTTGCAACTATTAACAGTGACAGATATGGATTCAATAATCCAGATTTAGAATGGGAAAAAGAGAAAATAGAGTACATAATAATAGGAGATTCATTTGCACAAGGTTTTTGTGTAAATGAAATAGATTCCATAAGTGGTAATTTAAGAAAATTAGTCGAAAATAAAGGAGTTTTAAATCTTGGTAATGGGGGGACAGGACCATTAATTCAATTTGCTACACTAAGAGAATATATTGAATTAGTGCCTTTTAAAAAAGTAATCTGGATATATTTTGATGGAAATGATCTGGATGATTTGCAAGTTGAAATAAAAAACCCTGTATTAAAAAATTATTTAGAAAATAAAAATTTTAAACAAAATTCTCACCAAATTATAAAGAAACAAAAAATAGATTTAATTAACAAATTTCAAAAAGAGTTAAAAAAAAAAAGAAATAAAATTAATTTATTTAAAGAAAACTGTTTATTAAATGATAAACTTAGTTTCAAAAAAAATATAAGATTTTGGAGTACTAGAGAATATTTTTCAAATAGGGTTTTTAAAAAGGCTACAGTAATAAAAATTACACCGAATAAATCAAATTATTCAGACAAAACTTTTAGTGATTTTAAAAAGATTATTACAAAAGCAAAAGAACTGGTTAATGAAAAAAATGGTGAATTTTATTTTGTTTATCTGCATAAGTCTGATATTTCTTATGATAAAATTTTAAAGTTGATTAAAAATTTGGATATTCCAATTATAAATATAAATGATTTATTATTTAATAATCAACCACCATTAAATGAATTTTTTTCAAAAAAGAAAATACATTACAGTGAAAAAGGATATTTAGAAGTTGCAAAAATAATTTACGAAAAAACCAATTAATTTAATGTTAAAAAAAAAATCCAAAAAAAAAATTAAAGTAGGTATTATCGGACTTGGTGTTGTAGGAAAAAGAAGAAGGTTTTTTATTGAAAGAAATAAAGACTATCAACTGACTTGTGCGAGTGATATCAACTTTAAAAATAATTTCTGTAAAAATAATATTAATTATTATAAAGATTATAAAACTCTCATTTCTAAAGAAAACATAAATGCAGTATTTATTACTTTACCTACTTACTTAGCTGCTAAAGTTACTAAACTTTTTTTATCAAAAAAAATTCATGTTTTTTGTGAAAAACCACCAGCTAAAAATTACCATGAAGTTAATGAGATAATTAAGTTAGAAAAAAAATTTAGGTTAATAAAGTTAAAATATGGTTTTAATCATCGATATCATAACTCCGTTCGTGTTGCTAAAAAAATAATTGATAGTAAAAACTTTGGAAGAATAATCAATATTAGAGCTGTGTACGGAAAAAGTAAAATAGTTACATATAATAAAAATGAATGGAGGGCACAAAAAAAATTTTCTGGTGGTGGTATTTTGTTAGATCAGGGAATCCATCTCATAGATTTGATTAGATTTTTTGCAGGTGATTTTATAAGATTTAAAAGTTTTATCTCAAAATCTTTTTGGAATTATGATGTTGAAGATAATGCCTTCGCTTTGATGCAAAGTAAAAAAGGTGTAATAGCATCTATTCATTCAACAGCCACTCAATGGGAACATAAATTCAGAATGGAGATAACTCTTGAAAGATGTTTGATTATTTTAAGTGGCATTTTATCTGGATCAAAAACTTATGGTAATGAAAAAATAGCTATTATTCCAAAACAAAAAATTAATTTTTCAACTAAAAATGTTAAGAAAAAAATATTAGTTTTCAAAAAAGATAATTCCTGGAAAGAAGAAATTGATGAATTTGCTGAAATAATAAAAAAAGATAAAAAAGTTCTAACAGGAAATAGCTTTGATGCTTTACAGGTTATGAAAATGATTTATAAAATTTATCAAAACGATAAATAAAAAAAATTATGAGTATATTTAATATTGTTAAAAAAAAAGTAACATTAGTCAATTTTCACTTTCCTATCTAGACTATTTAAAGAAATTATTTTTAAGAATAAATTTAAAAGAAATTTCAAAATTAGAAAAAGAATTTTTAGAATTAAGAAAAAAAAAATCTACTTTATATGTTTTTGGAAATGGTGGTGCAGCTTCAACTGCTATTACAATCAGTAATGATTTAGGTTTTGATGTTATGAAAAAATCAAAAAACAAGAATACTTTTAAAATTATATGTCTAAATGATAATCCTTCTGTAATTACCGCCATAGCTAATGATACTGGATACGAAAACATTTTTTTAAATCAATTAAAGATACATTTTAAAAAAAATGATAAGGTATTGATTTTATCAGCATCTGGAAATTCTAAAAACCTTGTAAATGCTGCAAAGTGGGTAAAATCCAAAAAAGGGAAAATCATATCAATTTTGGGCTTTGATGGAGGTTTGATAAAAAAATTATCTAATGTGTGTGTTCACATTAAATCTGAAAAAGGCGATTATGGTCCAGTAGAGGATATACAATTAATAATAAATCACATTTTGGCTCATTGGTTTCAGGTAAAATTAAAGAATAATAATAAATTATAAGTAATTAAATTAATATAAGTATCTTAATAACTTTATAAGTAATTAATGCATAACTATAAGTCAGAGGAAATTCATATATATAAAAAAAAAGAATTAATAAAAATAAATCTATATGATTATATTGATAAAAATTCTGATTTTTTAAAAAAAGAATACTTAGATTTTATTTATTATTTTGAAAACCAAAAAATAAACGGCAAAAAGTTTAGAGATTATTTTGATATTATTGAAAGACATAACTTGTGGCAAATGTCTATACTTAAGGAAAACAGTCCTTTTAACAACTATTCGCTTGTTAATAGTATTAAATTTATTGCAATTTCTCATATTATAAAAAAAAAACAGATTAAAAAAATTGAATTTAAATTTTTTGATGAAAAATTTAAAAATTATTTAATAAAATATCTTGAAAATAACAATTTAAAATTTCTTTTTTTAGATACAATTAAAAAAAATAATAATAATATTATTTCATTAATATTACCAAAAATTATTAAATCATTTTTTTACTTTATTATTAAAATATTAAATTTCTATTCATTCAGAGAAAACAAAAAGAACTTTAGTTCAAAAGATTTGTTAATTTTATCTCACTTTTCTCATTTTGATGAAAGTAAATTGAGTAAAAATTTTTTTTTACCTTACCAATGGTACGGTATAGATAAAGTATTTGATCAAAAAAATTATTTGCAAATATTCAATTCTACTAAAAAATTCAAAAAATTTAAAGCAGCATTTAATTTTGTTAATTCAGAAAAAAAATTAAAAAAAGAAATAACATTTATTAATGGATATCTTGATTTTTCAATCTTAAGTAAAGTAATTTGGTATTATCTTATAAATGTATTCAAATATTTTTTTATTAAAAGAAAGTTAAATCAAAATAAAAGTAAATTTATTAAATATTTAACAATAATAAATAAAAAATCTATAGATGAGTCTTTTTATGGCTCTTCCTCAATGCTTAACTTATTATTTATTTTTTTATTTGAAAAATTTTTTTCGAAAAATAAAAAAATTTTTAATGTTATATATTTAATGGAAAATCAACCATGGGAAAAAGCTTTTTTAGTTGCATGGAAAAGAAATAATCATGGACGATCAATAGGATACTCTCATACTACAGTAAATTACTGGCATTTAAATTATTTCAAAAGCAAAAATTACTATAAACCAAAAATTTCAAATTTAGAGAAAAACTATTTGCCAGATAAAATTGCAGTAGCAGGAAAATCAGCTTATAATTTTTTTAAGAAACAGGGTATTCCAAATAATAAATTAATTAAAGTTGAGTCTCTTAGATATAATTGGTTAGAAAGCCAGTCTAAAACACAAAAAACTCATAATAATAAAGTACTAATATTAGGAGATTATGATGATCAATATAATATTAAATTGTTAAATATTATAGAAAAAATAAAAGTTAAAATAAATAATAACCAAAAATATGATTTTTATTTTAAGCCACATCCAGCAAGCAATATAAATGTTATAAAAAATATGAGTAAAAAATACATTGAATACAAAGAAATAAAAAATATATATAATAAATATTCAATAGTTATTTCTTCAAATTCAACTTCAGCCCCATTAGAATTTGCAAAATCGTCAACTAATATTATAATTTTTTTAGATAAAAGAAAGTTGAACCTTTCCCCTTTTAAAAAAATTGAGAACGTTTCTTATTTTTATGATTTAAAATCATTAAAAAAAATTCTCATTAAGAAAAATTTTAAGCAAATAAACCTTAAAAATTATTTTTATTTTGATAAAAATTTAAGATTATGGAGTAAATTAAAGAAAAAAATGATCAATAAATTATGAATTTAAAAATATTTAAAAATAAAACAGTAATTGTTACCGGCCATACTGGTTTTAAAGGATCTTGGTTGACACAATGGTTGTTAATTTTAGGTGCTAAAGTGATTGGTATATCTAAAAATGTTCCATCTAAACCATCACATTTTAGTTGTATAAATTTAAAAAAAAAAATTATTCATAAACAATTTGATATAAAAAATTTAAAGTTATTAAAAAAAGTAATTTTTAAATACAAGCCGGATTTTATTTTTCACTTAGCAGGACAGTCAATTGTAAAAAAATCTTTCAGTGACCCAATAGATACTTGGCACACAAACACAATAGGAACATTAAATTTACTTGAGTCTTTAAGGAATTTTAAAAAAAAATGTTCAGTTGTTTTAATTACTAGTGATAAAAGTTATAAAAATTTAGAAATTAAAAGAGGATATAAAGAAGATGATTTACTCGGAGGATATGACCCATACAGTGCTTCAAAAGGAGGCGCTGAACTCGTGATTCAATCTTATATTAAATCCTTTTTTTCTATGAAAAAAACCCAAATTTTAATTTCTGTTGCAAGAGCTGGTAATGTTATAGGAGGGGGAGACTGGTCGGACAGTCGATTAATACCAGATTGTGTAAAATCTTGGTCTATTAATAAAAAAGTAGTGATTAGAAGCCCTAAAGCGACTAGACCGTGGCAACATGTGCTAGAAGCAGTTTATGGTTATCTTCTACTAGCGAGTAGGTTAGAAAAAAATAAAAATTTTCATGGTCAAGCATTTAACTTTGGTCCAAAACCTAAAAAAAATTATAGTGTAATTCAAGTTGTAAAAACTATGAAAAAACATTGGGATAAAGTTTCTTGGAAAACTAAATCAAAGAAACATAATTCATTCTATGAGTCAACTCTACTTAAATTAAACTCAAATAAAGCAAAAAAGTTAATTAAATGGCAATGCGTATTAAGTTATGAGGAAACTATTGGATTAGTGTCTCAGTGGTATAAAAGTTTTTATACAAATCCAAATCAAATACACCTAACAACAATACAACAAATTAAAAAATATAGTAAACTAATATAGAAGATAAATATGAAAGTCGTTATACTAGCTGGTGGTTTAGGTACTAGAATTTCTGAGTATACCAAAACTATTCCTAAACCAATGATTAAAATTGGAAATAAACCATTAATATATTTTATAATGAAGCATTATGCCAAATATGGCTATAAAGATTTTTATATTGCAATCGGTTATAAGGGCGAAGTAATTAAAAAATTTTTTAAAAAAAAAATTTTAGATTGGAATGTAAAAATCATTGAAACTGGTCAAAATACAATGACTGGAGGAAGACTAAAAAGATTAAAAAAATATCTTGGTAAAAAATCTTTCATGTTAACTTATGGTGATGGTATTTCAGATGTAAATTTAGATAAGTTATTAAAATTACATAAAAGACATAAAAAATTAATAACCTTAACTGCGGTAAGGCCGCCCGCAAGGTTTGGTGCATTAAAGATAAACAGGAATGTTGTTGAAAAGTTTAAAGAAAAATCAAAGACAGATGAAGGTTGGATTAATGGTGGTTTTTTTGTGATTAAACCAGAGTTTTTGGATTATATTAAAGGAGATAGAACTTATCTAGAAAGAGAACCTTTAGAATTGGCCGCAAAAAAAAAACAATTAATGGCTTTCAAACATTATAAGTTTTGGCAATGCATGGATACAAAAAGAGATAGAGATTATCTTAATGAAATTTTTAATAAAAAAATTATCAAATTTTGAACAAGAAAATATTAATTGTTGGTGGAACAGGTTTTATTGGATATCATTTAGGGTGCAAGCTAATAAAAAAAAACTGGAATGTTTTTAGTATCTCAACTAAAAAACCCAAAAAAATTAGATATAATAAAAAGTTTGAATATTTATTTTGCAATATTGCAAACAAAAAAAAACTCTACAATATATTAGATGATATAGAATTTGATTATGTTGTTAATTGTGGAGGTTACGTCGATCATAAAAATAAAAAAAAAACATTTGATAGTCATTTTTTAGGATGCAAAAATTTAGCTGATTATTTTTTAAATAAAGATTTAAAATCTTTTATACAAATTGGAAGCAGTATAGAAAATGGTTTTCAAAAATCACCACAAAAAGAAAAATTAATAACCGATGTGACTAAAATGAAATCAATTTATGGTTTATCAAAACTAAAAGCAACAAACTATTTGATAAAATTATATAAAAAAAAAGATTTACCAGTTACTATCCTAAGACTCTATTTAGCATATGGAAAAAAACAAGATTTGAATAGATTTTTACCAATTACAATTAATTCATGTTTAAAAAATAAAGACTTTGATTGTTCAAATGGATTACAAAAAAGAGATTTCGTCTATGTGGATGATGTGGTTGAAGCAATTTATAGATCTATGCTGCATAAAAAATCGAAGGGAGAAATCTTTAATCTAGGGTCCGGAAAGCCATTAAAGATTAGAGATATAATTGAAATGGTAAGAAAAAAAGTATCAGGAGGTAATCCACAATATGGAAAGATTAAATTTAGAAAAGACGAAATTAAGTATTTATTTCCATCTATTCAAAATATTACCAAAAAAATTAATTGGAGACCCAGAGTGTCTTTTAATGATGGATTAAAAAAAACAATTGAATATTATAGTGAACAAAATTAATCAAACACCTTTAGTTAGCATAATTATTAATTGTTATAATGGTGAAAAATACTTACATAAAGCGTTACAATCAGTTCAAAAACAAACTTATCAAAACTGGGAAGTGATTTTTTGGGACAATTTATCTACAGATAAAAGTAAGAGAATTTTTTTTTCATTTTCAGATAAAAGATTTAAGTATAATTTAGCAAAAAAACATACAAATTTATATACTGCTAGAAATTTAGCAATTAGAAAAGCTAAAGGTCAATATATAGCTTTTTTAGATGTAGATGACTGGTGGGATAAAAATAAATTATCTTACCAAATTCCCTATTTCATAGATGAAAAGGTTGCATTGGTTTATGGCAACTGCTGGATTGTTGATGAAAGAGATAAAAAAAAAACTTATCTTTTAAGCAAAAAAGAACTTCCTAAGGGTTATATATCAAAAGAAATTTTAAAAAATTATAATGTTAGTTTGCCGACAATTATAATAAACAAAAAATTATTGGGTAAAAAAATATTTGATGAAAATTTTCATATAATTGGTGATTTTGATTTAGTGATAAGAATATCATTTAAATGGAAAATTGAGTGTTGTCAGCTACCGATTGCTTTCAATAGAATACATAAAAAAAATGAGTCTTTGATCAAATATAATTTACAAACTAAAGAACTAGAGACTTGGCTATTAAAAAGAGTAATTAGTCAAAAATTGTCAAAAAAAGAAAAATCTTCTTTTAAAAATTTAATAAACTACAGAAAATGTAATGACTTAATTAATTATGACATAAAAAAATCGTTTTTATATTTCAATTTATTACCGATAAGTTTTTTAAAAGTTAAAATATTTATTAAAATGATTTTATTTATGATTAAAGGGCTTTTATTGAAATAAATGAAACATATTTTAATAGCTTTCACCGGTGAATTCGCAACGAAATTAAATCCTTTAGATGGAATTTTTCAAATTGATCATGCTCTCGCTCTAAAAAATCAAAACTTTAAGGTTGGGATAATTGCACCTGGATTGCTATCTTTAAGAAAAATTTTAAAAAAAAAAAATTATAAGAAATATGAAATGATAAAAGGTATTCCTATTTTAAGAGAGATAAGACAAAATTTTCTTCCAATGACAATAGGTATAAACAATAAGATAATCTCAAAATATTATGAAAAAATGGGTCTCAATCTATTTGAAAAATACGTAAAACATTTTGGGAAACCTGATATAATTCATACGAATGATGTAAGATTTGGAATTTTTGTGGCACATAATATCCAAAAAAAATATAAAATTCCTTTCGTAACGACTCAACACAGTTCAGATTTAGTAAGAAATCAATTTCCAGATATTTTAAAAAAAAAAGCAATTAGTATTTTAAAAAAGTCAAAAGTTGTAACTACTTGTAGTGCTAACTTTTCAAAAATTTTTAAAAAATATTTCAATCTAAAAAATACAAATGTACAAACTATTAATCCAGTATTGCCTGTGGAATTTGAAAATACAAAATTTAGAAAAAGAAAAAATAAAAAATTTACTTTTATTAGTGTAAATAGACTTGATAAAAATAAGAATATAAGATTTATTTTGGAGTCGTTTATGAGAGGTTTTCACAATAAAGACGTAATATTAAAAATAATAGGTGATGGACCTGATAAAAAAAATCTTCAGAAATTTATTAGAACGAAAAATATGCAAAAAAAAATATTATTAAAGGGTTTTTTAAATAGAGCAAAAATCAAAAAAGAGCTAATAACTTCTGATTGTTTTTTATCAGCTAGCAAACATGAAACATTTGGAGTTGCTATTATAGAAGCATTATCGATGGGCTTACCAGTAATTTCAACTAAAGCTGAAGGGCCATCTACTATTATAAATAAAAAGAATGGTTTTTTAATTAATCATTACGATAAAAAAAATTTTTTAGAAAAAATGAAAAGAATTTATAATGGTAAATCAAAATTTAATTCCAATCATATTAGAAAAAATACAATAAAGAGATTTGGTGAAAAAAGTTTTGTTTTGAAATTAAAAAAAATATATAAAGATTCCATAAATGCTTAATTTATCTAGAATCAATACCATTGGAATAAACTCCTTTTTGATTAATATCTCAAAGGGTAAAATAGTAGACCAAAAAAATCTTAAAACTTTTCTTATTAGAAATATAATAGCTGCTGCTACCCTAGATGTTAATGAGGAAGAACCTCTAAATTATAGAGAATTTTTAAAATTACCAAATTTAAAATGTATGTTACATATTGGTGACAGTTCTAGAGAAGCATTAAACAATATGGGTCTTGCAGCTACAAATAACTTGATTAAGATAATGAAATAAAATGAAGATTGATTTTTCAAATAAAAACATTTTAATTACAGGAGGTTCAAGAGGATTAGGGGCTAATTTTGCAAAAAAATTTCTTTCTTTAAATGCCTCAATTGTTTTTATTACTGGAACAAAAAAACAACCACCAGAATGGATAAAAAAAAGTATTTATAAGAAAAGAATTAAATATTTTCAATTAGATCAATATTCAAATAATTTTTTGATAAATTTCAAAAATTTTTTGAAAGATAAAAAAAAAATTGATATTTTGATAAATAACGCTGGTATTAATATCAACAATAATATTGACTCATTAGATTATAAAATTTTAAACAAAATATTAACAATAAACCTTGAGAGTGCAATACAGATTGCATCCTTAGTCTCTAAGATTATGATTAAAAAAAATTCAGGTAAAATAATAAATATAGGCTCTATTTGGAGTGAAATATCAAAATCAAAGAGGTCAGTATACTCAGCTTCCAAGTCTGGACTTATAGGAGCCACAAGAGGTATAGCTATAGACTTAGCAAAAAATAATATACTTGTAAATTCAATTTCTCCAGGTTTTGTTAACACAGAATTAACCAAAAAAAATTTGTCAAAAGGTGAAATAAAAAAAATAAAAAAACAAATTCCATTAAAAAGATTTGCTAATGTAGAAGAAATAACAAACTGTGTAGTTTTTTTATCCAGCAATAAAAATACTTATATCAATGGACAAAATATAATTGTTGATGGTGGGTTCTCAATAGGTTAAATGAAAATATTTGCAAAAAATCATTTTTATGATTTAAAATTTAATAATTCTTTTGTTGAATTTTATAAAAAATTAAATAAATCAAAAATAATAATTATAGACCAAAAAATTT
>MDSW01180964.1_pt1 | contig 13025 bp, 5 predicted proteins | sample 811171 | NCBI WGS metagenome assembly MDSW01 (sample SAMN05326641, study PRJNA326480) | marine metagenome | isolation source: seawater | place: Atlantic Ocean: North West | collected 2012 | reverse complement strand
TCTTTTGAATTATCCGTTAATTGTAATGCTGGGTTTCCTAAGTCACTCCCACTTAAAGTTAAATTAAATGAACCAGGTAATAATTTTTCTTTATATCTAGCTCTTGATATGTTTAAAACATAAAAATTACTTTGTTCAACATTACCAAAATAAAAATTAGCATTTTCATCTTCTAATACTAAAGTTCTATATTGACCATAAACAGTTTTACTATAAGTTCTTGAAGCATCAACATTAGCATTATAAGCAGTAGTTCCTCTTCCATTTTCATCACCAAATGCTATATCAAATTGTACCTCCCCAAGTATAGATCCTGTATTAAATATACTTAAGTAATATTTACCTGATCTATCTTGTTCCTGTGTAGATGATGTAAAAAAAGTTGATAAAGTAGCATCACCATTAGTCCATAAAGTTGAGGATACTGTATCTGAACTAACTAAAAAATCTTCGGCGTCTAATCTTTTAAATCCCATAGCTTATTATGTTGTTTTGTTTATTGTTACAGGGATAGTAATTCTAGCTCCACTATCTAAACCTACAACAGTTAATGTTGTTACTAGGGAAGTTTGACTTCCAAATAAAGTATTTACAGTTGTAGCTCTTAAATTAATTTGAGAACCTATTACTGTTTTAGATACATTAGTACCTAATGTTGATTGTGTATTCTGTGTAGTAGCTGCTTCAGTATTAATTCCTAAACCACTATAATCTGCCATTAAACGAACATCAGCAATTGTAGCTGAATATCCACTTGTTTCAAATGTTTGTTCGTTATCTAAATAATTTAATGTTTGAGGAGTAATTGCTAATGAAGCTCCTTGTTTTAAAGTAATAGCAGAGTATCCTAAATTTAATACTGGTAGTTTAGCAGTACCTCTTGGTAAAGTTGCCAATTTATATTTCATAATTTGACTTTCATCTGGGAATGCTTCTAATAAAGGCATTCCATCTATGGCCTCACCATAATAAGCAGAACCAGATGGATGTGAAGGATTATATAATGTATAATCAATTTCATCATCTGCAAGTGCAAATTGTGTTATTCTAAAAGACCCATCATTTTTTGCTAGTAATTCTCTACCTTTTGTAGTTAATATAGCATCAACTGTTACTACTGAATTATTTAAATATCCCATTTTACTTTTTTATATAAATATTATTATATGCTTATAAATATTACTAATCTATAAGTTTATTATTTCTTAGTGCCTCAATTAATAAATCAGGTTCATTATTTATATCTTCCGTTGGAAATTCCGGAAAAATAATTGCTGTTGTTGTTAATTGAGATTTAGATAAAGGTTCTGGTGGTAATTCTACAAAACTACCTGATGCTGGGTAATAACCCTGAGAGCCACTTTGTCCTGGACTAGTTATAAATCTTGTTCTATTACCTGGAGGGCCTGGATAAGGAAACTCTGTTTGGAAAATTAATGTTGAAGCATCAGGAACAAATCTTCTGATTAAGAAGAAATCTAAATTAACCCCTACAACTGGTTGGTCTAATTCAATTCTTAATTGTCCCTTAGGCATATTACTTGAATTAGAAACTTTTTGTAAAGCTTGATTTTCAGCAGGTGGGGTTACTGAAACTATTTTTCTTGTTGTTGATTCATTATTTTCAAATCTTATTTCATCACCAACTTGAAGTGACCATTGTAACCTTTGTTGAGGCCAAGCAGTATCTTCAGGTTCAAGGTTACCAGGGAAAAATGTATTAAGACTTGCTGAATAGGGTAAGGTTCTTTGAATACTTGATCCATATAAATCATTAGCATTTGAAGAGGATAAATGTAAAATCCTAAAATAACTATCATCATCTTCACTAAGTGCTGAACCAGTAATATCTGTTCCCGCATAGTACCAATAAGGAACATTCCAAGCATTATCAGCTGTATCCGCAGCAGTTTTTGTACCTGCAATTGCTATAGTTGTTGTTGGGCCTTGGGGTACTGGGAAAATTGGAGGACCATTTTCTTTTTCAATTGTTGGGTTCCATCTATTTTTATCATCTTGAACTGGTTCCTGATCGTAAGTTCCAAAAGCTCTCCAACCATAATAAAAATCACTTCTTAAATTACCAACTGATGAAGCATTTATAATAAATTCAACATGAGTACATTCATCATAATTTTTTCCTGATGTTTGATATAAAACATTACCAATATTACTTGTTTGAACAATTATAAAAATTTCATCTCCATCTTCTATTCCAACATTAGAAGAACCAAAAACTGTTGCGGCATCTAAAGTTACGTAATCTCCAGAACCAAAATAAAATCTTACTTTTGGTGGTTCGTTAAAAGTAATATCCTGGTAATTAACGGCAGAAAAAGTTGGACTTAAAGATTTCATTAACCTTAACCTTAAATCACCAACTGTACTATCATATTTAGATTTTTTATTCCATTTACCTTTTTTAGTTTTATAAGTTTGTGGTCTAGTACTTGGTTGATTATAAACAATAGAAATTGTGTATTGATCTGAAAGAGATGTTGTGGTTGGGGCTTTAGGATCTGTTGTAAATTTAATACCACCTCCTTGTGCAGTAACACCACCAGTTGTTTGTTCTGAACCTGTTAATAAAGGAAAAGGTGCATCAGCAAATGTTGCTTGCCCTGGTCTATTAGCAGTTGTAGCAAGAGAAACACTTGAAGATCCTGCTAATGGGTATATGTTAAATATTTTATCATCTCTATCACCAGTCCAAGCTTGTCCAAGTGCAGTTAGGGAATAATTTGTAAAATCAGATGAAAAATTAGATACAGTGTTTGGATTACCCCCAAATGGTATATCAGTTGCATAACCAGCGGATGAAGTTTGAGAATAAACAACCGGCTCTGCCCTTTTAGCAACTTCTCTTAATTGTTGAGAACCCTGTAATGCTAAATATTGTGTTTGCTGTTCATCTGGGTTAATTGCAATTCTTGCTCTATTAAAGTATTTAATATCACCTGTTTCTGGGTCAGTAGAAAAAACTTGAAATGTACTTTCTAAATCATATGATGCCCAAGTTGATAAATTTGGTTGGGTTGCTTTACCTGATCCATCAATTAAATATTTTATATTAGCTTGAGTTGTTCCATTTATCATTGGATAAGGATCTGTTACTTCATTTGCATACCCAAAAAATGCTGTTTGGTAATCAATTGGGGGCAAACCATAACCTCCTTCTAATCCATTTATAGAATTTAAATCAAATGAAGATTGAAATGATCCTTCATACCTTGGTTGAATACTTCTTGCCATGGTATAATTTGAATCAGCAACATCAGCTTTTTGAGCTGTTCTATTTTGTATTTGTTCTTGATTAGTTGGAATATATAATCCAGTTTGATAATCAACATCCATATATAAAGAATTTTCTCTATCAGCAGAAATATTATTTATAAAAGGTTGACAATCTTCAGCTTTATCAAAAGGTATTGACCCAGAAAATGCTCCTTCAAAATTTGTTGGGACTAAACCATCACCAGTAACTATTGGTTTGTTTTTAAATTCTAAATAATAATCCTTTACAAATAAAGCATTTTGTACTGATGAAGAAGCGGCTGATCCAGATTCAACTTTAACGGCCATACTAATACAATCTCTATAAAATATAGATTCAGTCATTAGATAGCTCATTGTGTGCTGAGTAGGAGACCCCTGAGTTACATGAAATAAAGATGAAGTTAAAACAGATTGGGATACAGTACTTATTAAATTACCCTGACTATCAACTGCTGGAACATGATTAGGAAAATTACCCTTAAATATTTTTATAGAACAAGTTGGCCAAGTATTTCCATCACCTAATTCACCAGCACCATAAGAAGAAGTACTATAAGAGCCAGATCCATATTTAGCTCCTGGGTCACTACCTGTCCAAGCATCAACTCTAATACTTGAAGTAATTTCAACATTAGTTTGTGGTATTTGATTAAAAACATAAATACCATCTAAAGAGGAACTTAATGATGAAGAATAAGATGCATAAACTTTATCTATTCTATAAGCGTAGAGATCAGGGACTGTTTCTCCCTGAGCAGTTTCAAATTGTACTTCAATTAAACTAGCATTTGGTAAAGTACCACCAACTCCACTTGAAGAAGGTGTACCAGCTAGGGCAGTAAAAGAATGTTGTGAATCTGCAGGTAAATCAAAAAAGGAACTTGTTAAATTTGAAGCTGTATAATAAACTCTCATTGTTGCTGGAGAAGCAGCTACATTTATTGCTTTATATTGAACATAAAAATCATAAGTATTATATAATCCAAAAATAGTACTTCCAAAAGCAGTTGAATCATTTGCACCAGTGGAATCAAAACCACTACTTGTATAGCTATAAATTCCTCTTGGCAAGTTAACATTTTGAAATTTTTGTGGTGTTGCATTTGTTTGACCTAACTGAGATTGTCCTAAAGGAAAATTTGATCCACTAAGAGTACCACTTTGAGCTCTAATAACAAATTGTGCACCAGCAGCTGGAGGGTTAAAATTCCCTGCTGTATAACGTGTCCAAATAAAGGGATAAACTTCTCTTTCGGGATGATAAATTTCAAATGAACCACTAACTTGTTGAGTAGTATAACTTTCAGTTGTTGGGTTACCTATTACTGCCAAAGTTGAAGCTTGATACATACCATTAGAGGATCCACCATAATTTGAATTAGGATCTAATGTTATTCCACCTCCTTTTGGGGCATCTCCAACATAAATTGGGCCTATTGGGTTATTAACATTATTTGGAAAAGTTGGACTACCAGAAGGTAACCAAGAGAAAGCAGGAAAACCAGATTGGGTTGTTACAACTGAATATAATTTATAAGGTCTATGTGCATAAGGGTTATAATTATAAGCATTAGTATCTCCGGTTCCAATAGGTTGATAACCTCTATAAACCCAAAGTTCTTCAGAAGAAGAAACTGGTATGGTTTGGTTTTCACCAGTTACATAACCAATTGTATTATTTAGTCCAACAATTCTTACATTATAATTAGGATCTGGTGTTGCATTAGGTTTTTTTATTGCCCTTACATCATCCGCAATAGAAGCAGAAGTACCTCCCGAACCCGAAATCCAAATTGTTGAATCCGTTTCTCTATACTTATATGATACTATTCTATTTGACATTTTATTATAATTATGGTATTAAGCTAATTGGGTTTATAATTCCTCCGTAATCATCTCCAATTTCATTTCCTCCAGTACTAATTCCTTGTTGAATATTAAATGTTTGAACAATAAGACATCGCATTGCAGGCATAACTGTTCCCGTATTAGGATTAATATTTGTGAATACTCCATCAATTTCTTGAAATAAATTTATTCGGGCTGATCTTTGTTGGGTAACAAATCCAACACCAGCAAATCCAGCTCTAGTTTGAATTGTAATATTTGCAGTCCCTGTACTTACTGTTCCAGTTGTTGTCCCAGTAAAATGAACCCAAGAAGAAGCATTACTACCACCAAAAATACTCGAGTGATTATCTGTAGTTTCTGGTTGGAGATAATGAATACTTGCTGAATAATTAACACTAGTACCAGCAGGATTAGTGACTTGTAAATTTACTGAACCCCCTGAATTTGTCAAAATTGGTGGGTTATCAGAAACTCCAGTTGGGCTAGCTAATAAATTTACACAACTTAATACAAGTGTTGGTGATGGTAATGTTATTGGTGCCGCAGTTATATTAACTTGAACGGCTTCTGAAGCTGTGTTAACAGTATAAACAGGACCAAAATCAACAGATTCACTTAAAAATCTTGTTAAAACGGTTGAACTTGTAAAATCATTAGTAATTGTAAAAGTATTAAATAATGATGAAGTGATCATTGATTGGGAAGGCGCTGCATTCATGTACCAAGGTTTTGTACTTGGTTGATAAAGATTATTTAATGATGAAGAGTAATCAGCATCAAATTCTTTTGAGCCCGTATTAAAATTACCATTTGGATCAAATAAAAATCCTGATCCAGTTCCCATATAAGTTGGCACACCATTTAAATTACCGTACCAAGTTGCATCGGCCCATCCTCTTTGAAATTGTGTTGTTGGGAATTTAGATTTAAAAGTATTAGGTACAGGTGGGAAATATCCCTGAGGTGATGATTGTGTTAGATTTAAAGCTGGTGTAACATTAGGATCAACTCCAGAAGCGGTAGCATACCAAATAAATTGACCACTAGAACTAAAAGAAAAATCTGTAAATAAATCATCATTAGAATTAACGGCATAAGAAGAACCTTCAGGTTGTACAAAAATTAAAGTACAATCAGCTGTTGCAGGTATTCCATCATCCATTACTGTTACATTACCAATATTCCAAGTTTGAAATCCATCAATAACAGATCCCGAAACTCCACCAGTTCTAGCTTCTGTTAGTTTAAATGTTACATAATCCGAATAAGGAACAAATTGTTGAATAAATTGATTATTTGCTGATTTATTTGAAATTTTTATATATTTAGCTTTTTGTCCTTCTTGGTTTGTAGGAGTCCAAAACCAAGCATATCCATCTCCAGGACAATTTCTTTCTGATAAGAAAAATTCTTCATCTTTAACAAATTGGGGAGCAACTGGTTGAAATGAACTAGTTGGTATAAATTGAATATTTAAATTTTCATCATTACTAAAGGGTGAAGTAGCTGATGAACTGGCAATAGTACCTAAATCTATTTCATACCAATCACCAGAGGCAGTTGGAATTATTTTTACAATAAGACTTTCACCATTGCTAAAGGGATCAGCAGCCGAACTGGATCTTAAAGAACCTAAACTTGCTGAAACCATTCCTATTTGACCCTCACTTGGATTGCCAGAATCAACTCCGTAACCATTAACTTCCCATTCAAGAAAACTTGTATTATTTAAACCACCTTCTATTCTAATATAACCAGCACTATAGCCAGGTTGATTTGAAGCAGTTATTAAAGATTGAAATAAGGCATTATTATCTTCAGAAATTTTTGAACCAGAAGGACTAATAAATAATTTTGTAGCAGCATTTGCAGTTACGTTATTAGCCATAATCCTACCAATTCTTGGGTTAGTTGCATCAGTTGAAGTTTCTGTTGAAAATCTATATTCAAGTGTTGTTGATGGATCAATATTAATTGCATTAACAGCTGATATAGGAAATTGTAAATATTGAGAATTATCAGTTCTATTTGCTATTCTTATTGAACCTTTTGAAGTTGCAGTTGATAAATTAGTAAGTATAGGAGTAACACTTCCAGTATCAGATGTATCAGTATTTATTGAAATTTGAGCTTTTGTAGCACTTGTTTGAGTCGCATTATTTAAAAGAAAATCACCAATAGCTGGAGGTGAAACAAAATTTGTTGTTGTATTAAAAATATAAGGTAAATCTGAAATTCCTTCAGTTGTTTGTTGTCCAAAAAACCATTGAACCCTATAAAAATAATCTGCAATATTATTATTACCAAAATAAGCTTTACAAATTTCAGGTAAAGTAAAGTTTAAAGAACCTCCACCAGGTTGAAATTCTCCATCATAAAATTCTCTTTGATCATCCCTTAAAACAGTAACTAAACCAACTGATGAACTTACTGATTCAGTAAAACTTTGAGTAACTTGTGGGTATCTATCATAAAAAGAAGAAGTTGCAACTTGTGAAGTTGTTAAACCACTATAACTTGAAGTACTATCAGCATAATAAACAGGTGCAGCAAATTCAGTATTAAATTCTTCAAATACACCACCAGTACCTCCATTAAAAGTATAAATTGAAGAACCACTTTTTAAATTATCTTGAGGATAATCATTTGAGCCCGTATTATAATCTCTTGGGAAAGATTTAACTGAACCTGAAATTGTTTCATCAGTAAAAGAAGCTGAAGGTGGGGCATATCTATTTCTTTCTAGTAAATTTTGTTTAATAACAACCCCTGATGTTAATGTTGTTCTTGCAGGTGTAAAATCTTCTATCATTTTAAATAATGAATTATCAAAGAATTTTATCAATCTTATAAAATCATTTATATCATAACTGTTTATATATTTTAAAAAATAAGCATCTCTTAAGGCATCTAAAGTAGGATAATTATAAACATTTTTATCTTTTTCTGGAATAGAAGAACCAACTTGAGGGTAAGGATATTGAGATCCAGATACATATTCTCCAGCTAATCTATTTTGCATTACTTGTCTAGGATCACCTATATAATCGCCTAAATTATAGGCACCAATTTGTCCTATAATATCATCATTAATTTGATCTTGAGGTGAAAAAGCAACTTCTAAATAATTTACATTAGGTTCGCTCCCACTAATATAAGGTGATTGAGTAACTTTTCTAAATGGAGATAAAGTTGATCCTGAAGGGATACTATTATTTACAATTTGAATTTTATCACTTACTCTATTTTTAATTCCTCCTGGGGTTTGGTTTAATAGAATTTGTTCTTTATTATTACTAAAAGTAGTTCCGTTTAAAACAAAAGAACTAATACCATCAACACCTCCTTTAAATGATTGAGTAATATCCCAAGAACCAGTTATTCTAGGGTGAATAGATTCTCTACTACTAGTATTTAATTCAGAACCTAAACCGGCTCTAAAAACGAGGGTATTTTCAGCACTATTAATTGTGTTACCTTGGTTAGAATAAGGGTTAACAACATAATCTAAAAATTTACTTTCACTTATAGATTGGTTCCAGTATCTTATTTCTTGTAATGAACCAGTTAATGGTTGATGGTCTTGACCAGATAATCTTATACCTTTTGAGCCGGTAGATGGAAAGTTTGAATTTAAAATACTGTTCCAAAGTGATGTATCTACATTAGTAACAGAATCTGAAGCTGTATATTGTAATTTACCATTATATTTATTTCCTACAAATAAAGAAGCTGTTGTATCAGTAATATTAACTTGAACACCCCACCAATCTTTATTAAAGAATGGAACTTGAACACTAGCACTAACAGATAAATCAGAGGTACCTTCGGGATAAAATCTCATGGTACCAAATTCTTTTGAAGCACTAGGAACAGAACCACTATAAGACCCACTTACAAGACCCGAACCTGTATATTCTAAAGTTATTAAAGCTGTTGAAACATTACCACCCCAAACAGCTTGATATAATGAAGCTGTAGGTGTACCAATAGTTTTAAATCTAAATTGTAATGATCTTGGTGTTCTAATACCAGTAGAAGGTTTAAAATCACTATTTAACACAAATGAAGAACTAAAAAAAGTACTCCTATCTAATTCAAAAGCTTTATTAAATTGATCCTGTTTTAAATCCCAATCTTTAGTGGATATTCTATCTTTACCTCCAAATTCATTTATTCTTAAAATAGTATCTGGGATACCATATGAGGTTATTAAGGATCTTAATCCGGCAATTGTACCTTTTGTTTTAAGTAAATAAGGTAAATTATGGTAAATACGTTTATATAGTCGCTTATTAGCATCGTCTAATGGAATTATATCATTTGAAGCAGTTATTTTAGTATCTACGTATTCAAACCCAGAAGCCGCGGGTAATGATGATGTTATTGATGCATTAGGGAATGTACTTCCTGAGGGTGTTAATCCTAAAAATGCAGTGTAAAGATCATCAACATTAAAATTATTAGCATAAAGTTTAATACCAAAGTTTCTTATAGCATCCGCAACTAAATCTTTTGAAATACCATAATCCAATCTATTGTCGCCATCAAATCTATTAGTCAAATCTTTTGTATAAACCCAAATATTATCATAATGTTGGCCTACCATATCAACAAATAATTCATATCTAGCATTATTTGGATCTGATCTTAGGTATTCAGGAATTGCAAAATATAAAGAATTATTATTATCATCATCATAGTTTGAAGCTGAAATTGCCTGTTGGGTTTGCCAATTATTTGCTTGAGCACTACTTGTAGGTGCTAAAACATAGGGTGGGGTAGAAGTTATTTTGGGATAAGAATATTTTGAACCACTATTAAAATATAAAAAATATTCATATCCATCGAAATTTCTTATTATATTTTTAATTTTATTTTCCTCACTTGCTTTACTAGCACTATAAACAAATGAACCAGTAGTCCCACCTTCAACACCCCCAAATGAAGAAGAAATAACTGCACTTGATGATTGTATTAAACCAACTTTATAAACAAAATTTTCTAATCTGGTTTTTGCAGAAGAAAAATTAACAAATTGACTATAATCTTCATAATTAATATTAATATCAATTTCTTTTTTATCTAAAATATTTGTAAGTTGGTTATAGGAACTTGAATTATCCGAATTTATTAAATCGTTAAAACTAAATAATTGCCCAGATTCTCCAGTTTGATTCTTAATATTTAAACTAAAATTTGGACCTGAAATAAATTGTAAATCCTCCGATTCAAAAGTTAATTGAGGAAATTGGACACTATAAGCTTGTGGTGATGAAATTTCTTCTACGACCCATAATAATGATTTTACACCAAAATTTGAAGGTAAGGGTTCATATAATTTAATTAAAATAGAAGGGTCTGAAGGATTATCATTATCTAATTGAATATTATTAGCTATAACTTGTTGATCATCTCCAAAATTTAATAAAAAATCAACAAAATAATCAGCATTTTCTCTTTCTTCAATAAAATTGATACTAGAACTTACTAATGATTCATTTGAAATCGCTGTAGATTTTAATCTTACTTCAGTTCTATCAGAACTTATTTCATCAATATAATAATTTACATCAATACTAGATGAAAGTTTAGTTCTATAAAAATTATAAGTAGAAAAATATTTACCCTGAACAAAACCATAATTTTCTAAATCTTCAGCTGGATAAATAAGTGTGTCTCCCTCTAATACTCTGTAACTTTGCAAAGAAACAGCTTTAACTAAAGGATTATTAGGATAAACTAAATTTTGGTTTTCATCATAAGCATAATATTCTATATAATCTGTAGAACTTGAAAAAACAGTATCTAAGATTGATGCAGAAATCAACTGATTATCGTCTTTAGAATATTCTTGATATTCAAAAGTTGTAGGTAAAACCGGTAAAATTATTATTTGTTCGTCCATTTTAATATCCACCTCCTGAAGAAGCACCACCAGAAGAAACACCACCACCAACAATACCGGGGCCAGAAATCATAGCTCCACCAGTTGCCGTATCAGCAGTATCTTCTGTGTTTATATCTAATTCAGAGTTTATTTCATCTAATTCATCTACTTGATCGCCCGAAATTGAGGCAATTTGATTTATATTTTCTTTTTCAACCGCTAATAATTCTTCTCTAAGACTGGTTATTTCAGCTCTTAATGCGGCTATTTCTTCATTAACTTCATCAAAGTTTATATATTCAGTACTTGTTCTAATTAAAAAAGCATGGGAATTAGTTTCTCCCTCTGCTGGAATTTCATAAAATAATTCATTATAATAATCAAAAAATTGTTCAACTGTAACTTCCTGAGCTTCTTCTTCATTTACAGAAATTTGGCCTAATTGATTAAATTCAGTATCAATTATCTTTGTATATTCTGATTTAGAATATACTTTTCTTAGTAAATCTATTCTATCTTGATTATTATTTGCCATTATCCATTAACTACTTTAAAGTAATAATCTTCGTCTAAAATTATAGTATTACCTTTTATTTCAGTTTTTACTAAAATTTTATAATTTCTTTCAGGTTCTAAACCATTCATATATACTTTAAAGAAGCTTCCGGTAGCATCACAACTTATTTGGGTAAATACATCATCGAATTCAACAACATATTCATTAGTGGATAAGTCTTTTATTGCATAATAAGATGAAGACGGTAAAGCTTGATTTGTAGTATATAATGAAGATGTAGAATAAGTTCTAGCAGGAAATTCCGGTCTTACATTTAATCTAAAATTATTTATGCTTTGACTGTAAAAAGTTCCTTGATTGTTATCTAATGCAACAAATAAGTCTGGTGTATCAATAACAGAAAGACTTCCAGTATTATAAATAAAATCTCTCCACTTAATTTCTAATTGAGGGGGATAAATTGTATTGGTATCAACTGAATAGAATTTTAAATTTGGTTGAATTGAGGATGAAGTATTAAATTCTTCACTATCTCCCCATCTTAAAAGAAAACCAGCATTTTCCTGATCTGTTAATCCTGAGTTTAAGTTTTTGGATGATGAATACCACATTTTAATAATGTTAGTAACATCCATATCTAAATCTTTTTCGCTTCTTAAATTAAAGGTTTGGGAACCAGTAATTTCTCCAAAATTATAGCCACTAGCAGTTGTAAACCAATTACCCCCACCTGGGTTTGAAGCTAAAAAAGAACCAGTAACATTATCCAAAAATCCCGTTGTTTGCCATTTTCTGGATCCTGAAAAGCTTGAAAATACCCAACTAGTACCATTAGTAACCTGTGTATTATCCAGATATTGACCCGACCCATTATTCCAAGAACCTGAAATAGCATAAGCATAAAGTTTTGAGTCTAAAATAACTCCAGTAGCTTTTGCTACATAAGCTTTTAAACTTGCAGAAATTGCAAGACTACCAGTTACTTGATCATCAATAACACCATTAATTTCACTTTGGTCAAATGCAATAACAGCTCTAGAAACCCTAGGAGTTGCCCCTGATTCTGTTACTTCATTTTTAACTTCCAAAATGGCATCTAATCCTGTATTCATTGCAGGATAAGCACTATATAGTGTTGCGTCTTTACTTGGAAATAATTTATATACTGCCATAATTTTAAATTGATACTACTTGTCCTTTTATATCAGTGTTTGGGTATTTTACTTCAAAGATACTTGGATCTAAAGAAGGAAAAATTGTTCCGTTTTGTGTTGCTCCCGTTATATCATAAGCATATTGGGAGTAACCTTTAGAAATTCCTACTAAATTACTAAATTCAACTTTTTTTACTGTTTGTACTCCTTCAACTTCATCTAATAAAACAAATAGTGGGTTAATTAATATAGGTTGATTAATTTGCCATCTATTTATATTAAAATATCTTTGTAATTCTAAAATACAATTTTCAAGCACTTTATTATTATTGTAATT
>MDSW01107822.1_pt1 | contig 13025 bp, 6 predicted proteins | sample 811171 | NCBI WGS metagenome assembly MDSW01 (sample SAMN05326641, study PRJNA326480) | marine metagenome | isolation source: seawater | place: Atlantic Ocean: North West | collected 2012 | reverse complement strand
CACTCCATGTTGGCGTCGCGCGCGTGTGTGTATGTGTGTGTGTGTATGTGTGTAGAGAATGACACTTTGTTTAAATCGTTGAAAGTTGCTTAATGATCTAGCGGTGGTAATTCAGGCGGGAGCTCCCCATGCCGCTACAGTTCATCACATAGTGGCAGGCGCGGCGGCAAACGCGCGCGAGCGCGACAGCGAGCTGTTTGCTGTTGTTGACCGCGGCCCATTGCGAGGTGTAGGCGGACTGCGACGACGAGTGCAGGCGGCTCGAGGCCATCTTGAGGCCGCAGAGCGTCGCAAACAACGTGGTCAGCTCGCCGTCGCGGCCTTCGATGAGCTCGTACGCTGCAATCTGGTGCCGCACCATGCTGCCGTGGCGCGTTCTCATCTCCTGCTGGAAGATGGCGTAGCTTTCGCGCACCGCGGAAAGCGCTTCCGGTCTCCAGCGGAGCATGAGCGAGTTTCGCGGCGTGGAGAGGAACTCGATGGACGCCGAGGCTTCTGTGATCCCTTCTACACCGGCCTCTGTCTGCGTGGCGATCTGGAGCTGCTGGCCGGCGACGCGGAGCTGCGCCAGCAGGTCGCTGAAGGTCATCTCGCCGGTGCCGGAGCGCAGGAGACTTTCGAGCTTGACCGCGTTGCCAAAAAAGCGGTCGGTTTCGCCATCCTTGCCAAGACCCGCCAGCTCGCTCGCCTCGCGGCGGAGGGCGCCGGAGACGACCTTGAGCTTGGACAGGTCGATGGAGCCGCCGGGATTCATGCCGGAGAAGCTGCCGCTCTCGCCAATGCCAAGGGTGAGCTGGCTGTCTTTCATGACTTGCGCAATCACACTCTTGACAAGGTCGGCGTGCTGGTCGGCGGCGCGCTGCGCCGCGCGCTGGCGGGCTTCGCGAATCTGCTTGGACTCGGCGGCGAGCTTGCTGTCGTCGACGACCGCCACCTCGGAAATCGGCTCGCCAATGGCGCCCCCGAGCTGGCGCGCAAAGCCGTAGAGCTTGTCGTTGGCGAGCGCGGCCTCGCGGAGGCCGTCGGACCAGACGTCGCGGCGTCGCTTGCGCGCGGTCAGGTTGACCAAGTCGACGTCCAAGTCAGCGCTGCCGCTGGGCACGATTGCAGCTGCGCCCTCCTCGTCCTCTTCGTCGTCCGGACACGGCGACGGTTTGAGCTTTTCAATGCGGTCTTGAAGATCCTTTGTCTTTCCAGCGCTGCACTTGAGGTCTTCGATGGCGTCCATGCCATCGCAGAAGACGTTGTGCAAGTTGCTCACTTTGAGCGCCTCCTCAGAAGGCAGGTAGATCCCGCCAAGGTCCCGCAGCGGGTTGTCCCTGGTTTCAAAGTCTTTTGCGGGTCCTTCTTCGTCTGTGAGCTCCACTCTTTCTGTCAAGTTTCCGGCCTTGAATTTGTAATAGGAGAGTTCTTTGTTTTCCGTACCGTCCTTTGTTTCGATGCGAGCTCGGCAACGAAGCACTGGAAGATCAAACCCTGGACCGGAGAAGTCCTTCTTGTTGTCGATGCACGTTTTAAGAGCGCGCAACTGCTTGAGCTTTGCATACGCGGCAACGTACAAAGCACCACCCATTTCTGGTTCTTTTGTGCACCGTGCAATGATCTCTTCCAGGCATGCGGCCTCTGCTACAGCAGCTGCAACTTTGTCTGTGTTGTTTGTGAGTTCAAACTCATTTGTTTCGTCGTTGAGTTTGAGCGGCGTCCATCTGGCAATTGTATCTGCACCCTTTCCCACAAAAGGTAAAATGACCCTGAGGTCACCAGACAAAAACCTCACGTCCTTTCCTTCTTGCTTAGTATAAGACGGGGCGGCCAAGCGTTCGCACTCATTGACAGGCACGTCGACAAAATTTGCCAGCGGTGCGTTGTACGCAAACGTGTCAATGTCGCCCTTCTCTCTTTTGTCTGCCATTTCGCTCCACACATCTAGCCATTTTTGGACTTGCTTTTGTTCAACCTCCGTTTCTGCAAGAAACCTCTTCATGTCGTTGAGGAGAGCTTTGAGATTCTTCCTTGATGGCTCTCCCTTGTAGGTCTTGAATGTGTCCAGGACGCCCAGTATCTTGTCAGCCTTTTCTTCCTCTGCCTTCTTCTTTTTATCGTCGTCATTCTCAAAGACATCTACTGTTGCATTGAGCCATGCTTTCTCTTGCGTTCCAATCTGATGAATGCCATGGTACTGACACAGTTTTCTTTCCTGTACACGCTTTGCAAAGTCGAAAGGGTCGTCCAAGAAGACTTCTTTGAGAAACGGTGGTGCTTTGTCATCGATCTCCTGTTTCAATGTGAGGGATGCAAAAATCGCCAGGAGCTGGTAAATGTCTTCTTCGGCAGGTTTTGGGCTTCCGGTACCAACCACCGCATCCACAAATGCAGCAATCTTGACTTGTCCATCGTCCATGGAGGTGACGTCCTCAAACGTGTTGACAAGGTCAACAATTTCTGAATTTAGTTTGGAGACCGCCTTGCTGACAAAGCGATAGACTTCCGGCAGGGTCATGAGCCATCCGGCAAGCTTCAGCGTCGACGTCAGTCGTTCCACATACGGATGCTCCTTGCTTGTGAGCTCTTCCAGCAGCGCGCTGTACAGGCCGATGCGGTGGGCCTTTTCAAAGACGGGGTTGAGGCGCATGCCCAACGGCCTCGTGTCGTCGTCTGCCGTCTGCAATGGCAACACTGGTGCTTGCAGGTAGGCGTCGTTGCGCTTGCCGAGTTCAAAGCGCGCGTCGAGCACAAACGAATCCTCCTTGCCGTGTGTGGCACTGCGTTCCAGCTGCTCGAGGTTCTTTGCGGTTGCGCGGCCGCTGATGGTGTAGGGGTCGGAAAGCGCTCGAATCAAGGCTTTGTGGAACGCGTCGCGGTGCATCTGGTCGTCCTGGTGCGCGCGTTCGTCCGCCATGGCGCCCGCTATCGCCAGGGGTTCTGATAACATGCGCAACATCGCAAGATATGGAGAGGGCGCGGTTTGCCAAGGACGTGGTGCAGGCAGCGGCCTAGCGCAGCCAAAAAACGACATGCCCTCGCCGCTGCAGCACCCCGGCCTGGACGACCCGCCACTGCGCGAGTGGGTGCAAGACGCGGAGAATGGCGTCAGCCTCGGGTATGCGTCCGCGCACGACCCGCGGATCTCGTCCTTCACAACACCGGAGACGTACAGCCCCGACAGCTCCAAGACAGACGAAGAGGTAGAAGAGGAGCGGCCAGACCGAGATGAAACGCGCACTCCCATCAGCATTGAGCTTGTGCGGGGCGCTGACGGCGTCGACACCAACGTGGACGACTGGACCGTCTTGATTGACGGCGTGCGCTGCAGCCCCGTGGACCGCCCCAATGAAACGTTTGAGGCGACGAGGCCCATCTACCACCTGCCATCGCCCTTTGCCGGGAGCTACGTTCCGGGCGGCGGACGGAGCTCCGTGCGACCGGTGGTCTTCGGGGTCCGGATCGAAGCCGAAGCGCTCAGGCCATCCACAGTGGAGCTGGTGATCGAGCAAGTGGTGGAAAGCGCAGACTCGGTAAAGGAGCCAAACTCCGCACAGGCTTCGCAATGGATTGGCGAACATGGGCGGTACGGCCTGGAAGAATCGCGGGAGCTTTCTGTAGAAACCGTCCCAATGTACACGCCGCTGGATCACACAGCTTCGTGCATTGCAACCGCATATCCATTTCGGGCTCCCGCGCAATCTGCGCTCGGTTTGCTACACTTGAAGGAAGCAAGCAGTGAACGAAACAGTTTCTTGACAGGTGTTGTGAAAACGTCGTTTGAAAAGGTGGCAGACGTGATGTTGCAAGAGAAACGATGGCGAGAGGACTTTGAATTCCAACGGTATGCAACAGCTGCAAACGCGGCAATGGACTTGGCAAACACCGTGCCCAAAAAGCTGGCAAGCGACAGAAAACGAGCAGAGTTGGAGAGTGAAATAGAGAGTCTGCAGGCGAGACGCGACCGATGGCAGGCGCGAGTACAGGTTGTTGACGTGGAGACGAGAGAAACGCTGCCTGCTGGCACAGAATTGACATGGGATGATGACGACAAGCTCCGGAGGTCCAAACAAGAACTGCAGACGGAAAACAGCAAAAAGTACAAGACAAGGACACACTCTTACATTCCAGAGTCTCCTGTCGTGAACGGTACACACATTTCAAAGAATGTGTCTGGACTGCTGCACGAGTGGTCAAAATCACCAGAGAGCGCCTTTTGTACCATTCTCGGAGGGCGGGAAAAGAGCGCCATTGAAGATTTGGAGGTTCAATTCAACCACCTCCGCATTGCAATGGAAGTTGTCCGAATGAAAGCAGAGGACAACGAAGTAGGAGAAAAAGAGTTGCATAAAGAGTTGGACGAGATGCGAGTTTGGCTCTACAGGACTGGAGAGATGAAAGCCGCTCGTCTTCTCGAAGTTTTGGCTTTGACAGAGCCTCTTGAATTTGCTTCTCACATGCGAGATCCAAAGAGCAAAAGAAAAGAGGGCGATTACTCGTTTCTTTTGGATCGTCTCCTCTTTACAGAACTGCGCAAGAGCAGTGCCAGACTGCGATTTCGTCTTCGCGTCACCGAGGACGGGAGCACGGGTGTCAACAACGAATGGGTGTTTGAAGCAAGTGCAGACCACGGCTTTTGTGCCCATACCGAGTACAGCGAGGCGGCGGTGTCGCTACAGCGATTGAAGGGAAGCATGAACTCATTTTTCACTGCGTACGACCAAACAAAGGCTCGCGATGAAGAAGACCCCAAAGTCCCGCCAAGCTTTCGGCCTGCGCTGCGGTCCATGTTCAACATTTTGACAGAGTCTCCAACCATCTTTGCGCCGTTTGCAAAGTTTTTTCTGGAACGCTGGCGCCTCGACGCTCTCTACAGGGACAAGTATACATACCTGGGGACGCAGGTTACAACATCACTAATCAAGTCGCTTGTTTCAAATCGAACTGTGGACCTTCTATCCGCCGGCTTCAGACGGGCATTGCCTCCTCCATATGGGGTCATGTCAGGAATTGCATTAAAACTGGTGACCGATGTGCTCAAGGCCATGGGACAATTTTACGAGAAAACGTTGCCAGCCAGGCAAGCTGTGGAGCGTGGGCGACAATTCAATTGGATGTTTACGGACAACATTGCAATACAGGCACTTCAACTCTTTTCGACCAAAGGAGTTCCAAAACTTCTTTCGAGCTACTTGAAAAGCGCGGCAGACTTTGCGCTGGGTAAAAAAGAACTCGAATTCTTCCAAGAGAAGAAGGTTAACAGCAATGCGTCAATGGAGACAATTCTGAGCGAGTTGTACGTGGCTCTTGACCAATCGTTGCCAGCCTCGCAGATGTACAGTGCAGCAGGGAAGAGGGGACAAAGGTTGGTTGTTGATGCGGTCGAAGAACTGGTGCAACGTGGAACGCCGGCCTACAAAAAGCTGTTGGACGACCGCAAGAATCAGGCTCTCTCTGTCGCTGCAGAACGACGGATGCGGCAAGCGCTCTATTGTCGCATGCCTCATGTGACCGTGCCAAAGGCGGTGTTGGCGTCCAGATTCTACAACGCAGAGGACACCAATTACAAGGACATTGACATGCAACGCATGGCTCTGCCAAGAAGTCCGACGTGGTTTGAGCTCATCATGTCTCCTGGGTCGTTTCTCATTGCGCCACTCCTTGCAAAGGCAGAATCGGGCATACTGAAGCGACTCTACAAGGATGCGGTGAAAGAAAAGGCGCCTGTGACAAATTGGATGTTTTTTCCGTTGAATGGGGAAAAAGTAACGCCTGGCCTAATCGAGGTGGGAGGGGCAGCGTACGTGGCAAGTGCTGTGAATCAGGCGGTGAATTCGCAGCGCAGCAATACATGGACCGCCATTGCCATGTCATTCCTAACGAGTCAGGTGACGCAGATGGCTACATTTGCAAACAAATCCTTCCTGCAATTGATGCCGGGAGGGTGGATCGACCAAAGAGCGGCAGACAATGGGTTGAAAACTGCAACTGCATTTGCAAAGTTTGCACGTGCAGAACAGCGCAGGCGAGCTCAAGCAGAAGAAAAAAACATCGAACTCTTAACAAAGTGCATGCGCAACGCACGCGGAAATCCGATTGAGACGGCGGTGTTGAACGCTCGAATCACGCTCAAGACGCTGCGTGCAGCAATGGACACACAGAGTGGTTCGTTTGTACTGAATGGCGACGGGTCTCGGTTCCGCTTCTTTGAACGGTTTCACGTGCAGCAGGTTGAATTTGGCGAGTTTCGCAGCAGCCTTTTTGTGCCGCCATCAGAAGACGCATGGAACCGCATGCAGGATGGGCTGGCGCTTCGCTTTGTGCCGCCGCCGTCGCTTGTGGAGCGCGTGCGCGAGGGGGAGGAGCTGCGACGCACGCCGCTGAATGTGGCAATCCAGCGGGTTGCAGAAACCCTTGCAGCACCGCGCGGCCAAAGCGGCGCAGACCTTGCGCGACTCACTGCGCAGCGCATCCACACCGAGATACAACTGGCGGTTCGTGACGAGTGGCTGTTCCCGACGGCGCATGGTCTTGGTGTAGACGCAACAACGCAGCGTCATTTTACAACACGCTCCGCGCCTCGGACGTGCACAATGCTGTCCGAGGAGGCGTGCAAGTTGCTCCGGATTGCGTTTGCGGGGAAGGTACCGGCGCTGGTGAACCTGAACGACCCTCTTTTTGTTTGTTTTGCGGGCGGCGCAGCGGCACGAATGGCACTGCGTCACATGCCAGTTGTCGAAGCAACGCTTGCCAAGGTGCGGAGCGCCGCCCTGGCCCAAGAGGACGCCCCAACAGAGTACAATCAACAGCGCTCCTTCTTTGATGCGTCGCTGCTCGAGTGGACCCGGGAGCGCAAGTCCATTGTAGAAACAGTGTGCAAGGCATGGGAGGCAACCGCAAGCTCCGCCTCCTCCATGCTGGTTGCGCAGCTCGACCTGTCGGTGGCAGGACGCGAAGCGCTTGGCTCGTTTGGTCGCGTCGCGGCGCTGGCACAACCCGGCGACATTGCTCCGCTGCTTGCGGTGGCGTCCGCTGCCTCTGTGCTCCATCCCATTGTGAGCAACTCCAGAATGCACCCTCGGCGGGACGAGGCGCTTCGAGCGCTGGCCTTTGCCAGCCGCGAGGTCGAGGACTTTGGGTACCAGAACAAGGCGCCCTTTACAGAGGCGCGCCACAGGGCTCGCCGCGGGCAGGCGCAGGACAAGATGGCGTTTGCAGCGCGACGACTGGATCTGCATGCAATGCGGAACGCACCGGTGGGAGATGGCGTGGACGCGCTCATTGACGCGCTTGGCCCCGCCACTGTGCTCCACAGCACCGACGTGACCGAGCACTACTACGTTCCGGGCGGCGACAATCTCGACTTCCAGCCGTCGCCGCTGATGTACAGTGGCGTTGTGGCCCAGCCGGTCTGGCTGGACCGCGTCGAGGAGGCGTGCGTGCGGCTTCGTGGAATTCTAGTACCACAGGAAGGCACTCCGCGCACCGACATTTTGCAGGGCGAGGCTGTTGTTCGCAGACGCGAGAAGACCGAATCCGGGCTTGCGCGGCACCCGCTGGTCGTGACGCGCCGTGGGGTTGGCGCTGGCGAGGTGATTGGTGTTGAGCTTCTTCCGCAGCGCGAACTCGCGCTTGCTCTTGCCGGGGTGGAGAAAGATGCAGCCTCCTCGCTCTTGCGGGCGCTCGGCGTCCTCTGCAACACAGACACACCAGAAGAGGAAGAAACGGCAACGTTTGCGTCCGAGGTGGCGAAGGCGTTGGTGGCGCGAGGTCGCGTCTTTGCGTTCAACGCCGACCGCTGCGCTGCGGGGCTAACGCTGTCCGCGTCGGCCCCAAGAGTTGAAATTGAGGTGCTTGACAAGCAGCCCAGCATTGCGGAAGCGGCGGTGGCGGTGGCGATGGCGGCCACCGTTCCGGAGCAGCTGTCGCTGCGTGTGCCGGACGTTGCAACAGCGCGCGAGGTGCTGAACGCGCTTCACGACATGTGCACAAAGGCACAGAAGAAGGGATGCCGCGCTGTGACGCTGGCAGAGCTGAGTGTGGCGGTTGTGAATGTAGAATCGCTGTTTTAAATGGAAGGTTCTAAAGCTCGCAGACACACACACACACACACATGCAGGCAACACAAGGCTGCATGCGGTTTAGGTTTGGTTACACGCACCCAAGTCGGGACCACGTTTGTTGTGAATCACGACGCTGCGATTGTCTCGAAGTGTGACAATGCGTCCTGGCTCAGTTCGAGTACCCTGTGTTGTCATGTGTTGCACAGATAGCGCCTTGACACGTGAATCTCTTTTTGGTTTCAGTTGTTCTTCCTCTTTTTCCTTCTTTGTAAGTCCGTCTCTGCCAAGCACAAACAGACCTGTGTCTGTGGCAATGACGGCACAATCATTTTGTGTGAACGCAACGCTGCGTACTCGCTGTGGCCACGGGACGTGAAAGAGGAAGTTAACACGGTTGTTTTCTGCTTCTTCTTGTGTGTCTTGTGTGTTTCCCACAACATAATGAAAGTTGATATCGGGACGCGTCGCGAAATAGATCCAGTGGCGTCCAGTTTTAGTAACAGCCATTGCCGCGACGGACGTCCCCTTCTTGCACTCCAAAGATGTAAGTGGGTTTAGCTTTTTCTCGCTGGCCGGTATGTACTCCATACCTTCAAGTCGCCTTCCTGTAAGCGTCCCTGGAGCTTCGGTGTACGCAAGGACAAGCGCCTTTGTTCCAAGCAGACCATCTTCATTTGAAACGACGAGGTGTTTTGCTTTGTTGACAAGAGCAACAGTTTCCTGCACCTGCTCCAGTTTGCGGCGGTTTCGTTTGTACAACTTCAAATATTTCCTTGCTGTTGCCACTGCAAGCAAATTCCCGTCGGGGCTTGCTGCCATTGCTGTGATTCCAGCATTTGTAAACCCGTCCTGGGATTTGTCTTCGTCATGATCGTAGACATACGTCTTCTCGCTGTTTGTGCGCGAGACAACAACCAGCGGTGAAAGCAAAGCAATGTGCTGGATAATGCCACCCAGGGCTCTTTTTTGCAACACTCCTTTTCTCCAAATGAAAATTTCGCTGTTAGAAGCGGCCACCACCGGCAAATCCGGTTGTCTTGAGCATGTTGCCAGCATGGTCAAGTTTGCAGACGTGAACTCGTATCCATCTTCAAGCACAATGTCTTCCACCTCTCGTACAAATGGGTTTTGGTTTGTTATGCGGTGTCTGTAGTTCGCTCGAGCCATGAACCGTTCTTTGAATCGTGGTTGAAGCACAAAAACAGACAAGAACGAGGCGAACAATGCCGTGCATAGGGTGATATCCCCACCGTTCTTTTCCCATTTGTTGTCAATGTATGCCAGCAATGAGTTGTACACTTCCTCCCATGTTTTAACAGTTATCATTTGCTCTGCATGTTGGTTATACATGGGAATCCATTCTTTGGTGGTCTGGTTGCGCACCAGCATCGGGTAATCGTAGCGCGCAACATAGCCCCACAGCGAAACATACAACCTGGAATTTTTCCACCCACATTCTGTTTTAGACTTGAAAAAATACTCGCCGCGTACGACTGGTCGCTGTTTCCACGACCACCACTCTGTTTCGTCTGGGGTATGCTGTACCGGTCCCTCAAATCGAAAATCGTCAATGTCTGGAATTTCAAACAACCCAGATGTAGTAAGCCATTCGATGTAGCGCGTATTCGTCTTGCGGACGGTACTAGTCGCATCCCCAACTTCGTTGCTCCACGATCGGTATTCTTCACCCTGCATTGTCTCGACTGTGCCATTCAATGCCCAATGCTTGATCGAAAAATGCTGTTTGGTTGTAAACAGTTGTATTCGGGTTGGTAGTGAGGTCGGGTCGATCCAGTCTAGGGCTTGCTGTGTCATGCGGGTCGTCACAGCAAGGATAAAGTTTGGGTCTGTAGCAACCGTTTGTTTGACATGGTCAATTCGAAACACATTGTCCCCGTGTACAATTTCCACGTATACGTCGGATGGCCTCAAATTGTCATACCACTTACCCTCGATAATCATGGTTTTTAGTTCTCTTCCCATCACGCCGAGTTCGCTGACCTTGAATACTCCATCGCCATACCCTGGTGTGGACTTGCCCTCTTTGTTGACTGTAAACATTCCACTGAAAGCATAGGAAAGTGTCTTCCCAGCAATCTCGGATTTCCATGTTGCGATTCCGATACCGCTCGGGCGTCTGTCAAACTGCTCACCCTCATACTTAACAGTTTGATCTCCAAGTACTGTTAAAATTGTTGTTTGGAAGGATTCGGCTCCCTGTGCAAAATATGCCTCTCTCAATTTCGGTGTGCGTGGCTCGTCTAGAACTGTAGGGACCGCAGCGGCTCGAGGACCTGCGGTCGGCATTGTTTCATGAAATTCGCACCCAACACGCAACACTTTTTCCAGCCGATCGACCGACGCTGCTGAGTCGCACCGCGGGGGGCTGGAGCTAGGGCGAGTCGACATCTCAGATGTGTTTGTGTGCGTGTATGACTGTGTTACAATCTTAACATCTACGAGTCAGTATTATCACACTAACTCTCCTCCAAAAGTCGTTTGAGGCGAACAATGGCCAATTCTTGGAGCGCAAACGGATCCGCAACAGGTCTCACCGCCGTTGACGTATCAGATGCTGCATCGTCAGGTGCGCCCCCGCCTGTAAGATAATTGCGCGCCCGTTGAAACAGTGTTTGTTGTGGGCGTTCCTCGGATGCTGGCTCTTCAGAGTCTGTATCGAATGCCGACTCTTCAAAGTCTGTATCGGATGCCGAATCTTCAGAGTTTGTATCGGGTGCCGACTCTTCAGAGCCTGTATCGGATGCTGGCTCACCAGATGATGGCCCAACTGATTCTGTATCGAATGCTGACTCTTCAGATTCTGCATCAGATTCTGCATCAAGTTGCTCTCCGCGATTCAGTATTCCCGCATCTGCCGGCAGGTACCTAGGCAGAAATCCCGGTGTGTTTTCAAACGAATAGAATCGTTGCTTGCCATACTGTGCCTGCATTGCCTGCAGCGCTTCTTTTGCATACAACTGTGCAGTTTTGACCAATGTTGTGTCCGCAAGCTCGTAATCTTCTCGACCGGCAAGATTGCTTCGCAGAGGCGATTGCTTGCTTACAGAATAGGTTTTTTCCTCTCTGAAGTCTTCCGGTTCCTCTTCTATGCTGAAATGCAACACTTCGTATCCGGATTGATACTGGGGCATGTCCCATGTAATTGTGGCGCGCACGCGTTGCGTTCCAAACAGGATTGTGCACTTAAACTTCACCTTTGTTTGTTCTCCCAGTTCCACCTCGCATTTGAAGTCCTTGTGTGGGAGAACAGATGATTTTGTGCTGCGAAACTGCTCGAACTCGAGCTTTTTCTGCAGTTCTCGTTCAATCTTTGCCATTGCGGTTTGCAGAGAGTCGTCAAACCACTGTGCTTTCATGTACTCTTTTTTCCACTCCATGTAAATTTCGTCCGCCTTCTTGAGTGCAGCGCTCTTTCCCCTTTCAAACGCCTCAATCGCGTTGGCAAACGCTTTGTCTTCTTTGTTGTTAACCGCAGCTTTCCACTCTTTTGATTTCCCGATTTCTCGATAGACGTTTGGGTTGATGTGAACGATCAACAACCCAAGAGCAGCCAGCAGAAGACGACGTAGTTGTTTCCCATCGTCACTTTCAGCTTCGTTGTATTTGTTAACAATTTTCTGGATTCCTGCTTTCCAATCTGCGGACGTATCTCTCCTTCTGTTAGGCGATTTTTCGGGTGGAAGATTTGCGTAGTATTTCCACAGCAACGGAACGACATCATGTGTGTAGTCACAAATTCGATCCAGTAGCATGTTCAATGGGTTCACCTGTTTGTTTTGATCAGGCAGTTTTATCATTCTCTTAAGGATGCGCTTCGTTAACCAAAAGTAATCGTTCTTTTTTGTGTCATCATCAGTGTTGTTGTTTGCATTTCCCAGGGCTTCCTCGAGCTCCTCTTTGAGACTCTGAAGTGAGGTTGTGGACTCGGCGGAATCTTCCATCGCCCGCGCGCTGTCCTTCCTTCTTGGGCGCAAAGAATCTCATTATGGCACCCCACGCTAGCGTGCGCGCGTGCGCGTGCCCACTGCAAACCGCAGATGCCTCGCAGCACCGCGGTGCGCCTGAGGTCGGTTCCGTTTTCGCTGCCGCCGACGCCGCCCGAGCCGCCGCCGCGTGCTACGCTATCGCGAGCTCACGCGGCCACCCAAACCCCACGGTTCCTCAGCCTCACTCGGCGAAGGATGCCCCTGGACGGGGTGGCGCGCTCCGCCGAAAATGCGTGCCGCGCAGTGGACGACTCCGCGCGACTCTCGTTTGTGAGCCAGATTCACGACCGCACCATGCTGCGGCTGCGCAGCTCCAAGCCCCTTGAGGAGCTCAAGGCCTCGCTCAGCGCCCGTTTCCCGCTGGCGCGGGTGCGCGCATTCGAAGACTGCCTCGACGGCTCGGTGGGCGCCGAGCTCGAGCTGCCCGGCGAACACGAGGCCTTCCTGCTGGCGCAGGAGCGCGTGCGCGCCTGGCGGTCGCTGCGCGCGCTGCGCGCGCTCTCGCATTTGGTGCTCATAATCACGATCGCAGTCTATTTAAAAGAACTGGCCGCATGATCGAGATACAAAAGTGCGAGGACACCTCGAGCGAGGACAGCACGGCCATCGTGTTCGCGTCGGTCTTTCTCGCCTACTTAGTTTTTGATGTGATAGTGTGTGGGGTAGCGCTTTCTAGGAAGTTAACATCATGACTCTTGACTTCGGGTTGCCTGGCTCAGGCGTCGATCGTGGCGCCACTTTTTGAGGTTGATTTTGGGCGCGCGCGGCATGTCGATGGCAATCGTCTTGCGCTTTGTCGTTTGCAGCGGGGCGGTAGACGGACCCGGGTCCCCATCTGCGGTGGTTGCGGCGGGCGCCGCGACCACCGTAGCGACAGTGGCATCCGAAGCATTGTCGGGCGCCACCTCTGCGGCGGCCGGCGCAGCCTTCGCCTTCTTCCTCTTCTTCCTCGGTAGACACTCGACAATCGTGT
>MDSW01081452.1_pt1 | contig 13026 bp, 12 predicted proteins | sample 811171 | NCBI WGS metagenome assembly MDSW01 (sample SAMN05326641, study PRJNA326480) | marine metagenome | isolation source: seawater | place: Atlantic Ocean: North West | collected 2012 | reverse complement strand
CAGTTTATTTCTGATAGTGCAGAGTCTTTAGGATCAACTTATAAAAATAAAAAAATAGGATCTATCGCACCAATACATATTTTTAGTTTTTTTCCAAATAAAAATATAACTACCGGAGAAGGTGGTGTAATAACTTTGTCAAATTTAAAGAAATATAAATTAATTAAAATGCTTAGAAATATGGGCCAGTCTTCTAGATATCACCATAAAATTTTAGGCTATAACTATAGAATGACAGATATTGCTGCAACGATTGGGATTATACAATTAAAAAAAATCAATAAAATATTAAAAGATAAAGAAATTATTGCTAAAAAATATAATAAACTTTTTAAAAATACGTCAATTCAAACTCCTTTTATACCTAGTTATGTAACACAACACGCTTGGTACTCATATACAATCAAGTTTAAAAAAACTAATAGAGATAAGTTGAGAAGTAAGCTTGATAAATTAGGGATTGAAACCAGAGTATCTTTTCCTAATTTACACAACCAACCTTTTATAAAACAATATCTTAATCAAAAGCAAAATAAATTAAAAAACTCTCGGAAAATTTGGAAAAGCCTAATAAATATACCTATATGGTCTGGACTTTCATCAAAAAAAATTAACTTCATAGCTAATTCAATAATCAATGAAATCAAAAAATAGAAAAATTAAAATATTAGGCATAACTCTTGCCAGAAGTGGCTCTAAAAGAATTAAAAATAAAAATATTAAATTACTTAATGGTAAGCCTTTAATTTATTACACTATTAAAGAAGCTTTAAAATCTAAAAAAATAAATAGATATATCGTTTCAACAGAAAGTGAAAATATTAAAAGTATTGCAAAAGATTATGGTGCAGAAGTTCCTTTTTTGAGACCAAAAAAATTGGCAACTGACTCAACAAAAGATCAGCCTGTTATAATAGATATACTTAAGAGACTTAGGAAAAATGAAGGATATACCCCTGATGTTGTAGTTAATTTAAGACCAACTTCCCCATTAAGAACAAAATACTTAATAGATAAAGCTATTAATTTATTTTTACAATCTAAATCTGGCTATTTAAGATCTGTTTCAAAGGTTGAGGGAACAAATCACCCTTATTGGATGTTTACAATTAATAAAAATGGATATGCTAAGAATTTAATAAAAAAAATAAATTTAAAAAAATTTTATAGAAGTCAAGAATTACCTCCTGTTTATAAAATTAATGGTATGATAGATATTTACAACTATGATATTATTTTAAATAAAGATATTCTACTTGAGAAAATGTCTACATTTGTTGTGTCTGAAAAGATTGCAATTGACATAGACACAAAATCAGAATTTCAATATTGTGAGTATTTATTAAATAAATGAATAAAATTAAAAAAAAAAATATAGAGAGCTTTATACAAAAGTTATTCAAAAAATTAAAAGTAAATAATAAAATTTCTGAATGTGCTATTGATGGAATAATTCATACTTCGCTTAGAGGAATAGATACTCATGGGCTGAGCTTACTATATCATTATGTAAAAGGTATTCAGGGTGGAAGAATAAATACAAAGCCAAAATTAAAATTTATCTCAGAATTTCAATCTATAAGTATTTTGGATGCAGATCACACAATTGGACATGCTGCAGGATATTATGCGATGCAAAAAGCAATCAAATTAGCATCAAAAAATGGAATAGGATCTGTAGCGGTCAAAAATTCTTCACATTGTGGTGCACTTTCATTTTTTGGAGAAATGGCAGCAAAAAATAATATGATTGGGCTAGCTTTTACTCATGCAACAGCAAAATTAAAATCAACCAATTCTAACAGAGAGTTTTTTGGAACAAATCCAATTTGTTTTGCAGCGCCTACAAATTTGAATGCAAATTTTTGCTTTGACTCATCCCAGTCCTTTATGTCATTTCATGAAATTTTAAAAAGAAGGAAAACAAAAAAAATATTACCTAATTATGTAGCTGCTGATATCAATGGAAAAATAACAAATAACCCACAAAAGGCCATTCAATTATTGCCTATAGGTGATTACAAAGGAATGGGTATGGCAATGATGGTAGATATATTGTGTAGTTTATTAACTGGAATGAATTATGGCCCTAGAATCTCAAAAATGTATTCTCCTTATAATGAAAAAAGAAATTTAGGACATTTTTTTATAGCAATTAATATTAATGCATTTGAAAACATAAAAAAATTTAAAGATCGATTGACAGATATGTGTATAGAATTAAAAAAAACCAATACAAAAAATTCTATAGTTTTTTACCCAGGTGAGAAAGAAAATATATTTTATAAAAAAAGAATAAAAGATGGTATTCCAATTAATAAATCAGATAAAAACAATTTAATTAATTTATCAAAAGAATTTAAGATAAATATAAAATTTAATTAATGTCAAATATTATATCAATTATACTTGCAAGAGGTGGATCCAAAAGAATACCAAAAAAAAATTTAAAAAAAATAAATGGAAAAACACTTGTTGAAATTTCAATAGATCACTCTAAAAAATCAAAATATATTAATGAAACTATAGTGAGCACTGATGATGATGAAATTAAACTTGTTTCAAATTCGGCAGGAGCAACAGTTGTGGATCGACCGCATCATCTTAGAGATGATAATACAGTCAATGAAGCCGATAATATTTTATTGGATGTAATTCAAAAAAGACTGAAAAAGGGATTAGTTGATGATATTATCGTTTTATTATATCCAACTGCACCTCTTAGAAAAACTGAATATATAGATAAAGCTATAGACAAAATAAAAAAAGATAACTGTGATTCAGTTTTATCTCTTGTAAAAGACCATTGCTACATTTGGAAAGAGAAAAATAATTTAATATCACCTATCAACTATGATTATAATAACAGAGTCCCTAGTGCTGTACATGATTTTACTCAATACAGAGAAAATAAATCAATTTATGCGTGTAAATCAGAATTGCTTATTAAAAATAAAGTTAGAGTTGGTGGAAAAATCGGCTATATTTTAATGTCTACTCTTGAGTCTATAGATATAGATAATTATGATGAATTAGATTTGTGCAGGTATTTGTTCAATAAAAAATAAAATGAAAATTATAATAACTGGTGGTGCCGGTGTTTGTGGTACAGTTCTAAAAAATTTAAATTATGAAAAAATTTTCATCGATAAAAAATCTGAACCAAAAGATTTTAAAAAATTTGATTATTTAAAAGTAGATTTTAAGAATTTAAATATATTAAAAAAATATATTGCGAAAGGTGATATACTTATACATTTGGCAGCAACTGATTATTATCCAGATTTTAATATGAAAAAAATTAATGCTACAGATGAGGACTATTTCAAAAATAATATCTTATATACAAAAAATTTATTTGAATTATCTTTACAAAAAAAAGTTAGTAAGATAATTTTTGCAAGTTCAAGTAGAGTTTTAGGTATGTACGAAAAAATATTTGAAAAAACTATATATAACATTAAAAAAAACATATTATTTGATCATACTTCAGAAGTTTGTCCTGATTCATATTACGCTGTCACAAAATTGTTTGGAGAAAATATTTCAAAATACTATAGTTTGAATTCTGATACAATTTTTAAATGTATTCGCATAGGTTCAGTTAGGTCAGAAAAAGATGACAATCCTTTTGCATATGCAGATTATGGACTTGCTCAAGGCTTATGGAAAAAAGACTCTTTAATGTACAATAAGCAAAAATATCGTTTAATGGGTCTTTGGCAATCTAGAAGAGATTTTCTACAATTAATAAATAAAACTATTTTATCTAATAATAAGAAATTTGAAATTTTTTTTGGACTTAGCAATAATGATAGAAAATGGTTTGATTTAACATATACAAATCAAAGTTTAGGTTATAAACCATTAGATAATTCTGAAGATTTTAACAAATGATATCTATAATTATAAGAACTAAAAACGAAGAACGTTGGATTGGCAGGTGTTTAAAAAAAATTAGGTCACAAAATTATACAAATTTTGAAATTATTATAGTTGATAACTGCAGTGAAGATAATACAATACAGAAAGCTAAAGAAATTTTTCCAAAATTAAAAGTAATTAAAATTAAAAACTTTTTACCAGGTTTGGCAATTAATAAAGGTATTAAAGCATCAAAAGGTGAATACATAGCAATATTATCAGCACATTGTATACCAGTTAATAATAGCTGGTTAAAAAATCTCTTAAATAATTTTAATCAAGAAAATGTTGTTGGGGTATATGGAAGACAAGTTCCATTTGATAAATCAAGTGAACAAGATAAAAGAGATTTACATCTTACTTTTGGTTTAGATAAAAAAATTCAAAAAAAGGATTATTTTTTTCATAATGCAAATAGTATGATAAGAAAAAGTGTTTGGAAAAATATCCAATTTGATAATAAAGTAACAAACATAGAAGATAGAGTTTGGGCTAAAAAAGTTCTTTCTATAAAAAAAAATGTAATAGTCTATGAGCCTGACTCGCCTGTATTTCATTTTCATGGAATTCATCAAAATAATAAGATTGACAGGTTAAATAATGTTGTCAAGTTAATGGAGCAACTTAAATTAATAAATAATAAAAGTCAGAATTTACTTTATAGTACTAAAAATTTTAAAACATGTTGTATAATACCAATACAATCTTCAGATTTTAATATTAGTATAGGAAAAAAATTACTTAATAAAACAATCAATGATGCAAAAAACTCTAGATCAATAGATAAAGTTTATACTGTAACAGATGCAATTGAAATTTTTAATTATTCAAAAAAAAATGGTATTAATTCAATTTTAAGACCAAAATATATGTCATCCAATAAATATAGAGTGGATGATGTATGCTCATATGCTCTTAAAAAAATAGAAAAAAAAATATTCTCTCCTGATATAATTGTCATTTTAGAAATATTTTACCCATTTAGACCTAAAAAAATAATTGACTTACTTATTAATAAATTAATTAAAGAAAACCTAGATACTGTTTTAGTGGGAAATAGTGAATATGGAATAAGCTGGAAAAAAAATAATGACAAATTTGAAAGAATAGATAATTTTAACATAAATAAGACTTTAAGAAATCCAATATATAATGCAAAGATAGGTTTTGCATCTGCAAGTTTTACAGATGTTATAAGAAGAGGTAATAGAGTAGGAAGTGTAGTAGGCCTTCATCAAGTTAATGATGAATTTACAATGATTGAAATTAAGAACACTAAAAATTACAAAAATTTAAAAAGTAAAATAGAAAGTTTTAAATGAAAATTGCTCTGCTAGGTTGTGGGAGAGTTGCTGAACATTATGCTGATAAAGTTTTAAATAAAATTCAAAACATTGAAGTTGTTTCTTGTTGTGATCTAATTTTAAAAAAATCTAAAAAAATTTCAAAAAAATTTGAATGCACTTATTATACGAATGAACTTGAAATGTATAAGAAGGAAAATATTGATTTTGTTTTTATTTTAACTGAGTCTGGAAACCATTATAAAAATACATTAAATGCTTTAAAAAATAATGTTAATGTCTTAGTAGAAAAGCCTGTTACATTAATAGTTTCTCAAGCATATAAATTGGATAAGATAGCTAAAAGTAAAGGTTTAATAATTGAAAATGTTTTTCAAAATAGGCTAAATCCAGCTATACAGAAATTAAAAGAAGCATTTGTAAAGAAGAAATTTGGTAAAATTGTTTCTTGTTCAATAAATTTAAAATGGAGAAGAGAGCAATCATATTATAATGATGGATGGCATGGAACATGGTTAATGGATGGAGGCGTAATAAATCAGCAAGCAATTCATCACTTGGATGTATTGAACTGGATTTGTGGACCAATTAAAAGAGTTGTAGCCACTAAGGCAAATATTAAAAATAAGCTTGAAGCTGAGGATACTATGATTGTTTTAGTTGACTTTCAAAATGGCTATGCAGGATCTATTGAGTCATCTACAGCTGCTAATGATGATATTGAGGCATCTATATCTATATATGGAACTAACGGACATGCTAAAATTTCAGGAATAGCTCTGAATGAGATCGAAAAATGGAGCTTTCTAAAAGGAAAAGATTTGGTGCATTTTAAAAAAAACTATTCGCAAATAGTTGAAAATGGTTATGGCTTAAGTCATATAACTTTAGTGCAAAATTTAGTTAAAAATTTTAACAAAAAATCAAAAAAAATAAATCTTAGCATTACAGAATCAGTAAAAACATTAAAGCTTGTTCATTCAATATACAAAAGTGTAGAAGAAAAAAGATGGGTATATATAGACAGTAAAAATTATTCAAAAAAATTGGGAAGAGATGTTGCAAAAATTACTAAGTAATAAAATAGAATTTTCGTTAAATGAGCCTTTTACTCTGATTATAGGAGCAAATCCATCATCTGGTGCAAGGTCTCCTATTTTATGGAATAAGGCATTTAGAATATTTCAAATTGATTTAAGTATGTACCCTGCAGATGTTTTAGATAAAAATTTGAATGAAGTAATGCATCTATTAATAAAAAATCAAAATTTTTTGGGAGGTGCAATAACTGTGCCATATAAAGAAAAGATACTTCAAATTATGTTAAAAAGTGGAGATTGTAAGATTACCGAAGAGGCAAAAAAAATAGGTGCTATAAATTGTTTATTTAGAAATAAAAATAAATTATACGGCACAAATACTGATGGAGAGGCATCGATATTATCTTTGGATAAAAATGTATCAAATATAAATAATAAAACTATATTAATATTTGGTTTTGGTGGTGTTGGTAAATCTGTTGTTGCGTATTTAAAAAAAAAATATCCGCATTCAAGAATTATAGTGGCAGTTCGCAACATTAGTTATTTTAAAAAACTAGAAGAGAATTATGCTGTTATTTTCATTAAGTGGCCAATAGACAAATTCGATTATTCAAAGGTTGATATATTTATAAATTGTACCTCACTAGGGAGCAATCTAATTGATGAAAAAAATAAAATTGATTTCAAATACTTGAATCCTTTAATTGATTCTGTTTTAAATAAAAATGAAATTTTGAATCAAATTAAAAAAAATACCTTTTTTTTTGATGTTATTTATGATCCTAATGAAACAATATTTTTAAATTCAATTAAAAAGAATGGACTTAAAGGAATTAATGGAATCTTGATGAATCTTGATCAAGCAGTTCTAGCTTTTAATTACGTTACATCTAATAAATTTCAACTATCAGAAATAAAAGAAGCAATGCAAAATTAATTTTATTTAATAGTTAGATATTATGAAAAAAATTTTAATTTATGTAAATGATGGTTTTGCAATAAGATATCTTTTAAGATCAGGCGTTTTGAACAATCTGAAAAAAAATAATTTTATATATCTTTTATCACCCAATGTAGAAGAAGACTATTTTAAAAATAAATTTAAAGATAAAAATGTCAAACTACTAAAATTTAATAATTATGAATATGAAAAATATTTAAAAAACAATAAAATATATAGATTTTTTATATTACTTAGATCCTTTGTTCTAAATGGAAAATATAATACACAGACCTTGGATGATTTTAAGATAATTTTTTTGAATCAAAATAAATTTAATTTTCATCATGGTATTTTTAGAGGTTTATTTGGTATTATAATTAAATTATTAGTTTTTTTATTAAAAAAAATAAAATTACTTAGAAAAATTTTATTAAAAATAGAATGTTTTTTCTATACACCAACTTTTAGTAATAAAATTTTACAAAATATTAAGCCTGATATAGTTTTAGTTACTTCGTTAAGTGGTTTTAATTTTAACGAGTTATTTGCAAGAGAAGTTTTAAAAAATAAAATCAAATTGTGTACTGTTATATTAAGTTGGGATAATACAACAGGAATGGGTTATCCTGGTTATTATCCCGACTATGTTATTGCCTGGACAGAGATAATGAAAAAAGAATTATATTTACTTAACGATATTAAAAAAAATAAAATTTTTGTTGGAGGCGTTGCGCATTTTGATTATTATTTTAAACAAAATTTTGAATTTAATAAATTAAAAAATTTTAAAAAATTAAGTAAAGAAAAAAAAATAATTTTTTATGCAACAAAATCACCTAGAAGATTTCCATGGGGCCCTGAAGTAGTAAGAAAAGTTGCAAATGCAATAATTAATAAAGAAATTACTGAAGATGCTCATTTATTAGTAAGAGTCCATCCTTTACATTTTCGTAAAAGTAAAATGTATGATTTTAATAAAATTATTGACGAATATTTAAAAATAGAAAAAGAATTTGAATGCGTATCTATCAATATTCCAATAATCCAATCTAATAAAATTAATTTTGATATGGACGATCAAGAAATGAGTTTGACAGCTGAAATTTTAAACAACTCATCTGTAATGATTAATATGTTTTCTACTATGATAATTGAAGCTTCAATTTATAATTTACCTTCAGTTAATATATGTTTAAAAGATGAATTTAGGGGAAATTTTTTAGATTCAAAACAAGATATAATGATTGATTATAGGCAAAATCATTTACAAAGAATAATAAAAACTAATGGATCAAAAGTGGCATTTACATATGATGAATTAATAAATTGTATAAATAAGTATATTAAAAATCCAGAATTAGACTCTGAAAATAGAAGAAAAATAGTAAATAATGAAATAGGAGCTTTTAAAGGAAATGCAACAAAAAATATTTCTGATATTATAAACAAAATTTTAAATAAATAAAATTTTGTAAAAAGATTAATAATTGTTTAATTATATATTTTGCTTTATTTCATCTTAATAATTGTACTTTCTATAATTGTTTTATTTTCATCTATAAACATTGTAAAAATAAATATAAATACTCTCAAATCATATAATTTTAATTATTATTTATCGCCTGGCTATTTCTTAATTTTAATTTTTTTATTTTTATTTATTGGTTTTAAGGGTGTAAATGATGAATACACAAAATTTTTTATTCATATACCTTCTTTATTTGATTTTATTAATAATTTTCAATTTCATAATTTTGAATCTGTCTCTAATTTAAGAAGTGAGAAAATATATATAGAGGATGCTAATATTATTTCTTATAGAAAAGGTTTTTTATTTACATTAATTATTAGTTTTTTTAAACAATTGGATTTATCACCGCAATCAATTGTTATATTTTTAGGTTCTTCTTCTGTACTATTACACCTAATTTTTTTTAAAAAATTTACACCATTTTTTTATATTGCATTATTATTTTATGTTTCTCATGAGCTAGTAGTAAAAGAATGGATTTCCTTAAGGCAAGCATTTGCTAGTGCTACTGTTTTGCCAATCATCTATTGTGTAGTAAATAAGAAAATTAAAACTAATTTTTTGATAATTTCATTAACAACTTTATTTCATTATGTTTCATTAATTTCTATATTGATTTTATTTACAAATAGATTTTTAAAAAGAAGATTGATTTTTATTATTTTAATAAGTGCATTTATTTTTTATTATTTAAATTCTTATTCATTAATTTTGAAATATTTAGCTAATATTCATATTGATATAATGGCTTATTCAATTGAAAAATATTTTAATAATCCTTCACAAATATTCAGTCCTAAACTGATTCAACAATTATTTTTAATATTTATAATTGTTTATAATAATAAAGTTTATATTACTTTATCTAAAAATTTTAAATTTTTTAATTGTTTATTTAACACTTACATTTTAGGAACTGCTTTAATGATTATAACAATAAATAATTCGCTTTTATCAACTAGATTGAATGGTCATTTTAATAGTGTTGAAGTTATACTTATTAGCTATATTATTTTTTATTTTTATAATAGACGGATAATATTAATTTTACTTACAATTAGTGCGATACTCATTGCATATTATAATTATGTATATCTAAACAGAGTGCCAGATTATATTTTATTTGTTGATTACTACGATGTATTTTATAATTATTCAACACAACTTTTGTATTCAAAAAATCCTGAATTATATGAAGAATGTGCATCTACGTGCTTATGGCCACATTATTAAATAAAATGAAAGTACTATATATTAGTCCAGCTAAAATACCTTCTGATAAAGCTAATTCAATACATGTAATAAATCAATGTTTAGCTTTTTTTGAGTCAGAAATAAGTATTGAATTAATTACAGTAAGAAAAATTTTCCGCAAAAATTTATTTTATAAAAATTTAGATAAGAATTATGGAATAAATAATTATAAATTTTATAATTCAATCAAAAGTTTATATTACCCCTTTAATTTTGGAAGTTCGTTTATAATATCTATTTTTTCTCTTTATTATATGTTTGTTTATAAAAAACAAAAATATATTATATCTCGAAATTTATATTCAGCATACTTCGCATCAATATTGAGTATCACAAAATTCATATACGAAACTCATCAAATAGAAAAAGGTATAAAAGGATTATTGCAAAAGAGTATTTTAAAAACAAATATGAAAAAAATATTAATTTCAGAAAAATTAAAATTATTTTTAGAATTAAACTTCAATTTAAAGTTAAAAAATTACTTAATTTTACATGATGCAGCACCATTTAATCCAAAAAAGTTAGATGTAAATGAAAGAAAAAAAATAATTGCTAAATATTTAAAAAATTATGAAAAATGGAATTTAAAAATTGGTTATTTTGGAAGTTTGTATGATGGAAGGGGAATAGATTTAATATCAAAAATTGCGAAAAAAAATAAAAATAATTATTTTTTAATATTTGGAAAAAAAACAATAAGACATCATGATGAGTCTAATATTAAATTTTATGGGAGAGTGGGGCACATTGAGGCTCTAAAAATAATGCAAGCTGTTGACATCTTGCTGATGCCTTATCAAAAAAAAGTTTCAATAGGTCAAAAAAATCATGATACTTCAGGATGGATGTCTCCACTAAAAATGTTTGAATATATGTCAAGCAATACAGCTATAATTTCATCAAATCACGATGTATTAAAAGAGGTATTAAATACTAATAATGCTATTTTATGTGACTATAATAATAAAGATGATTGGATTAAAGCTATTGAAAAACTAGAAAATGATAAAAATTTTGCTAAAAAAATTTCAGAAAATGCATACAAAGATTTTATAGAAAACTATACTTGGAATAAAAGGGCAAAAAAAATAATAAAATTTTTTGTTGAGCAATAATGATATTGACAATTCTAATTCCATCTCTGGACGATACAGGTCCCTCTAAAGGAGCTGTAGCTCTTGCAAATATGTTTTATGAAGAGTTTAATGTCTTTGTTATTACTTTAAAAAAAAATGATTATAAAAATTCAGGATTAAACAATAATATTAAAGTTATAAATATAAATTCAAAATATTGGAATCTATTTTATTGGATTTTCTCTTACAGGAGATTTTTAAAAAAATTCAATAGGTCTGAAAAAATTATTAGTATTTCAATGTGTTTTTCTGCAGATTTCGTAAATATCTTTTCTTCAGATCTTTGTATAAATTTATCAAGTGTAAGATCAAATATAAAAAAGGACTATTTTTATAAATATGGTCTTATTGGTAATCTGATTTCATTTATACACTATTTAATTTTAAGCAGATTTAATTCTGTTCTATCCATGTCTAAAAGCATGACAATGAATTTAAAAAAATATGTAAATAACATAAAAACAATCTATAATTTTATAGATGAGCCATTATTAAAAAAATATACAAGATCAATTAATAGTGACTCTAAAATTATTCAATTAATTTATTTAGGCTCATTAACAAATAGAAAAAATCCTGAAATATTAATCAAGATATCAAATAAGTTGTTAAAAAAAAATATTCCTTTTAATTTAAAAATAGTGGGAGATGGTTATCTTAAAAGAAAATTAATAAAATTAATTAAAGTAAATAATTTAAACGATTATGTTGAAATCCACGGTCATGTAGCTAACCCTTACAGTATTTTAATTGAAGCAGACATAATGATAATTCCTTCGTTTTCAGAAGGTATTTCAAGAGCATCTCTAGAAGCTTTGTATTTTGGAATCCCTTGTGTAATGAGAGATATTGATGCTAACAGTGAACTAATAAAAGATGACGTTAATGGTTATTTATTTAAAAATTTAAATGATATTGAAGATAAAATTTATAAAATATATAATTCAACAAAGTCTGTTAAAAATCATATTAGTTTGATTCCAGAAGAATTTAAATATAAAAATATTAAAGAAAAATATTTAGAATTTTTTAAATCTCTTAATTAATATGTTTTCAACTTCAATAGTTATATATAATCTTAATTATCTAATAATTAATAATATAATATCAGAACTTATTAATAGTAATCACATAAAAAAAATATTTATAGTTTATAATGGCAACAATGATCAAGATTATCAAAAATTATTAAAAAATTTTAAAAAAATAGAAAAATTAAGAATTTTTAAAATAAAAAACAAAGGTTTTGGAAATGCTCATAATTATATAATTAAAAAATATAATTTAGAAAAATATCATATTGTGCTAAATCCTGATGTAATAATAACTTCAATTAATTTAAAAAAATTAAATGATTTTTTATCAGTTTCTAATGATAATATATCATTAATAAGTACCAAAATTAATGATATTAATGAAAATTATTATCCTTCTGTAAAATTACTTCCCACTCCAAAAATTCATTTTTTAAGAAGGATTATCCCTTCATCAAAATTTAACAAAGAATATGAATTGCGTAATTATAATCTCACTGAATTGATTAATGTTCCAGCTTTATCTGGATGTTTTATGGTCATTAACTCTAAAATTCTCAAACGTATTGAAGGTTTTGATGAGAATTTTTTTCTATATTTTGAAGATATTGACATAATTAGAAGATTGTCTAAATTTGGTGAAATATGTTATTTGCCAACAATAGAAGCAACTCATCTTCATCAAGCTGATTCTAAAAAATCTTTCAAATATTTAATTATACATCTAGTTTCACTAATTAAGTATTATGCAAAATGGGGTTGGTTCTTCGATAATAATAGATTAAAAATAAATAAAGATTTTTTAAATAAAATTCAAAAATATAAAAAAAATAATGTATAATATTACAATCATT
>MDSW01205467.1_pt1 | contig 13027 bp, 9 predicted proteins | sample 811171 | NCBI WGS metagenome assembly MDSW01 (sample SAMN05326641, study PRJNA326480) | marine metagenome | isolation source: seawater | place: Atlantic Ocean: North West | collected 2012 | reverse complement strand
GCCATGCGGGGCCGCGCCGCCATAGGTGTCGACGATGATCTTGCGGCCGGTCAGGCCTGCATCGCCGTCGGGGCCGCCGATCACGAAACGCCCGGTCGGGTTCACATAGAACTTTTCTTCCGGCGGGAACCAGCCTTCCGGCAGGACGTCCTCGATCACGGGGCGGATGATTTCACGCAGCTCTTCCAGCGTGGCGCTGTCCTTGTGCTGGTGCGACACGACGAGCGCGTTCACGCCGACCGGTTTCGATCCTTCATACTGGAGGGTGACCTGGCTTTTCGCGTCCGGCTCCAGCTGCGGGTGAGTGCCGGCATGGCGCATCGCGGCCAGTTTCTGGAGGATCTGGTGGGAGTAGACGAGCGTCGCCGGCATCAGTTCCGGCGTCTCGTCGGTGGCGTAGCCGAACATGATGCCCTGATCGCCTGCGCCTTCCTCGCCGTACAGGCCCTGGCCTTCTTCCACGCCCTGTGCGATCTCGGCAGACTGTCCGTGAACGTGGTTCTCGACGACCATGTTCTCCCAGTGGAAGCCATCCTGCTCGTAGCCAATTTTCTTCACGACAGCGCGGGCCGTCTCGATCATCTCGTCCTTCGTCACCTCGGCGCCATTGTTCGTGCGCACCTCGCCGGCCAGTACCACGCGGTTGGTGGTGGTCAGGGTTTCGACGGCGACTTTCGCGCTTGGGTCGCGGGACAGGAACAGATCGACAATCGCGTCGGATATCTGGTCGGACACCTTGTCCGGATGACCCTCGGAGACACTCTCGCTGGTGAATTCGTGACTGGAAAGTTTCATGTGTCTGTTCCTTTTCGAGACCTATCGGGCGAAGACCACGGTCCTGCCGGAATGAGAGAATACACGGTGTTCGGCATGTGCCTTGACGGCGCGAAGCAGGGCGGTGCCTTCAAGATGGCGGCCCGTTTCGATCATGTCGGCCGGGGTGAATGTGTGGTCGATGGCTTCCGTAACCTGCGTGATGATCGGGCCTTCGTCGAGGTCCGCCGTCACATAATGTGCCGTGGCGCCAATCACCTTCACGCCGCGCGCATGGGCCTGGTGATAGGGCTTGGCCCCCTTGAAGCCGGGCAGGAAGGAATGGTGGATATTTATGCACCGGCCCTCAAGCTTGCGGCAGGTATCATTGCTCAGCACCTGCATGTAGCGGGCAAGCACGATCAGGTCCGCATCGGTCTCCCCGATGATGTCGAACAAGCGCTGTTCGGCCTCTTCCTTCGTGTCCGCCGTCACCGGTACATGGAACCAGGGCAGGCCCCAGTGCGCGAAATTATCTTTCAGCGTGTCATTGTTCGAGACGATGCCGACGACCTCGATGGGCAGTTCCTTCCGCCGGGCGCCGTAGAGCAGCGTATTGGCGCAATGGTCGGAGCGGGAAACCATCAGCAGCGTGCGCATCGGCTGGCCTTCGGGACGGATTTCCCAGTTGGCGCCAATCTTCCCTGCAAGCGCTGCCATGTCGGCTTCCACGCCTGCGGGGATCGCGCCTTCTTCCGGGCCATGGAAGATGATGCGGGCGAAGAAGCGTTCGCTGTCGGGATCGCCGAAGGTGCGCGACGAGGCGATGAAACAGCCATGGCGCTCCATCAGCCGGGCCAGATCGGCCACGAGGCCGACCCGGTCCGGGCAGGAGAGTTTCAGGATGTGTTCGCGCGCCACGTGCCGGATGCCCTAGTAGCGGTAATGCTCAGGCTTGAACGGGCCGATCGTGTTCACGCCGATATAATCGGCCTGCTCACGCGAGAGCTCGGTCAGCTGCACGCCCAGCTTTTCCAGGTGCAGCATGGCAACTTTCTCATCCAGGTGCTTCGGCAGGGTGTAGACCTTGTTTTCGTATTCGTGGCCCTTGGTCCAGAGTTCGATCTGGGCAAGCGTCTGATTGGTGAACGAGGCCGACATCACGAAGGACGGGTGGCCTGTGGCGTTGCCGAGGTTCACGAGGCGGCCTTCCGACAGGAGGATGATGCGTTTGCCATCCGGGAAGGTGATCATGTCGACCTGCGGCTTGATGTTGGTCCATTCGAAATTGCGCAGGCCCTCGACCTGAATCTCATTGTCGAAGTGGCCGATATTGCAGACGATGGCCATGTCCTTCATCGCCCGCATGTGGTCGACGGTGATGATGTCCTTGTTGCCGGTGGCGGTGACGAAGATGTCGAATTTCGGGGCGGCATCGTCCATGGTGAGGACTTCATAGCCATCCATTGCCGCCTGCAGGGCGCAGATCGGATCGACCTCGGCCACGCCGACGCGCGCGCCGGAGCCTGACAGCGACGCTGCAGAGCCTTTGCCGACATCGCCATAGCCCGCGACGAAAGCCTTCTTGCCGGCCATCATCACATCAGTGCCGCGGCGGATCGCGTCCACGAGGCTCTCTTTACAGCCATATTTGTTGTCGAATTTCGACTTGGTGACCGAGTCGTTGACATTGATGGCCGGGAAGGGGAGTTCCCCTTTCTTTTCAAGCTGGTAGAGGCGATTCACGCCGGTCGTGGTCTCTTCCGAAACGCCCTTGATGCCGGCCTTGGTCTTCGCGAACCAGCCCGGCGATGCGGCCATGCGCTTCTTGATCTGGGCGAACAGGAATTTCTCTTCCTCGGAGCCCGGCTTCTCAAGGAAGGCGGCATCATTCTCGGCGCGCTCGCCGAGGATGAGGTACATGGTGGCGTCGCCGCCATCGTCCAGAATCATGTTGGGCGCGGTGCCGTCATGCCAGTGGAACATGCGGTCGGTGAAGTCCCAGTATTCTTCAAGCGTCTCACCCTTATAGGCGAAGACCGGCGTACCATTGTCGGCGATGGCTGCGGCGGCATGGTCCTGCGTGGAGTAGATATTACAGGAGACCCACTGCACTTCGGCGCCGAGCGCTTCGAGGGTCTGGATCAGCACAGCCGTCTGAATGGTCATGTGCAGGGAGCCGGCAATCTTGGCGCCTTTCAGGGGCTGTTCCTTGCCGAACTCCTCGCGGGCGGCCATCAGGCCCGGCATTTCCGTCTCGGCGATGGCAATTTCCTTGCGCCCGAAATCCGCGAGGGAGATGTCTGCGACGTGATAGCTTTTAGCCATATCAATCATCCTTTATATGTTTGTATGGCCCCGTAACACGGCGCGCAATCAAAGGCAACGCGGGATATGTTGCGGCGGCGGCGTGTCCGGATATGTGTCCGGAAAATTGCCCGAAAAGTAACCGGAAAGTGTCCGGCGACCCGGGCAGTTTGCCCGGATCCGGCCGCTTAGCCGTTGAAGGCGCGGATGGCGTCGATGATGGTCGCCTGGTCTTCCTCGGAGAGGTAGGGGTGCATCGGCAGCGCGATGACGTGCTGGCTGGCGGCTTCGGTGACGGGGAGGGTGCCGGCGGGCGGCTTGTGGGCGGCGCAGAAATCCTGCTCGTGGATCGGGACGGGGTAGTAGACGGCGGTCGGAATGCCCTGTGAGGAAAGGTGGGCCTGCAGGCCGTCGCGGTTCTCATGCTCGATCACATATTGCGCCCAGACGCTGCGCCCGCCTTCGATCACGGTGGGCACCCGTTTGACATGGCCGGCGAGGCCCTTGGCGTAGCGGTCTGCCACCACCTGCCGCTTGTCGATTTCGTCCGCGAAGATTTTCAGCTTCTCCAGCAGGATGGCTGCCTGGATCGTGTCGAGGCGGGAGTTCATGCCGACGCGGAGGGAGAGGTATTTCGGATCATGATGGAAGTTGCGCTCGGCCGCATCGGTCGGCGTCACCTTGCCATAGACGCGGAGGGATTCGATCCGCTCGGCCAAGAGGGCGTCATTGGTGATGATGGCCCCGCCATCACCATAGCAACCGAGGGGTTTTGCCGGGAAGAAGCTGGTCGTGGCCACATCAGCCCAGTCGGACGGGTGCTTGCCATTGAGGGTGCAGCCAAAGCCCTGTGCGGTGTCGGCGATGAGTTTCAGGCCGAACTCGTCACAGATCGCCTTGATTTCAGGGTAATTTGCCGGCTGGCCGAACAGGTCGACGGCGGTGACGACTTTCGGGGTCAGCCTGCCCTCGGCGATCACGGCCTCGATCTGCTTCCGCAGATGGGCGGGGTCCATGTTGTAGGTGTCGGGCAGGATGTCCACGAAGACCGGCGCAGCACCTAGCCATGGCACGACCTGCGCCGTCGCGACAAAGGTGAAGCTGGGGCAGAAGACGGCATCTCCCGGCTTCAGTTCCCACGCCATCAGGGCCAGGGCGAGGGCATCGGTGCCGTTCGCGCAGGAAACGGAATGGGAGGCGCCGCACCAGGCGGCCAGCTGTTTCTCCAGTTCGGTGACTTCCGGTCCGAGGACATAGCGGCCGCTCTCAACGACGCTGAGGATGGCGTGATTGATCTCGGTTTCGATTCGCTTGCGCTGGGCCTGTAGGTCGATGAACGGGAGGCTCATGGGGGAAGTCCTTTTCTATACGCTGCCCCGATAGTCCGGGGGACTGCAGCCTGCAAGTCACAGAGGGTTACGCATTTCGACAGTTTCCCCGGAACAACTCGCCTGATAGTTGCAGCCTTTGGCTTGCCAATGCGTTGTATATGCGAAAGATGCGGCAGAGCCCGGCCACCCCGGGGCGTGTGGAGGAATCTGTGCCAGCCATATCGGTTCTCATCGTGAACTTTAATGGCGAGAGCTATCTGCAGGCGGCGCTGGATTCCCTGCGCCGCCAGACATTCCGTGATTTCGAGGTTATTGTCGTCGACAATGCCTCAACCGACGGTTCGGCGGACAATCTGAACGCAGACGGGCTGCCCGGCTTCCGCCTGCTGAAGCAGGACAGCAATCTCGGCTTTGCCGCCGGCAGCAATGTCGGCGTGACGGCGTCCACCGCCCCATGGGTGGCGATGCTGAACCCCGATGCAGAGGCAAAACCCGACTGGCTGGACCGGATCATGGACGGGATCAGCCGGTATCCCGATGTGCGCATGTTCACCTGTACCCAGCTTGCCCTTGGCAATGAGGCCCTGCTGGACGGCGCGGGCGACAATTATCTCGGCATCGGCATTCCATGGCGCGGCGGGTTTGGCCGCGAGGCCAGCGAATTGCCGGGCGAAGGCGAGTGCTTCTCGCCCTGCGGCGCCTCAGCAGTGTTCCACCGCGAGACCTATCTCGGCTTTGGCGGCTTTGATGAACGCTTTTTCTGTTATTGCGAGGATGTGGACCTCGGCTACCGCATGCGGCTGGCGGGGGAGCGCTGCATCTTCCTGCCGCAGGCCGTGGTCTCGCATGCCGGGAGCGGCATTTCGGGCCGGGTCAGTGAGTTTGCGCTGTTCCATGGCACCCGCAACCGGTTGTGGACCTATGTGAAGAATACGCCGGCGCCGCTGCTGGTGCTGACTTTGCCGGGCCATGTGGCGATGACGCTGGCCATCCTGCTGCGCGGGGCGCTCAAAGGGCATGGCGGGCCGGTCTGGCGCGGCCTGGTGGCAGGGATTGCCGGGCTCGGCCGTATCAGGGCGGATCCGAGCTACGGCCCGCCGGAACGCACAGCCTCGCTTGGGGACCTGATGCACGCCATGGCCTGGAACCCGATGGACCTGCTTGGCCGGCGGGTAGTGGTCAGGCCGCTGGATGAGACGGTGCCGCCGCCCCGGCTGGATGTCGTCCGGAGCTGACATGATGCCGAGATTTGCGATTTCCGTGCCGGTGGGGGCCTGGCACCCATTCCTTCCGCATGTGCTGGCGAGCCTGAAGGCGCAGGGGCCGGATGTGGCCGTCGCCCTGCTGGATGCCTCCGGCGATGCGCGGGTGAAGGCGCTGGGCGATGCGGAGGCCGGTTGGCTGGCCTATCGCCGCCATGGCAAGGACAAGGGCCAGTCGGATGCCATCCTTGAAGGCTGGGCCAATGTCGACAGCGACTGGCTCGGCTGGCTGAATGCGGATGATATCCTGATGCCGGGTGCGCTGGACCGTGTGCGGGAGAGGCTCGCGGCCGAACCGGACCTCGACGTCATCTATGGCCAGAGCACCATTCTCGACGATGAAGGCGCGATGACCGGCTACCATTTCAATGTGGAGCCACCGGGACCGCGCCTGTTCGAAGGCTGCATCATCTCGCAGCCCTCCTGCTTTTTCCGCCGGGCGACATATGATTCCGTGGGCGGACTGAACCGCGACCTGCATTATGTGATGGACTGGGATCTCTGGATCCGGCTCTACAAGGCGGGGTCGAAATTCGCCTTCCTCGATGTGCCCATGTCGCAGGTGCTGTGGGGGGCGGATACAAAATCCGCCTCGCTGAACCGCCGCCGGCGTCAGGAGCTGCGGGCCATCATTGCCGCGCATACGCCGGAAGAGAAGCAGAAGGCGATTTTCCGCGCCTTTGCCATCCACGCGATCGCGGACATGATCTGGCCGCCCTTCCTGAAAGACCGTGTGCTGAAGCATTTGCGGCATGTGGGGCAGCGCCTCTATGGCCTGCGGGCGGATGGCGAGATCGCCGACAGCGCAACGCTCTCGCTGGCGCATTATTCCGGGGACGACGTGACGGGGGTCATGCTGGACCTTGAAGGCGGCCTGTCGGGTGTGACGGCGACAGCATCGGTCCCCGCACAGGCCATGCCTGCCAGCGCCGGGTGCATTGCGCTGTCTTTCAACGAACCGCTTCCGGCCGGTCAGACGGTGGAAGTTACCGTGAGGCGGGGTGGGGGTGAGCTGCCGCTTTATTTCCGGCGCGCGGCCTGGATCAGTCCTGCGGCGGGGCGCTGACTTTTCCCATCGAGGTGAACAGGATGCCGTCTGCCTCGCGCATGATGCCGATTGTGCCGATGGCGGACCATTTCCGGAACAGGCCCTCCATCAGGCGCGCGATCCGCGGGTGCGGGAAGGGAGCGCCGGTGGCGCGCACCTCCGCAGCATAGGCATCGGCGCCGCCGACCGAGAGGTTCCCGCCATGAAAGCGGAACCCGGCGAGCACGGTCGGCACCACGCTGAGCGGAGCATGCCCGGCGAGGCTCCGCCACAGAAGGAAGTCTCCGGCGAGCTTCATGGATCCGATCTCGTCGCGCTGGGCGCTTGTCAGGCGGCTGAAAAGGTTCCGGGTAAAGAACATGCTTTCCTGCTGCAGATGGCCGAGGAAATCGCTGTGAAACCAGCCCTTGCGAATCCATGATCGCGGATAGCGCCCATAGGGGCGAATGTAGCGGAGCTGGCCTGCCTCGTCCCAGGCACCCGGCAGCCCGGTGATCCATTCCGCGCCGGTGCGGGTGGCCTGCTCGACGACGCAGGCGAGCGCCCATGGTGTGTACAGGTCATCGCTGGCCAGCCAGGCCAGCATGTCGCCGCCGGACTCATCCAGCCCCCTGAGGATGGACGGGTAGAGGCCGAGGCCCGGCGCTTCGATCAGCCTGACGCGTGTGTCCCGGGCGGCCCAGTCGCGCGCGATCTCGAGGCTGCCATCGGTGGAGCCGCCATCGACGATGACATGCTCCCAGCCGGCATGGGTCTGGGCATTCAGGCTGGCAATCAGATCCGGCAGGAAACGGGCGCCATTGAGCACTGGCGTGATGATGGAAACCTTCACGTCTCTCCATGCTCCGTTTCTGTTCCGCCGACCGGCATGCCTATCCGCGAAGGTCCGCATTTGCAAATCATCTTCACCTTTTCACGACGCCTTGTATTGCAGACCAGATCCATCGGGGGGTGGAAATCGGCCCCAATATCCGGCAGATGCTGTGCATTCGGCATTATTTGAAGGACGTGTTGCGTGGAAAAAGCTCATTGGATGATTTCCGGCGTCGGCCGTTCCGGCACAACAATGGCGTACGGCGCTCTGTTTGCGGCATTGAAGGAGCAGGATCCAGATACTGTGGGGCGGTATGAGCCGTTTCTCTGGGGTGATCCGGTATGGGACAAGCTGCCGGAGCGCTTCGGCCGGGCCACGCTGCACAATGATTCAGTGAACGCTCGTGGCGTATACACCCATTTGGAAGCGCCGCTTTTTCTCGATACGACCCACCCGGTCATGGACAGTTTTGTCGACGAAACCCTGCCGGCTGACCGGCCGGTTGTTGCGAAGGTGATCCGCGGGGCCGGGCGTCTCAGCGCATTTCTCAAGCGCGATCCGGATCTCCGGATTATCCACCTGATCCGTAATCCAATGGATGTCGTGAATTCGGGGCTCATCCACTTTTCGTTCTTCGGAGATGAGTTCCACCCTTCCGACGAGAGGCGCTTCAACGAGGAGGCCGCTGAACGTTTCGAAAACCTGTATCGGCCGACCCTGGAAATGACCGAAGCCGGGCGCTCGTTCGAGTGGTGGAAGCTGATGAATGAAGCAGCCTTTGAGTCCGCCGAGGAATTTCCCGAACGCCTGAAGATTGTCGCTTATGAGAACCTGATGGCCGATCCGGCGGGGGTGATGTCGAGGATCGTGGAATTCCTGGGCGGAGACCCTGACCTGATCGACGATGCGCGCTTGACCAAGACGATTGGCCCAGTTTCCGGCCAGCCTGCGCTACGCGCCGTGGATCGGGATGGCCTGCTGCCGCATGTGGAGGCCTATTTCAAGGACAAGCGCCTCTTCAGCCGCAAGCATGGGCGGGCGGATGTGGCTGCGGAGAAGGCGAAGCTAAAGGAGAAGTACGCCGCCTGTGCCGAGGGCCGGGCCTTTACCCGCCCGGTGGATCCGGGACTGGCTCCGAACCGTATCCGGTCCATCGCCATTCAGGCCCATGAAGACGTCCGCAAGGCCTATGCCGATGGCCATGCGGGGAACATCAGGATGTTCACAGATGTAACGGAATCTGTCGGCGCTGCAGAAATGCGGATCAAGGGCAAGATCGACTCGATTGCAGGCAGGCTTGTCGACGATGGCAAGAAGCTGAGCGAGGCGGTTGCCAAACTCTCGGTGCAGTTGGAAAAGCGGGAGCAGAAGGTCGTTGAGCTGAGCCAAGCGGTCGATCACAAAGACAAGCAGGTTGCGCAGTTGCAAGCGCGACTTGCGGAACTCGGAAGCGAACTTGCTCAAACGAGGAGAACGGCAGAAAGGGACGTTCAGGCAGCCCAGCAGCTGAATGCCCGGCTGCGCGACCGGGTTGCCGGGCTGAGAGATGAGCAGTCGCAGCAGGCAAAGGTCTTTGAGAAACTGCGGACAGAGAAGCGCGACACGGCCGACAAACTGCGCAAGACTGAGGATCGCCTCCGTATAGTCGCCGGAGAGCGTGAACAGTACAGGCAGCAACTCGCAGAGCTTGCGACCGTGCTGTCTCCGCGTTTCAGCACCGTCGCGACCTTGCGTCCGTTGCGCTACGTGCTGCGCCAGCGCCAGAGGGTGAAATCGGGGCTCGCCGAGATCGATGCAAATGGCGTTGCGCGCCCCAAGTCGGTCCAATAGAGCGCGCGATCGCCGCTATTTCGGATCGTACGTCTTCCATTTCGCGATATCGAAGCCGTCCTTGTACATGGACAGGCCTTTTTCCTGAATGATGCGGTGGTTCAGGAAGATCGCGTCCATCTGGACCAGACGGTCATTGTAGTAACAGATGTCTACCAGATCGAATAGCTGGAAGCCATGCTTCCGGATAGCTTCAGAGCGTTCGTAGATATTCGTGATGCTGGTCTCGATGCAGACGACGCTACAGTCAGGCAGGATGGATTCCGCGCCTTTGAGAATCTCAAGCTCGGCGCCATCGACATCGATCTTCAGAAGATAGGGTTTGGCCAGATTCCGCTCGGCCACGATGGAGTCGAGCGTGCGCATGGGCACGGTACGGTATTCGCCGGGTGAGCTCTTGTCCTCAGTCATCCGGGCGTGCGTGATATCAACACCGTCACGAACGGAATTGGTCCGCATCGTGGTTTCACCATCACGATCCGACGCCGCAACCTTGATTAGTTCGTAGCTTACACCCGATCTATCATAAATTGCTCGAATTCGCTCCTCAAATTCAACGATAGGTTCTATCAGAATCTGCGGAACATCCTTGTAAGCCTGAATAAGCTCATAGGTCGAAGACAGAATGCCGACATCGATAACCGTTCCAACAGGAACGCCCATTTCCTTCAGGACGTTGAAGGAATGCACCTTCAGCGGATGGCGTTTTGATTCTTTTTGCTTACCATTGAAGCTGAGACCCATACTGTCCTCTTGGTTTTAACATGTGTTGGCTTTATGCCCCTTCTCGCGACTGGTATTCGATTTGTAAAGCAAATGCGCTGTAATCGGGTGTGCGTTGAGCAGGATTGCGAGCAGCGGCCGAAATAAAGAGCGTGGAGTCGATGGGGATGCATATACTTGTTGCCGTTCCGGGCAAGCATCATCTCGACTCCTTCTCCCCGCTATTAGAGGCTCTTGGCGAGCCCGTTGTGCCTGTCGCCGCCGGTAAACCAGCAGTTGGGCATGCGGGCCGATCCGAAATTCTGGATGCGTTTCGTCGAGCTATGGAGAAACAGGAGGGGCCTGCCGTCTTTCCGACGATCCATTCGCCGCCCTGGGGCATTTTTGATGCCCTGCTCGCCGAGGCGACCAATCGGCGGGCTCTTGTCTTCTATGAACCGTCAAACCTTGGCGTCGCCAGACTGCTCCAGTCCGGCGTGCGGACGCTTGCGGCCTGCGAAACCTGGCTGTCGGAGGCGCGGAGCCTTGAGAGGTTTGTCCAGGCGCATAGCCGGTACGTCACACTCGTTCGGGTCGACAAGGCACGAATGGCGCCGCGGAGCCTGCTGAGTGCCTGTGCGGACCGGTTCCTGTTTGATCTGGTCGACCCGACGGCGCGGCCGGCCATGGCGTCTCTGCCGCCTCTTGTCTACCGGCTGGCTGCCGAGTTCGCTGCACAGTATGAGCCGGCGCTGCGAACGCTCGATGACAGGCTCGACAGCCTTGCTTTCGCGCCGGATACGGGCCCCGAAACAGAACCGGGCGAGCTGGACCGATTCATTGCGGACTACCTGATCCTTAAGGATAGTCAGCAGACGCTCGAGCGTGTGCAGGCCGAGTCTGACGCCCTGCGTGTGGCCAACCGGCTCGCTGAGGAATCTGCCCAGGCCCTGCGTGTGCAACTCGCCGATCTGGACGTACGGCTTTCCTCGGCGCTGAAGGCGCAGACCGATGCAGGCAGTACTGGCGGATCCCAACGGAACTCGGTTGCCGTCCTTGAAGCGGAGATCGAGCAGCTGCGCCGTGCGCTTGGTGATGTCCAGCTCATCGCGGAAACGCACGTGTCAGAGGCCGCTGAACTTCGGGAACGCTTGCGGAGTGACGAGCAAAGACTGGCAATGCTTGAGGCGCAGCTGAGCGATGCAAGAAGCCAGCTGTCCGCAGACAATGTGTCCGCGGAGGCGGCCGCCGGCGAAGCCCCGCTTTCGCAGGCACTTAACGGGCAGGATATTGCTTTCGCCCGGCGGCCTTCGCTCATGACGAGGCTCAATCCGCGGCTCTGGTGGCAAATGCGCCGGGATAGGGATCTTGTTCTCCAGTCGGAGCTTTTCGACGCGGACTGGTACATGAAGAAGAATGCCGACCTTCAGGCGATGGGGGTCGACCCGGCCAGGCATTTTGTCCGGCATGGGGGGCAGGAAGGGCGCGATCCCGGCGCAGCCTTTTCATCGCGCCGGTACCTTGAGGACAATCCGGACGTTGCGCGTGCCGGCTTCAATCCGCTGGTACATTATCTGCGCCTTGGCCGGGCGGAAGGCCGCAAGATCCACCGGGCAGACAAGGCATGACAGTCACCAGAATTCACATCGTCACTCCCTGCTTCAATGCCGGAGAGACTATCGACCAGACGATTGCCAGTGTCCTGAACCAGTCCGGCCCGTTTGAGCTTCACTATCATGTGCAGGACGGTGCTTCCTCCGATGACACCGTCGAGCGTCTTGAGCGCTGGGCGGTGCGTCTGGAGCAGGGGCTGGTGCCGACGTTCTGCAATGCGATCCGTTTCACTTTCGACAGCGCTCCTGACCGGGGCATGTACGACGCGATCGCAAAGGGCTTTGCGACGTTTGAGGTTGCGGACAGGGATTGGCTAACCTGGATCAATGCCGACGACATGCTTGCGCCGGGCGCCTGTGCCCTGATGGCGACAATCGATGCCGGCGATGGCGCCGATACGGTCAACTGGGTCGCGGGTACGGCAACCATTGTGAGCCACGGTTCGGTTATCAGCCAGGTGGATCGCCGGATGGCGGCCGATGTGATCCGGCAGGGGCTTTGCGACGGACTGCATTGGGAGTTTGTCCAGCAGGAGGGCACATTCTTCCGGGCTGCGCTGTGGAACGCGATTGATCCCGAGGCAGACTTCGCGCGCTTCAGGCTGGCTGGGGACTGGAATCTCTGGCGCCGGTTCGCGGCGAATGACGAGTTGTATCAGGTGTCCCACGCGCTCGGCCTGTTCCATCTGAGGGAAGGCCAGCTCAGCCAGACGCAGCGTGGCGCATACCTTGAAGAGATCGATGCCGTCATTCCGGAAGAAGACCGGACCCAGGCCTTCGTCTCGCTCGTCGGTCTCCCGCTCAGCCAGAAGAGGCTGTCGGTGGATTTCGCGACGCGGGCGGTCCGGTTGACGGAGTGGGATCTCGCCATGCATCTCAAGTTCCGGCTGAACGAGCGTTTCGGTGAGGAGAAGGCCAGGCTTCTCGAGAAGGAAACTGCGAACGCCCGGATACATGCTGTCGCCAGTGAGGCGTTCCGCGTGGATGATACGGCGGGTGTTCCAGGGGAGCCCGGTCCGCGCACGGACATTATCGCGTACAATTCGGACTGGCAGTTCCCGGCGGTCACGGAGCTGCATGCCTTTGCCAAGGCGCGGGAGTTGCTGCCGCATGTGGCGGGCGTCTGCTATCTGGCTTTTCCCTGGGCGACGCTGATAGATCAGGCGAATTCCAAGGACGAAAAGGTCAAAGTGCTAGCGGGAATTCTGCGGGACCTGCGCGTACCTGATCGCGGCTACGAGCGCGTCGTAACCGTGTGCCAGCATATTCATATGAATCAGTATGCTGACCTGCTGACCGGCGCAGGAGTGACGGATGTATTCTGGTCGCATGCTGCGAAGGGGCAGGACCAGATCGTGGCGCCCGAT
>MDSW01076585.1_pt1 | contig 13027 bp, 11 predicted proteins | sample 811171 | NCBI WGS metagenome assembly MDSW01 (sample SAMN05326641, study PRJNA326480) | marine metagenome | isolation source: seawater | place: Atlantic Ocean: North West | collected 2012 | reverse complement strand
TTTCACTTTTTCTATATTGTGAGGTCCAACGCCTAGTTTGTCTTTCAACATATGACCCTTTTTTCCCGTAGTCATCTAGGCCTAATTTTTTATAATCTAGTGAGTGCAAATCAGCTAGAACTTTAATCATTGCATTATAAATTTCTTTTCTTTCTTCTTTATGTAAATCAGGTAGTGCAGGATCATAAAATATTCTTCCTTCAATAAAATCCATTATATAAAAGGGTGCTCCCCATATACTTGGATCTTCACACAATACATGAGTTTCAGGCACAGGAATTTTTGTTTGATGTAATGCTCTTAGAATTAAATATTCTCTTTCAATAGCATGTGCTGATGGAAGCAACTTGCCGAGAGGTTTAGATCTTAATATATAATTTTTTGATGCTGTTTTTATCAAATAAGTAGGGTTAGATTGACCTCCTTGAATAGGTTCTATTTTTATAGAGCCCTCAAAATTATTTATATTACGTATTAACCAATTTTCAAGAAAAGGTCTTCTCTCTATTATATTAACTATGTTTTTTTTCATTTAAAAAATTAATTTATTCCTATATCATTTCTGTAAAATCCTTCAGGCCACTTTATTGTTCTTAATGACTTATAGGATTTTTCTCGGGCAATATCTATTGTTTCTGCTACTGATGTTATGCCTAATACCCTGCCGCCATTAGACTTGAGTGTTTGATTTACTAATTTTGTTCCTGAATGGAATAAAATTGAGTCTGCTGAGTTTATATTTTCTATATTATTTATAGTGGTATCTAATGGATATTTATCAGGATAACCTTTAGTAGCCATTATAACAATTAAAGATGAAAGGTTTAAAAAATTTATTTGGGTTTTATCAAGTTCACCTTTGCTGGTAGCAAGCATGATAGATACAATATCAGATTTCAGCCTTGGTAGTATCACCTGACACTCTGGATCTCCAAACCTTACATTATACTCAATTAATTTTGGAAAGTTATCTTTTATCATTAATCCTGCGTACAAAATTCCTTTATATATAATTCCTTCGTTCTTTAATGCATTAAATGTAGGAGTAATAATAAGGTCCATAATTTTTTTTTCTAAGTTTTTATCAATATTTCTTGCTGGTGAAAAAGCTCCCATTCCACCTGTATTTGGCCCTTCATTGTTGTCATATGCCTTTTTATAATCTTGTGCTGTTGTAAAAGGAATAATTATATTTCCATCAGAAATTGCAAAAAAACTTGCTTCAGTGCCCTCTAAAAACTCTTCAATAACAATTGTTTTTCCTGCTTCACCAAATTTTCCATCAAAAATTTGATTTACCGATAATACGGCTTCTTCAATAGAATTTGCTATAATTACACCTTTACCTGATGCAAGACCATCTGCTTTAATTACTATAGGATATTTTTGTTCTTTCAGATATTTATTCGCATTTGATTTATCTGAAAAAATTTTATATTTTGCGGTAGGAATATTATATTTCAAACATAAATCTTTAGTGTAACTTTTTGAGCTCTCAAGTATTGATGCAGACTTACTTGGTCCAAAAACATTAATTTTTTCTTGAGATAATCTATCAGCTAATCCATTTGCTAAATAGGCCTCAGGACCAATAACTACCAAGTCAATAATATGTTTTTTACATATCTCTACAATCGAGTCATTAGTGGTATTTTCTTCTGTTAAGCATGTTGCAATCTTACTTATTCCTGCATTTCCAGGTATGCAATAAATTTTATTAACTATCTGAGACTTCTTTATTGACCAGCATATGCTATGTTCTCTTCCACCAGAACCAACAACTAAAATATTCATTTTCTTTCCTAATTTCTACTTTTTAGACTATAATAAAATCATATATTAAATTCTTCAAGATAACTAGATATGACAAATAATATTCCTGAATATACTGTTACTGAACTTTCAAATGCATTAAAAAATGTTGTAGAGACCTCATTTGAAAAAATAATTGTTAAAGGAGAAGTTAGTAGAATATTTATAGCTCAGTCTGGGCATGCATATATTACTATTAAAGATGAATATTCAGTTTTGGAGACAATTTGTTTTAAGAATGTATTTGAGAAAATTAAAATAACCCCTGAGCAAGGCCTTGAGGTTCAATGTAAGGGTAGAATGTCTACTTTTTCAAAAAAGTCATCATACCAGTTAATTATTACAGATATGCGCCCAGCAGGCCTGGGTGCACTTATGGCAATGCTTGAGGCTAGAAAATTGAAACTCTTGAAAGAGGGTTATTTTGATCAAAAAACAAAAAAAGAAATTCCTTTTTTACCAGATGTAGTTGGTGTTATCACCTCTCTTAAAGGTGCGGTTATAAGAGATATTCTTCATAGATTTAGAGACAGATTTCCTAGAGAAGTTCTGATATGGCCAACTCTAGTCCAAGGTGATGATGCTTCATCAGAAATCATAAATGCAATAACTGGATTTAATAAAATTTCTAATAATGGAAGTATAAAAAGACCTGATGTTATTATAGTTGCAAGAGGAGGGGGTAGTATAGAAGATCTATGGTGTTTTAATGATGAAGAGTTAATTATTGCAGTATCAAAAAGTGATATCCCAATAATTTCAGCTATTGGCCATGAGACTGATACAACTTTAATTGATCTTGCAGCAGATTTTAGAGCACCTACTCCTAGTGCTGCAGCTGAAATAGCTGTTCCGGTAAGGCTAGAGTTAATTGATAAGGTTACTTCTTTTTCTTCACGACTTTTTTCTAGTCTTACCAGAATTGTTAGAGAATCAAATATTCATTTGAATTCTGCAAAAAGAGGCATCAAAAGTCCCGAGAAAAATATGCATGATCTAATGCAAAGGATTGATTTTGTTTCATCAAAACTTAAAAATAATATGAAGCAGAAATTGAATAGTTATGAGGAGAATATTTTATCAAAAAGAGTCAATAATAAGGATATTTTATATAACTTATCTGATAAAAGAAAAGCTTTATCGTTTGTAGAGAAAACATTTTTAAAATCATTAGATACAAAGATAAATATAATAGAAAAAAACGTAGATGTGGTATCTATAAGATTAAATCAAAAATTATTATTTTCAAAACTAAAAGTTTATTTTGAAAAATTAGTGTATTCCACGAAAATATTGGACACTTTATCGTATAAAAATACTTTGAGTAGAGGGTTTGTTTTAATAAAGTCAATTAAAGATAGTAAGCCAATAGAGTCAGTTCATAATGTTGCTAATGACGAAATAGTAGAAATAGAATTTTTTGACGGAAATACTGATGCAAAAATAATGAAACCAAGTAAAAAAAATAAAAAGGAAAATAATGAAAAATTAATTTTAGTTGAAGAGAGTATTCAAGAAAAGTTATTGTGATGTTTGAATCAGATAGTCAAGATGAAGCCAAGCTAATTTATTACTCTGGAAGATTTGATATAATTATTCCAGGTCTTTATGTTAGGTGCTCTGTCACTAGTGAGAAAATATTAATTGAAAACCTACGATATTGGGATCCTAATTTACAAGAAGCTTATTCTTCAGCAGAAATTTGTTTTGAAAGGTGTAAAAAAAAGTGATTTACGTATGATTAGATTTCTAATTGTAAATTTTATTATATTTCATACGCTTTCTGTTCCAGTTAACTCTCAAGAATTTAACTATTCTGGAGAGTTAACTCAAGGTGGCTTAGTTAGAGGAAAAGTTATTCCAGGAACAAAGATTTTTTTAGATGAAAAGCAAATTAAAGTTTCTAGAAATGGTTTATTTGTTTTTGGTTTTGGAAGAGATCACAGCAAAGAATCTATACTAAAAATAAAATATAGTAATGGGTTATTAGAAGAAAAAATATTAGTAATTAGAAGTAGGACTTGGAAAACTCAAAAAATAAATAACTTACCATCAAAAATGGTTATACCTAGCAAGGAATCTTTAAAAATTATTAAAGAAAATAATAATGCAATTTTAATAGCCAGAAATATTGACTCAAACGAAACTTGGTTTATGCAGGATTTTATTTGGCCAGTAAAAGGAATAATCACGGGAATATTTGGTACTAAAAGAATACTCAATGGAAGAATCAAGCAACCTCACTATGGCATAGATATTGCTGCATCAGCAGGAACGCCAGTTTTAGCTCCAGCAAGTGGTAGAGTCAGCTTAGCAGAAATGGACCATTATTATACCGGTGGCACTATAATACTTGATCATGGTCATGGTATCTCATCTGCATATTTACACTTACAAAAATTGAATGTTTTTCGAGAGCAGATAGTTTCAAAAGGTCAAATTATTGGTTATGTTGGATCAACAGGTAGATCAACTGGCAATCATTTGGATTGGAGAATAAATTGGTTTAATGTAAGAATTGATCCTCAATTAATAGTTAAGGAAAAAATGTAGTATTTAATTCCATCTTTTATGCATCCAAAGCCATTGAGAAGGGTTTTCCTTAATAGCTATTTCAAGGAATTGGTTTATTTTTTTCATGACACAGACTGTATCGTCCTTTTCTAGATTAATGTCTAGCTTAGTATGGACTTTAATATGAAATTTTGTTCCTCCAATTCTCTTAATTGTTACAGGGATTAAACAAAGTTTATATTTGAGACTTAATTTTGCTATTGCTGTAGGAGTCATGGCTTCTCGTCCAAAAAATGGAATAGGAACACCATCATTCTGCTTTTGATCAACTAACATTCCAAGGTTAGTTCCTTTATTAATAAAACTAATTAGTTCTTTTGCTCCTCTAGGGCCTTTTCGAACCTGGTCTAAAGATATTGCTCTTCTAAATTCTCTTATAACATTATCTACAAGCGGATTATTTGGAGCTCTATATACTAGAGCTAAGTCTGATTTGCTAGCAATAACAGTCGCCATTACCTCCCAATTAGCAAAATGACCAGAAAATATTATTGAACTAATCCCATCTATTTTTTTAAGATTTTCCTCTCCTTCAATAGTAATTTTGTTTGTTTCACCTCTGAAAATATGAAGGAAAGGGTATTCAGCTATAGTTCGGCCAAAATTCTCCCACATTTTAAGTAGATTATGATTTACTTCATTGATATCTTGTTCTGGAAAAGCTTTACAAAAATTATCTATTGCTGTTTTATTTGCACTTGATTTTGGGCCAATAGTTTTACCTAAGAATCCTCCAACTTTTGATGCCAAATCAATTGGGAAAAACTTTAATATTAAAAAAAATATCTTGAGAAGAAAAAACTCTAATCTATATTTTACCATATTATTCATTCTATAATTTCTATAATTTTATCTAGATTTTCTTGGAGTTTAGTTATATTATGAAATTTAATTCTACAGTCCAAATAATTTATCATTAATTTTGCATTATCTGGAAGTCTAACCCAGTCTTTTTTTGTTGTTAAAACTTCAGATTTAGTGATATTTGCATCTTCAATTATTTTCATTATTTCGTCTTCAGAGTATTGGTGATGATCAGGAAAAGATTTAGAAAATTTTAATTTTATACCTGATTTATTTAAGGAGGAAAAAAATTTTTCTGGTCTTCCTATTCCACAAAACGCAGCAAAATTATTATTAAAATCTAAGTTATTGAAAACTGTTTCAATTTCTGATTCTATGACATTGCAATCAAAAATAGACAAATCTAATTTGATATTTTTAAGGGGATCATTAACCAAAATTATCAAGTCTATTCTTTGTGAGGAACTTTTAGGTGTTTCTCTTAATGGGCCAGCTGGAATTAATTTATTATTTCCAAACCCATAGCCACCATCAATCACTAAAATAGACAAATCTTTATGAAGAGTATCATTTTGCAGACCATCATCCATAATAATTAGATCTGCATTCTTTTTATAGGCTTTTAGAGCGCCTTTAAACTTATTTTGACTAACCCATGTAGGCGCTACTTCAGAAAGAAGTAAAGGTTCGTCACCAACTTCTTTTGATGAGTGTTCTTTTGAAACAAGTATAGGTCCTTTTAATGTTCCTCTATATCCTCGTGTAAGGAAATGTGGTTTAATTCCCTTTGAAATTAGAAATTTTGCAATTGAAATTGCAACCGGTGTTTTTCCCGCCCCACCTAGGGTAAGATTACCTACACAAATTACAGGAATTCCTACCTTCCTTTTTTTTATGATGTATCTTCTAAAAATAAATAAAAAAAAGTAAAGAATAGATAATGGTTCTAGTAAACTAGATATAAGGTTTGGTCTATCCCAAAATTTTGGTTTATTTAACATATTCTATTTAATATCTTGTGAGGAAATTTTAAATTTTTTATCAGCAATCATAGATATTTTATTTAGTTCCTTTTCAATTTTTTTTCTACTTAATTCAATATCATTTTTTGATGATGATTTAGGTGGTAAAATTTTCTCTCCCCAGATGAAAACCCCTTTACAAAAAGGTAATGGTATAAAAAACCTATCCCAGGTATTTAAAACTTTTGACTTATTTGAGCTATAAACTAATGGGAAAATAGGGACATCAGCCAGTCTTGAAACGTGTACTATTCCCTCACTAGCTACCATTCTTGGTCCATGAGGGCCATCAGGGGAAATCCCAACCCATTGTTCATTTCTAAGAAATTTAACCATTTTTCTTAGAGCTTCTGCACCTTTTTTGTTAGTGGACCCTCGAACCGATTTTAATCCAAAATAATTTACTGTTTTTGAGATTAATTCGCCATCATTATGCCTAGAAATTAATAAATGAAGTGTTTTATTTTTCTCCCATACGAATGGAAGCATTAGGAGTCTTCCATGCCAAAAAGCAATTATAAATGGTTTTTTTTTATTAATATATTCTGAAGGTTTTTCAAAACCAATTAATTCCCAGCGGCTTGAGTAATATACTAATCTCATATAATTAGCTGCCAAAAAGCATAATAAAGATCTAGATAATTGTAATTTTAAAATTATTTGTAAAAATTTTTTAATCATTTTGTTTGATTATCATAGTTATTTAAATTTTCATTATAAAGTTTGGAATAGATCCCTCCTTTATTTATTAAGTCCTCATGTTTCCCTTTTTCAACAATCTGTCCGTTATGTAATGCTATTATTTCATCAGCATCAACTATAGTAGACAGTCTGTGAGCAACAATAATTGTTGTTTTACCCTTTATCAGGTTATCTAATGCTAATTGAATTTTCTTTTCAGACTCTGTATCTAGAGATGAAGTAGCTTCATCTAAAAGTATAATAGGAGCATTTTTTAAAAAAGCTCTAGCGATCGATATTCTTTGCTTTTGTCCCCCTGATAGTTTTGTTCCTGATTCTCCAACAACGGTATTAAATTTATTTGGTAGTTGATTTATAAAATTTGTACAAAAAGCTTTCTCTGCAGCTTCTAAAACTTCCTGTTTAGAAGCATTGTTCTTACCATAAAGAATATTTTCAAAAATAGATATGTTAAATAGATTTGCATTTTGTGATACAAAAGAAATATTTTTTCTGAGAGAATCTTGTGTCACTAGTTTTATATCTTGTTTATCAATAAGAATTTTTCCATTTAAAGGGTCAGAAAATCTTGGTATTAAATTTAATAAAGTTGACTTACCTGCTCCAGACCTGCCAACAATAGCTAATTTTTTTCCAAGCTTGGCTTCAAAATTTATATTATGTAAAGTTTGATGTTTTTCATATGAGAAGGATACATTTTGAAAAGAGATATTTCCTTTTGAGATTGTTAGTTCTTTTGCGTTACTAGTATCCAAAATTTTATTTTTTAAGTCTAAAATGCTAAATATTCTGTCTGCAGCTGCAAGCCCTTCTTGCAAAGAGGCGTTTAAATTAGCAATAGATCTTAGTGGTTGATATGATAGTCCAAGGGCAGTAATGAAAGTAACAAACTCACCAGCGCTTAATCTATTTGATGTTTCTTCAAATCCTGCAGCGTAAAGAATGACTAATGCTGTAAATATTCCTGCTAAAATTTCAATCAATGGAGTAGATATAGCTCTTGTTTTTATTACTTTAAACATTGCTTTAAGCCTCAATTCATTTGATTCTTTAACCTTTTTTACTTCTTTTGTTTCATTAGTATAAGACTTTATTTGAGCTGAATTCATGAATGCTTCATTTAATAATGCACTGAAATCACTTGTTTTTTCCTGATTTTGTATAGAGGCTTTTCTCATTCTTTTTCCTATTTTACTTACAGGAAAGAAACTTAAGGGAAAACCTATTGTAGCAATTAGTGCTAATTGCCAATCAGTTAGAAAAAGTAAAATAATTAAAAAAATTAAGGTAAGAGAATCTTTTGATATTCCTGTAAGAGATTTTGTTAGAGCATCTCTTAGTAAGTTAGCATCGTTTAAAAATTTTGAAATTAATGCCCCAGTTGCATTTTTTTCAAAAAAATTAAGATCAGAATTAACAAGTTTAAAAAATAAGTTATTTTGTATCTCAGCAATAATCCTTTGACCAAAAATACCAAGTATAAATGATTGTACATAAGTTGCAGTTGCTTTTACTATTGATATAAACAAAAACATTAAAGGAATAAATATAATGCTACTTGAATCTCTTTTTACAAGCACTTGGTCTATCAAAGGCTCCATGATTCTGGCATAAGCAGCGGTAGTAAAAGCAATTACAATCATAGAAAGTATTGCTATTATTAGTTTCCATTTGTGGTCTAATATATAACCGTCAAATAATCTTTTTATTAGATGCCAGCTTGAAATTTTTTTATCAGTATCCAAAATCTTAAATCCAATTTTTGATATTAAACTCTATATTAACTAAAAAATAAACTCTTAATATCTTCAATAACAGTCGAAGTAATTATTGCAATAAAATATTAAATTGTAATACAATATATTAACTAGATACTTGGAGAAATAATATTCTTAAAGAAAAGCTATTTTCTACTTGTCCTCATGATTGTCCAAGCCAATGTGCTATAGAAGTTGAAAGAATAAACAGTAAATTTATTGGTAAGGTAAGTGGAGCTAAAGATCAAAATTATACACAAGGTATAATTTGTGCGAAAGTTGCGAGATACTCTGAGAGAGTTCATCACGAAGAAAGGCTCAAAACACCTCTTATTCAGATGGGGGAAAAGGGAGATGACAATTTTTCTCCTATTTCATGGAATGATGCTCTGGGTGAGGTTGCTCAAAGATTTCTGAAAGATGCAGCATCATACGGATCAGAATCTATTTGGCCGTATTACTATGGCGGAACTATGGGATACTTTCAAAGAGATGGTATTAATCGATTGCGTCATATAATGAATTATTCAGGTATGGATAAAACAATATGTGCATCAATTGTTCAATCTGGATGGAGAGCCGGGGTAGGTGCCTCTATAGGAAGTTCGCCTTACGAAATATCAGAATCGGATTTAATAATTTTATGGGGAACGAATGCAGTTTCTACTCAAGTAAATGTAATGCATCATATAACAAAAGCTAAAAAAAATAGAGGTGCACGATTAATAGTGATTGATCCTTATAAAAATCAAAGCGCATCAGTAGCTGATAAATATATATGTATTAATCCAGGCACAGATGGAGCATTAGCTTTGTCGATGATGAATGTGCTTTTAAGAGAAAACAGAGTAGATAAAAATTTTTTATATAAGTATACAGACTATAATGAAAAAGTAGAAAAAATAATTTTGGATAAAAATACAAAATGGGGAGAGCAAATTACTGGAATTCCAGCAGAAGAAATTGAAAAGCTTGCTATTGAATATGGAGAAACTAAAAGAGCATTTATAAGGCTTGGGTATGGTTTTTCTAGGCATAGAAATGGCGCAGCTGCTGTTCATTCTGTATCTTGTTTGCCATCAATTACTGGTAAATGGTTTAGTGATGGAGGTGGAGCTCTATTAAGTAACTATGATATATACCACCTAGATAGGACTTTGATTGAGGGTTTAAATTATAAAAATAAAAAAATTAGAAATCTCGATATGTCTCAAATTGGAAGAGTTCTAAATAATTTTGAATTAGAATTAAAAAATGGTCCATCAGTAAAATCTATGTTAATTCAAAACACCAACCCAATGGTTGTTGCTCCAGAACATAATTTAGTTCGATCTGGTTTTTCTAGAAAAGATTTATTTGTTTGTGTCCATGATCAGTTTTTAACGGATACTGCAAAATTAGCAAATATTGTTTTACCTGCAACTTCATTTTTTGAACATGATGATTTGTATGCTGGTGGAGGACATTCTTATTTACAGTTTGGTCCCAAAATCATCAATCCAATTGCAGAAGCGAGGAGCAACCATGATGTAATTTGTAATTTAGGAAGACTATTATCTCCTGATCATAGAGAATTCCAGATATCATTAGAAGATTTAATTGATGAAACGCTCTTAATATCTGGATATCCAAGTTTAAATGAATTTAAAGATCTGAAATGGTTTAATTGCCAGCCTCAAAAAAAAGTTTCAGACTTTAAATCGGGTTTTTTTACTCAAGATAAAAAATTTCATTTTCTACCTGATTGGAGTGATATCGGTCCTACTGGTTATTTAATGAATAATTATCCTGACCATTTAAATATTATGGATAATATAAGTAAAGAGTTACCATTTAGGTTAGTTACAGCTCCTGCGAGAAGTTTTTTAAATTCGACATTTACTGAGACCAAATCCTCAATATTAAAGGAAGTAAGACCTGAAGTGTTAATTCATCCCCTTGCTGCAAAAAAAAATAATATTGTAGATGGACAAATAGTTAAAATTGGAAATGATTTAGGAGAAGTTATAGTTCATTCTAAATTTTTTGATGGCCTAAACGAAGATGTCTTGATTGTGGAAAGTTTATGGCCAAATAGATTTTTTATTGGTGGAAAAGGTATTAATGTTCTAACAAGCGCAGACCCTGTTCCTCCTAATGGAGGTGCTGCATTCCATGATACATCTGTTTGGATAAAGCCTAACTAATATAATCAATAATTTTTTTATGTATCATTGAATTTGCAACAATCAAATTAGGATGTAATACATTTTTTTGATTATAATTGATTTCCTTACCATTTTTCATAGTAACTTTTCCGCCAGCCTCAACAACTATCAGGTTTCCTGCGGCAATATCCCAGTCCGATTTATTTGAAAGAGTAATTGTACCATCATATTCACCTTTTGCGACGAGGGCCATCCTGTATGCAATTGAATTAATAAAGGAAAATTTTACATTATTAAAAGTTTTCTGTTTGTTTGAGAAAAGTTTTTTACCTCCTAAGAAACTACCTTCACTTAAAGAACTATTATTTGATACTTGGATTTTCTTTCCATTTAGGTAAGCTCCATTCCCTAGTTCTGCTTCAAATAGTTCTTCAGTAATAGGATTATAAATGATTCCTAATATTGGTTTGGAAATATGAATTAATGCAATAGAAATAGTAAATTCTGGTTTTTTTTGAATAAATGCTTTGGTTCCATCAATAGGGTCAACTATCCAAACATAATTTTTTTTTAATCGTTGGTTATCATCTTCAGATTCTTCAGACAACCATCCGTAAGAGTTTCTATTATTATAAAGGATTAATTTAAGACTTTCGTTTACTGCATAGTCTGCTTCCGTTACAGGATTATTAGGAGTTTTTTCCCAAATCTTTATTTCTTTTTTAAAATATTTTTTTGCAATTTTTCCTGCCTCAAGAACTGCTTCTCGAGCTAAATTTTTATCCTCCTTGATATTAAATATTCTCAATTTAATTACCAGCTACTGCCATCTCATCGATCAATAATGAAGGAGAATTTGTTCTATTCTTGAATTTTAGATCATTTGCGGGAGTTAATTTAGAGAAAATAGAGTTTAGATTTCCAGCAATAGTTATTTCACTAATAGGGTAAGTGATTTTTCCATTTTCAATTAAAAACCCTGCTGCACCCCGACTGTAGTCACCCGTAACTCCATTAACTCCCATTCCAATCAATTCAGTGATATATATTCCCTTTTTTAAGCTTTCTATAATCTCTTCTAGTGAATTCTCGCCTGGTTCAAGATACAAATTAGTTGGGCTCGGAAAAGGAATACTTGAGGTACCTCTTGATGCATGGCCAGTGGTTCTTAGCCCAAGTTGACGTGATGATGACAGATCTAAAATCCAACTTTTTAATATTCCATTTGAAACAATTTTTATTTTGTTAGTTTGAGTTCCTTCTCCATCAAATGGTTTAGAACCTAAACCATCAGCAATATGTGGATCATCTATTATATTTATTTTTTTGGAAAATATTTGTTTATTTATTTTATCATTCAGAAAGCTAGTTTTTTTTGCAATTGATTGCCCATTTATTGCGTTAGAAAAGTGTCCAAGTAAACTTGACGCTACCCTCCAGTCAAAAACAACTGGTAATTCGCAGGAGTCAATTTTAACAGGATTAAGTCTTCTAACTGCTCTTTCAGCGGCATTAATTCCGATAGTTTTTGGATCTTCTAATTTAGATTTGTGTCTAGCAACTGAGTAGTCATAATCTCTCTCCATATCTGATCCTTTACCTGCTATTACGGCAGCAGATATAGAAAATGAAGAACCAGAGTATGATTCAAAAAAACCATTCGTATTAGCCAATGCAATACTTGATTTACTCCATGATGACTCCGCGCCCTCAGAATTTGTTATTCCTTTTACAGATAAAGCAGATTCTTCTGCTATCCTTGCGTTTTCATATAGGCTTTCAATTTTTGGTTCAAATGTATCCAGCAGACTCAATTTAGGAGGTAATTTAGTATTAGTATTTTTTTCATTTATTCCAGCATATGGATCATCAGGAGCTACTTTAGCCATATCTATTGCTCTCTCGACAAGCTCATCAATGCCATAATCTGAAATTTCAGTTGATGATACAATAGATTGTTTTTTTCCTAAAAAAACTCTTAGTCCAAAACCACTAGACTCTGACCTTTCTAAATCTTCTCTTTTTCCAAGTCTTTGAGAAACAGATATAGACTCATTTACAATGCTTATTGCATCTGCTGAATCAGCTCCTTTTTCTGTAGCTTTTTGAATTAATTTTGTAAGTATTTTTTCCAATATATTCTTTCCCTATGTTTCTTTTCATTTTATTTCCAGCAAATTTATTTTTTCTATTTTTTCCATATTGACCT
>MDSW01074299.1_pt1 | contig 13027 bp, 11 predicted proteins | sample 811171 | NCBI WGS metagenome assembly MDSW01 (sample SAMN05326641, study PRJNA326480) | marine metagenome | isolation source: seawater | place: Atlantic Ocean: North West | collected 2012 | reverse complement strand
TGATGAGATATTTAAATAACTATTTTGAGGTTGATGAGATCCTATACAAACACTCTCATCTGCTAACCTAACATGCATAGACTCTGAATCAACGTCAGAGTGAACTGCTACAGTTTTAATACCCCATTCTTTACAAGCTCTAATTACTCTTACAGCTATCTCCCCTCTATTAGCTATAAGTACTTTTTTGAACATGAGTGTTATTTAAGTAGAACTAAAGTTTGTCCGAACTCGACAGGTTGTCCATCCTCGATTAAAATTTTTTTTATCTCCCCGTCTGAAGTAGAAGGAACATGATTCATTGTTTTCATTGCTTCAACGATCATGACAGTTTGACCTTTTTTAATTTTATCTCCGACTTCAACAAATTTTTTAGCACCAGGTTCTGGCGCTAAGTAGGCTGTTCCAATTATTGGAGACTTTATCCTTATACCTTCACTATCATTTGAAGATTTTAAAACTGCTTTATTTTGGGAAACAACAGCACTTGTTTTTATTTGATCCACACCTTTTGACACTTTCGAAACTTTAATTTTTGTTTGGCCTTCTTGGTATTCTAATTCTGTTAAATCAAATTCTTTAAGATTATCTACGAGCTCTCTTATTAATTTTTTATCTATTTTCATTAATCTAAAAATTCATTCATAGCTTTTAATGACATAATGTATCCGTTAGATCCAAACCCACAAATAACTCCTTTTGCAACATTACTAATTAAAGATTTATGCCTGAACTCCTCTCTATTATAAATGTTACTGATATGCAATTCAATAATTGGAATTTTCAATATTTTTAATGCATCATGAATAGCTACAGATGTATGAGTATAACCTCCAGCATTAATAATTAATCCATCCTGATTATTTCTAGAGTCTTGGATTTGATCAACTAATTCGCCTTCTATGTTTGATTGGAACAATGATAATTTAATGTTATTTTTAATTGCATAGTCATTACAATCTTTTTCAATATCTTTTAAGGAAAAACTTCCATATTGTTTTTTTTCCCTCTCACCTAAAAGGTTGAGGTTTGGCCCATTAAGAATTATAATTTTATTCATAAATAATATTTCTCAATATTGAATAACTTAATTATGGCAAAAATACAATTAAATGGAAAAAAAGTAGATATTAAATCAAATTATTCATTATCAGATCTTTTGAAAAAATATAAATTGGCTAATAAAAAAATTGCAATTGAACTTAACGGAACAATAATTCCAAAAAATAATTACAATAAAAAATACCTTAAAAATAATGACAAACTAGAGATAGTCCATTTTATTGGTGGAGGATAATTTGAAAAAAGATATTTTTAAAATTGCAGGAAAATCTTTCAAATCAAGACTTATTGTAGGAACTGGTAAATATAAAAATTTTTCTGAAACTGCACAAGCGATAAAGTCATCAGGAGCTGATATGGTAACTGTTGCTGTAAGAAGAGTAAATATTTTAGATAAAAAAAAACCAATTTTGACTGATTATCTTAATCCAAAAAAAATTATTTTATTACCAAATACAGCGGGTTGTTATAACTCAGAAGAAGCTTTGAGGACTTTAAGACTAGCAAGAGAAATGGGAGGATGGAAGTTAGTAAAACTCGAAGTTTTAGGAGATAAGAAAACTCTTTATCCTAATATGATAGAAACAATCAAATCGACAATAACATTGGTAAAGGAGGGGTTTAAAGTTATGGTTTATTGCACAGATGATCCAATCTTAGCAAAAAAATTAGAAGACAATGGTGCTTCAGCAATAATGCCTCTAGCTTCTCCTATAGGATCAGGACTAGGATTACAAAATAAAATTAATATTTCACTGATTATAAAACAATCAAAAGTGCCAGTAATAGTTGATGCAGGTATTGGAACAGCATCTGATGCTACTATTGCAATGGAACTGGGATGTGACGGTGTACTAGTAAATAGTGCGATAGCAAATTCAAAAAAGCCAATTTTAATGGCTAAAGCATTTAAAGACGCAGTGATATCTGGAAGAAATTCTTACTTAGCTGGTAGAATGAGCAAAAATTATTTTGCATCACCAAGTTCTCCAACTAAAGGATTAATTTAGTTTTTTCTTTCTTCTTACCCAAAGAGTCTTTATCTTTTTTTTAGTCTTATTTTTTTTTGTTTTTTCCTTAGTTTTACTCGAAATTTTATTTTTATCCTTAATTCCTTTAACTAAATTTTTTTTAACTTTTTTTATAATTGCATTCACATTTTCTATGGAATTTATGAGTTTTTTCGATTTATTTATTAAATCAATTTTATATTCAGGAATTATATATTTACTGTTAGATATAATCTTTACCTCATAAGAATATTTTTTTTGGAAATATTTTAATTCGTCTAGAAGATTAATTTCTATGTAATTTTTTACTTTTTCAGGCACATATGAATTAATAGTTTTTACTTTATCTGTAAAAGCTAAATGTTGAATTTTCTTTAAAATTTTTTGAGAAAAAGATGAAAGTGATAATTGAGTTTCCCATTTTATTGATCCTTCACGCAATCTTTGTCTAGTCATCTCAAGAAGCCCAAAATTACTTATTCTTCCTATTTGAATTCTTGCTCTATCTTTTCTAATACTCTCGCGCATCTTTTTCTCAACTATCCTTCTGTTGTAAAAATTAAGCATATCGATAAAATCAATAACGATTAATCCTGATAAGTCTCTTAACTTTATTTGATGTGCTATTTCTTCTGCAGCTTCTAAATTGGTATTTAAGGCCGTCTTCTCAATATTTATTTGTTTGGTTGATTGACCAGAATTTATATCAATTGATACTAAAGCTTCAGTAGGATTTATTACAAGATAGCCACCAGATTTTAATTTAACTGTCGGTTCATAAATATTATTTAATTCTTTTTCAATGTCGGCATCGTGAAATAATGGGATTTTCCCCCTATATTTTTTAATATTTTTTACATTTTTAGGCATTAATTCTTTCATAAATTTTTTAGCTTTTTGATAAGCATCGTTGCCTTCGATATAAACATTTTTTGTATCGTTATCGTAAGTATCTCTTAAAGTTCTTTTGATAATATCTCCCTCTTCATAAACTAAAGAGGGGGCATTAGAATTCAGGGCATTATCTTTTATTTTTTCCCAAGTTTTTAATGTGTTCTGAAAATCTTTCTCAATTTCATTTTTTGTTTTATTTGCTCCAGCTGTTCTTACAATTACACCCATACTTTTTGGAATTTCTATATCATTTAAAATATTTCTTATTTTTTGACGATCGAAAGAATTAAAAATTTTTCTTGAAATTCCTCCTCCTTTAGGAGTATTTGGCATTAAGACCATGTATTTACCAGCTAATGATATAAATGTTGTCAGTGCAGCTCCCTTTTGACCTCTCTCTTCTTTTATTACCTGTATCAAAATTATTTGCCCAGGTTTTATAACTTCTTGAATTTTGTATCTTTTGATTCCGAATGCAGATTTTACCTTTTCTCGATATTCTTGTTTTTTATTACCTTCATCAGCACGATTTTCACTACTACCATTTTTTTCATTTTTGTTATCAGAAGAATTTTCTGTTTGTAAGTTTTCTTGATTATCAATTGTTTTGTCTTTGAGCTCTTCTCTTATTTTTTCTTCAGCTATTCTTATTTTTTCTTTATCCTCAGAGGGTATTTGGTAATAGTCAGACTGAATATCATTAAAAGCTAAGAAGCCATGTCGCTCTCGTCCAAAATTAACAAAAGCAGCTTGTAAAGAAGGTTCAACTCTACTTATTGTTGCAAGATAAATATTATTCTTAAAATTTAAATTATTTTTATCCTCAAATTCATACTCTTCGATAGAACTATTCGATTTAAGAACAATACGAGTTTCATTTGGATGCGATGCATCGATATATAAGTTTTTATCCATTGTATTAGAATTCCTTTAAAAATTATAAGATTTGAAATATTTTTGTTTATCATTAATATTATTTTATACAATTTTTGCTATAAATACACGATTTAAATTTATAAGTGCCTAAAGATAGTCAGAATTGTTATTATAAATTATAACAATGTTAAATTTTCTTAATTTTTCACTAAAATTCGTAATCATATTCATTTTAGTTGTAATATTTTTTATATTTTCAACTTTATGGTATTTTTCAGTTGGGTTGCCTGATTATAAAAAATTGTCGAATTATCAACCTCCGATTTCAAGTAGAGTTTACTCAAAAGATAATAAGTTAATAGCCGAATATGCTTTAGAGAAAAGATTATTTATACCTTTTGAGTCTATTCCTGATACCGTCGTAAATGCTTTTCTTTCGGCAGAGGATAAAAATTTTTTTAGTCATCCGGGAGTTGATGCTAAAGGTATATTAAGAGCAGTTATTAAAAATATAAAAAATATTTCACAAAATAAAAGACTCGAAGGAGCATCCACTATAACTCAACAGGTTGCAAAAAATTTTTTACTTACTAATGAAGTATCTATGAAAAGAAAAGTTAAAGAAGCAATATTGGCTTTTCGAATTGAAAGAGCTTATACTAAAGAGAGAATATTAGAGCTTTATTTAAATCAAATTTATTTAGGTCAAGGCACTTATGGTATAGCAGCCGCGAGTTTAGAATATTTTGATAAATCAATTAAAGAGTTAAATTATTCAGAGGCAGCAATGCTAGCTGCCTTACCAAAAGCTCCTAGCAAATATAACCCATATAGATATCCAGATGTAGCAAAGTTTAGGAGAAATTTGGTTCTCCAAAACTTAAAAGATAATAACTTTATTTCAAAAAAACAATTTGAACTATTGAAAAAATCAGAGCTTAAACTCAAAAAAAGAAGAATTGAAATTGTTAATGAAGCGAACTCTTATACTGAGGAGGTGAGGAGAACGGTAAAAAATATTTATGGTTTTGAAAAACTTTACTCTCAAGGTTTAAGTATTAGTACACCACTAAAAATAAGTTATCAAATTCAAGCATTAAAATCTCTTAGAAAAGGTATTGAGGATTATGACAAAAGACGGGGTTGGCGTGGTCCAATTACTAACAAGAATAAAAATAAAAAATGGGAGAGTAAAATTAATCAATACAAACTTGACCCAACTTTAAATTGGAAATTTGCTGAAATAATTTCTTTAAATGAAGATCAAATTAATTTTAAAATAATTGATCAAAAGAAAAAAATCAAAGAGGGATCATTAAATTTTAAACAGATAAAATGGACAATTCCAAAAAAAAAATCTATTAAAGATGTTTTTAAAATTGGAGATATTTTATTTGTAAAAAAAGAAAATAATCTTTGGTCATTAAAACAATACCCAAAAGTTAATGGCGGAATCGTAATAATTGATCCATTTACAGGAGATGTGTTAGCACTAGTTGGCGGGTTCAATTTTAAAACAAGTGAATTTAATCGAGTAACTCAAGCAAAACGACAACCTGGATCAGCATTTAAACCAATAGTGTATGCAGCGGCTTTAGAAAAAGGATTTGCACCTAATTCAATAATACTTGATGCCCCTTTTGTTGAAAGTCAAGGTGTTGGACTAAAAAATTGGAAACCCGAAAATTACGGAAAAAAATTTTATGGACCATCAACTTTAAGAAAAGGAATCGAGTACTCTAGAAATTTGATGACAGTGAGAATTGCAAAAATATTAGGGTTAGAGGAAATTCTTAAATTGTCAAAAAAATTAAATATTTATGATGAAATTCCAGAATTATTATCTGTTTCTTTAGGAGCTGCCGAAACCACTTTAATTAACCTTACTTCTGCTTACTCACCTTTTGTGAATGGTGGAAAAAAAATTGAACCAAAATTAATCTCTAGAATTCAAGATAGAAGAGGAAAAACTATTTTTCAAGATAAAAGTGAAAAATGCATAGGTTGTGACAAATTTATAAATGATAAGATTAAACTTCCACTAATTGAAAATACAAATGAACAAGTTATAAGTGAGGAAACAGCTTATCAAATGACATCAATTTTAAAAGGTGCTGTTCAAAGGGGCACGGCTAAAAAATTAAAAAACTTGAAAGTACCACTCGCTGGAAAAACAGGGACTACAAATAATAATTATGATGCGTGGTTTATTGGATTTTCATCAAATTTAGTAATCGGAGTTTATATTGGTTATGATAATCCAAAAACTTTGGGAAAATTTGAAACAGGTTCTAAAGCAGCTTTACCGATCTTTAAGGATTTTGTAGAAAATACTCTTTACAAAGAAGATTTTGAAGAATTTAAAATACCCGAAAATATTTATTTAACCTCGTTAAATTACGATACAGGCAATAAATCACGCCCGGGTGAAAAAACGTCAATTACCGAAGCATTAAAATTGAGAGATATTAACAATATAAATAATAATAACTTAATCTCATCAAATGAAAGTGATAAAAAAATAAAGTTTAGGCAATTTTATTAATGGAAAACTTTGAATCATTACTTACTGTTTTGGAAAAATCTTTAGAAAATATCAGGGGGTATCTTTGATCGTAAAAATGTTGAAACTAAAATCCGAGAGTTAGAAAATATATCTTTAAAAGAAAATTTTTGGAAAGATAAGAACCTTGTAAAAAAAACAATCAAACAAAAAAAAAATTTTGAAGACATAATTAATACATATAAAAAATCATCTGATGATTTAAATAATCTTAAAGACTTATTCACTTTAGCATCTAGCGAAAAAGACGAGGAAACGATTAATGACTGTATTAAAAAAATTCAGTACATTTTACAAGAAGTGAAGAAAAGCGAAATAAGTTGTTTTTTATCTGGTGAAAACGATGATTATGATATTTATCTTGAAATACATGCAGGTGCTGGAGGGACAGAAAGTCAAGACTGGGCTGATATGCTTCGTAGAATGTATATGAAATGGTTTGATAAAAAAAAATTCAATTACGAAATTATAAGTGAACATAAAGGAGAAGAGGCGGGTATAAAATCATCTACTGTAAAAGTTTCGGGTAATTATTTATATGGTCAGATGAAATCTGAGTCAGGTGTTCATAGACTTGTACGTATTTCACCATTTGATAGCGGCGCAAGAAGACATACGAGTTTTGCGAGTGTTTGGGTCTATCCAGCTATTGAAGATGATATTAATATAAAAATCGAGGAAAAAGATTTGAGAATTGATACCTACAGATCAAGCGGAGCAGGAGGGCAGCACGTAAATACCACCGACAGCGCCGTAAGAATAACTCATTTACCAACTAAAATAGTTGTTCAATGCCAAAACGAGCGATCCCAACATAAAAATAAAGAAACTTGTTATAAAATGTTGAAAGCAAGATTGTATGAGCACGAAATTCAAAAGAAAGAAGAGGAAAATCAAAAAGAATTAAATAACAAAACAGATATTGGCTGGGGTCATCAAATCAGATCATACGTTTTACAGCCTTATCAATTAGTAAAAGATTTAAGAAATAAAACGGAGAGCACAAATCCAGAAAGTGTCCTACAAGGGAATATAGACCAATTTATTGATGCAGGCGTAAAGAATAAATAATGAAAAGATTAATTTATAATTTTATATTATTAGTATTTCTTTTTTTAATTACTTTAGTAATTGTTTTATCAACTATTGGTATTGAGACAAATAGATTTAATAATTTAATATCAAATAAAGTTTCTCAGTCAAAAAATATTTTTATAGAATTTAAAAGTATTAAATTTAAACTTGATCCAAAAAAATTAAGTTTATTTCTTGAAACGCAAAATCCAAAATTAAATTATAAAGATATCAAAATTCCCGTTAAAAATGTCAAAGTATATATTGATTTTTTATCTTTACTATTAACTGATCCAAAAATTGAAAAAACTACACTCTCTTTTGAAGAAATAGATATAGTTCAACTAAATAAACTATCAGTTCTTATTAAACCATCGAATTTAAAAAGCTTGATAAATAACAAAATTAAAAAAGGTAAATTAATATCTGAAATAGAAATTTTTTTAAATAACAGTGGGATGTTAGAAAATTTTATAGCTAAAGGAACAATTAAAAATATGGATGCTAGCTTAATTGATGGAATTAACCTTAAAAATACAAACCTCGATTTTTTTACAGATAAAAATGATACTCTAATTAAGAATATTTTTGGATATATCAATAACATAAAAATATCTGATGGAGATATAAAATTGAATTTAGATAATGGAATTAAATTAAATTCAAATTTTAATTCAAAAATAGATTTAAATGAAGATTCTTTAATTGATTATTTAAAGATTTTAAAAAAATTTGGATTTGCTGAAAACGTCATAGGCTTTAAAGCAAATTTAAATAATACTCTTTATCTAAATTTTGACCAAACTTTTAAAGTTACTGATTACAATTATAGTATTTCAGGTAATGTGGAAAAAGGTGAATTTGAATTACTTAAACCTTTCAAAAACCACTTTATTTCAGAAAAAATAAATAAAATTTATTTTTCTAATTTAGAATTAAAAACGATTTTTTTACCTAAGAAAATAAATTCTTATGTAGTTGGAAAATATTCATTTAATAATTTAGATTATTTTAAAATAAATTTCGAGAACGAAATTTTTAAAGATATTCTTAATTTAAAAATAGATTTTGATTTTAACAATCAATTCAAAATTGATTTCATAAATTATGAAAAATCAAAAGGAATAATAGGAAACTTAAGTCTAGATTTTAAAAAGGTCAAAAATAATATTAAAATAGATAAATTAAATTTTTCAGAGAAAAAAAATTTTATAAAAGTAAATAACTTGAGATTTGAAGATAATAATTTTTTATCTTTTAAAGATATAATTGTGAAAACATATAATAATGATTTTATTATCCAGGGCGATAAAAAGATTTTTATCAAAGGTTCAAAATACGATGCCACTAACCTGGTTAAGTTTTTTAGCAAATCAAGTGATGTAAATAGATTAAAAAACTTGAATAATAGTATTGAAATAGACTTCAAGAATATAAAAGTACCAATGTCTGAAAAGTTAAGAAATTTTAAACTTTTAGGCGAAATTAGAAATGGTAAATTTGTTAAAATTACATCTAAAGGAGATTTTGGAAACAATAATTTCTTAGATATAACAATGAGAAAAGATAATAGCAGTGATAGAAAATATTTAGAAATTTACTCAGACCTTACTCGACCATTATTAAATGAATATAGTTTTTTTAAAGGTCTTTCAGGTGGAAAATTACTTTTTACTTCTGTAATTGGCAAGACAGAGTCAAATTCTAATCTCAAAATTGAAAATTTTAAAATAGTCAACGCACCTGCAGTTGTAAAATTATTATCACTCGCCGATCTCGGTGGCTTAGCCGATTTAGCAGAGGGAGAAGGGTTATCATTTGATGTATTAGAAATTGATATGGAAAAAAGTAAAGATTTTTTAAAAATAAATGAAATTATCGCCTTAGGCCCAAGTATGTCTGTCTTAATGGAAGGTTACCAAGGAAATGAATTGACAAGTTTAAGAGGAACTTTAGTTCCAGCAAAAACCTTGAATAAAATGATTTCAAAAATACCTGTAATTGGAGATATTATAATTCCTAAAGAGATAGGAGAAGGTTTATTTGGTATTAGTTTTAAAATTAAAGGGCCTAAAGGGAATATGAAAACAACTATAAATCCAATTAGAACTTTGACTCCTAGATTTATTCAAAAAATTATTGATAAAAACAAAGATGTTAAATAATTTTAATTAAAAAGTGCTTTTTCTTTCCATATGAAAGCTTCAAAACATTTTTTTTAAAATCATCTTTTTTAATAAATTTTTTTTCGTCGCTAATAACAATATCGTTTATTTTTAAACCTTTTCCAGCTATTACTCTTCGCGCTTCACTTTTCGAGTGTAAAATTTTATTAGTAGTAACAAAATCTAAAATATGTATACCTTTCTTTATTTCACTTAACTTTATTTTTATTTCAGGTAAATTTTTACCTAAACCACCTAGCTCGAATGTTTCTTTAGCAGTTCTCTCAGCTTTTTTCGAAGCCATATCACCATGAAGAATTTTAGTAGCTTCATTAGCTAATAAAATTTTGAGATTATTGATATTTTTTTCTTTTTCAATAATATTATTAATTTCAACAATTTCTAATTCCGTGAAAAAATATAAAAATCTTTTAACATCTCTATCATCAGTATTTCTCCAAAATTGCCAATATTCATAAGATGTCAATTGTTCTTCATTTAACCAAATTGCTCCTTTTTCAGTTTTTCCCATCTTTGCCCCAGATGCTAAAGTTATTAATGGAGATGTTAATCCATAAGCTTCTTTTTGAAGAATTCTACGAATTAAATCTACTCCATTAACGATGTTTCCCCACTGATCAGATCCACCAATCTGTAAAATACAATTATTATTTTTATATAATTGATAAAAGTCATAAGCTTGTAAAATCATATAATTAAATTCCATGTAACTCAGTGATTGTTCTCTGTCTAATCTTAACTTTACACTGTCAAAAGTTAGCATTTTATTTATTGTGAAATGACTACCTATTTCTCTTAAAAATTTAATATAGTTTAACTTTGTCAACCATTCAGCATTGTCGACAAATATTGGAGCTATCCTCTTTTCAGATGTATTTAAAATTTTATTAAAAACTTTTTTAATGCTTTGAATATTTTTTTTTATTTCCTCCTGTTTTAAAATTTTTCTTGTAGAGTCTTTTCCAGAGGGATCTCCAATTAATGTTGTCCCTCCACCTAAAAGAACAATTGGTCGATGACCGTATTTTTGCATTAATTTCAAAATCATTATTTGAAGTAAACTACCGACATGCAAGCTTCTCGCTGTACAGTCAAAACCGATATATCCGGATATTGATCTTTTATTGCTAATTTTAGCGAGATTTTCCAAATTTGTGCATTGGTTTAAATATCCCCGTCCTTGCATTTCTTGTAAAAAAGTATTTTTCATAGTGCTATTTACAAAAGCAACTATTATACAAAAATTGTTATAAATAAATAAAAATATGCAAAAAAATTGGATTTCACTAGGTTTAATGAGCGGCACCTCTGGGGATGGCGTTGATGCATCAATCATCAACACTGATGGAATAAATCAATACGACTCAGTAAAAGACAAATATTTTGAATATGATTTAAACCTTTATAGAGATATTCACAATTTAAAAGATAAAATTCATAAAATTGAACATCTTAAAATTTATGAGGATCAGATAGATAACCTAGAAAGAAAAATCACAATTTTTCATGCCAAAATAATAAAAGAGCTAAATATAAGTGAAGATACAATTGTGGGTTTTCATGGCCAAACTATATTTCACAATCCTGAAAAAAAAATATCAAAACAATTAGGAAATGGAAGATTATTAAGTCAACTGATAAATAGAAAAGTAATTTTTAATTTTAGAAGTAATGATATTTTACATGGGGGTCAAGGAGCGCCTTTAACTCCCGTCTTCCATCATTTGATCAGTGTCCAAAATCAAATTGTGCTTCCAGTTTGTTTTCTTAATATTGGAGGCATATCTAATATCACTATTGTTCATGATAAAACCAATCTATCTAATTTGGTAAGTAAGGACATTGGACCTGGAAACTGTCTTATAGACTCGTGGGTAAGAAATAATTCAAATAAAAAATTTGATAAAGACGGAAAATTAGCTCTTAGCGGATCAAAAAATGAAATTATATTTGAGCAAGCTCAAGAATTATATATGAATAGAAGTCACAAAAAAAAATTATCTTTTGATACTAACGATTTTGACATCTCTTTTGTAAGAGGTTTAAGTTTAGAAGATGGAGCGACTACTTTAACAGATTTTACGGCAAGTATTATTGGTGAAGAAATTTCAATATTACTTAAAAATTTTGGAAAAAAAATTCAAAATATATTGCTTTGTGGAGGTGGGAGAAAAAATAAAGTTTTAATTAAAAAGATTAAAGATAATTTATCTAGTGATATTAATCTTAAATTAATTGATAATTATAAAATTGATGGAGATTTTATAGAGTCGCAAGGTTTTGCTTTTTTAGCTATAAGATCCTTGCTACAACTGCCAATTTCCTTTCCAAATACAACTGGATGTAAAAAACCTTGTGTAGGAGGAGTTTTAATTAAAAATTAAATTAATGCAGTTTTTTCTTTCAAATATTTTTCAATTTCTACTATTAATTCTTTTTCTTTATTTTTAAAAAAATGATTAGAGTTTTTTATTTTAGAGAAGATCACCTCGACACCTTTTTGACTTTTAATTCTATTATCTAGTTCGTTAATACTTTCTTTAGTTACTAGTTCGTCATTTTCGCTATAAATTACCTGACCCGATGTTGGGCAAGGCGCTAAAAAAGAAAAATCATAAACATTTGGTTGAGGAGAAACAGCAATAAAATTGTTTACTTCAGGTCTTCGCATAATTAGCTGCATACAAATTAAAGATCCAAAAGAAAAGCCAGAAACCCAACATTGACTATAATCTAAATTTTGCCTTTCAATCCAATCCAATGCTGCAGCTGCATCAGATAATTCGCCTTGACCATTATCAAAAACTCCATCACTTTTACCAACTCCTCTAAAATTTACTTTTATTACCGAAAAACCATTTTCTAAAAAAATATTATACATTAGCTGAACTATTCTATTATTCATAGTTCCCCCATATTGTGGGTGAGGATGTAAAACTATTGCAACCGGGGAACCAAATTTTGGATTTTTACAATATTTTGCTTCAAGCCTACCAGCAGGCCCTGGAATAAAAATTTCTAAACTTTTTGGTTTCATAATTGATAATGATTATTATTTTTAAAAAAAAGTATTGTTTTATAGCATGTTTTTATGCGTCAAATAATTTTATTTAAATCATACTAAATTTGTAGGAATTAAACAAAAAATACTGTAATACAACGTTAATTTATGAAACTAACTTCAAAAGGCAGATACGCAGTAATGGCAATGGCTGATTTAGCTTTATTTAAAGGTAATGGTCCAACTAACTTAACCGATATTTCTTTGAGGCAAAATATTTCTTTAGCTTATTTAGAACAAATATTCATTAAATTAAAAAAAAATAACTTAGTAAAAAGTGTTAGAGGTGCAAAAGGAGGCT
>MDSW01179235.1_pt1 | contig 13028 bp, 9 predicted proteins | sample 811171 | NCBI WGS metagenome assembly MDSW01 (sample SAMN05326641, study PRJNA326480) | marine metagenome | isolation source: seawater | place: Atlantic Ocean: North West | collected 2012 | reverse complement strand
TATTTTTTGAAGAAACTGATGATCCCGCACATAATTTTTTTATCGATGCGTTTATGTAACCTTTAAGATCGTCGTTAGTCCCATTAAAGCTCTGCAACACCAGGGAACCCAACGAGCTACTATCGCAGACTCCTACCTTACCTCCTGTGACATCAGCTATTTCAAGCGATCCACCGCCAATATCGCAAACGACTCCCGATGCGTCTGGCCAACCTAACAGAACCCCATTTGCGGATAAGTTGGCTTCCTCTATGCCTGAAGTGACATGAAGTAACAATCCTGTTTCAACTGAAACCCTTTGCACAAATAAATAGCCGTCAGAAGAATTTCTTACGGCAGCAGTCGTAACTCCAATCAACTCTTTCAGACCCATCACCTTAGTTAATGCTAAGAATCTCTTTATGGCCCTGATAGCCTTCTCGACCCCCAACTCATTCAAACGATTATTATTACTTAATCCTCTACCGAGGCCACAAAGAACTTTTTCATTAAAAAAATAGGATGGGGATCTGGCAACGCCATCAAATACAACCAGACGCACGGAATTCGACCCTACGTCGATGATACCAATCCGCCCCATCTTTTTCCGTCGGAACTTGGCGTGCCTAGAAATTGTAACTGACATAAAACTGGGGTCCCCTTGTTTGATTTAGTACGGCTTCACTCTTTTGAATGTACCAAACTGGGAACATCATGTGAACCTATGCGTCCTCGACCAGACATAGATGGAGTTTCCATAAAAAACTTGTGGCAACTAAATTTTTTTTCGTTCACTTTGTAGTCATGCCTCAAATATGAACCGTCTGACTGCAGTACCCACGAGTTGGAAGTATCAGACAGATTTGCAGCCATTATTTGTTCCAAAATTTGTTCGTGAACAGTCTCGTTTTTTATTTCGACAAGAGACTCAACACGTCTATTAAGATTTCTCTCCATCCAATCAGCAGAGGAGATATAAACTTTTGCTCTCTTTGATGGAAGTTGCTTACCGTTACCAAAGCACACTATTCTCGAATGCTCCAAGAATCGTCCTATAACCGACTTTACGCGAATATTTTCTGATAGTGACTTTATACCGGGTCTTACGCCACAAATACCACGCACAATAAGATCAATTTTTACGCCAGCACAGCTCGCATCGTATAAAGCATCGATTATTTCAGAATCGATCAAAGAGTTAACTTTAACCCAAACCATTGCGGGTTTTCCTAATGAGGAGTGCTTAATCTCATTCTGCAAATTTTTCAACAGGGTCTCTTTGAGGTTGAGTGGTGAAATACTTAAGTTCTCTAGTTTTTCAGGTTCAACATATCCCGAGACATAATTAAAAACCTTAGTCGCGTCACGACCTAGCGCCTCATCTGATGTCAGAAGGCTGAGGTCAGTATAAAATTTTGCCGTTATAGGATGATAGTTTCCTGTTCCAAAATGTGAATAAGTCACCAACCCTGTTCTTTCTCTTCTTACCACGGTTGACAGTTTTGCGTGTGTCTTCCAGTCCATAAAACCGTAGATTACCTGAGCTCCAGCACGTTCAAGCGCTCTGGATTGTCTGATATTAGCTGCCTCGTCAAATCGTGCCTTAAGTTCGATCAATGCTGTGACAGACTTACCATCCTCAGCCGCCTCACAAAGTGCCTGTACAATAGGACTTTCTCGACTAGTTCGATATAAAGTTTGCCTGATAGCCACAACGTTTGGATCGCGCGCCGCTTGCTGCAGGAATTGTACTACAATGTCAAAACTTTCGTAAGGATGATGCAACAACAAATCTTTCTGCCTGACTGCGGCAAAAATATCTCCGTTATAATCCTCTACCCTTTCAGGCATCCGGGAAGTAAATGGGGGCCACAATAACTTAGGCTTTTCAGAAATTAGCAGCTCTGAAAGGTCTGCAAGTCCAATCATTCCGTTCACTTTAATTACTTCATGGACGGGTACATGTAAAGCTCCTGATAATACTCTCAACAAATCATTGGAAGTATCTGCGGTAACTTTCATGCGAATAACCTCTCCACGACGCCTTCTTTTCAATGCGGTTTCAAATTCTCTCACTAAGTCCTCAGCTTCCTCCTCTACCTCTAAATCGCTATCTCTCAAAACTCTGAAAGTCGATTTACCAATAACATCATAGCCAGGGAAAAGTTTATCCAAAAATTGCTCGAGAAGAATCTCTAACGGTAAGAATCTCACTGAACCGCGAGTTCCCTCCGTGATTCTATAAAAACGTGGGATTTGGGTTGGAACCGGTAAAAGCGCTTCAAGCGCAAAACCATCAGAACGTCTTCTCAAGCTTAAGGCCAATGAAAAAGAACCCGAAGGAATAAATGGAAAAGGATGCGCTGGATCTATCGCCAAGGGTGTTAAAACTGGGAAAACTTGTTCTAAAAAAACTTCCTTCAGAATGTCATGGTCCGAATCTATCAAGTCTTTCGTACCCAAAATAAAAATCTTTTCCTCCTTTAAACTAATTAAAAGATCTTTCCAAATCACTTGCTGGTGTTCTATTAATGCTCGCGCTTCCTTTTCAACGAGCTCCAACTGCCTTTTGGGGGAGAGACCGTCTGAACTGGGAAATGAAATATTTTCCTTCACCATTTCTCTGAGGCCCGCAACACGGACGATATAAAACTCGTCTAAGTTACTCGCAGAAATCGCAAGAAAACGTACCCTTTCAAGAATTGGAATGGCTTTGTTCTCAGCTTCTTGTAAAACACGCCAATTAAACGAAATCCAGGAGAGCTCTCGGTTAAAAAATCGTTCGGAGCTTTTACGTTTCAACGTTGGTAAATTTGAATTACCCTGATTTTCTACCGACGAGTTAAAAAAGTCCGCGTTCTGCACTTACACCTCCATTTTTAAAGATAACACATTAAACGGTTAATCAATTGCATACAAGTTTTTCAGGACTTTGCTAGCAGCGGGTATAGTGACTTCCCTTTTTTCAGTCAGGGTGAACTTATCAATTCCTTCTACAAACTCTTGAACAGCTTCAAAGCTTCTGTCAATTCGACTACAAACAAAACTGATCAAACCTGGCTTGACTTTTATTTGTCTATCTTCAAATTGTTTTAACATTACTGCCATTAATAATTCGTCGCCTGGCACTGCCAACTCTGCGACGGGGAAAGTGGCAATTCTTGAAGCTAAGTCTTGTAACCTAATTGACCAATACGCTGGAAAAGAACTACCAGTTAAAACCGTATACGATAACTTTTGGGAAATCAAATTAAGTAAATGAAGTATAGCTTGCTCTCGATCTTTACGACAATCGGTGTGACGGCTATTTGAGTGTAACTTATCACAGTCTTCCACAACAATTGCACTATACTCACTTAGAGTTGGGACCTCAGCCAATAAAATGTCCTGCGCCTTTACAACAATTGCTTCTGCCTCTTCGGCCCAATATGACACTAGATGCGACTTTCCACTTCCAGCTGGTCCAATGATCGCCAGAGACTTAGTTGGCCAATCAGGCCAAGAATTTAAGAGTTGTACAGTATCTTTATTTGCATTGGACACATAAAAGTTTCTTCGATCGAATGAGATATTTGCCTTTAAATCAAAAATCAATTGATTATTAATCATTTTTAACCCTCAAGCAGACTTAATCCGCCTTTTTTAAATCTGAAATCGTCTGTCTCACTAACACTCCAATAACCGCCGCTACCGGAACTGCTAACATTACCCCAGACAAACCTGCCAAAGCCCCTCCAACTGATAAAGCAAAGATAATCCAAATTGGGTGAAGACTTATAGCTTCCCCCACCAATTTGGGAGTGAGAAAATTACTCTCAAGAAATTGACCGAGTAAAAACAAGAAGAGAACAGATCCTATGAAGAGAGGCTCGTTCCAGAATTGGAAAGTAGCGACCCACAAAGCAAACACTGCCCCCAAAATCGCGCCAACAAAGGGGATAAAAGAAATAAAACCTGCAAAACATCCAATCACGATAGCATATTCCAATTCTACTAATAGAAGCCCCAATGTGTAAAATAGGGCCAATAAGGTGCAGATCATTAATTGACCACGTAAAAAGGAAGAGAGCACTTGATCAATCTCAGCTACCGCTCCGAAAACTTGGACCTTAGAGTTTTTTGGGACCAAACTGCTAATACCCTTAAGCAATTTGTTCCAATCCACCAGCAGATAAAAAGTGACGATCGGAACAACAACAAATAAAACCAAAATATCAAAAACTGCCAAACTGTAAGAAAACAATTCCTTTGCCACCGATACACCCTTCTGTCCCATCTGACTCTTCAAAAATAAGACACCTTGGTTAGATATGGTATCCTCGTTTAAAACCTCAGGAAAATATCCATTTATTTTGGAAAACAAAGCCGCTGTAAGATCTGGAAAAATTAAGATTAGAGACTGAATTTGCGAAATTATACGAGGTAAAACCCAAGCCAGGCAAAGCATAACAAAGCTAGCGGATATAAACATAACCGCCATCACGGCGATAAAACGAGCGATTCCCAATCTTTCAATTTTATTTACTATCGGATTTAAACAATACGCCAGAATCATAGATAATATAAAAGGCCGTAATACCTCAGAGAGTACCCATAAAATACTTAACGAAACAACAAAAAAACCGCACAACCAAAACATTTTTTTATCAAGAAAATCATTCACTACTCTGGTCCTTCCAAAGATCCATCTATTTCAAGAGAATTGTTCTTTCAAAAGCCTTTCCTCTAAACCATGACCCGGATCAAATAGCAATCTGTGAACAATATTTTTTTCACTCTTTATATTTAATCTTAATACATCTTTGACCTCTACACTGTCTGCAAAGGCAGAAACAGACCTTTTATCAGATTCAAGAGTTTCAAAATAAATTTGTGCATCGCTACTTAGTACTGCTCCTCTCCAGCGCCGTGGTCGATACGCAGCAACTGCTGTTAAAGCTAGCACATCCGCATTGATTGGAAGAATTGGGCCATGAGCAGAGTAATTATAGGCTGTTGATCCCGCGCATGTGGATACCATAGCACCGTCACACACCAACTCTCGCATGCGCTCTCGCTCATCAATTAATATCCTCAGTTTTGCAGCCTGAGAGCTCGATCTGAGTAAAGATACCTCATTAATAGCAAGAGCAGTTTCTACATTTCCGTTCGCACAATGAGCTTTCATGATTAAAGGGTTAATTTTTGTCTCCTCTGCACTTCGGAGACGACTCAACAATTCATCCTCAGAATATTCGTTCATTAGGAAGCCAACCGTTCCATGGTTCATACCATAAACTGGCAAGTTTCTCTTTTGAGTATCGTGAAGGGTCCGAAGCATAAACCCATCACCACCCAAGGCAACAATAACCTCAGCGTCAGAAAGGTTGCTATTTCCATAAAACTTAATCAATCGATCAAATTCTTTGGAATTAGCTGCCTCTTCCGAAGCCAAAAAACTAATTTTTCCATTCCGCATATTATTTTTCCTAATACAAGTAAATTAGTATCAGTTCCCGCCTCAAATTGAAAGACATCCCCAAATGGAGTTTTTTACCAAGATACTTGATTTCTTTTGAAGTTGAAACATCCTTAAGGTCCTAAAACATGATGGAAGGGCAGGAGCACAGAATTAAAACAATTAACCATTGGCTAAAAGATTTTAAATGTGAAAATCAATTATCTTTTTTTTCTTAGACTTACAAGCCTACCTTCCGCGGTATACATTTTTTTATTTTTATAGTATTTATATTCTGGCACTAATTTATTTTGGAGAAGAAACTTGAACATTGTAGACAAAACCCATTTTTTTAATAAAAGCTTAAGTGGTTCTGACCCAGATATTTGGACATCGATCAATAAAGAGTTGAATCGGCAACACGAGGAGATTGAGTTGATCGCTTCTGAAAACATAGCCTCACTCGCGGTAATGGAGGCTCAAGGATCCGTTATGACTAATAAATATGCCGAGGGGTATGCTGGGCGGCGTTACTACGGAGGCTGCCAATATGTTGACATAGCTGAGGAACTCGCTATTGAGCGCGCGTGTAAATTATTTAAATGTAAGCACGCAAATGTGCAACCAAATTCCGGAAGCCAAGCCAACCAAGCTGTGTTTTTGGCGCTTCTTCAGCCTGGTGATACTTTTTTAGCAATGGACCTAAACGCAGGAGGACACTTAACCCATGGTGCAAAGCCAAACCAATCTGGAAAATGGTTTAAGGCTATTCATTACGGCGTGAGAAAAGACACGAACTTAATCGATTACGATGAAGTAGAACAACTGGCTAAAAAACATAAGCCCAAATTAATTCTTGCCGGAGGATCTGCCGTACCAAGACAAATAGATTTTGAAGCTTTTCGAAAAATAGCAGATAGTGTAGACGCTTTTTTACACGTAGATATGGCTCATTTCGCTGGCTTAGTCGCAGCTTCAGAACATCCTAACCCCATCAAGTACGCAGATGTTGTAACAACAACGACGCATAAAACACTTAGGGGGCCTCGCGGAGGACTGATACTTACGAATTCTGATATCCTTGCAAAAAAATTTAATTCCGCAGTTTTTCCTGGGTTACAGGGAGGGCCGCTAATGCACGTTATAGCTGCCAAAGCAGTAGCATTTGGGGAGGCTCTGAGGCCTGATTTTAAAAAATATCAGCAGCAAGTCATAAGCAACGCAAAATGCCTAGGTAGAACGCTGACCAGCGGTGGTTTAGAATTAGTAACGCAAGGGACAGATACCCATCTTCTGTTAGTAGATCTTCGACCGAAAAATGTTTTTGGTAACGATACCGAAAAATCGTTAGGACTTGCTAATATTACATGTAACAAGAACGCGATACCTTTCGACCCAGCTAAACCTACAATCACGTCTGGAATTAGGCTCGGAACGCCCGCAGGTACAACTCGAGGTTTTCAGGAAAAGGAGTTTTCTATCATTGGTGACTGGATCGTTAAAGTCATTAACGGGCTTGAGAACAATGGTCCTGACGGCAACCATAAGGTTGAACAAGATATCAAATCAGAGGTTAAAGAGCTTTGTAACCAGTTTCCTATATACTCGCATATTTAATATGGTTTTTTTGGTTCAGTTTTAGGTATCATTGAACTCACAACAATTCTGCAGGCTTGACTTCGGCGAGCCTGCTTCAAATTTAACCGATTATAGCTTAATTAAGTCAAAAGCCTACTTTAAGTGTGTTTTCATCTTGTAACGTAGTATGATTCCTGTGCAACATTAAACCTAAATTGTAGGTCGTCAGGAGTAACAAATGGATAAAAACCCTTTCAAAATCGGAATAGCTGGTCTTGGTACGGTCGGTACTGGAATAATAGATGTCTATCAGAAAAACATAAGAGAGATAAATAAAAAAGCCGGTCGAGAAATAATTCTGATGGCCGTATCCGCCCAAAATAAAAATCGAGATCGGGGGGTAGTATTAACAGATTTCCATTGGGAAGATAATCCTCTATCATTGGCAGAGCGTAATGACATTGACCTAATTGTAGAGGTGATTGGTGGCTCTGATGGAGCTGCGAAAACTCTAATAGAGCGTGCTTTGCAAAACCGCAAACATATTGTAACTGCAAACAAAGCATTGATTGCAAAACATGGTGTTTATTTAGCAGAGCTTGCCGAACATAAAGGTGTCAATCTCAGATTTGAGGCAGCAGTTGCCGGAGCGATACCCATAGTAAAGTCTATTTTAGAGAGTCTTTCATCCAACACAATTCACAAAATATTGGGTGTAATGAACGGAACCTGTAATTACATTCTTACCCGAATGGAACAAACAGGCAAATCCTATGAGGAAGTTTTTGCCGAGGCCGACTCCTTAGGGTACGTCGAAGCTGACCCAACCCTAGACGTTGGTGGGATTGATGCAGCCCAGAAGCTTGCTATATTATCTGCAATTGCTTTTCAGACCGCGGTTGATTTTGACAATGTCGAAGTAGATGGTATAGAAAAAATCTCGCTCGTAGACATTGAGAATGCCAAATCAATGGGTTACAGAATTAAGCTTTTGGGTATTAGCCAACAAACTGAGGGGGGTGTTCACCAAGAAGTAGAGCCTTGCCTCGTTCCAAGAAGTAGCGCTATAGCTAAGCTGGAAGGAGGAACCAACATGGTTGTGGTGGATAGCGATTTCGTTGGTCAGGTATCGTTCACGGGACCTGGGGCTGGGGCCGGACCTACAGCTTCAGCAATATGGAGTGACATCATTGACGTTGTGCGAGAAAACAAGAACCTTCCGTTTGGCATATCAACAAAATATCTGAAAAATATCGATAAGGCTCTTACTGACATAAGAAATTGTTACTATCTTCGGTTTACTTTGGAGGATAAACCGGGCGTTTTAGCCAAAGTAGCAGCAATACTCGGAAACAACGAGATTTCAATTGACCGGATGCGTCAAACCGCTCATGATGGAAACGAAGCCCCACTCCTGATTGTTACTCACAATACATCGCGAGACAAGATAAGCAAAGCTATAGTAGAGATTAAACACCTAGATGTGTGTCTTAATACGCCGGTTGCAATAAAAATTGAAGAGGTATGAGGTGTTTTAAAGAATGGAGACAAAGTCAGAATTTGACGATCGGCTTCTATCATTAGGACTAGCCAGAGTTTCGGAAGCCGCCGCGATTGCAGCTATAAAATACATTGGCGCCGGAGATGAGAAGAAAGCGGATCAGGCCGCCGTTGATGCCATGCGAGCTCAACTCAACATGCTCGATATAGACGGCGTCGTGGTCATCGGCGAAGGTGAAAGGGACGAAGCTCCAATGCTCTATATTGGAGAAAAAGTAGGAACTGGGTCAGGACCGGGAGCAGACATCGCGCTTGATCCGTTAGAAGGAACCACTCTTACAGCTAAAGACATGCCAAACGCTCTTGCCGTAATAGCAATGGGACCAAGAGGATCAATGCTGCATGCTCCTGATGTTTACATGGATAAGCTTGCCATTGGATCTGGGTACCGGGAAGGCGTAGTAGATTTAGGTATGAGCCCAACAGAGCGAGTGCGGGCTCTGGCAAGGGAAAAAAAATGTAAACCATCAGACATTACTGTATGCGTTTTGGAGAGACCACGCCACAACGATTTAATAGAAGAACTGAGAAGAGCGGGGGCTCGAATTCGCTTGATTTCCGATGGTGATGTGGCTGGGATAATCCATTGTGCTGAAACGAAGAAAACGGGTATCGACATGTATATGGGGCTGGGAGGTGCTCCGGAAGGTGTTCTGGCGGCAGCCGCACTCAAGTGTTTAGGCGGTCAAATTCAAGGCAGATTGATTTTTCGAACAGTAGACGAAAAAAAGCGAGCCGAATGGGCTGGGATCACAGATTTTGATCGAATTTATAATTTAAAAGACATGGTGAGAGATGAAGTAATTTTTGCTGCAACCGGAGTCACCGACGGATCAATGCTTACAGGTGCTCGAGTTTTTGATAACACCCTAGAAACAGAGACAATTTTGATGCGTTCAAGAACTGGATCAATTAGGAGGTTAATATATCAGCAAAGAATGAAGTAATATGTCATCATATTTCTTAAATGTAGAAAGATCTGCGTCAGATTTTAAATGGATTGGGCCTACGGAGGAGGAAGACCGGCGAGCTCTTTCTATAAGTCAAAGCTTTGGCGTCTCGAACCTAACAGGCCTTCTTATAAGCAAAAGAAATATAGCATTTGAAGACGTTGGAAATTTCCTCAATCCCAAATTAAAATACCTTATGCCCGATCCCTACAATTTAGCCGGAATGGAAGTAGCCGCTAAGCGCATTTACCGAGCTTTAGAGGCAAAGGAATCAGTTTGTATATTCGCCGATTATGATGTCGACGGCACAGTGTCAGCTTCAGTATTAAAAATTTGGCTTAAAGCTTTCAATCTGGATCCAGAAATATACATCCCAGATCGTATTACTGAAGGTTATGGATTAAATTGCGCAGCGATGAAAAAAATTTCGGAAAAGCATGAATTAATAATTTGCGTCGATTGTGGTACTTTATCACATGAGCCAATCGAAGTTGCTAACAAAAATGGCACAGATGTATTAGTGATCGACCACCACCAGAGCAATAAACAATTACCTCCAGCATTAGCAGTGGTTAACCCGAAAAGAGAGGATGACTTGAGCAATCTAAGTTATCTGTGTGCAGCAGGGGTAGTCTTCTTATTGTTGGTTGCGGTTAACAGATTGGTAAAGCTCGAAAACAAAACCCCTCCAGATATAATAAAGTTGCTAGACTTGGTCGCTTTGGCAACAGTAGCAGACGTAGTGCCTCTTGTTGATTTGAATAGAGCTATTGTGCGACAAGGTTTAAAAGTTTTTGCAAAGCGAGATCGTCCGGGCCTAACAGCATTAGGTGACTTGGCAAAGATATCCGAGAAACCAAATTGTTACCACCTTGGTTTTCTTATTGGTCCCAGAATAAATGCAGCAGGACGGCTAAGTGACGCCAAATTAGCGGTAAAGCTTTTAACAACAAATGATCCCAACGAAGCAAAGGAGGTTGCTCTGAAACTTAATGAGCTAAATACGCAGAGAAAAAAAGTTGAAGAAGAAGCACTTAATGACGCTATTAATCAAGTCGAGTCAAAATCAAATTTAAAAACACTTGTTTGGGCCGCGAGTCCTCAGTGGCACCAGGGCATAATTGGTATAGTAGCATCAAGACTAAAGGAAAGGTATGACAAACTCTCTTTGGTGTTTTCAGTGAACAAAGAAGGGATTGCTATAGGCTCAGCTCGATCAACAAAAGCAACTGATATTGGAACAATTGTTAGAGATTTATTTAATAGTGGCAAAATCTTATCAGGCGGCGGTCACGCAATGGCAGCTGGCCTAAAACTGCAGAGCAAAAATATAAATAAAATAATGAGTGAAATTGATAGCGAATTACTTTCTTCTAGAAAAAGCGACATGACCACAAAACTATTAACAGTTGACGGCTTAATTTCGACGAAAGGTGCTACCACTAATCTTGTTGAAGAGATAAATAACGTTGGCCCTTTTGGTGCCAACAACCCTAGCCCCAGAATAGCAATTGCAAATTGTAAAATAAAATACCTAAAAGTTTTGGCGGAAAAGCATATCAAATTTGTCTGTCAAGACGACTCAGGACAGAATCTTGAGGCGATATACTTTAATGGGTGTTCAAACAAGGCAGGTAGCACTCTATTATCCAATAAAAGTAAGTATTTCCACTTATGCGGACATTTAGATATAAATGAGTGGGGCGGATATCGTAGGGTGGTTTTACAAATAAGCGACATTGCAATTAGCGAAAATATTTAGAAAAGACTTGCAGAGATCTAAGGGTATGACTAAAAGACTAGCATTGTCTGCGAACCATGGGCGCCCTTCGTCTATCGGTTAGGACGCCAGATTTTCATTCTGGAAAGAGGGGTTCGATTCCCCTAGGGCGTACCACTAAACTATAATAATAATAAGGAGTTAGTTGAAAAAAACCATCTCCTATCGCATTTAAATTTACCCCGTAATTAAATTTCCCATAGTAGACATAGATTATCTCATAAACTCGGTATAATATTAAGGTTTTTGGTAAGAAATTTTTGGTATAGATAAAGCTACTTAAATCTGAAATTCGCTTACCATTTCTGGGGTACGAACCTTTGCGAATCAATAGGAGGCCTTGATAAACCTTTCATTTCTCTTCTCTTTGGCAACTCTATTTTTGCCTTTTTTATTTCACTGTAATCAAACCTGTTGAGCAGATGCTCAATACAGTTTAAGCGTGCTTTTCTTTTATTTTCTCCATTCACTACCCACCAAGGACTTTCATCTGTATCTGTATGCTCAAACATTATGTCTTTGGCTTGGCTGTATTCCACCCATCGATTTCTTGCCTCCAAATCCATGGGACTCAGTTTCCAATTCTTCATAGGGTTGTTGGCTCGCTCTTGAAACCTTTTCTCCTGCTCCTTATCACTAACTGAAAACCAATATTTTATGAGAACAATTCCATCATTTATAAGCAGTCTTTCAAAAATTGGACACGACGATAGAAATTCATTATATTGGCTCTCGTTACAAAAACCCATCACCCGTTCTACTCCACCCCGGTTATACCAGCTACGATCAAAAATTACTATCTCACCAGCGGAAGGTAAATGTTGAACATATCTCTGGTAATACCAAGAAGTCTTTTCTTTTTCTGTCGGAGTGCCGAGGGCTACAACTCGGCAGAAACGGGGGTTTAAGGGTTCAATTATTCGGGTTATTACTCCGCCTTTCCCTGCTGCGTCTCTACCTTCAAAAACTATTACTACACGTTTTCCCGTGTTGCGAATCCACTCCTGTAACTTTATCAGCTCAAGATGCAAACTTTCTAATTCTTGCTCATATATTGCTTTCTTCAGCTTTTTCTCTATTTTACTCTTGCTATTATTCGACATATCCATCACCAAATTGAGACCTCTAAATTTTATCTAATGCTGCAAAGTTCACTCGACCTGCTATACCCTTCAAAACGGACAACTAAAAAAGATTTACACGCATTTTTAACAAAAAATTTGTTAAAACAACAACAATTAGTACACTATTTCCATAGATTTTGTATCTTAGCCATGGGAATTGCAAGAAAAGATTTGAAATTCTTTAAGCGGCAGAGAAAAAATATCCTGATTAGTGATGGTTTAAGTGCCTGAATAAGAGACTAGCTGACTGGCTCCATCCCCATTACTCAAAACAAGATTTATATTGTTAAAGTTCAGTTATAAGGTTTGACGGGTAGCCCCACAGCTATCCAACTCTTAATTCCTTTTTCTAAATTATAAACAGTTTTATACCCCTCTTTTTCTGAAAGGTAATTAGCCACTATTTTTGTACGCCTTCCGCTCCGACAAATTAAAATTATTGGATCTTCTCGCTTTGCTATTTGAACAAACTTACCCATCCAATCTTCAACGTTGTAATTGCCATTCTCGTCGAAAAATGTAAGCCCGATGCTACCAGAAACAATACCTGTCTGTTTCCACTCAGGTTCAGTTCTTATATCAAAAATTGGAATCCCTTCAGTAAGCAGTCTTTGTAGATT
>MDSW01142990.1_pt1 | contig 13029 bp, 7 predicted proteins | sample 811171 | NCBI WGS metagenome assembly MDSW01 (sample SAMN05326641, study PRJNA326480) | marine metagenome | isolation source: seawater | place: Atlantic Ocean: North West | collected 2012 | reverse complement strand
GTCGCCACCGCCGACGAGCGCGAACGCGGCGCGCGCGAGGCGCGGGGGGGGGGGCGCGAGGGGGGGGAGGGGCGGTAGGGGTGGTCGCGGCGCGCGGACGAGCGACGGCCGCGTGGGACATGCGGTGGGGAGAAACGGGACGCCGAGCCGCGCCGGAACGCGGTGCTTTCAGCAGTGGAGAGCGCGCCGGCCGCCGCGCGGTGAAAATGCGTGCCGCGGCGACATCTTGTTCTGTTCTCGGCGGGGTCATCGCTCGATACGCATCCGCCTGTTCTTTGGTCTTCATTTCAAACAGGTCTCGGCGTCCAGCGCTCGACGACGCCCCGCGTTCGCCGCTCGCTCGCCTTCCCCCATCCTCTCGCCACGCCGCCGAGCGGTCTCAACCCACCCACCCCTCGCGCGGTCGCCGGACAAGTGTTCACACACTCCACGGTTCACTTTGCCACCCCCGCGTGGTTCGTCACCTGCTGGAGCACGTGCGCGGCGTCCTGAGCGCCCTGCTGCCGCTTGCAACCCGCGCTGGGCTCCGAGGGGTCCTCGCAAGTGCGTTTCCGCGACGCGCCCGCCTGTTCGAGAAGGGTCGAGGGGCGGGAGGATCGAGCGTCAGAGGGTGGATCGAAGGAATCGAAGCATGTGGAGAAGGAATCGCTCCCGCGCGTGCCGCGCGCGTGCGTCGTCGGGGGAGGGAGGGTCGATCCGCGGGATGGGCGCACCTGCTCTCCCGCCCACGCCGGGGTGGAGGTGATGCGATCACTGTTCACGCGCTGACCGCCGACGAAAATTTGGAACGTCATCTGCGCGATCGAGGGGGGGGAAGGGGGAGGCGTTAGACGACACGCGCGGAGGCGGCGGCCCATGTCAGGTCAAAATCGCGAAAACCTGGAGGCGCGGACCCCCGATCGCGCGAGCGAAAGCGAGCGAGCGCACCTTCGCTGACCCGACGACGCCGCGTCTAGCCCCACTTCCGAAGGATCGAACGAGCACCGATCGTCGCGAGACGGACCGGAAGCGCGCGCGTGTGCGGCGCCCTCGTAAGATGGCGCCGCGCCGGTTCGTTACCCGATCTTCGCTTCCCGCCCACAAACCTTCCCGCCTCTTACGTGGCGGACATTCATTTGAACCGCGAGCGCCGCGTTGAACCGAGGTTCGACGTGAACCGTAAATGACGGTCTAATCTCTCGATACATGATTCGATACCAGCTCGCGATGCCTTCCTTGCACACCGGCGCGGTCGCCGCGCGTCGCCGTCAAAAGCGCAGAGCTTTCCCTCCCTCCGTCCATCCTCGGGGGCGCCCCCACACCCGCCCCCGGCGTCGGGTCGAGCATGCTCGATCGCGACGACCCCGCGCGGAACGGGGTCCTCGCCTCGAATCCCCCCCCGCCGGACGCGAGCGCGAGCCACAAGCGTCCTCGTCGCGTCGATCCGACGCCCGCGGACGATGCCGTCATCGTCCTCGACGCGACGCCTGAGCGGGACGGGGAGGCGGACGTCGTCGGCGGGCACGCCTCCACCCCCCCGCGCGAGGGCGTGCGGGCGTGGGGCGCGAGAGGTGCGCGGAGCCCTGTGACGCGTCGACCCCGGCCGATCGCTCCCGCGGCGTCCGCGCACCCCGCGCCTCCTCGCGCCCCGCGCGCCGTCTCCTCCGACGCCTTCTCGCGCGAGGTGTCCGAGTTCATCCTCGCGCGCCACGGCGCGCCCCCGAAGCGCCCCTTTCCCCCCGTGTTCTGCCGCCTCCCCCTCGACCTGCGCGTCGTGTTCGAGGAGACGACGTCGCGCGGCGGGTACGAGGCGGTGAGTCGCGACAAGAAGTGGCACGCGGTGTGCGAGACGCTCGGCCTCGACCTCACGGGGCAGACGAGCGCGAGCTTCCAGATGCGAAACGCGTACGAGCGGTGCCTCCTCTCGTACGAACTCTGCGGCGGCGACCCGAACGCGCCCCGCGACGCCGACGCGGCCGTGGACGCCCTGAAAGCCGCGCGAGGTGTCCTCGCGCGAGGCGCCCCGAGCGGCCAGAACGGTCGGGGGGCGGCGCCGACCCGATCGCGGAGCGTCGTCAAGGGGGGGGCTTCTTCATCCTTCGACGCGGCGGCGGCGGAGGCGGATCGTAGGCGGTGCTCCGCGTTAATCCGGGTTCGGAAGCCTCCGCTCGTCCCCGTCAACCCGAAACCGCCCGCGTATTCCGACGAGGAGGAGGCCGAGATCGCGCGTCGCGTGAACTTGCTTCCGGTACCGAGCGGCGACGAGTACGACTATCTGTTCCCCGGCGCGAACGAGGCGGATTACGTCACGGTTCGGAACCACGTCTTGGCTCGGTGGCGCGCGGAGCCCAACGCGTTCTTACCCGTGGAGACCGCCGCGAGTTGGTTCCGGCACCGCCAGAGGCCCCTCGCGCACTGCGCGCACCGGTTTCTGACCGTCCACGGGTTCATCAACTTCGGCGTGGGGTTCACGAGTGCCTACGCGGACCCGGGGTCGACGCGCGGGACGGTGGCCGTCGTCGGCGCGGGGTTGGCGGGGCTGAGCTGCGCGCGGTCGCTGACGCAGCTCGGGCACAGGGTGGTCGTCCTGGAGGCGAGGGACCGCGCGGGCGGGAGGGTCTGGACCAAGAAATTACGCGGGGTGGTGGAGGGTGTGGAGGGTGACGACGAAAGAGAGGGCGGCGGCGAGAAGAGAGGGGCGAAGAAGACGCGGTGGATCGAGGCGGGAGGGGAGATGGGCGGGAGCATCATCACCGGATCGCGCGGGAACCCGCTGCGGGTGATCGCGCGGCAGCTCGACCTGGAGTGCCACGAGATCCGCACCGACGCGTGCCCGATGTACCGCGAGGGCGGCGGGGGTCGCCCGATCGACGAGGCGATCGACGATCGGGTGTTCCAGGAGTACAACGGCGCGGCGCTGGGCGCGGTGAACGACCTCCGAACCGCGCTCGGGGAGGCGGAGGCGGCGACGCGAAGTTTGGGCGAGGCGATCGAGACCGCGCGGCGGGAGAAGTCGCTCGCGAGCGATCCGAGCGACCGACGCCTCGCGGGGGACCTGTTCCAGTGGCACCTCGCGAACCTCGAGTTCGCGGTCGCGAGCCCGTTGGACGACGTGTCGTTGGGGCAGTGGGACCAGGACGACCCGTACGAGTTCGGGGGGGCGCACCTGTGGGTGCCGCGGGGGAACGGGAGGCTCGTCGCCGCGCTGGCGAGGGACCTGCCCGTGTTTTACGGCCGCGTCGCGAAGACGATTCGGTACCCGAATGCACCGAACGTGACGAATTCCACGGAGACGGAAACTTCGTCTCGGATCGACGAAAAGACGGGAGCCTTCTTCATGGGGGACGACGAACCGCGCGGGGAAACCGGCGGCGGCGACGGCGAGGGCGAACCTGCCTCGAGCGGTCGCCTCGTCTCCGGGGGATCCGTCGCCATCGCGACGGCGTTCGCGGACGCGCCGGCGTCACGCGAAGAACCCGAGGCGTCCTCCTCGGACGACGGCGCGTTCGAGATCGTCTACAAACGAGAGCCCGAGGAGGGGGGCGTCTCGGACGACGCGGACGACGACGCGGAGGGGAGAGGGAACGCGAGCGAGTCGGCGCCGAAACGCGAAGACTCCTCGGGGCTTTCGTCGTCGGGCGCGTGCGTCGTGGAGTGCGCGAACGGCGAGACGTTCGTCGCGGACGCGGTGGTCGTGACGCTGCCCCTGGGCGTTCTGAAGCGCGGGAGCGTGGCGTTCGACCCCCCGCTTCCGCGGCGGAAGCTGGACGCGATCGCGAACCTGGGCTTCGGCGCCATGAACAAGGTGGTGCTCCTCTTCGAGCGGAACTTTTGGGATCCCGACGGGACGCACGATAATTTCGGGTACGTGAACAGGAGCGAGAGCGCGGAGGCGGACGACCCGAACGCGTCGTCGGGGATCGCGAGGAAGAGGCGCGGGCGGTGCTACACCTTCTACTCGTACGCCGCGGCGAACGGCGCGGGCGACGACGGATCCGGCGCCGTGCTCGTGGCGCTGTACGCCGGGGACGCGGCGATTGAGATGGAGCGCGAGCGCGAAGACGCCGTCGTCGCGGGCGTCGTCGCCGCGCTTCGAGATATCTTCGAGACGGGTGAGAATCCGGTGAAGGTCCCGGACCCGATCGACGCGGCGTGCGCGATGTGGGGGCGGGACGAGTTCGCGCGCGGGTCGTACTCGAACATCTCGCGGCGCGGGACGGGGGCGGATTACGACGCGATGGCGAGGAGCGTCGGCGAGCGCGTGTTTTTCGCGGGGGAGGCGACCAACAGGATGCATCCGGCGACGATGCACGGCGCGTATCTCAGCGGGGCGAGGGAGGCGGCCAAGGCGCACGAGGCGCTCAAGAGGCTCGGCAAGGAGGGAAAGCTCAGGCGTGAGTTCGAGCGGGCGAGCGAGTGACGAGAGGAATCGGAGGTGAAGAGGGGTATTTCTGATCTGAGGGGTAATTCTTCGGTCTCTCGTCGCGAGAAAGGATCTTTCTCTCGGAAAACGCGTTCGTCGTCATTCTCGCGCCCCATCCCCCCCCCGTCGTCGTCGTTCTCTTCACTCCCTGCTGTGCGGGTCGAAGGCGACGTCCGAGAGCGAGAGTGTGGGCAGCGGCCTGCTCTCCCCCGCGAGGACGGTCATCATGTTCGAGATGAGCTTGCTCTTTTCGCGCTCGCTCAGGGCGTGTCCCTTATCCTCGAGCTTCGACAGCGCGCCGTGCACGATGCTCACGCTCGCGGCGACGATGGTCGACCGCGCGTCGATCAGGGCCTGCGCCTGCTGCCTGACGAGCATCATCGGCGCCACCTCCGCGGCGTAGGAGAGGTCCGAGAGTTCGAACGAGACGATCTTCACGCCGCTGACGGCTGTTTTCCTCTGCAGAAGCTCGCGGAGGGCGCGGCTCAGCTGCTCCACCTCGGATTTGAGCGAGGGCGATCCGTCCCTGGTCTCGTACGGGTACAGGCTCGCGACGCGCTTGAGGCTCGCGTGCGCGTTCACCTTGACGTAGTTGCCGAGGTGCAGGACGTCCAGCGCGGCTCGCGTGGCGTCCACGACGCGGTAGTTGACGACGCCGGAGATGACCAGCGGGTTGCCGTTGGCGTCCGCCACCTTGACGGCGGTGAGTTCCACGCTCGTCTGCTTCAGGCTCACCACCTGCGCCTCGCGCCCGCACGGGTTCACGAAGTACAGCCCCGGGGTGGTGAAGTTGTGGAAGAAGCGACCGTACACGGTCGTGACGACGGCGTGGCGCGGGTACACGGTCAAGCACGAGCCGCACGCGGGGAGGCAGAAGAACGGCAGCCCGAGGACGCAGAGGAAGCTCGCGAGGGGGGAGGTGTGGCACGCGCAGAGGCGGTCCTCGGGGAGGCGGTTCTCGTACGCCTGCACCGGCGGGGGCTCGTCCGGGTCCTCGCCGTACCCCAGGCGCCAGACCGCGCCGGGGTCCACCGGCTCGTCGCTCGCGGCGGCGACGATCTCGGCGACGACCTCGCTCTTCTCCCTGGGCGAGAGCAACGCGCGCGTCATGGACCCGACGTCGCACGAGGAGACGCCGTCGTCCCCGCAACCGTCGCGGGTCATCCGAGGCGCCGAAGGCGTGGGAAGCGGGGGCGTCCCGATCGGCTCCATCCGGGACCGAGCGAGCCGAACGCGCGCGGCGAAGGAGTGGTGAAGTGTGCGCGCCGGGGAGAACCGGAGTCGTCGTGGTTCGAGCACACGGAGACGACGAGCGTCTCGGACGAGCCGAGAGGACTCTGCTTGGGAAGCGGCTGAGGACGTTTTTTATAAATATTTGAAACGTCTGAGATGAAAAAATATATGCGCGCGCGGCCTGCTCCGCGGCCTGCTCCGCGGCCTGCTCTCCCTCCCTCCTCACTCCTCGTCGTCCGAGCTGAACGCGATCTCCGCGGCCGGGTGCTGCGGGTACTTCCTCGGCCGCTTCGCGAGCTCGAGGAACGCCTCCCTGACGCGGCGTCCCTCTTTTCGCGCCGTCTCGCGGCGCTCCGGCGCCCCGAGCGCGCCGTCCAACCACGCGCGGCGCCACCGCGACATCATCAGCGCCTTCTCGTCCAGCGCGAACGGCGCGCGTTTCAAAACCCCGGCCGCCGCGCGAACGTTCCCGCCCGCGGCGCCGCGGAGCCACGCGAGCATGTCGCGGACCTTCCCGCTCGCCTGCGCCGCGGTCGCGACCCTGGGCCCCCGGGCGTCCGCCGCTTTCTTCTCGAGCGCGAGCGGCGGGACGCCTTCTCCTCGCTCGCTCTTCTCCTTCCTCTCGCGCGCCTCGCGAGCCTTCCGCTCCTTCCGCGCGCGCCGCTCCCTCTTCCTCCTCTCCGCCTCGGCGCTCGGGTCGTGGCCGAGCCGCGCGAGCTCGCGCTCGGACGCGCTCCGCGCGGGGGGCAGCGAAGCGGGAGGTTTCTCCTTCGCCGCGTTCGCGCGGGGCTTCTCCTTCGCCGCGTTCGCGCTCGGTCGCGCGAGCGCCTCCTCCGCCTCCTCCTCCCCGCGGTCCGATCGATCGCCGTCGTCGTCCTCCGCGTCGGCGCGCGTCAGCCACGCGTTGTAGTAGTAGTCCACCATGTCCAGCATCGTCCGCCCGCTGAGCGCCGGGTCGGGCGCCTCGGGCGGAGCGACGGCGATGCCTCCGGGTCCCTCGGCGCCGGCGTCGGTCGCGTCCGCGTCGTTCGCCGCGCCGGGCCCCGAGTCCTTCGGCGGGTCGAGGGGTTTCTTCCGCCCGGTTCCGAGGCGGCTGATGGCGAAGACGTTGAACTTGTGCGCCTTGAGGCGCCTCTCGAACGCGGCGCTCGACGCCGCGGTCCACCCGCGCGCCTCCGCGGAGGCGCGGCCCATCGACGCGAGGCCCATGACCGCGGGCGACGACCGCGCCGCGCGCAGCGACGCCTCCAGCGCGGCGCGCGCCGACGCGACGGCGGCGGCGGAGGGCCGAGCCGCCGCCACCGAAGCCGGAGGCGCCGCGTCCGAGTCCGGCGCGTCCGACTCCGCCCCCGCGGTCCGCCCGTTCGCGCCGGCATCGTTCGAAGGCGCGCCGTCCGCGTCGGGCGCCGCGGGTTCCTCGCGCGCCTTCTCAGGGTTTTTCCCCTCCTTCGCGTCCGAATCCTCCCCCGACGGGGGCTTCGCGAGCGAATCCTCGAAGGCTCGCGAATCCTCGAAGGCTCCCGAATCCTCGAAGCCCCCCCCCGCCGCGTCCGCGCGCTTCGACGCCTCCATCGCGCGTCTCGCCGCCGCCTTCAGGCGCGCCTGGGCGGCGGCACGGACCGACGGGTTGACGGGGATCAGCGCCAGGGCCGCCGCGTACGCGTCGTCGACGGTCGAGGGGCTCCGCGGGGGGACGACGCCGGAAGACGCTCCGAGCGACGCGTTCGCGTTCGGCGAATCCTTCCCGCCCTCTTTCCCGCCCCTCCCACCCTTCCCCCCCTCGGGCGAACCCGCCTCATTCGAGGGAGGCTCCGCCGCGGTCCTGGGGCGCTTTAAAATACGCGCGTTCGCCGCGGAGAAACCCAAACCCTCGTCCGTTGTTCGACGGTCCGCCGCCCCCGGTTGTTCCGCGTCCGCTCTCTTCTTCGACGCCGCGCCGGCTCCCGTATGGACCCTAGTACTCGCGGCGCCGCCCTCGGGCGGGAACACCTTGAACCCGCCGAGCCTCGCCGCGCGCTCGGGCTCCGACTCCGCCGGGGTTCGCCCCCGCGCGGTGAGGGCCCTCTCGCGACGCTCGAGCGCCTCGCGCTCCGCCTCGGCCTCCCGCTCCGCCCTCGCCTCCACCCGCGCGCTCTTCTTCGCCCCCGACGGGGGCGCCGGCGACGCCGCGCTCTTCTTCGCCTCCGTCGCCGGCGTTCGATGCTGCGTCGTCTCGGCCCCGGCCCCGTCCAGAGACACGGGGCCGCGCCACGGGGGCACGACGGCCTGGAACGCCTGGCCGACGCGGATGACGGACGGGGGTCGGACCTGGCCGCCGCCGGGCCCGCCGGCGAAGCGGCCCAGGGACCAGTTACTCTGGAGCCAGCTCGGGGCGCCGCCCGTGGCGGCGCGGCCGACGCGCGCGCCGCGCCGGGGCTGCATGCGCACCACCGCCGTGCGCACGCGGAACGCGTCGAGGACGCGGCAGTGCTCGTCCTGGTGGTCGCCCTGCGAACGGGAACGATGAGGGTTCGAGTCGTCAGGGGAGGCGCGAGGTTCGAGGGTTTTTCAAACGCGAGACGCGTCGATACGAGGGTTTCGCGTCTCGCCGAGGGGGGGGAAAAAAAAAGCGGCGCGGGTCGAGCGCGGGGGGGAGGCGCGCGCGGCGTCGCACCCCGGTGAATCCTCCGTCGCTCACCGGCCGACGCCCCGCCGCGGTCGCGACGAGCCTGCGCGGAGCGTGGGGTGGGGGTCGCGGGGGGCGGGCGTCAGGGCGTGCGCGGGGGGAGACGGGGGCCGGGGGCGCGCTCGCGAAAAACACCCGCGCGAGCGAGGTGCACACGCGGGCGCGCGGAATATGGGCACCGCGGGCGGACGCGCGGGGACGGACGCGGGATGGGGGGGGCGCGAGGGGGGCGAGGGGGGCGGCGCGACGCCGTGCGAACGCGCCTGAGCCATCGCAGCGCCTCTATCGGGTCCGCGACCTCGACGTCGGAGTCGGACTCGTCCGACTCGCGCGAGGACGAGCTCGGTGTCGGCGATGCCTCCCTGCCGCTCATTGGTTTTCGCGATTTCCCAAAAAGCCACCGCGCCGCCCCGCCGCAACCCGGAACCTGCGGCCGCGAACCCCGGAGCGAAGAGACCGGGTCGGGGGGCGCGCGCGGAGCGTGGAACGAGCGACGAACGCGACGTGCGCGCGCGTGCGCCGGCGAACGGCGGGCGAGGAGGGAAGCGAGGCGAAGAAGACCGAGCTTCGGACGTGCTTCGTTTTAAAACTCGCCGCGAGCCGCGCGAATGTGGTGCAGTCGGCGGCACCACCACCGGCCGACGCGCACCGCGGGCGACGAACGTTTTTTTTCAGAGAGTAATAAACAGTCTGATAAAAACGACCCGACGAACGGGAGCCAGCAGGATCTCGCCCCGTGGGCGACGACGATTTGCCACGCAGGCAACGTGGGACGACGTTTCTCCCTCTCCGTTATCCTCCCCGTCCGCGCACACCCCCCGCGCGCGACCTCCCCCGCGAGACCCGCCCGCCCGCGTTTCGTCGCCCCTGACGATGGTGGCGTCGCTCGCGATCGCCGGCGCGTCCCCCACTGCGCGCGCGCGTTTCGCGCGCGCGGGATCGCGCGCGTCCTCCGCGACCTCCCCGGTCGGCGCGTGCTCCGCCTCGCTCGCGCGCGCGGTCGCCGCGCCCGGACGCGCGACGCTCGCCTCCGCGCCCCGCGGACGCGCCGCCCGCCTCGTTCGCGCGGCGGAGGGCGACGAGGGCGCGGGCGCCGCGCAGGGCGGCGAGCAGGAGAGCGCGCTGGCGTTCGAGCCCAAGAGCAAGAGCAAGCGCAAGCGCCGCGACGGGTCCAAGACGCGCCGCGCGAAGATCACGGTGGAGGGCGCCGCCATCGAAGCGGCGAGGGGAGAGGCGACGCCGACGATTCAGAGCGCCTCCGAGGAGGCGTACATCCTGTTCCTGTTCGCGTACGTCGTCGTCATCTTCCTCGGCGGTTTGGTGCTCGCCGTCTCCGCCTTCGGCATCCTCCCGGACAAGTTGGACAGCTGGGTCACCGAGACGCTGTACCCCTCGTACTCCCCCATCGTGATCGGGTTCCTCGTCTTCTCCTCCATCTACGGACTCGTCAAGACGCGAGACGACCCGAACTCCGCGGTCGGGAAGTGATTATTTCAAAAAAAAGGGGGGGGGATTGAGGCGTAGGGCCGAAGAGAGACGCCGCCGGCGATCTGATGTAGCATTCTATGAAAAGTATTACCCAGCCGGGGGACGCTCAGGACGAATTCGCGCGCCTCGCGCCCCCGCCCCCTTCGCTCTCTCGCCGTTCTCCTTCGCCCCGCGCGGTCTCTCTCTTCTTTCGCTCCATCAGAAGTGGTGCATGTTACTCGCGACGGCGTCCTTGAAGAACTCCGCGGCCTTCGCCTTCCCCTCCTCCGTCATGAACGAGTTCACCGCGGTCTGCGTGCCCCTGTAGATGACGAACACGAAGGTGACGACGTACGCGGCCATCTTCGCGGTCCGCCGCGAGCGCTCCTCCGCCAACCTCCCGAACACGTCCGTCACCTCCACGACGTGCTCGTTCTTCCCGTACAGCCGCAGGTGGAACATCGCCAGGGGCACGTGCACGAGGAGCATCAGCCAGCTCTGCGTGCCGAGAAGCGCGAGCGTCGCCGCCGCTTGCAGCGCGAACTCGGGGAGGGCGAGCTGGTTCACGCGCGAGCTCGCGTCGTGAGGGTTGATGAGATCGCTCTCGAGGTCCTGCAGGCACAGGATGGTGTACATATTGAACCCGAGGAGCGCGCCGAGGATGAGGAAGAGCAGCAGCCACAGCGTGAGGATCGCCATCGCGCGCCGAGCGCGGGAGGGCAATGTGCGCGGTGCGCTCGAAATCTCGGCTCGCGTGGAAAGGCGGTCGGGCATAATTCAATCATCGTCTGCTCGTTCACGAGCCGCCCCACTCGGTATCGCTGAACCGTCTGCTGAACCGTCAACACCGTCGACCAACCCAATCAGCCCGAGGAAGATTTTTTTCCCCTTCTTGTCCTCCCGATCTCCCCGCTGACTGACCCACAGGCGACGGCGGGGCGGCCACTTCGAGCGTCGCGCAGGCACTCGCTTTCCCTCGGAAACCATGCGCCGCGTCGCACAGACTCTGGCCAAGGTCGCGTGCGCGCGGGTCGCCGCGCCCGCGGCGCCCGCGAGCCGCGCCGCGACGGCGTTCGCGCAGGTGCGCCACCCGCCCCAACCCCATCAAACCCAGCGACTGGCTGCCCGGCGATGTGTTTTTTCGGCTCGCGCACCGCGCCGACTGGCGTCGCGAGCGCTCGCGCGCGCGCCACGGACCCCCCGCTGGATCGGCGTCCGGGCGTTCGCGGCGACGTTTCCCGGCGCGTCCAAACCGCGCCGCGTCGCGAGGCTTCCGGCCCTCGCGCGCGAACCCACGCCGCGAGGATTTCCCTAAAGCCTGCACAGCTGTGCGGCGCGCGGGTGCGAACGAGACGGCGCGCGACGATTCGCGGCGAGGGGCCTCGGCGCGTCGCGCGCGCGAGATGCGACCCCCCGGCACGCGTCGCGCGCGGGGTGGCGGCGGCGTGCGGGGTGCGACTCCGGCGGCGCGCGCGCCGGCGCGGGCGGTCGCGGTCCGCGCGCCGCCCCGCCCGCGTCTCGCGCGTCGCGTTCAACGGATCCACGACCGAACGCGGCGCGCTTCGGGTTTCCGCGTCTGGGTAATCGACCCTCGTTCCCGGCTTTCCCCCGGTTCCCTCCCGCGCGCGCGCTGACCCCACCGATTCGTTCCCGCTCGACGCCCCCCCCCGCAGACTCGCGGATACGCCACCTTCCCCGGCGACGACAAGCCCGCGTTGGACATCGAGCACGCCACGGGCCTCGAGCTGAAGGAGCTGCAGGCGCTGGCGGAGGGGAAGGATTTCTTCGACCACTACGACTTTCTCAAGCAGCCCAACGGGACGAAGGAGGCGCCCGTGGTCGTGACGTCGAGCATGCCCTACCGCATCGTCGGCGCCACCGACCCGGACGACGACTCCATCGTGCACTGGGGGCGGGTCGAGGCGGGGAAGCCTCCGGTGAAGATCGGCGAGGAGTGGTTCGTGCACAAGGCGGAGTGATGTGAGCGGCGGCCCAGCCGGCGCGAGGTGTAGAACAGAGAGATGGAACGGAGGTGAAACGGCGCGCACGCCGCCGCGCTCTGAGCGGAGAGGAGGGACGAGCGCGAGACCCGGGTCGAAGCGCGCGGGTTGTGGTAGATACGCAGCACACCTGAAGACGAAGAACCGGCGAACCGCGCCCCGAGGCCATCGAGAGGGGTTTTTATTTCAGGCCGCGCGCGCCAACGTCGAGTCGAGGTTTTTCCCGTTTGCGCGGCGCTTCGTTTCGTGCTCGACGGCGAAAAATAACCTCTCACCTTCGCGGCGCGAGGAGGGATTGGATTGACAACAGAGGCGATTATTATCACTCGCTCGACCCTCGTTCGGGCGTCGTCTCGTGCGTTATCCCGCTCGCCCCTCTCACCGCTTCACCCGCGTCGTTCGATCGGCGGGACCGGTCGCGCCGGACCCGTCTCCGCCGAGCGAACCCCAAACACTCCTTTTCTTACGCCACGAGGGTGGACGCCGTGGCGGAGTCGTACTTCCAGTTGGGCGCGAGCTTCTTGGCGAGCTTGTAGTAGCGCGCCAGGCGGTGGATGCGGGACTCGATGAGGATGAGGCGGAACTTGGAGTCCATGTCCTTGCGGTTCCTCTCCATGTGCTTGCGCACGGACACCGCCTTCTTGATGAGGCAGTAGAGGTCCTCGGGGAGGCTGGGGGCGAGACCCTGGCCCTTGAGGATGCGGAGGATCTTGGAGTTGGTCACGGAGCTCACCTGGGCGATGCCGTGGTTATCGCGCAGGAGCACGCCGATCTGGGAGGGAGTCATGCCCTTCCTCGCCATCTGCGGAGAGAGGAGGGCGCGGAGAAGGGGGACGCGGAGGGTCAGCCGCCGCGCGGGCGTGGGGCGCGGGCGAGGCGGACGCGCAGCAGGGAAAAAAAGGAGGCGCGGAGGGTTCGCCGCGCCTCGCCCTCGCGCCCCAACCGAGAACGCCGCGCGATCTCGCCCGGGCGTGCGCCCCGGGCCGCGTCCGCGTCCGGTCGCGCTCGCGCGCGAGCGTCGCGTTCGCGAGCGCGCGCGCGTTCGCGCGGCGAGGGCGCCTGGGGAGGGAGCAGGGATCGCTCGCGCACCTTGGCGATGAGATCGGTGATTTCCTGGCTCGTGACCTTGAGCCAAGAGGGCGCCGAGCGCTTGAAGGGCAGAGCGGAACCGCTCATGCCCTTTCCGGGAGTGTGCATGCGACCCATGGTGCCTGTTCGTGCGACTTACGCGTCCGTCGCGCGGTCGAAAGAGGGACGCGCGC
>MDSW01046264.1_pt1 | contig 13029 bp, 15 predicted proteins | sample 811171 | NCBI WGS metagenome assembly MDSW01 (sample SAMN05326641, study PRJNA326480) | marine metagenome | isolation source: seawater | place: Atlantic Ocean: North West | collected 2012 | reverse complement strand
ATGTGGTTGATGCGGATTTTGAAGACGTAAAAGAAGACAAAGAAAAAAGCGCCTAAGATAAAAATTAAGGAGACGTCCTGTGGCTAAAAGAGATTGTTATGATGTCTTAGGTATCCCAAGGGGGGCTTCAAAAGACGATATTAAAAAGGCTTACAGGAAATTAGCATTAAAATACCATCCAGACAAAAATAAAGGCGATAAAGCTTCTGAAGAAAAATTTAAAGAGGCAAGCGAAGCTTATCACATTCTCTCAGATGAAAAGAGAAAAGCAAACTACGATCAATTCGGGCATGCTGCTTTTGAAGGAGGAGGTGGAGGCGGGTTTCAGGGTTTTGGTGGATTTGATAGCTCTTCTTTTTCAGATATTTTTGAGGATTTCTTCAGCGACTTTGGTGGTAGTTCCTCAAGGAGAACTAGTAATAGAGGAAACGATTTAAGGTATGATGTTAGTATCAGTTTAGAAGATGCTTTTAAAGGAACCGAAAAGAACGTTAGGTACACAACTTATAAATCATGTAAATCTTGTTCCGGGAGTGGGGCTGCAAAAGGGTCTAAACCAATTAAATGTGATTATTGTTCTGGTAGAGGAAAGGTAAGAACAAACCAAGGATTTTTTACAGTTCAGCAAACATGCCCACAATGCAGCGGTTATGGAGAAATGATTAGTACGCCTTGTAACAGTTGCAATGGTAATGGAAAAATGCAAGCCAACGAAAATGTTACAGTTAAAATTCCCAAAGGTGTTGACGATGGTACGAGAATAAGATTGTCAGGAAAAGGTGAAGCTGGATCAAAAGGAGGGTCAAGCGGAGATTTGTATTTATTCATATCAATAGATAACCATAATATTTTTAAAAGATCAGACGAAAATTTATATTATGAATTACCAATTTCTTTTTCAGATGCAGCTTTAGGTACTTCCGTGGAAGTTCCTTCAATTGATGGAGGAAAATCAAAAATTAAAATTCCCTCAGGAACGCAACATGGCAAACAATTTAGATTAAAAGGAAAAGGTATGCCTATTCTTAGAAGAAATTTTTACGGAGACCTTTACATAAGAATTGTAACTCACGTCCCAGTATCACTATCTAAAAGACAAAAAGAAATTTTAGAGGAATTTAATAAGATAGAGTCTAATAAGCCAGATCCAGTAATTAAAAGTTTTTTTGAAAAAGCCAAAAAATTCTGGAAAAAAACTTAATTAGTATGGAAACTGATCAAATAATGTCCGCTATATTTCTAATTGCGGTTCTAGCTTTAGTCTTACCTGGTTTTTTATCCACCAACAATAAGTTAAAGCAATTTTTAAGTAATTTATCTATCTGGACTATAATTGTCCTAGTAATTATTGTAGTTATTTATTTGATTAAATAATGAAAAAAATTAATTTAGCTATTTCAGGATGTATGGGAAGAATGGGTCAACAACTCATTAAATCAACAAAAAAAAATAAAGCTTTTAAACTTGTTACCTTAACCGAAAGTAGAAAAATAAATAAAAAAATTTTCGGAATTAAGCCTGAACTTAACTCATTAAATTCTTTTAAGAGAGCTAACGTGATTATTGATTTTACAATCCCTAAATGCACTTTAGAAATTCTCAGAATTGCAGAAAAACAAAAAAAGAAAGTAGTAATTGGAACAACAGGTTTTACTAAAAGAGAGGAAAATTTAATAAAAAAATCCTCTAAAAAAATTGCTATTTTAAAAGCTGGTAATATGAGTTTGGGTGTAAACTTACTAATGTATCTTACTGAAATTACATCAAAATCTCTGGGACAAAAGTTTTTAAGCAAAGTTTTTGAAGTTCATCATAAATACAAAAAAGACTACCCATCTGGCACAGCATTAATGCTAGGCAGGGGGATCGCAAGAGGGAAAAATAAAGACTTTTATAGTTTAATTGGAAAGAAATTTTTAAATAAAAAAACATTTCCATTTAGCAATAAAATTAATTTTAACTCAGTCAGAAAAGGAGATGTAGTCGGAGAACATGAGGTGATTTTTTCTAGTGGTCAAGAAATAGTAACCTTAAATCACGAGTCTTTTGATAGGGCAATATATTCTGAGGGTGCCCTTGAAGCTGCTAAATGGATATCTAATAAAAAACCTGGCCTTTATTCAATGAGAGATCTTTTAAAATTTTAGTGAATAAAACAGAAAAATCCAGAATCATTATCAGAATCTTAAATAAGACATATCCAAGAGTTCCTATTCCGCTTAATTATAAAAATACGTTTACACTTTTAATATCAGTGCTTTTGTCGGCACAGTGCACAGATGTAAATGTAAATAATGTAACAAAAAAAATATATCCAAAATATAACAAACCTCAACATTTCGTGAAATTAGGTAGAAAAAAAATTGAGAGTTTAATCAGAAGAATTGGCATCTTTAGAGTTAAAGCAAAAAGTATTTTTTATTTATCCAAAACGTTAGTAGAAAAACATAAAGGTAAAGTTCCTAAAAATTACGAAGAACTTGAGAAATTACCAGGAGTTGGACATAAAACAGCTAGTGTTGTGATGTCTCAAGGATTTGGTTACCCTGCTTTTCCAGTGGACACACATATTCACCGCCTTGCTCAAAGATGGGGTCTCACAAACGGAAAAAATGTTGTTCAAACAGAAAAAGATTTGAAAAACATATTTCCAAAAAAGTATTGGAATAAATTACATCTTCAAATTATTTGGTACGGTCGAGAGTATTGTAAAGCTAGAGATTGTTATGGAATCACTTGTAAAATTTGTAAAAGCTGTTATCCAAATAGAAAAAAGCCAATTATAACTAAAAAAGCCTAGTATATATGAAAATTATAGGTGTAGGAAACGCAATAGTTGATGTTATCTGCAAAGTAGAGGAAAAATTTCTTAAAGAAAATTCTTTGACTAAAAGCACAATGAAATTAGTTAATGAAATTGAATTTAAAAAATTACTTTCTATTTTAAATATTGAAGAAACAGTATCGGGTGGTTCAGTTGCAAACTCAATTGTATGTCTATCACAATTGGGAAATAAAGTTGGCTTTGTTGGAAAAATAGCTGATGACGAATTAGGAGCTAAATATGAGGCTGGTTTAAAAAAAGAGAATGTCGAATATTTTTATAAAAAGAAAAAAGAAACAGTTCCGACCGGCACTTGTTTAATTTTAATTACACCAGACTCTGAAAGGACTATGGTGACGTTTCTCGGCATAGCAGGAAAAATTAATGAAAAAGATATTGATATAAATTCGATCAAAAAAAGTGAGATTGTATTTCTAGAAGGTTATTTGTGGGATGAGGGCGAACCTAAAAAGGCTTTTGATAGAGCCATAAATAATTCAAACAAAGTAGCAATGTCACTTTCAGATTTATTTTGTGTTGAAAGACATAAGTCTCATTTTTTGAATTTAGTAGAAAATAATCTTGATATAATTTTTGCTAATGAACAAGAAATTATGTCTTTAATAAATACTAATAATATTAAAGACGTAATCGAATTCTCTAAAAAATTAAAAAAATTATTTGTTATTACTCGAGGAGATAAAGGGGCATTAGCTATAAAAGATAATGAGGTAATAGAATGTGAAGCGAAAAAAAATCTTAACTTAGTAGATTTGACAGGGGCTGGGGATTTATTTGCAGGTGGTTTTCTTCATGGATATATTAATGGAAAATCTCTCAAACAAAGTCTGGAAACTGGAAATGAGATGTCTTCAAGAGTGATTCAAATCCTGGGCGCAAGATTAAGTTAATTACCTCTTTTTTCTTCTGAAACTACCTTTCCCTTTTTTTGGTTTGATTATTCGCTTTCTGTATTTTTTTGAAAATAAATCAAATGCAATTTTATTCCTTTTTTTCAGAGATAATACCCTTCTTTATTATTCAAAATAAATTTTTCATCATTGAATTTTTCGCTAATTTTTTTCCTTAGTCTATATATATGAGTTTCTACAGTATGAGTATCTGCATCTGCAGCATAATGCCAAACTAGAGAAAGTATCTCGCTTTTAGAAATTGCTTTTTGATTTTTTAAAAGAATTTCTAACAAATGGATTTCTTTTTCAGTAAGGATAAGTGATATACCATTTCTATTTAATTTTCTCTCATTTTTGTCAAGTTTATAGTCCTTAATTTTAATAGATGAATTTTTTTCAAACTTATTTTTTGCTACTAATTCCTCTACAATTTTATTAATTTCTTTCACGGTTGTAGGAAGATATAATGTTGCATCAAACAGATCAGAGTATTTTTTATTATAACCTGAGAATAAAATTTTCATTGATAAGCAATTTTTTATAAATTCTGCGTTTTTTTTTTCTTCTATAAAATCCGTATCACATATCAAAATTTTATCCTTATCTATTGCACTTTTCATTAAATTTTCATTACTTGAGATTATGTTAAACTTTAAATAGGGTTTTAGTTCGTTTAAAATAGATAAAAAATTTGGTGATCCAAATATCATTGCTTCGAACTGATGCATATAATTATTAAAAATAAATTTCTTTATTATAAAGACTATAAAGTAAAATGTGCTGTTGGTAAAAGGGGAATTAATATCAAAAGGAGGGAAGGAGACTTTATTACTCCAAAAGGGGAATTTAAAATAAAAAGTGTATATTATAGAAGAGACAGAATTAAATTACTCAAAACCAAATTGAAAAAAAAAGTAATTAAAAGAAATATGGGCTGGTGTGATGACCCCAGATCAAAAGACTATAATAAATTAATAAGATTCCCTTTCAAATATAGAGCTGAGAAACTTTTTATTAAGGAGAATATTTATGATATATTACTAGTATTAGATTTTAATATGAACCCTGTGGTTAAAAAAAAAGGTAGTGCAATATTTTTACATATTTCAAAGAAGGATTTTAGCAAAACCAAAGGCTGCATAGCTATCAAAAAAATGGATTTAAAAAAGATATTAAAAGGATTAGACAAAAATACTACAATTAAGATTACCTAGGATCTAGGACCAAATATTGAACTGCCTATTCTTACAAATGTAGAATTAAGACTAACAGCTTCTAAATAATCAGATGACATTCCCATACTCAATTCTTTTAATTCAAGAGACTTGTTTAAATTATTGATAGCTTCAAAGTATCTTTTTGGATTTCCGTCATTAGGAGGTATTATCATCAGTCCCACAATGTTTAAATTTTGCTCTCTAGTGCAATAATTATAAAATGAATCCAAGTCATTTACAGTTATACCTGATTTTTGTAATTCATTTTCTAAATTCACTTGAATAAAATATTTTAATGATCGATTAATATTTTTTTGAGACTTAGATAAAATATCTGCTAATTTTTGATTATCAAGGGAATGAATATAGTCGAATAATTCAACCGCTACTTTTGCTTTATTTGTTTGAAGTTTACCTACCATGTGTAAATTTAAATTAGGTTTATTTTTTTTTAAATTTAACCATTTCGATCTTGCCTCTTGTACTTTATTTTCACCAAAATGATCATGACCATAATCAATAAGAGGTTTGATGTGACTTATTGGAAATGTTTTGCTAATAGCAATAATTTTTACGGGATTTGCTGGCTTTTGGTTATCAATATTAGATTTTATTTTATTAAATCTTTCAACTATCATAATTTTATGTTTGTTTTAAAAAAAAATTATTTTTTCATAATTGAAAGTATAAAAGATATAAAGTTAAAAAATATAAAAAATTTTTCAAAATTTAACATAATTTATAGAAGGAGAGTACCTGAAAACTTTAAAAAACTTAAAGAATTTAGATTAAATTGTAAAAAAAAAAGGATAAATTTTTATTTAGCTAACGATTTTAAGTTAATGAATAAATTAAATGCGGATGGTCTTTATATTTCTGCTAAAAACAGAAAATTTTATTTTTGGAACAATAAAAATACAAATATGAAGATCATTGGCTCTGCGCATGATATAAAAGAAATTTATCTAAAGAAACAACAAGGTTGTACTAATATTTTTTTATCACGTATTTTTAAAACATCTTACAAAAAGAAACAGGATTTTTTAGGTTTGATTAAGTTCAATTTAAAAATCAGAGCTTCTAAAGAGCACATAACAGCTTTGGGAGGAATAAAGATAAATACCTTTAATAAATTAAAAAATGTTCATTGCGACTCGATAGCTTTGTCTTCTGAAATAAAAAAAAATAATAATGTATTTAGAAAATTTTACTGATACAAAAAAAAAGGGGGCTTTCGCCCCCTTTTTAATTTAATCAATTAAACAATTAGAACGCAAATGATAGCGCTATGATTGTTTCTGTTGCATCAACACCATCAGCATAACCGATATTTTCATAGTCAGTTCTTGCTACTGATAAAGTTGCACCACCTAACGAGTAAGCAGCTTGAATAGATTGAACTTCAATGTCGTAAACAGTTGTACCTGTTACCATGTAGCTTCTTTCACCTGTCTCGTCTGTGTAAGATATTGATAGATCGTCATTTACAGCGTAACCGATAGATAAACCTGTATTCTCATAATACTCTACAGCATTAGTAGTAATAACAGAAATTTCTGGCGCTAAAAATGATTTACCATAACCAACTGTTAGGTTACCTACAGAGTATTTAGCTCCGTATGCTCCACCTTCTTGTTCTTGGTCATGTGTAGTACCATCAGCATAATTGTTAATATCATAGTAAGAAGCTGATAATGTTAAACCATCGATCGGCTTTGTTACTAATGAATAGAAAGTACCAGAGTCACCTGATGTTGCTTGAGCGTTTGAGCTCTGACCATCAGATTTTGTGTTACCATGTGCGATTGAACCAGTTGTTCCAAATGGAAGTTCTGGAGTGTGATATTGAATTGTTGCATATCCACCTTCATCCGTTGGGTAATTGATACCTTCACTTAGACCAGTGTCTGACATTTTACCGTAAGCGTCAGCTGACCATGCATATTTTTTGTTATTTCCGCAAGTAGATACACAAAGTTTTGCAGTACCAAGGTCGTTCATTGTTACTGAAATTGATGTATCATCGTTTAGTGCAGAACCAGAAGCTGGTATAGTTGTTGAACTAGATGTTCCTGACTCTGTTGGATCTAATGCCATGCTGTATGACCATGCATAACCATTATCCATTTCACCGCTTGCAGTGAATGATAATTCGTTTGCAATACCAAGACCATTATCTGTTTGTTGACCAGAAGTTGCGTTGTAAGTAGCTTTAGCTGAACCGCTAACTGATAACTCACCTGCATTTGCTGATAACATTAAAGAAAATGAACTGATAGCAACGAATAATATTTTAGCTATATTTTTCATTATTTGTCCTTTGTTTATAGTTAATTATATAAATTATATAACTTAGGTTTCTTAGCATTAATTAACTCTTAAACAGCAAATTATCCTTTAAAATATTGACTTTTTCTACGAGTGTTGTAAATTTACAACATTTAAATATTGTCGAAAAATCAAGTAAATTAGCCATTATTTAAGTATTACTTTGTAATTAACTGCTCTTTAAATTAAATATTTAAAAATGTTTAAAAATCTTATTTTAATTTCAATTTCAAGTTTATTCTTATTATCTTGCGCTGCTTTCAAGCCAGAAAAAGTTGATACAAGAAAGACGCCTGTTAATGCGGAAGAAAGAGCAAGAAAAAATATTGAGGAGGGTAGAGGAGTTAGCCTAAAAGGTCTTATTGGTGGAGGTTCAACAAATTATGAATTTAGTACATCAAACCCTTTGTGGAGAGCTTCTTTAGAAATATTAGATTTTTTACCTCTATCTACTGTCGACTACTCTGGAGGGATGATTATCACCGATTGGTATACTGAAAACAATTCGAATGAGTCAATAAAAATAACAATAAGATTTTTAGGAAGTAAAGTAAGAACAGAGAATGTTAAAGTAGTTGTGCATAAAAAAGTTTGTGTTAAACAAAATTCGTGCGAAATTTCGTTAATTAGCAAAGGTAAAATAAAGGAAGAACTACATTCTTCCATATTAAGAAAGGCAGCTAATTTAGAAAAAGAGTCCAAAAATAAAAAATAATTTTTATTATGGAAAGAGTGAATTTTCAATTAATTGAAAAAAAATGGCAATCTAAATTTACATCACAAAGTCTTTATAATAAAAAAGGTAAAAAGTTTTACTGTTTAGAAATGTTCCCTTACCCATCTGGCAAAATACACATGGGACATGTACGTAATTACACAATTGGAGATGTAATTGCTCGATATAAATATCTTAATGGATATAACGTATTACATCCAATGGGCTGGGATGCTTTCGGCCTACCCGCTGAAAATGCATCAAGAACGAATAACCTACATCCAAAAGATTGGACATTAAAAAATATTAATACCATGAAGAAACAACTTAAACTTTTAGGTCTGTCTATCGATTGGAGTTTAGAAATATCAACTTGCGATAAAAACTATTATAAACATCAACAAGAAATCTTTATAGATTTTTATAATAACGGTTTAATTTCAAGGAAAGAAACTTATGTTAATTGGGATCCAGTTGAAAAAACTGTACTTGCAAACGAACAAGTAATTAATGGAAAAGGATGGAGATCAAATGCAGTTGTCGAAAGAAAAAAACTTTCTCAATGGTTTTTTAATATTACAAAATTTTCAGAAGAACTTTTAAGGGATCTCAACAAATTACCTGGTTGGCCTGAAAAAGTAAAATTAATGCAACAAAACTGGATAGGTAAATCTTTCGGTTGCGAAATAAATTTTAAATTAGAAGATAGAAGTGAATTTATAAATGTATTTACAACAAGACCAGATACTATTTTCGGAGCAAGTTTTTTAGCCTTATCTGTTGATCATCCTTTAAGTATGAATTTTAATAAACAAACCGAATTTAAAAATTTCAAAGAAAAATGTAATAAAACTGGCACAACTGAAGAAGCGCTTGCTAACGCTGAAAAATTAGGTTTCAACACTAATATTTTTGCTGAACATCCATTTATTAAAAATAAAAAAATACCAGTTTTTTTTGCTAATTTTGTTTTAATGGACTACGGCAGTGGTGCAATTTTTGGCTGCCCGGCTCATGATCAAAGAGATTTTGACTTTGCCAAAAAATATGATTTAGAAATAATAAAGGTTGTATCAGACAAAAAGTCTGAGACGATATTACAAGAAGCATACACGGGTAAAGGTAAAATTATAAATTCAGATTTTTTAAATAACCTTGAAATTGAAAAAGCAAAAGAGAGAGTTATTTCTGAAATTGAAAAAAAAAGAATTGGTAAGAGAAAAATTTTGTATCGTCTAAAAGACTGGGGTATTTCGAGACAGAGATATTGGGGTTGTCCAATCCCAATGATTTATCTGGAGGATGGAAGTGTTGTTCCAGTTGAAAAAAGTGAATTGCCTGTACTTTTACCAGATGACATTGACCTTAACTCTAAAGGTAATCCTTTAGAAAATCATTCTAGTTGGAAAAATACAACACAAAAATCTACAGGCAAAAAAGCAAAAAGGGAGACTGATACGCTTGATACTTTTGTTGACTCCTCTTGGTATTTTTTAAGATTTTGTTCCCCAAAATATGATAAAGGGCCTTTTGATAAAGAAAAAATAAATTACTGGATGCCAGTCGACCAATATATTGGTGGAATTGAACATGCAATTTTACATCTTTTGTACTCTAGGTTTTTTATAAAAGGAATAAAAAAATCAAATCAAAATTTAAATTTCTCGGAACCTTTTACAAATTTATTTACACAAGGAATGGTTTGTCATGAGTCATATAAAGATCAATCTGGGAATTGGTTATATCCTGAAGAGGTTGAAAAAATTGACACTAAAACAGCTATTAAAAAGAAAGATAGATCAAAAGTTGAAATTGGACCACCTGAGTCCATGTCTAAATCTAAAAAAAATACTATCGACCCAGAAACAATGATTGCTCAATATGGAGCTGATGCAGTTAGATGGTTTATTTTATCAGATAGTCCACCTGAAAAGGACGTCCAATGGTCTGATACGGGCGTTTCATCTTCTAATAAATTCTTACAAAAAATTTGGAACTTAAATAATGTTATTATTCATAGAAATGAAACAAAGTCTGATAAAAAAAAAGAGGTAAGATTTAATTCAGAAGTTAACAATTATGTGAATAAAATTGATAATTCAATAAAAAATTTTAGATTTAATGTTGCTATAGCAAGTTTTTATGAAATTTATAATTTTTTTAGAGTAAATTTAGCAGATAATTTAAGTAACAAAATTATAAAAGAAAATTTAACAAAAGTGATGAAGCAGATGATACCTTTCACACCCCACCTGGCATATGAGTGCCTGGAGCTTTTAGGTTGTGAGTCTGTAAACACTTGGCCAAAAATTAGCAACGATAATGTATATAGCAATATAAAATTAGCTGTTCAGATTAATGGTAAAACAAGAGATATTATTTCTATTGAGAAAGACTTAACTGAAAAAGAAATAACAAAGAAAATTATTACTGATTCAAAAGCAAAGAAGTATGTTGAGAATAAAAAAGTAAAAAAAACAATTTTTGTAGCAAATAAAATAATCAATTACATAATTTTAGACTAATGAATAAAAAAATATTAATTTTCTCTTTTTTTATAACAATTTTGATAAGCGGCTGCGGTTACAAAATCATAAATTATTCAGAGAATATTAATTTTAAAATAAATGAAATCTCTTCAAAAGGAGAAAAAAGAATAAATTATAAGATAAAAAATAAATTACTTTCGATGTCTAATGATAAGAGTACAAATTTAATCACCTTAAAAATAAGTTCAAATAAGGAAAAAAATGTTAAAGAACGAAACCTTAAAAATGAAATAACTAAATATAAAATTGATATAAAAGTTGAAGTAGAATTTTATGAATTAAGTAAAAACATTTCCAAAAAATTTAATGTCAATGGAAGTGGAGATTACAATGTAAACAAGCAACATTCACAGACTATTTCTAATGAAAAAAGTCTTATCGAAACATTAAGTGATGATCTAACAGAGAGAATTATAAACCAACTAATTTCAAGAATGAATGCAAATTAAAAGTTACCTTGTTGAACAAAATATTCAGAATTTGAATACCGATTTTGCTCTTTTTTATGGGGAAAATTTAGGTTTAAAAAATGAATTTAAAAAAATGATAAAAATTAATAACCAGAGAGATGAGGTTTTAAATTTTGATCAGAATGAACTTTTAAAAAATAGTAATATAATTATAAATGAGTTGAGTAATTTCTCGCTCTTTCAAAAGAAAAAAATAATTTATATTAACAATGCGACAGATAAAATTTTAGAGATTGTAAAAGAAATTTATGAGAGTTTAAATGGCAATAAAGTTTTTATTTTTGCAGGTGTGCTAGAGAAAAAATCAAAAATTAGAAATTTCTTTGAAAAGACAAACAATTTATCAATTGTAGCTTGTTACTCTGATAACGAAATAACTATTAAAAATATAATTCAAAAAAACTTAAAAAGTTTTAATGGTTTAACCCCTGCCAATTTAAATACAATAATTGAAAACAGCAGTTTAGATAGGATTAAACTTTATAATGAGCTTGAAAAAATAAAACTTTTTTTTTCAAATAAACTAATCACAGAAAAGGAGCTTCAATCTATTTTAGACCCAAATTTTCAGGATAATTTTAATCTTTTAAAAGATGCTGCTTTATTGGGAAGAAAAGAGGAAACAAACAAATTATTAAGCACTACAATATTGGAATCTGAAAAAAATATTTACTATTTGAATTTAATCAGTCAAAGGTTGATACGTTTATACGATGTTATTAAAGAGGGAGAAAAATCTTCAATTGAAAATGCATTAAATAACTGTAAGCCACCAATTTTTTGGAAGGATAAACCAATATTTTTGTCTCAAATAAATAAATGGAGTAAGAGAAAAATTAAATTAATATTAAAGCATATTTATCATTTTGAGATAAAAATTAAAACCAACTCATTCATAAGTAAAGAGGTATGCATTAAAAAGCTTTTGATAGATTTGTGCTCTACGGCTAATTCTTAGTCAATAAGTCTGATATAAGTTCAAATTGATCGAGGTTCTTATATTCAATAGTTATTTTACCTGAGTTATTTTTTTTATTTAATATATTTACTTTTAAACCTAAGATTCTCTCTATCCTTTCTTGAGCCTTTATAATATTTAAATCTGTTCTTTTATCTTTAGAATTATTTTTTTTATTTCTTGTTAAATATTCAACTTTTCTTGCACTATAATTTTTACTAACTATTTCTTCTGCTATTGTAGATGCGTTAGCTATGCCAATGAGCGGTCTTGCTTGACCAGATGTTAATGTACCTTCTTCAAGCATTGCTACTACATCCTTAGGCAATGTTAAAAGTCTTAAGGTATTACTTATATGGCTTCGACTTTTTGACATTAGTTTAGAAATGCTTTCATGATCGTATTTAAATTCTTCATTTAATCTTTTATAACCTCTAGCCTCTTCTATTGGGTTTAAATCATCACGTTGAATATTTTCCACGATAGCGACTTCTAAAGACTCGACATCTGACAAATCTAAAACCGTAACCGGGATTTCATGTAAACCTGCCCTTTGTGCTGCAAGCCATCTTCTCTCACCTGCTACTATCTCATATTTTCCAAAATTTGACTTATCGGGTCTTACCGCAATAGGCTGAATAATGCCGTTTTTCCTTATAGAATTTGCCAATTCCTCCAATTTTTCCTCTTTAAAATTTTGCCTTGGTTGATAAGAATTTCGAGATAAATCAGAAATGGCTACTGTATTAATTTTGTTTGCTACTTTTGTATTCTCTTTGGGTGATGTGTCTCCAAACAAAGCGGACAAGCCTCTTCCTAAGCCCTTTTTTTTTCCAGCGTTCATGCAGCGCTCTCAACTTGGTTTTTTTTTAAAAATTCCTCAGCCAGTTTAAAATATGATTTACTTCCAACACAATTTTTATCATAAACAACACATGGTAATCCATGTGAAGGCGCTTCAGACAAACGAACATTTCTTTGAATTACAGTCTGATAAACTTTTTCTTTAAAATAATCTCTGGCTTCTCGATCAACCTCAGAAGAAAGTTTATTT
>MDSW01040583.1_pt1 | contig 13030 bp, 13 predicted proteins | sample 811171 | NCBI WGS metagenome assembly MDSW01 (sample SAMN05326641, study PRJNA326480) | marine metagenome | isolation source: seawater | place: Atlantic Ocean: North West | collected 2012 | reverse complement strand
GCTAATGAAGCTGCTGCAGCAGCAAAACGTATAAACGGATCGCTTCTTCTAGCTTCCTTGGCATCCATAAAATCTTCAGCATTAAAATTCTCTGGAACTTCAGCGCCAAATTTTGTTTTTAAATCTGTAGTATCGACTTTCTTTAAAAAATCGACACCAGAAATTCCTTCCTTAATTTTAGGCCAAACTTCTTCGACTCCAATTCCAAGAGATGAAAGCATTCCAATACCTGTTATAACTACTCTATTCATAATTACTTAGAATTTTTGACTATATAATCTATAGCGTCACTAACCTTTAAGATTTTTTCAGCATCTTCATCTGCAATTTCAACGCCAAATTCATCCTCCATGCTCATTATTAACTCAACTAAATCTAAAGAGTCAGCTCCCAGGTCCTCAATGAACTGGGCATCAAGAGTAACTAAATCCTCAGACTTTCCTAATTGTTCTGCTATCAAAGCAGTTACCTTATTCTTAATATCTTCTGACATAATATTCCTCCATTAAGTGTAAAGACCACCGTTAATCTTAAGAACTTCACCAGTTATATATGATGAATCATCTGAAGCCAAAAACAATACGGCTTTTGCTATATCTTCAGGTTGTCCAAATCTTGAAAGTGGGATCTTCTCTTTATATTGTTCTTTAATATTATCAGGCAAAACATCAGTTATTTCAGTTTCAATGAATCCAGGACTTACAGCATTTACATTAATATTTTTAGAACCTAATTCTTTAGCTAGTGATTTAGTAAATCCCATAATCGCTGATTTTGTTGATGAGTAATTAACTTGGCCTGCGTTACCCATTTCACCAACCACTGAAGTTATATTTATTATTTTTCCATACTTATTCTTAACCATAGACCTAACTATATTCTTAGTGCAATTAAAGACACCCTTTGCGTTAATATCGAAGACTTGGTCCCATTGATCTTCTTTCATTCTCATAAAGAGTGAGTCCCTAGTTATACCAGCATTATTTACTAGAATATCAATTCTTTCATGATTATCTAATAATATTTTAATCTCTTTTTCAACTACTTCTGTATCTGATACATCAAATTTAACTATTTCAGCTTCGCCACCAATGCTCTTTATATCTTCCAGAACTTTATTCGCTCCCTCTAGTGAAGAAGAATAATTAATAATAACCCTAGCCCCAGCTCTTGCTAGCTCTAGACAAATTGAACTACCTATTCCTCTAGACCCTCCTGTAACTAATGCAACTTTTCCTTTTAACATTATTAGATTTTTTCCAAATCTGCTTTTTCGCCAAAGTTTAGAATATTACAATCAGGAACTATGCGCTTAATTAGCCCTGATAAAACATTTTTTGGCCCCACTTCCAAGAAAGACTTGACTCCAAGATTTGAATTTAAATAATTAATTGACTGATGCCACAAAACTGGACTTGTTAATTGATCTAAAAGAAGTCTTTTTATTTTACTTTTATCTGTAATAGTTCTAGCATCAAAATTGGTAACCATAGGTATTTCAAAATCTAGAAATTTGATAGTATCAAGAACATTCTGCATACGTTCAACAGCTGACTTCATTAATTTAGAATGAAAAGGTGCACTAACGTCAAGGAGCACCACCCTTTTTGCCCCCGCTTCCTTTGCAAGTTTCGCTGCACTCTCGACAGCTTTTTTAACCCCAGAAATTACGACTTGTCCAAGACTATTATAATTAGCAGCAGAAACATATGAATCTTCTTCAGAAACTTCTAAGCAAATCTTATCTACTTCTTCGTCTCCCAATCCTAATACAGCTGCCATACCACCTACTCCTAGTGGAACCGCCTGCTGAGTATATTCACCTCTTTTTCTTACAGCCCATATAGCATCCTCAAAATCTAATGAACCTGATGCAACTAGTGCTGAGTATTCACCAAGACTATGGCCGGCAACAAAATCAGCCTTTATATCTTTCTCCGATTGCAAAACCCTGAAGGCTGCAGTACTTACAGTAAGTATTGCTGGTTGAGCGTTAACAGTTAAATGAACGTCCTCTGATTCAAAACACATTTTTCGTAAATCGATTTTTAGTTTTTCGCTTGCTTGAGCAAAAGTATCTCTAGCTATTTGAAAATTATCATACAGATCTTTCCCCATACCAACGTACTGGGATCCTTGACCAGGAAAAACAAGACTTAACATGTAATTCCTCCTGTAATTAAAATATATTTATTATGCTTTTTTTGATTCTTCATATTTCTCAATAGAGCTATATCTGTGAGTAATCTTTATTTCTCCAGACTTTTTATCTTTTGAAATTCCTGGCAAAGAAATCTTAGTATTATTTCTTCTTTTGCCTACTTTAGATTTTGAAGATTTTCTTTTTGGTGTAGCCATCTTTTATCCTTTTTACCGAGTATTATAGGGTAATTTTACTATTTTACAACTTGCAATATTTTTTTTGTCTCAAAATGGTCAGGATTTCCAAAAACTTGGCTTGTTTTGCCTTGTTCAACCAAGATTCCATTAGATAAAACCATAACCCTATTACATAAGCTTTCAACTAATCTAAAGTCATGTGTAATGAACAGTATAGTAAGATTATTCTCTAATGATAAATCTTTAATAATCAACAGAATATCGCGCTGTGACTTTAAGTCTAATGAAGACATAGGTTCATCGAAGATTATCACCTTTGGTTTAACCAACAATGCTCTTAAGATTAAAACTTTTTGTCTTTGTCCACCACTCAGAAAACTTGGGAACTTATCAAGAATATCGTGAGGTAGCCCTAGCTTTTTCATATTATTAGAAATTTGAAAGAATTTATCAGCATCATCTGAAATTTTATTAACTATAAAAGAATCAAGTAAAATATCCTTAATTTTTCTCTTTGGATTAAGAGACCCATAAAGATCTTGAAAAACAATCTGAACTTCGGTTGAGTATTCTTTGAAATCAATAGAACTAAGAGATTTGCCATTATAAAGAATTGATCCTGAGTCTGGGTCTAACAATTTAACTAATAGTTTTGAAATCGTACTTTTACCAGAGCCGCTTAAACCAATTAAGCCAAGGCACTCTCCTTTTTTAATAGAAAAATTTAATTCTTTCAAAATATTTTGAGATTTTTTACCAAAGCTAAAGTTCAAGTTTTCTACTCTTATAAGAGAATCTGTCTTTCTGTCATAGCTACTCTTTTCTGGTTGAATTTCATCAACCATAGCACGATGATTAATATCGTTTTCTTTTATAGATTTATTTTTTAATAAGAAATTTTTAGAACAGTAGTTTTTAGCAATCCTTGAATCATGGGTTATTAATATAATTGATAAGTTTCGCGATTTATATATATTTCTTAATAAATCTAGGACTATTTTTTCATTAACTGGGTCCAGGGAAGATGTAGGCTCATCGGCGATTAAGATACTTGGATTATTTTGTAGCGCTAATGCTATTAAAACTCTTTGCGCCATACCTCCACTTAGCTCATGTGGATACATTGAGGCTATGCTTTTTGAATTAGAGAAACCCACTTCGTCTAACAAGCTTACAACTAATGCCATGTGATTTTCTCTATTCTTGTCTTCTATGCTATTAATTCTAAAATGTTCAAAAATTGTTATAACTGGATTCAATGAAGAAAGAGGCTCCTGAGGAATGTAAGCAAGGTTAACAGAGGGGAAATCTATAATATCAACACCATTAAATTCAAAAAAATCATAGGTTTTTTTAACATTATAAAAGAATTCCTTAGATAAAAGAGAAAGAGCAAGCAATGACTTACCTGATCCACTTTCTCCCATTACTGAGACTATTGAAGGCTTACTGATTTCTAGATTAATATCTTTCAATAGAGTTTCATTGCTATCATTTGATATAATATTTAATTTTTTGACTTCTAAAACTTTCTTCATCCCTTTAATGTTAGTTTAGTCGAAGTTAAATTAAAAGTGTATTATAATTCTTAAATGGAAAACCTTTTCAAAAGACTCATTATATGTGGAGTGATTATATTTATTTCCTATTTTTCATATTCTTTTTATATGGAAAGAAACAGTGATACCGAAAAAAAAGTTCACTTTGCAATTAATAATGCTATTAATAAAAAATTATATGAGGATTATAAGAAATCTAAGTCTATAATTAAGAGCTTGGATAAAGATAGCAATAGCTCAGTTCAATTACTTAAACTTCTAGTGTCAAATGAAATGATAAATGAAGGGTTGCACAGTGAGGCATCAATACTTTTAGATGAAAAAGCTAATTTCAAATCTGACTTAATAAATGAATTGAATTTACTCTTAAAAAGTAGAATTTTAATTAGAGACGGTAAATGCACAGAAGCTCAGAAAATCATAAGTAATATTGGCTCTTTTAAATCAATAAAAAAATATTCTGAAGAATCTTTAAGCACTTGTCTTAGTGAGGGTAATTTATGACGATATTTATTTTAATTGGTCTGATTGGTGGATTTCTTAGTGGATTTATGGGCATTGGTGGTGGACTGATAATGGTCCCATTCCTGGTAATCTTTGCAAAATTTAATCAACATATGGCCCAAGGTACTTCATTAGCTGTACTTGCACTACCAGTTGTCATAATTGGAGCATATAATTATTATCAAAATGGTAATGTTAATATTAAAGCTGCCCTTATAATGGCTCTCTTCTTTGCAATAGGAATATTCTTTAGCTCCAAAATTGTCCATTATGTATCGTCAGAAAATCTAAAGATTATCTTTGGAATGTTTATGGTGTTAGTTGGAATTAAAATGATAATTAACTAATCAAAAACTTCCTGGAGAAATCTAATAATTCGTCAGCTCCTGAAAACCAAATCATCTTATTGTCTTTTCTTAGCCAAGTATTTTGCCTCTTAGCAAACTGTCTTGTTTTTGTCTTTATTAAGTTTATCGCTTCATTCTTTTTTAAATCACCAGAGATATACATAATCGCTTCTTTGTAGCCAATAGACTGAAATGGTTTCAAGTCTTTATTATAAAGCTTAGCTAAATCCTCAACTTCATTAAAAAGTCCTTTGTCTACCATTTCATCCACCCTTTTGTTTATCAACAAATCTAACTCTGACTTAGGGATCATGAGCCCAACTTTAATATAGTCACAATTCTGTATTTCCCCCTTATTATCCAGATTCAGCGGTTCACCTTTATTCTGCTTAGAAAGATAATCAATCTCTAAGTACCTTATAATTCTTTGCTTATCATTTGAACTAATCTTCTCAGCTGAGACTGGGTCAACTTTCTTTAGCTGTTCATACAAATAAAAAATCCCCTTCTCATGTATCTGATTGTTCATCGAGTCTCTAAAATCTATGTCTTTGCTTGCTTGAGCAGTAAGACCTTCCAAAAGTGATTTAATATATAGTTGCGTACCACCTGATACAATTAAAAATTTCAATTTTGTCTCATTTATAACATCCCTTGCTAGGGTCATATATTTCCAGGCATCAAAGTCATGATTTGCTTCAACTATATTAATTAAATGATGCTTAATAGAAGAAAGAATTCCTTTTTCAGGTTTAGCGGTTCCAATATCAAAACCCTTGTAAACTTGCATTGAATCTGCAGAAATAATTTCTGTAGATAATGAGCTTGCTAGTTTCAGAGATAATTCAGTTTTGCCACTGCAGGTTGGTCCAGTAATAACTACTAACTTTTTCTTTAATTTATTCTTCTCTAAAGTTTTCAATATCTTGATCGAGAGCTTCTTTTCTACTTAGCCTTATTTTTCCATCTCTACCTTTCTCTAGACATTTAACTAATACTTCGTCACCTTCTTTTAGAATATCAGTAACTTTCTCAACTCTTTCTTTGGCAAGCTCTGATACATGAATCAACCCATCCATAGTTGGACTCAATCCTACTATCGCTCCAAAATCTAGTACTCTCTTAACTATTCCTATATAATAACCGCCAACATCTATATCTCTGACAATGTAAGCAATATCTTTTAAGGCGCTCTTAGCATCATCTTCGTTGACTGCGATAACATTAACTCTTCCGGTATCGTCAACATCAATCTTGACATTATTATCTTCAATAAGCTTCCTAATGTTCTTTCCACCAGAGCCAATAATATCTTTAATCTTTCCAGGATCTACCATTATTGTAGTAATTCTTGGTGCGTAAGGGGAAATATTTTCTTTATGTGATGAAACTGTTTTAGCCATTTCAGCTAAAATATGATCCCTGCCATTCTTAGCCTGAGCTAAAGCTTCCTTCATTATATCTTTACTAATTCCTTTAATTTTAATATCCATTTGAAGTGCGGTAATCCCTTCTGAAGTACCACAAACTTTAAAATCCATATCACCTAAATGATCCTCATCACCCAATATATCTGAAAGTATTATATAATCATCTCCTTCCTTAATTAAACCCATTGCTATACCAGCAACTGGTGATTTAACAGGCACACCAGCATCCATTAAAGATAAGGATGAACCACAAACAGTTGCCATAGAAGATGAGCCATTAGATTCGAGAACATCAGATACAATCCTAATTGTGTAAGGAAAGCTTTCTGACTCAGGAAGAACTGCTTGAACGGCTCGTTTCGCAAGTTCTCCATGTCCAATTTCTCTTCTACCAGTTCCTAAGCGCATTGAGACTTCGCCAACACTAAATGGAGGGAAGTTGTAATGAAGCATAAAAGGCTTCTTTTCTTCCCCAATTAAAGAGTCAACTCTTTGCTGGTCTTCCTTGCTGCCAAGAGTTACAGCAACTAGTGCTTGAGTCTCGCCCCTAGTAAAAACAGAAGAGCCATGTGCTCTTGGTAAAAGGTTGATTTCAGAAGAAATATCCCTAATGTCTTCAAATCCTCTACCATCTATTCTAACCTTGTCACCAATCATCATCTTTCTAATGGAGTCTTTTCTTATTTTATCAAAAATTGACTTAACTTCTTTCTCATCAAAATTTGGGTCATTCTCTAAGTCAACTAAGGCTGAATTGTAAGCTTCTTTAAAAGCTGAGCTACGTTCTTGCTTAGACTTTATAGTTGCAGCTGATTTAATATTTTCACTTACTAGGCTAGTAACGCTAGAAATTAAATCGGAATTAGTTTCCTTCTCTAGAACTTCTCTTTTAGTTAAGTCGTCTGGAATTAATTTCTTTTGAAATTCTATTAATTTTTTAATCTGGTCATGTCCGTACATTAAAGCATCAATTATGTCTTCTTCCAAAGCAACGTCAGCACCACCTTCAACCATCAAGATAGCATCTGAGCTGCCTGCAACAATAAAGTTTAGGTCAGCTTTCTCTATTTCTTCATAAGTTGGATTACAAACAAGCTCACCATCTATTCTACCGACTCTTACAGCAGCAATTGGGTCATCCCATGGTATGTCAGAAACTGTTAATGCGGCAGATGCTGCAGTTAAAGCTAGAACATCAGGAGGATTAGCATCATCAGCAGAATATACACTAATTATTATTTGAGTAGGATAAGTGTAATTTTTGGGAAACATTGGCCTTAAAGGCCTGTCAATTAATCTACAAATCAAAGTCTCAGCTTCTGTTGGCCTACCTTCTCTTTTAAAGAAACCGCCGGGTATCTTTCCAGCTGCGAAGGCTTTTTCTTGGTAGTTAACTGTTAGTGGGAGAAAATCTCCGTCCACAGACTCGTGACTGCTAACAACAGTTGCAAGGACTTGGGTCTCACCCACTTGAGCAAAAACTGATCCATCAGCTTGCTTAGCTAACTTGCCAGTTTCAAAAACAAAATCCTTTCCTTCTAGATTCTCGGATACTTTTGCATATTTTTTCATATATTTTTATTTCCTTTTGAAATATAGAGAATTTATTTTCTTAAACCTAATTTGTTCAATAAATCAAGGTATTCAACATTATTTTTTCTTTTGATATACTTTAAAAGCTTTCTTCTCTTATCAATCAAAAGCAATAAACCTCTACGGGATGAATTATCTTTTTTAAAAACTTGAATATGTTTTGTTAGAAGCTCTATCCTTTTTGTAATGATAGAGATTTGTACACCAGTTGAGCCTGTGTCTTTATCATTTTTACCAAACTGGCTTACGATTTCTTTTTTATCTATAATCAACAAAGTCCTCTCAATTTTTTAATAGCTTAATAATTGATTAATAATCCATAAAAATCAAGTAAATTTAATCATTTATTAAAAAAATTTAATCTCAGAACAAATATATTTACCATAATCATCGTATTTATTCTTAACTATTAGAAGGGGGGATTCATTTGATGCAACTATATTAATTGGATTAACTTCTAATTGCTTAGAAATTAATGAAATATCAACATTTTTGTGATTTGTTAATTTCCTTAACTGATTAAGAACCTCTTTATTAACAACTGTTACTGGAAATAAATTAGACAGCTCGTAAAATTCTGGATTTTCGCCACGAAGCAAGGCATAAAAATCATTAGATTTATCTAGGCTAAAACTTCCTGTTGATGTTCTAGTTAGGTTCACTACTGTACCAAAAGTCCCAAGAGCTAACCCTATATCCCTAACTAAAGAACGAACATAAGTACCTTTTGAACATTCAATATCAAGCTCAAGAGTTGATGAACCTATTTTGTTGATTCTAATGCTACTTATTGTCGACTTCCTTTTTGGAATCTCAACAAAGTTGCCTTCTCTAGCATTCTTATATGATCTCTTTCCATTAACTCTAATAGCTGAATATTGAGGCGGTTCATATTCGTATTCCCCCTGAAAATTCTTAACAACTTTATTGATATCCAGCTCATTAAGCTCCTTCATACCAGAACTTTTAGTTATCTGTCCTGCAATATCTAAAGTATCAGTTTCTAATCCAAGTAACATTTTCACCTTATACCTTTTTATATTTTCATTAATGAAAGGAATAATCTTGGTCATACTTCCCAAAAAGATTACTAATACGCCTTCAGCCAGTGGGTCCAATGTTCCTGAGTGCCCGGCCTTTGATGAAGAAAAGAATCTTTTTAATTTATTTACAACAAAAGAAGATGTTAAGTTGTTGGGCTTGTTAACTACTAAAATCTTATTCATTTCTTAGTTTCATTAATATTTCATCAATTAAATTATTTATTTTTCCTTTGTATATGAAACCTGATGCATTCTTATGACCTCCACCTCCAAAGGAATTTGCAAAAACTGAAAGGTCAATAAAATTATTCGTTCTTAAGCTAATTTTCCACTCATCTTTATCAATCTCTCTTATAAAAGCTCCAATCTCAATACCGTTATAAAATATAAGGCTATTAGCTATCCCTTCTGAATCTTCTTTAGAAGTTTTAGTTTCTTTATAAAACGAATGTTCAGCAACACACAGACCAAGTTTGGCTTCTTCATCAACAAGCAATGTTGAATAAATCATATTTCTAAGTTTTAGCTTCTTAATTTCGCCCAACTTGAAAATATTTTCATTAATCAAATTTAAGTCAGCCCCAAGCTCGACTAATCCAGCTGAAGAAGAAAAAGATTCTGCATTTGAATTGGAATTTTTATAAGATGAGGTGTCTGTAATAATTGTCGTCATAAGGCAAGTTGCGATCTCTGGCGAAATCTCAGTGTTAAATTCTTTTATCAATCTGTACAAAATGACTCCAGTAGAACATGCATTTGTATCAATAAATGAGTTACCATAGTCGATTTTATTGTTTTCATGATGATCAATCACTATCAAGTCTTTATCCTTCTGAATAAATTCATTTTTTATGTAAGCCATCATATCTTTTCCGGCTCTTTCTAAATCATTCAAATCTAAGATAATAACTAAATCTAAGTCCTTAGGGAGAAGATCAATTGTATTAGTGAAATCATTAATACTTAAAAAACTTAAATATTCGGGAACAGGGTCTTGGTTGTATACATAGGAGTCTATGTTTATGGACTTGAGAAAATTATATAGTGCAAAACTAGATCCTAGGGCATCACCATCAGGGCTATAGTGAGAAACAATCAATACTTTTTTCTTTTTCTCAATTAATTTTGTTAACTCTGATAGATTAGACTTAATCATTTAGCTTCTATTTTCTGAGCTATCTTATCAAAAGTGAAAATCTCTATTATGTCACCTTGCTTAACATCGTCAGCATCATCAAATCCTATACCACATTCAAAACCATTAGATACTTCTTTTACATCGTCTTTGAATCTCTTTAACGAACTAAGCGTAGATTCAAAAATTTGCTCATCATCTCTCATTACTCTAATATTGTGCCCTCTTACCGCTTTACCATCAGTAACAGAACAACCTGCTACCCTTCCTTGTTTTGTTAAGTTAAATATTTCTTTAATTTCTGCATGCCCTACAATTCTTTCCTCTAATATCGGGTCAAGTAATCCTTCTAATAACTCTTTTATTCTATCAATAATTTCATAAATTATTTTATAGTTTTCACATCTAACCTCAGATTTATCTAATAATTTTTGAACTTTTGGTTCTATGATACTAGAAAATCCTAAAATTATTGAGCCTGTTGACTCTGCTAGTGTGAAATCTGATTCATTTATTGCGCCAACACCGCTGTGAACGAGATTTGGCTTGCATTTTACAGATTCAAAATTAAACAGAGAAGAAACAAGTGCATCAAGAGAGCCCTGTGTGTCTGCTTTTATTATTACAGGTAATTCTTTTATTGCTCCAAGATCTAGATTGGAATTAATAAAATCAATGTCTACAGTATGTTTTTTAAATGACTCCTCATCATGTATGGCGTTAACCCTATTCCTAATTACTTCTTTTGCAATTTTTTCATTTTTTACAATACTATATTGTAAGCCTGCGTCAGGAACAGAATTTAGCCCTAATATTTCAATTGGCATGGAAGGCCCGGAAGTTTTAAGCTGAACACCTTTGTCGTCAATTAAAGCTCTTACTTTTCCAGAACTTGTACCACAAAGAATTATATCTCCCTTGGTAATTCTTCCTTCTTTGGGAATTATAGTTGCAACAACACCTCTTCCTTTATCCAAGAAAGATTCAAGTACATAGCCTGATGAAGGCACTACGCTATTGGCCTTCAGTTCCATTACTTCAGCTTGCAATGAAATTAACTCTAATAGCTCATCTATTCCAGTGCCATTGAGTGCTGAGACGGGAACAAACGAGGTGTCACCACCCCAATCCTCTGATGAAAGACCGTATTCAGATAATTTAGCTTTAACTGTCTCAAGGTTAGACTCTGGTTTATCAATTTTGTTCACTGCTACGATGACAGGAACATCTGCTGACTTAGCATGATTTATTGCTTCTATGGTTTGAGGCATAACTCCATCATCAGCTGCAACTACAAGTATAACTATATCAGTTAAGCTAGCGCCCCTTGACCTCATTGACGAAAAAGCTGCATGACCTGGGGTATCTATAAATACTAATTCTTTTTCATTAAAATTGACGCTGTATGCTCCAATAGATTGAGTTATTCCACCAAATTCCTTATCTGCAACTTTTGATTTTCTAATATAATCTAGAAGCGATGTTTTACCGTGATCTACGTGGCCCATGACTGTTATAATTGGAGGCCTAGTTCCTATATCAGAATCTTTTCTTACAATTCCTTCACTAAGCACGGCACTTTCATTGTAACTATCAACCTCAACATCAAAATTAAATTCAGATGCAATTATAGTTGCATCATCGGAATCAATTTCATCTTTGAACGTAAGACTGAGACCAAGCTCGGAAGCTTTCTTTATAACTTCATTTAACTTAACCTTCAACTTGCTAGCCAACAATGTAATCAATATTTTTTCTTGAATCTTAATCTTATTAGTTTTTATTTTTGCTTTCTCACCATCTGCATCTTCATCAGCTTCTTCACCGTTAAGAGTTGCTGAATCTTTTGTAGGCTTAAGTTTCTTAGGAAAATTATTTGAAACTAGAAATTCTTTTCTTGTTCCAGGCAACTTTGCTTTAACGGCACTCTTTAAAGCATCCATAGCATCTTCATCAATAATTTCTTGCTTAGAAATCTTAATTTTTGCTTTCTTCTTTGATTTTTGTGTATCTGAATCTTTCTTCTTATTCTGGTTAAAGCTAGGTTCAGTTATTGCTGGCTGCTGCTTAGCTTCGACTGAAGTGTTATCTTTTTCTTCTTTTTGTGGCTCATCTGCCACCTTCTCTTTAGCCTCTTCTATTTGCACATCTACAGGTTCAGCATCTTTAGCTTCAACTACGGTAGCTGCTTCTTTAACTTCCAAGGCGAGAGTCTCGTCCTCAACTTTTGGTTTTATAGATGCTTTTTTTCTTCTAATAGTAACTTTCGCGCCAGACCTTTTTACTATATCTCTTTCTGACTTAGTTGAATCAATCTTGCGATTAGAAAATGAACTCTTTATTTTCTCAGCATCTTCCCTAGCGACACTACTAGAAGAGCTTCTAGCAACTATAGAAAGATCTTTACATTTAGATATTATGTCTTTTATATCTACAGAAATTTCCAGAGCTAAATCTTTAATTTTTATTTTTTCCATAAATGCAATACCAAAACTCTACAATATAAAATAATTATATCTAAAGTTTATCTTCAGTCTCCTCTTCTTCAGACTCTTCGTCGACTGAAATATTTCTCAATTTCTCTTGTAATGCTGTTCTCGCAGCATGCTGTATTCTTTCTATATCTTCGTTGTCATTAATTCCTGAAGAATTCTTTAATGATTCCATCTCTCCAAATGCAACATCTTCTAAAGTATGAAAGCCTCCAGCAAAAAGCAAGTTAGCATTAACTTCTGAAACTTTAGGGAGGGTCAAAAGGAGTCTGACAACATTTTGCTGCTCTTCTTTTAATTGTGTATCTGTCTTGATTGTTATTTCCCAGCCCAACAAATCTGAAGCAAGTCTAACGTTTTGTCCTTTTCTACCAATAGTCAGAGAGAACTGATCCTCATCAACGATTACTTCCATAGCTTTGGATCCCTCATCCATTATAACTTTATTGACCCTAGCTGGTGAGAGGGAGTTACATGCGTATCTGGCTATGTCAACAGACCAAGGGACGATATCAATCTTTTCGCCTTTTAATTCTTGAATAATATTCTGAACTCTTGAGCCCCTCATTCCCACACAAGCTCCTACG
>MDSW01223518.1_pt1 | contig 13031 bp, 9 predicted proteins | sample 811171 | NCBI WGS metagenome assembly MDSW01 (sample SAMN05326641, study PRJNA326480) | marine metagenome | isolation source: seawater | place: Atlantic Ocean: North West | collected 2012 | reverse complement strand
TATGCGCTCTTCAAAAGAGATGCGAAAAACCGGAGTAGTTTACAATCCGCTCTCTAAAATTTCACATCAGGACCCTGAGACAGTATGGAGAAATCTTCGGTACAAAGATCCCGTCCATTGGTCTGACGTCGTCCAAGCGTGGGTAGTAAGTCGACACTCTGACGTCGATTCTGTACTAAGAGACTTCAAACGATTCTCGAACGTGCCGCAAATGCTCCTCAATCAAAATGATCCGATGACCGCAACCGATAACAATGAACTTGATGTAAACAATGCTCCCAGCATGCTTCAGTCCGATCCGCCAGATCACACACGACTACGAACGTTGGTTTCACATGCTTTCACTCCTAAGGCAATTGCATTGTGGAAAACGACTGTTGAAGCGGTGGCTGATGAATTAATTGAAAATATCAATGAGAAAAATAGGTTTGACTTTCTAACTGAATACGCAAACTTACTTCCGCTAATCGTGATCGCTGAGATGGTGGGAGTCCCGCATACCGACAGAGATTTGTTTAAATCGTGGTCAGTGAAAGTTGCCCGAACGCTTGAACCCACAATTACAGCCGATCAAGCAGAGGAAGCTGACCAAGCTACCATCGAACTTGCAGAGTATTTTGATGGAATTATTCAGTCACGAAGAATCGAACCAAAAGATGATCTCATTACGGTACTCATTCAGGCAGAAGAACAGGGAGATAAACTCAACCATGGGGAAGTAATAGCTGCCCTGACGTTAATCTTAATTGCTGGCCACGAAACCACCTCGAATTTACTCGGAAATGGTATGTATGCTCTATTAAACAACCCTGAACAGCTCATGTGGCTGCGAAAAAACCCTGAGCAAATCGAAGTAGCAGTCGAAGAACTTCTACGTTTTGACTCACCTGTTGCAGTCAATGCACGAACTGCATTGGAGGATGTCGAAATAGGTGGAGTGCCAATCAAAGCCGGTGATTCAGTGATTCTACTGCAAGGCTCAGGCAATTTCGATGAAGATTTACGAGGAGACTCTGGTCATCTTGACCTTGAGAACGGTGACAAGAATCACTTATCATTTGGACGAGGAATACATTACTGCCTAGGAGCACCTCTAGCTCGACTTGAGGGTCAAATAGGCTTCCAAAAGGTCCTCGATCGATGGACCGATATCCGACTGGCTGAGTCGCCAGAATATAAAGATCATATCGTGCTCAGGGGATTAAAAACATTAAATGTGGAGGTCAACGACTAGATTTTGCTATTCATCGTTTCATTAATCTGACTTGAGATTTATAATACGTTCATGAATACAATATTCAATTCCGACACGCACGCACCACCATTTAAATACGACGATGTCCGACATCAAGACATAGGAGTTGCAATTGATGCGGCAATCGATGCTACGACAAAAATCTATCAGGAAGTCGTGGATATACCTAATCAAGATCGTACATTTGAAAACACAATTCTCCCATTAGATGATGTGACAAACCTTCTCATAGAAACTGATGGAGCCTTCTGTTTCTTAGCCTACGTGTCATCCGATGAAGAAATGAGACGGGTTGCTCAGCAAGCGGACGAAAAACTATCGGAGTTTCAAACGCTTCTCGGATTCCGTGAGGATATCTTCATGGCAGTAGTAGCCTACACAGAAACGAATGACTTCATCAAACGGAGCCCCGTCGAAAAAAGACTAGTCGACTTTATTCAACGAGATTATCGAAGAAATGGTCTTGATCAATCTCTAGAACAGCAGAATAAAATCAAAACTCTCCGACAACGACTGGTGACCCTTGGAATTGAATTTAGAAGAAATATCGATGAGCACGAAGATTATATCCTTGTGCCACTAGAGGAACTCGATGGCTTACCTGATAACTACGTGAGTAGCCTCATCAAACAATCGACGGACGACGGAGATCTCTTCCAAATATCATTAGATTATCCTGAAATGTATCCGTTTATGGAGACTGCTTCGTCGGAATTTTGGCGAAAAGAATTATTTCTGAAGAACCACAATAAGGCAGCTGAAATCAACGCCCCACTACTAGAGGAAGCTCTAGGACTACGTCTTGAAATCGCTAAGCTCCTAGGATTTAATTCTTGGGCTGAATATTCTATCGAGCTTAAAATGGCACAAACTCCCGAGCGCGCTAAAGTTTTCCTCGCTGACTTACGCAGCAAGGTACAAATAAAGGCTAAGCAAGATCTCCAAATTCTGATCCAAGAGAAGCAAAGTCATCTGAAGGATACGACCGCAGAATTAGAGATCTGGGATTGGCGCTACTATCAACAACGTGTGCGTAAGGAAAAATTCAGTGTCGATCAATTCAAAGTCGCAGAATATTTTCCGCTCGATGCAGTAATAGGTGGAATGTTCGAGATCTATCAAAAAGTCACAGGTGTGGTTTTTCAAGAAATCAACGTACCTCGATCATGGCATACGGACGTCCGACTCTATGGGGTTACAGATTCCATTACACACGAACACCTTGCACATTTCTATATGGACTTGCATCCAAGACCGGGAAAATTCGGCCATGCTGCGGCATTCACATTAAGACCTAGCAGAATACAATCGGATGGAACTCGACAACCAGCAATCTCGGCGATAGTCGCCAATTTCACAAAGCCAACAGCTGAAGATCCGAGTCTATTACGACATAGTGAAGTTGAAACTCTATTCCATGAATTTGGTCACATCCTACATCAAACCTTAACTAAGGCTCCGTTCAGTCGATTCTCAGGAACCGCCGTGGAACGCGATTTTGTCGAAGCCCCTAGTCAAATGCTTGAGCATTGGGCCTGGGACCGTGATGTGCTCGCGGGTTTCACCCAGCATAAAGACACTGGGGAATCATTACCACAGGCTCTACTTGACCAAATGACGAAGGCAAAAAATATTGGCAGTGGTATTCATTATCTGAGACAAATCTACTTTGCTTCATTAGATCTTGCTTACCATGGCCCCGATTCAATCACAGATACGGATGCACCCGCCCGTGAATTACACGAAATTACCTCATTTGAATTCCCAGAGAATACGCATTTTCAAGCTGGATTTGGTCACTTATTTGGCTACGATGCAGGCTACTACGGATATCTTTGGTCACAGGTTTTTGGTGATGATATGTTCACCAGATTTGAAAATGACGACCCCATTCAAGTTGGAAAGGACTATAGAAAATTCATTCTTGAACCTGGTGGATCTAAAGATGCCCAAACACAAATCATAGAGTTCCTCGGTAGAGAACCGAATAATCAAGCATTTATCAAAGAAATTGGGTTAGAAAGTAACCTAGTTTAAGTCGGGCCTAGCACAGATCAGTAGATCCGCTATACACTAACTCAAAATTATCGTCTCACAGTGGATGGAGAATTATGACTAGTCAAACCGACACAAAAGTTGCATTCGTAGGTATGCAACTTGAAACTACTCGACAAACAATTTCCCAAGATGTAATTAATGATTATGTACAACGAACTGGCGATAATCATCCTTGGTACACAGGGGAATCCCCTTTTGGAAAGCCCATCGTTCCGGCGATGCTTACTTACAACTGGCCTGGTCACCCGAATAGCACGTGGTATCCAGAAAATATCTACGGGAATCTCCACGCGCGACATGAGTTTGAGTGGTATCAACCTGCTCTCGCCGGTGACACACTAATTGGCCATCGGGTCATTGTTGACCGCTATGAAAAACGAGGTCGTGTCTATTTGGTGCCAGAATTGACCATCGTCCGAGAATCGGATGGAGCGATAATTCTCAAACAGAGGCATCATCAATCATTTTTGCTTGAGGGAGAATCTCTACAAGAGACGAAGACCGTTGCAGTCGACAAGTCTCGCGAACAGGAAACTGCCAGAACACGAAGCAATCACCCTAGCGATGGTGAGTCTCTCGAGATATTCGGTCCCGTATCTAAGTTCGTAGATAAAGCGGTGGCCGATCAATACTCAGGATTGAAGCCAAATTACCATAATGACCTAGAGGCGGCCAGTGATCTGGGATTCCCTGACATTGTCGTACAAGGAACTCTTTCACTGTCGTACATCTGCGAGTTACTCACAAAACGGTTTGGTGCTGGTTTATTCGTCGGTGGGCGATTAGATATCAAGTTTGTGAATGTCCTTTGGGTAGGAGAAAAGATCTCAGCGAAAGGCGCGTTACGGGAGTTAACCCGTGAGGGTGGCAAGGAAAGGGCACAAACCACGGTCTGGACCGAAAAAGATGATGGAACTGTCACTATTGTCGGTCAAGCTTCCGCGGTAATCTAGTCACACTCTTTATCGGTGCAAAACACAGATTTTGTCTATGACGTTGTTGTCCTTGGTGCGGGATCAGCAGGCACGGTTGTTGCCGCGCGAGCATCCGAGGATCCAAATAAACAAGTATGCCTGATTGAGTCTGGACCAGACTATAGCGACTCGACCAGTCTTCCAGAAGATCTTAGAAATCCATACAAAAATTCTTTGATCGATCATGATTGGAACCATAGCTACCAACCCACGGCTGAGCATGAAAATATCAACTTCCCTCGGGGCCGTGTTACGGGCGGGTCATCAGCGGTTAATACGACCATAGCACTCAGAGGTATCCCTGAAGACTACGATCATTGGGCAGATCTTGGAAATTCCGAATGGAGTTGGCTAAATGTCCTCCCCAGCTTTATTCGTCTTGAACGAGATCTTGATTTTGGTAGCGAAAAATACCACGGTGACGCAGGGCCTATCGCTATACGGCGGCATCCTTGGGATGAATTAACAACCACTCATCAAGCATGGTGGGAAACTGCTAGAAACCTCGGAATCGCTGACTGTGAAGACCACAACAACCCAGATTCATTTGGTGCGGGTGCGCAGCCTATGAATCGAATTGGAAAACTCCGAATCTCAACCTCACTAGCTTATCTGGGAACAGCTAGAGGGAGACCCAATCTAACGATTCAAGCCAACAGTCACGTAAGACGGCTGATAATAAACAACCACAAAGTGACTTCAGTAGAAATTCAAACCACTGACGGTACGATTGAAAAGATTCATGGCAAACTATTTGTACTGTCTGCCGGAGCAATACAAACACCAGGTATTTTGAGACGAAGCGGAGTCGGTAAACCAGATGATATTCAGGCGATGGGACTGGATCTTGTGGCCAGAGTTGATGGCGTCGGTCATAACTTACAAGATCACCCGATAATTGCGCTTACCTGTGAGTTAGTTGATCCAACTTTAGCCAGTTCGGATATGCCACTTATTCAAACGGTGATGCGCTACACGGCTGATGGCTCTTCACACAGAAATGACCTGCAAATTGAATTGACCAGTTGGACACAACGTGATGATATCCCTAGTTCAGTAGCTCTTCTAGGAGTACTGGAGCACACCTACGGTTCCGGATCAGTTCTAACCAAATCGAGCGATCCATTTGCACAACCAGTGATTAATTCGCTCTTCTGTGAGGATGACCGCGACGCCTTCCGACTGACACAAAGTCTCCAAGATTGCTTGCAGTTCAGTCTTACCAAACCTCTGAGTGATCTTATTAGCAAAGTTAGTTGCAACTCCCAAGACGTCAACAACTTAGACACTGAAGGTCTTACAAATCTAGTTCGAAGATATGCAAAAAGTGGCTACCATCCCTGTGGCACGGCAAAGATGGGGCTAGCCACCGACTCTGGATCGGTGGTAGATCAGCATGGTCGGTCACACACTATTGACGGACTAGTAATCGCGGATGCATCAATTATGCCTCAGATACCGCGAGCTAATACAAATTTAACAAGCATTATGATTGGCGAACGTATCGGTGAATGGATCAGAACGAACGGGGCCGAATATGGACTCTAATTTGTTGATATCCCGAAGGATCTAATACGTGAACGATATAGACACTGAGTTACTCAGAAAATTTCATGCGGCTATAGACACCTATCCTGATTTTCCGACTGAGGGTATTTTGTTCAGAGATATTAGTCCGCTCTACCGGGACACAAGACTACTCGACCAAGGCATGGCGATTCTTGAGCGTCGATTTAATTTCGATAAAATCGACATAATCGTAGGTATAGAAGCACGTGGATTTCCGATCGCGACTTTATTAGCCAAATCAACTGATAAGCCAATGGTAATGGCAAGAAAATCTGGAAAACTTCCTGGGCAAGTTAAGCAAAGACACTACGGTTTAGAATATGGTGATGCGGCCGTTGAAATTCAGGTCAACGCTATCATCCCCGGCAAAAGGGTCCTCATAATTGATGATCTACTCGCCACAGGGGGGACTGCTCAAGCCACATCCGACCTAGTCAGAGACCTCGGAGCAGAGGTTTCTGGAATAGCCTTCCTGGTTGAGTTATTTGGCCTGAATGGGCGTGACATACTCAGTCAAAGCACACAAATCGAAAGCCTCATAACCCTTCCAGCAAGTGAAAAGTAAAAATGCCGGCGGACAGATAACTACAGAATCTTATTTGAACTGAGGCATCACCGATTTTGCAAACAATTCAGCAGGTTCGCGCACGTCCTTACCGAAAAATTCGATTTGAAACATACTACAGCCCAACTCCAAGTGTTGACCAATTCGGTCAACGATTTGATTAGGTGTCCCGGAAAGCGCTAACGCACCACCCGGATTACCCATATGCCCACCAAATATTTTTTGAGCCGTCTCAATCATCGGATTAACCACAGATTCATCCTCAGCGATAGTGACCAAACATTGCTGAGAAACTGTAATATCGTCCGGATTACGTCCAAGATCCTGTGCATGATTACGTAATATTTCAACTTTGTGACCAACATTATCTTGACCACCAGCTGAATTATTCCAGATGTCTGCATACTGAGCAGCAATACGCATAGTTACTTTTTCGCCACCGCCACCAATGAGAATCTTCGGTCGACGGGTTGGTTTAGGCAGAGTTACGACATTTTCCGTCTGTACATACTTCCCATCAAAACTAACTTCATCCTCGTCTTCATCCCACATTCGCTGCAACAATTGGACCACTTCGCGCAATTGGCCCAGTCTTTCTTTTGGTTCCAAAAACGGCATCCCAAAGTCTGTAAATTCGCGGGGCATCCAACCACTACCAAGTCCAACAATAACTCGACCGTTAGAAATATGATCAGCCGTAGCAACTACTTTCCCAAGGTGTGCAGGATTTCTCATTCCTACTGGGGTGACTAGAGTACCAAGTTCAACATTTTCAGTAACCGCTGCTAACGCGGAAATTTGAGTCCACGCTTCGAGTATAGGAATCTGAGGGGATGTCGGACCATAAAGATGATCATTCACCCAAAGCGATTCAAATCCTGCACTTTCAAAAAACGACGCAGCGTCTCGTGCCTGATCCCAAGTCCGTTTAATCTGTGGAACCATTGTTCCAAAGTGAACATCACTCATTATTCCTCCTATACTTTAAGCTCTAGCCCAATAATTATTGAGTTTGACTCATCATCTAAATCTTGAAACTTTTCCTAACAATATCAGATCTTTACTCAGCTCAGTAGCAGCGACCGATAACCGACCGCCACTCTAGCGTTCAAATGCAATTCGACCACCAACAAACGTCATGTCAATCGGTAAATCACGAAGCTCAGTGACCGGCACATCTTCAATTTTTTCAGACAGAACCGTTAAATCAGCGAGCTTGCCTAGCTCCAAACTTCCCTTGATATCATCTTCGAACGAAGCGAATGCACCGTTGATAGTGTGCATCCGTAATGCGGTGGTCAAGTCTACGCGTTCATTGGGTCCACATATATCACCGCTCTCAGTGGCTCGAGTAATAGCTTGTTCGATGCCAAACAGAGGTCGATAATCTGTTACCGGTGAATCTGATGAACCCGCCACGCGCACACCTCTTTCGATAAGCGATTTTGCTGGAAACATCACGTCTGCGCGATCCCGTCCGTAATTTTGAATGTAGCCATCGCCAAACTCCCAAAAAAATGCTGGTTGCATCGCCGGAACCACCATTTGAGAGACAACTCGGTCCTGCAAGTCCGGCGGCGTGATACCACAGTGATCAATTCTGTGTCGCAATAAGTCACGCGGATATTCTGACTGTGCTCTCGCCATAGCATCAAGCGTCTGTTGGATTGCTTTATCACCGACAGCATGGACGGTGCACTGCCAACCTGCCCGATGTGCGCGTCCCAGCAGATCGTCGAGTTCATTCTGACTCCAGTAAGCAATGCCGGAATTGTCTGAATCAATTGCGTAAGGTGACCGAGTCGCTGCCGTTGGACCAGACGAAGACCCATCAGTCATAATTTTGAATGCGCCCACTCTGATTTGTTGATTGCCAAATCCGGTCTTGATGCCAGTTTCTAAAATCGGCACGTGGGGGTGATCGAGTGCATTAACCGTAACAAAACTATAAATTCGAACTTGAAGTTCATCTAAAGCGACAAGATCAAGGGCCTGTTCAAGTGGCAATCCTGTCATCCCGCCAGCATCGTGGACGCTGCTAATTCCAGATGCAAGATCAAGTTGGTTCGCAGCACGTAAGTGTTCCCTAATTTCCATCTTTGACGGTTGAAGAACATCTCTGAATGGGACGGTTGCACGTTCATAGGCCACGCCAATAATTTCACCCGCTGCGTTCCTATCAAATCTTCCTCCATCCGGATCGTCCAATGTCTTCTCCACCTCAGCCAGTCGCATAGCTGCCGAGTTGAACGACCCAATATGACCACAAGTCCGCGTAAACCATACTGGGTGATTTGGCGACACTAAATCCCAATCCATAGCATTTGGATGTCGATTCTCGGTTAGCTTTGAATCGTTGTAGCCGCGTCCACGAATCCATGTGCCTTCTGGCTGGGTTGCCGCTCTTTTTCGTACTTCTTCCACCAGTGCCGAGATTGAATTCATGCCGGGCGCCTTGCAATCGATTGCATCTGTAGCCGCACCAATCCCTGCGAAATGCTGATGTGCATCAATAAAACCTGGCGTTACCGTCCGGCCAGCCAAGTCAATTACTTTTGTTTCAGACCGTGCTTGCGCTCTGACATCAGTATTCGACCCAACCAAGGAAATTCGATCGCCCTGAATTGCAATCGCTTCGGCAATGGAATTATCTGTATCAATGGTATGAATTGACCCGTTGACTAAAATAATCGATGGTGTGTCTGACATACTATCCTCCCGCCAAATCTCATAGTGTTGTAGAGCTTAAAGCTAATGCTCCTTGTCATAGTGTTCGAGCAAAACATCGCGGCCAAAATCACCTACTGGGTTCCGCCAAACCGAGTGAATATGATTAGCATCATTTTGCGTGTTGTCGTATTCGATCAACAAATCTGGTCCCTGTATTCGGTAATAATGGCCTTGGTACCTCTCAGTGCTACCAGCCCAAGAAAAATATGCCTTAGAAAGTAGACTTGTCTCATACTTTTCATACTCTAGTTGTGCAAGATTAGCCGGTAGTCTCCAGATATAATGCCTTACCAATTTTAAGAACTGATCTTTCAGTCGATCATCCATATCGCTGATACAAATACCTATAGGGATTGCACTCCGATATCTCAGAATCTCAGGCTCGTTTTCTCGCACTGCACGTTCACCGTAAGTATCGTCAACCGGTGTTGAGGCATCCGACCATGGAAGAGCGCCGTCCTCTACCTGCGGTCGATTCGACTGGACAATATCAGTGGGCGCGAGATCGCTAACGACAGCAAGCTCTCTTTGGTTCTCGGACATGGAAAGTACCAGATCACGACCTAAATCCTCTTCCGCGCCAAGTGGTCGCAACTTGTGACTCGTGCCAGTGGAAGCATCGGCTGGATTCGAACCCAAGAACGAGGGTGTCGCCGAAACGACTGCCTCATTCAATATTAGATATGACACACTTACATGATGCCCGTCAAACCGCCAGGCCCAATTGCCACCAGGTGTGCCAAATATACTTACATAATAGAGTCTGGGATCTCTAATAAATCTTCCGCGCCATCCTTCCAATTGATCAAGTGTTACCTCTAGAGCCATAATATTCGTAGCTGCAACAAAGGCGTTCTCTGACAAACCTGTTGCCAACAGCCGACGAGCGAGTCTCTCTTGCTCTGTACTCATTTCGGTGAAAGGAAGTCCACCTCGAATACCGGGCGTGTAAGCCCATCGCTCACGCTCACTACTTTCAGGAAAGCTAAATTGGCACTTTGACACTTGCTCGGTATTGAGACTCGACAAAAATCCTTGAGCTGCATCTCGCATCAATTCAGCCAATACGCCCCGTGCCTGATTAATCGACATCGCCCTTAAATAGTCCTTATCTGTTTAGTTCATCTGAAAGTTCCGCAGGGACCTCGATCATAAATTTGAATTGGAGATCGAATGTAGTGCTTCAGTCATTTTCTGTAATTCCTTACACTTAACTCCTAAAGCTAATCCACGCTCAAGAGGTACCTGAAAGATAGCATCGATTTCCATCTCACGTCCCTCGACAAAGTCAATCATCGTACTTGGTCTGTAAGCAACCATCGTCTCTGTCATTGTCATTAACTCATTGATGATTTGAGGCTCTAGCCGTGGTGTCGACTGACCCGTTGTATTCATAAGATCTGCGTTCGCTATTTCTATGACCTCTCGCATTATTTTTTCAGCAAGAGATCTCAACTCGACATCCTGCATAATTACCTCTGTAGATCCCCCCCCAGCCAATACACATAATCCATTAAAAGGTATATTCCAACAAAGTTTGAGATATCTAGCCGCTAATCTTGAGTCCGCTACGCTTGTGACTACTTTGGCCTGATCCCAAAGTGATAGCGCGATAGCGAGCTCTGAGGGATCATCCCCTAGGTGGGTGATTGTTAGCGGTCCATAATCGAGGTGATTAATCACCGAGGGTTCTAATCTATTAATACAGGTAAATGCCAATCCACCGAAAACTCGATCGGGATTCATCCACGTACCAAATGCTTCCTCAATTCCCAAGCCATTGATGATGGCAAGTAACCGTGTATCTTCGTCTATCAGTGGCGAAATTAAGTGTTCCGCGTGAGACAAGGCTGTAGCCTTAAGTGCGCATAGTATCCAATCTGGCTGAAACGTCTGAGCTAGCTCAGCGGGGTCTTTGGTTATTCGCGGACTATGGAGCCTGATGTCCCCATCTTTACTATTCACGGTAATCCCATGTTCCACTACAGCCGAATAATCACTTCGCAACACAAATGCTACATCGTGGCCTTGCTCCGCTAGTCGCGAACCATAATAAGTCCCAACAGCACCAGCACCAACAACTACTACTTTTGACATGAATATTCGCTGTTGAACTCAATCACGGGTATTTTCCGTCAATACGATCACCCGGTTGATACGAGGGATCTCGATAAAATGCAATCGTCTTGCGCTCCTTTTCTTCAATAGCGGCAGCAGCAGCAGGCACATCCCGAGCTATTTCCAGAGGAACTTGTATTGCTCCATGTTGATCAGCAACGAGCAAGTCTCCCGGTGAAATCACTAATCCACCGACCACAACCGGACCATCAACCTCGACTAAATGCATATACCCATGAGACACAAGTACATGCTTCGAAAGTGCCAGAAATCCCATTTCCCGCATTTCATCCAAATCTCGAACGCCACCGTCAGTAATCACGCCTACACCACCTAACGCCGTATGACGAGTCGAATTCACTTCTCCCCACCAAGATCCGACTGCTGGCTGATCAAGATCTTGAATCACAACGAATTTGGGTCCCGCTTGAGCTAGCATGGCGTCTATCAGTAAATCTCTGTCAATTGTATCTGAGTCGTCTTCTGGTCTTGTTGAGGCTCGCATCTTAGCAGTAACAGCATAGCCGGCCCGAATCCCGAGTTCAGGGAATCGACAAACCACATCGGAACCGGTAAATCCTGTGGTTCGGGATCGGATATCAAAGGTCTCGATCCCATTCGCAATGGCTGGTGTAGGCCATTTACATAGTGCATCCAGCTCATCTTGATTTAGTAGCTCATTATTCGATATCCCCATCATTTCCTCCCCATAAGCCCATCTGCTAATTTACAAAAAGTTGGTTTAGCGTTCACTAGATTGAATAAAACGACTCAAAAACTGCGTCCACCAGAGCTATATTTCTAGGATCACGCCAAGATCTCCCGCTCTGATTGCAACTGTAAGCTAAGCTTATTCCCGATTCAGGGTCAGAAATGCCAACATGACCTCCGTTACCATAGTGCCCAAATGTTTTAGGATTTGGCCCAAGCGGACGAATTCCCGGAATAGCCAACTGAAATCCAAGGCCAAAGCGAGTAGGTCTGCCTAGAACCAAATCATCGCCATCGGACGCGATTTCGCGCGCCTGATCTATTATGTCACTACTAAGTAACGAGTACCCGTTCCAGCCACGGCCACCGTTCGACAAAGCACCAAAAATAAGTGCCACTGATCGAGCATTTGAATGTGGGTTGGTGCTCGGAAACTCGGCTGAGCGCCAAACTCGAGACATCGGAGTATGCGCCTTGTTTGTTTTTGGATTCCCATATGTTCTGATGCTCATTCGTTGCAAATGTGTCGCCTCTTCATACTTAAACTTTTTCCACGGCTGACGATCGGGAACAACCTCATCTTTTAGCGGCTTATAAGATATCCATTCAGCCGTGCGATTGTCGTATTCTTCACCGAGTCCAACAAAAAATTCAGCCCCTAATGGCTCTGCAATATCCTCTCGAATAACCATGCCAATACGTCGACCTGTTACCCGTCGAACTAATTCACCTAGAAGAAATCCAATAGTGTTAGTGTGATAACCGTGCCCTGTATCCGGTGTCCACCAAGGAGTCTGCTCCGCTAAAGCAGAACACATAGCATCCCAGTCAGTTAATTGCAGGCTTTCAGGGAGAATCTTCTCAACAGCTGGCAGCCCAGCTCGGTGGCCCAACAGCATCCGAACTGTTACATTTTGCTTTCCTGCCTGAGCAAATTCTGGCCAGTACGCTGACACCCGATCATCCAAGGAAATTTGACCCTGATCAACCAATCTTAAAACTGCAATCGCCGTCACAGCTTTTCCAATAGACCATACGGGAACCAACGTGT